>RCUL01000098.1_pt1 | contig 88248 bp, 71 predicted proteins | sample 2167521 | NCBI WGS metagenome assembly RCUL01 (sample SAMN09932745, study PRJNA488358) | compost metagenome | feature: garden; material: soil; isolation source: compost soil in acetic acid-enriched culture | place: Germany: Experimental Botanical Garden Goettingen | collected 2016-01-27
GAAGATCTGATCGAGGCACTCGAACGGAGCAGGCTCAAAGGAAAAATATAAGTTCCGGACTTTTTTGAGGTGGAATACCCGCAGGGAATAGTATTTCCGCGCCATACTTTTGCAGTTTTGCCAACCAAAAGTATGAAACAAACGCTTGACTATTTGTTTTTTCTCCATGGCAGAAACGGAGAGTCATTCGGTCGATTGAGAAATTCCTTTGACTGATTGGTGCAGTCAGGGGAATTTGCAGTTCAGTCACACGGAAATTTAAAACAAACACCCGTCTGTTTCATTTCCCCGCCCGGGGAAATGAACTTTTCACTGGTCTGTTTGTGTCAGTCCTTGGATTGCGCGAATATTCCAGGGGACGGAATCGCTATTTTATTGTGCGAAGCTGAGCAGTCACACCGCAAAATCACCCCTTACTGGTACTTTGCCGATCAGGTTGGCTCAAATGGGTTCAATTACGTTCAATCTGGGTCAAAACTTCATTTTCGGTCGGTTCCCATGATATGTTTGTGTCATTAGATAATCTCGCGAGGAATATTTAATCGTTAACAAACAGATTTTTAAACAGACCTGCCCACATGCATAGTAGAAATGGGAGGTCATAATACAAAGAATATGGCAACAAAAATGAAAGCCCTGATTGGCTTTGGAAAAATGAAAGATGATGAACTAGTCATCAGCTGCAATACAATTATCGGTGCAATGACCGGCAATGCCAAGTACCCGGCACCGACGCCCGCATTGACGGATATACAGACCTTGTTGGATGATTTCACGGCCAAGCTGGCCATTGCCCGTAAACGTGGTTCGCCCGAAGATACCGCTCTCAAAGATGAGAGCCGTAGCCCGCTTATTGTGGTGATGCAGCAGCTCGGATACTACGTCAATTCGGTGGCTCAAGGCCATCTCTCTACGTTATTAAGTTCGGGATTCCCAACCAATAGCACCTCCTTTGCCAATCAGGTGCCCCTCAAAGTGGACAATGTAAGGCTGTCTGATGGACGGCAGTCCGGACAGGTGAAGTTGGACTTTGCGCCCCAAAAGATCGCGACCATTTACGAATACCGCTATCGCATCCGAAGGGATAATCCTTTGGACTGGGGCGACCGCTTTACGACCACTTCGTCAAGGAGTAACATTATCGCGCCCCTGGAAGTGGGTCAGTTCTACGAAGTTCAGGTGCGCGCGATCAATACCCAAGGGGTGGGCGACTGGAGTGATTCGGCCAATATCCTGGTTCGCTAATGCATATGTTGCTCAAAAGAGTCAGACAGGGGAAAAATAGTACCCTGTCTGAATTATATGTAGACGGACTGTTTCAATGTTATGTCCTCGAAGACAGTATACGTGACCATAAAATCAAAGGACAGACTTGTATTCCGGCCGGAAGGTATAGTCTTGGGATCAATTATCGGGGCGGGATGAATACCGCCTATAAAAAGCGTTTTCCGCATATGCATCAGGGCATGATCGAAATTAAACATGTACCCGATTTCAGTAGTATCTATATCCATATCGGCAATACGCATGCGGATACGGCCGGCTGCCTGTTGGTGGGGACTTACTTTCATAGAGACAAGCTCCGCGAAGACTATGAAGTCTATCAGTCACAGCAGGCTTACCAGAATTTATATCAAGTGGTGATCGATCATATAAAAAGCGGCAAGGTCATCCTATCCATCGAAAATAGGCTTATGGGAGGCAACTATGCCAGTTTGAGCCGGGGTGTGTAAATCACCAAAGGCGGCATAAACCGAGTGAGAAGAGCTCATGAATACCATTGAAAATAAATACTTATAAATAATGCCTTAAAGAAAAAAGATGAGGCTAACACATAATAAAAAAATTATACGGATGAAAAAGGTAATTAATAAAATAGGAAAGGTATTGGGACTAGTGCTTGCGGCACCGATAAAGCTGCCCGCAAAGGCATTAAATATCGTCCGGTATTTTGTGCTGGGACTTGGGATCATCGAATCGGTCATAAACGAAGACGATCAGATGATAAGTGAAGGGGAGAAGGATGAAATAGGACCGGAAGATAAGGAGGAGCGGCTCGAGGAACAGGCCCAAGATATGCAAAGGGTAAGCCCTGCAGAGAAAGGAGCGATTGATGAAACTTAGTGATATGCGGTTGTCGGCAATCGGTGGCACACTCTGCGGTATCTGGGCGTCTTTTTCAGTAGGCGACCTGCTTAACGGCGCATTGACGGCATTGGTCGGAACGCTTGTGAGCTTCTTATTAAGCCGTCTCTTAAATCGGATATTTAAGCGTAAATAATAAAATGAATGCAAATGCGCTGCTTACGTAATTTAACATTTTATAACAATTTCTTTTAAACGATTCCTGCTGCGGGCTGTTCTATTTATAAACAACGAAAGGAAAATAGTATGAGCGAATTAACTTGGAAAGGCCGTTGGAATGAGATTAAAGGCAAAGTAAAACAGCAGTATGCAGATCTTACGGATGATGATTTATTGTATGCAGAAGGCAAAGAGGATGAATTGGTTGGTAAGCTTCAGAAGAAGACTGGAAAAACACAGGATGAGGTGAATAGTTGGCTGAACGGATTGTAGAAATAAGTGTTTTTTGTGATAATAGGAAAAGCGGATAGCAGTAATGTTATCCGTTTTTTTTTTTTGAAATAAGCCTAGATAGGTAAAATGTTTTGATGTTGCTATTTCAGTAATTCTGTATTGCGGGTAATAGCATGTTTATGTTCACGCAATATCTTTATCAAATAACGAGAAATGTCTCTGCTATTTAGGCCAAATTCGATAACTTTAATAGAGAACTTAAATATAATATCTAGTAAAGCATGAACCATCATAATTTTATGAGCGCTATTGATCAGAGCATTTCTGAAGGCGTTAAAAGAGGTATACTTCATTTAACTCAGGAAGGTAATCTGACAACCGACAACCTGATCCGCATCAAGGACTCCGAGTTAGTGAACTTTACCTCTTGCAGCTATCTTGGACTGGAGCATGATGAACGTTTAAAACGTGCTGCAATAGCTGCTATAGAAAAATATGGTGTGCAATTTTCCGAATCGAGAGCATACGTTTCCATTGATTTATATAGAGAACTGGAAGATTTAATGAGCGAGATTTTTGAAGCTCCTACCATTGTTGCCCCGACGACAACACTCGCACATTTGTCTGCCATACCTGTGATTCTGGACGCTGGAGATGCTATCATCGCCGATCAACAACTTCATAATTCGGTATTAAGCGGTATAAATGTATTTAGGGCAAATTGGCCAATTCACTTTGAAGTCCTCCGGCATAACCGCTTAGATGTACTGAAGGAACGTATCGAAACACTCCAAAAAACGTATAAAAGGGTTTGGTATTTTGCTGATGGGGTGTATTCTATGTTTGGTGATCGCTGTCCTGCTGATGAAATCTTTAATTTGTTGGATTCCTTTCCCGCATTCCATACCTATATCGACGATGCGCACAGTATGAGTATAATGGGCAAAAACGGGAAAGGATATATACTTAGTAACCATACCATACACGAGCGGATGATTGTCGCCTCATCGATGGCCAAAGCTTTTGCCACAGGCGGCGGTATTTTAGTTTTCCCGAATAAGGAAATCGCCAGAAGGGTGCGTGCGTGCGGAGCTCCATTCAATTCCTCCGGTCCTTTGCAGCCAGCGACCTTAGGTGCTGCGGTTGCCTCTGCAAAAATCCATTTAACGGATGAAATATATGTGCTACAAACTGAATTGGCAAAGAGGATAAAACACGCAAACTCATTATTTAAAGCAACCTCATTGCCATTAATTTCGAATTTTGATTCGGGGATATTCTTTGTTGGTACATCGAGGGCCGAGCTGGCATACATTATTATGGAAAAAATGATCAAGCGCGGATTTTTGTTGAATATCGGGGTATTTCCCGCTGTGTCCAAAAACCATTCAGGTATAAGATTTACAATTACAACACTGCAATCCTTCGATCAGATAGAAAGAATGGTAAAGACGCTGAATGAGGTATTTTTTGAAATTTTAGGTGAGCATCAATATTCTGTTGATCAGATCTATAGCGCATTCAAGGTGGTCGCCCGTTTGGAGGATCGTCCAGCAGGCGAATTCATTAGCGAATATAGCCCTGAAAAAGAATAGAGCATACCCTACCATTTTCTGCTAAACGAAAAGTAAGGAGGACATTGCTATTAGATGTCCTGTTATGAATTTTTGGAATTATTCTGAGAATATACGCTTTGCTATCCAGCAGGCTCTTCGACCGAGTCATAGGCCCACCCTAAAATGTTCTTGATCGAAGCTTTGATCCTGTTCAATCCCTCCGGTGTGGAGATGTCTATTTCACAGACAGTACTTTTTGTATGCGCTGCATGAAGAACAATATAATAGATTCCTGCAACCAGAATAGTGACAACAGCCCTGAGATCGAGGTCCTTGCCTTCAAGTTCTTTATCTGCAAAAGCAAAGAATAGTGCACTCATCTTTTCTCTTTCCTGCGAAATTTCAGACATTAGTGTAGATTCCTCGCAGATCTGCCAGGCCAAAATCTTTTGCATTTCTGTATTGGTAAGAAAATCTTCAAATTGATTTAATAATAAAGATTCCAAAAAACCTCTTGACCCTACCTCGGGCGCATTCCCAAAATATCCCACTGCGTTCATTGTCGCAGTAAGCCAATAGTCTTTGCCCCGGATGTAAGTTTCAACTAGCTTGTCCAGTGTGCCGAAGTATAGACCAATGAGCTTGCGGTCTACGCCTGCCTCTTTTGAAATATTGGCAATGGTAAGACCGGGATAACCTTTTTCTTCAAGTACTTTGCCAACGGAAGCAATTAACTTCCCCATGGTTCGTTCTTTATTATTTTTTTCTCCTTGATATTTTTTTCTCGACTGTTGTTTATTGGCCATAATACTGCTTGAAATCGAAAGATTTAAAGATTAACACCAAATATAAAAAAATTAACTTAGCATACCTTTAATTAGTTAAAGAGTTGTAAGTTATTTAAACGATTGGTTATAAAAAATGCCAGATAATGTTGAGATACTGTAACCCTACCCTTTTCAAAATAGCGTTGTGAAAACTGCGTACTCGGCTCAATGGTAATATTTGCTTTATAAAGATGTCCTTCGTCCTCTGTCGCTGATGTAGCTTGTTGGACGGAAGGTGCCGCGGCCGCGAGTGCAAATAATAGAGCTGTTCTCTTCATGACCTGTTTTTTTCTTTTTTTGTAGAGACAAATCTCGTGCCTAAAGGGAAAAGTAGCGGGTTGATTTGTTATAAACAAAACATTATTTACTGTATTTGTACGGGGCATGTGTATTTATACTTCTTTTGTTTCAATTGATACGGATCTTATTTTGCACCTGATATTCTATATGTCTATCGAATAACCAATAAGCTCTTTTATGCTCCTAAACCACAATGCTATCGCTGATCCAATTGTAACCAAATATTTTCTCCGGGTCTTTTAAAAGATCTTTTTCATTCTTAAAATAGATCCATATACGTTTTTGTCTATGATAACCGATACCATAGTCCCAGGGTGATTCATGTTTCTTGATAAACCCTTTTGCTATACATCGTTGTAGTATCGCTTTCAGCCTTTCTGTTGTTGTACATATATCGTAATCAGCGGAAAAATCTACCACCATTTGAAATAAGGTACGTGGGCGTAAAAAATAATCGGTCGTGCAGGCAATAGCCATAATTTGATCACGATATTTTTTATTCTTTTCACGTTTTTCTTGCGCTGAGAGACGGATGGCTTCTGTTGCCTTATCGGAAAGTTTTTCGACTTTATTCCGTTTTAGCGGAGTGGAGATGGCAGCTCGTTGTCCCTTTAGACTTAATTTTTTGTTAAGATCGCAGAATGCATGGAAATCGCAGGATAGCGTTGAGCAGATTTTCAGGATAGATTCCAATGTAATGGGAATTTTGCCACTGTGATAACCATTTAAAGACTGTATATCGATACCCGTAGCACGGGAAAGTTTCTGCAAAGAAAATTTTGTGATATGTAAAATCTCATCAATACGGCGAGATATTGCTTTGGAAAGCTCGTTTTGCGGCGTCTTTACCATAATAATATACTTAAATCAGGTTTATATATAAGCAAGATAAAATAGCTATTCATATAAATATAATATATTTTCTTGAACTTGAGATGTTTATAACATCTTTGTTGCCCTTGCGCTATGTGTTTTGGTCTAATGGCGATGGATGCGGTGCTATCAACACGAGTCCATTTTTGGTAAAAAAAAGACCTCCTCCATTAAAGGAGAAGGTCCGATGTATAAATGTAGGGGTGATTTTTCTAATTTGCTGTCAATGCTACTGCATTAAGCTGTCTGGAAGTTCCATCCGGACCTACCGCAACGATGTTATCAAAGATCACGCGTGTGCCCGGAACAATACCATTTAAGGCCGAGGACATGCTGGAGCTTAATTGACCGCCCGAAGTGGACAAGACAATCGCATCTGCGCGTGGCTTGGCCAGAATCATCGTGAACTTGGTGACTTTGAAAGAAGCATCGAAGTCAAAGTTATCCAGTTTGGCAAATAAGGCATTCTGTGCTTTCAGCGCTACTGTCGCCATTGATCCGCCTGTTTTTCCGGCAAATTTAGCAATCGGGTCAGGGATTCTCTTGACACGGAACTCCGTCGAACTCAGGGTCTGTGTTTTACCGGGAGCGACTTCGGCCGATACCGAGATACGAGCTGTGCCAGGCGAACTCACCCGCACATTATACTTACCAGCTCCTGCGCTGGATATACTGCCTCCGCTCATGCTCACACGAACTTTGTCAGTAGGTGTTCCTGGAGCAGAAACCGATATCGGATTATTAACACCGATATAAAGTACATTCATTTTATCTGGAGACACTACAGCCGAAGGCCGTGCGACCTGATAGGTCTGCTGTGGAGTCCGGTATTCTTTAAAGGATCCATCCGTCTGTTTGACCTTGATCACGCCGGTCCAGCTAAAAATACCTTCCCGATTAGTCGGTACCGAGTAGACTCCTTTACCATCTACAATCTGTAGAGATGAGCCGTTGACCGAAATTGCTGGTTCGGATTTGGAATCTGAGGCAGTCAAGAAGACCTCGGCTTTGTACGGTTGTCCCTGTACGAGGTACGAGGTAGGCGCCACAGCTACTGCGGCAAACTTATCCAGATTGACTACTGCCTGGTCCATTTTACCTAAGATAATCTTAACAACATCTGACTCTGCATTTTGTGCATCGGTCTGGATCTTTGTGAGGATGGTCATCGCTGCAGTCAATGGTGTGCCACTGCCAAAGTTAATTTCTTCCCAGGATTTTTTGCCATTAACAGACTTTTCGGGATTTTTAGCCTCCAGAGAGAAAGAAACCATTTTCTGCTCCTCAGGGGTAAGCAAGGCCAATAACTTGGCACGGGTATCATTGATCTTATCCTTGAGGACGGTTCCTTTTTTCTCGTTGATCATCAAATTGGGCGAGATATCCTCATTCTCCCGTTTGACAAGATCTCCTTTTTCTTCGTCGTAACCACCACCCTGTTTTACAAATTCTTCTTTCAGAGATAGAATATATTTATCCAGTTCGCCAATAATGGCCTGTGCCTTTTTAGCTTTATCGTAAATAGGTTTGGCACGTGCTGGTTCTTCTTTTAACTTGGTGTTTTCAAATGCAGCAAACAGCTGTTGTACGGCCGTATTGACATTTGACTTGGATGTTTCGAGACTATTATTGATATTTTTGAATGCATCCAAGATGGAATCCGGTACATTGAGCGCTAATAAGGCCAATAGTACCAGATAGAGGATGCCGATCATCCGCTGTCTTGGCGTTTCTCTTCCTAATGCCATTTTTTCTAATTTAAGTAATACAAGGGTAAATTATACACGCGGCTGGTTCATGGCACTGAGCATATTGCCGTAGATAGCATTCAATGCATTGAGGTTTTTGGCCAGCTTGCCGACTTCTTCCTTGAACGCTTTGGAGTCGTCCAGGGACTCATTGAAGTTTTGCATGGTATAGCTCAGGTTCTCGTAAAACTTATTCATGGATTGTAGGTGAGATGCAGAGTCACGTAGTTCACGTTCGTACATGGCATTCAGCTGACCTAGATTGCTGGTCAGGTTTTTCACCTGATCATGGTAGTTTGCTGTATCGCCAGATGTATTGGACATCGCCACGAGATTTTCTGAAGCTTTTTCAAAAGCAACACTCAGATTGTCAAATTTCGAAGTTGCCGTGCGAAGCTTTTGTGTAAACTCTTCGGTCGCCAATGAAACGTCAGATAGTTTATTGATGGCGGATACTTTTTCACTAAAATCGCGCAATCCACGGCCCAGATTTTCAATACTCGCGGGCTCAATATTGGCATCTGCAAACATTTTGTCCAATGCGGCTGTCGCCGATGGACCCGCTGGCTGTGCCACGACTGCCTTGCCACGAACAGGAAGCTCGCCATTGAAATTATCGTCCAATTCAGGATAAACACGGCTCCAGTCTGGTTCTGGCGCTGGGGGATTGAATCCCATCAGAAAGAAAAGTAGCGCCTCAACCCCGAGTCCGATACCGATCATATAGTTGGCTGTGCTACCGCCGATATGGAGAATCTTGAAGAGTACCCCGATGATGACGATACTTGCGCCCCAGGATATGGCTACATTTAGCCATCTTGAATTGTCTTTTTTCTTGTTCATTGTAATTATTTGCTTTTTTGGTTTATTTTTTGAATAATTCTAGCTTTTTGTTGAATTCATCTGTATAAAAACGGATTTGTTTATTTAATAGTATTTATTAAAGGCGATAGGGCCTCAATTTAGTGTTGATTGTTCAATCGAGCAGGTTGGTTCAAAAAATATACCAAAGATCCATATAAGTCTAAATATTAAGTTCTAATTCATTCCATTTGAGATTTGAAATAGACTTTTTTTAAATAAAATAAACGTTCATTGGTCTCAATAGTTATATTGATCGTAGAAAGATAGTAAGCCCGTGGCTGATATGAAAATGTCTCGCTCAAGCAATATCTTTGTAAAGTAATTTTGATATTAATATGCAGATTTTATTTCTTGTTTTATCGGGACTCTTGATCCTCCTTAGTTTGCTGCCTTTTATCCGCTGCCAGCACTGGATCTTTCGTGTGGCCGAGTTTGTGAAATTGCAGCTGCTGGTCTTTCAGGTGCCGGTGTTGGCCTGGGGATTTTATCTGCTCGCTGAATCACCATGGATTTGGGCTATACAGATGGTTCAGGCCCTGTTGATTGCTTATCACGTATTTATCCTGGTGCGTTATACTAAATTCTGGCGCAAGGATAAATACGAAAAAGGAAAAGATGCCTCGGATAGCATCAAAATTATATCTTGCAATGTGCTACAATTCAATAAAGAACATGAGCGTTTTATTGATTTGATCCGCAAAGAACAACCCAAGATCTTTCTGACTATGGAAAGTGATGCAGTATGGGAAAAGGCTTTAAGGGTATTGGAATCAGACTATCCAAATGCGATCAAGGTTACGCTGGACAATACCTATGGGATGCATTTTTATACCAAGCTGAAAGTCAATAAAAGCCAGATTCACTATTTTGTTGCAGATGATATTCCAAGTATCGAAGTCGAATTGGAAACAGAGAATGGCCATCGTTTTATCTTTTTTGCGGTACACCCACCGCCACCGAGTCCTACGGAGGAAGAGAATTCCAAAGAACGGGATGGTGATCTGCTCAGTGTGGCAAAAAAGGTACGCGATTATAAAATGCCCGTAGTGGTTACGGGGGACTTTAACAATGTGGCTTGGGCCAGATCCTCCGTCCTGTTTAAGAAAACCAGCAAGCTGATCGATGCGCGTATAGGACGTGGGATCTTATCTACTTTCCACGCCAATTATTGGTTTTTCCGGGTACCCTTGGATTTGCTGTTCCACAGTCCAAATGTATTTATAGACAAGTTGTTTATTTATCCTTCGGTCGGATCAGATCATTTCCCCATGGGCTGTACCTTTTTTATCGACCGCTATTCGGACGAACAGGCTGAAGATATCGAACACCTTGAACAGGGAGAAATGTCCGAAGTAAACGAACTTATCATCGAAGGTCGCAAAGAGGAAAGTGATAATCGAAAGTAGGGCATAAACTATTGCCCTATCTTTAGCTTATATTCCTTTAAAGAAGCAACCGAGAAATAACCAAGCGCATTGTTGGATATATTGGATCTGGGATTACCCGGAGCTGCATTACTCACATTATTATTTTGGTATTCATTCCAGTATCGATACGCTTTTTCATCCACACAATAGCGGCGAACGATGACCTCGTCGCCAGAGGATAGATCTGTTTCTAGGTCGGAGATGTAATGTGTTACTTTTAACCCATCGTTGAACTGGTCAGATTGCGCATTGGCAAAGCGAAAGGGGCCACTATTGATAGATAATGTATAGATATAATAATTGGAAACCTTGGCGGGATCTTTAAAAGTCAATGTTGCAAAAAAATAGGTTTTTCCAGTGAGACTTTTTTCTGAAATGCCAGTGGAGTCCACGGCAACATAGCTTGGCATCTGGCAGCTCGAGCTGTATTGTTGTTTTTGTACGGTAACGTTCAGCGCATAGGTCCGGCCGGCAACGGGCTTAAAGTTGCGATGGATATAATAACCATCTTTTTCATATTGAAAGGAATAGATCCTGTTTCCATTGTCTTTTACCGATACCGTGGCATCTTTGACTCCCGAAGTATTGACCAGATCGTTAAATCCAACGGATCGCGAGACTCGTATCCGCTGTACTAAACTGGCGTCAGACAGCTGGGCATCAATAACAACCTGGGCCGCAGCTTTATTGAGATCAAGATCCATTTTTTCCTCACAGGACGAAATGAGTGGTAATAGACAGGATAGGATAAAAGATTGTCTAGCATTCATGGCGTTTAAAATTTAAAATTCCAGGTAACTGAAGGGACGATACCAAATAAAATTATTTTATAAGCTTCTGTCAGATTGGGGTTGGTTTTGTTCTCCCGAAAGTCGATGGTATAAGCGTTCTTGCGGTTATAGGCGTTATATATACCAATTGTCCAGCTTGAATGAAAACGTTTATTGGTTTTATGTGGATCGTAAGTCGCGGACAGGTCCAGGCGATGATAGTCCGGCATACGGTAGCCATTTCGCTCTGTGTAGTAGAACAAGGATTTGCCGTTGACAAGGTACTTTCCACTTGGAAAGGTAACGGCATTTCCGGTATTGAAGACAAATGTTCCGCTAAGTGTCCAGTTGTTTGAAAGCGCATAATTCGCTACGACCGAGAGATCATGTGTACGATCCTGACGTGCATTGAACCAATTTCCGCCATTGATCCCGTTAAATTTACGACGGCTCTTGGAAAGTGTATAACTAATCCAGCCCTTTAGCCGGCCACTGTTCTTACGGAGGTAGCCTTCCAATCCATAGGCCCGACCTACACCAAAGAGTAGCTCCCCTTCAAAATAAGCATTGGCCTGTAGTGTTGCCCCGTTGCGGATATCAATCTGATTGCCCAAACGTTTATAATAGGCCTCGACCGAAAAATCATACCGCTTGTTCGCAAAAGTACGAAAGTATCCTAAGACGGCCTGGTCCACACGTTGCGGTTTGATATTTAGACTGCTAAGGACATATTGATCAGTGGGAAGGCTTGCCGTGGTATTGGTCAATTGATGGAGGTTCTGCACGATGCGGTTATAGGAGGCTTTTAAGCTGCTGTGTTCATCGAGCAGCAGGCTGGCAGACAGGCGAGGTTCCAGATTGATATAATGTTTGGCAATCCGGCTGTTATCCCGTTTTTCGGAAATAGGCTTTCCGTTTTCGTCAAATTGATAGAAAGTCCGTTTACCTAAGATCATAAAATCATGGAGATGGATGCCATAGTGTATAGATAGATTCGTTGTAGGTTTCCATTCATGGGACATATAGCCCCCCAGATCGATCCCGCGCTGGCTTTCGATAGTGGTCGGATTGACAGATTGACTCTTGTCGGTAGCGAGATTGGCAGGCCGAATGGATTGGGCCAATGCGGCTACCCCAAGCCGGATGGTATTATTGGTATTCGCATAAAAGGAAAAATCCTGCTTGGCATTGATATTCCGAATTTTGGAGGCGACCTGAAAATCGATCTGCTCGCTGGAAACACCTGCCTGATAGTCGAAGCCACTGTAAATAAGGGAAGTGCTGCTGGATATTTTATCACTGAATCGGTGGCTCAATCGTGCTGTTGCAGTGCTGTTCCCCCAAGCAATATTAAAGAGGTCGCTGTACTTTAATTTGTCTTTGCCATGATAACCCGATAGGTATAGGCTTGTCTTCTTCCCTAGATTAAAACTGAGCTTGGCATTTAGATCGTAAAAATAAAGATTATTGTTATCCATATCTTTATTTTTGGACAGTTTTAAAAAGGAGTCCGCGTAGGAGCGACGGGCACTGAATAGAAAAGAACTCTTGTCGCGGACAATTGGCCCCTCTAATTTTAGCCGGGAAGCGATAATCCCTAGACCACCTTCGCCGGAAAATTGCTGTTTGTTGCCATCCAACATGGAAATGTCTAAGACTGAGGAAATCCGTCCTCCAAATTGGGCCGGTATGCCCCCCTTGTAGAGTTGAACATCCTTGATCGCGTCCGAATTGAAGGTAGAAAAGAACCCCAGCAGATGCGAAGCATTATAGACTGTAGCTTGGTCGAGCAGGATGAGGTTTTGCCCACCATCCCCGCCACGTACATTGATACTTGTCGAACCTTCTCCGCCGCCTTGTACACCGGGTAACAACTGTATGGTTTTAACGAGGTCTTTCTCGCCAAAGAGTACGGGGACATCCTTAATATCTTTCATACTGAGATGGGCCGTGCTCATCTGTGGGTCATCAAGCGCCTCACCCTTCTCTTTTGCCGATACAACAACTTCAGCGATTCGATTGGCAGTGGGCTTTAGATCAAAATTTCTTTCATGAGATTGGGATAGTTCAATCGTGGCTACCAGCTGCTGGTAGCCGATGTAACTGATCGTAAACCGATGGGTTCGCTGAGGTAGCTTTATGCTGTAATGTCCCAGTAGGTCTGAGGTAGCAACTATGCTGTCATTGACGCTGGTAATAATTACTCCGTTAAGGGGCTTTCCGGTGTCTGCATCACGAATAATACCACTTAATACAGCTTCTTGTGCTGAGACAATAAAAGGGGATAGTACAAGAGAAATGGGAAGAAAATACTGAATTATTGGACGCATTTTTGCTCTTATCTGAATTGATTTGTATACAATAGAAAATCGAATGAAGTATTAACCCTTTATTAATATTTGTTTTGATAGTTTAAGTGAATCTCACGGCATAATGTCTCCTATTTTTGTTCGGTTTAGTTATTATGTAACGCTTTTGGTACATTGAATATTGTTCTAAACTTGTTATTTAAGCGACAGATTTACTTGAGGGCAGCATATTGATTTACCGGGTTAAAAACAACATGATGGATATTTATTTAGAAATGTGTAATTTAACGACTGCTAAACAATGTTGTAAATCTAACTAATGGGTAAAGATTATCATTTTAAAATGTCTGCCGAAGAACTGCAGTCAAAGGTCATAGATTTTTTGCGATTCCCTCTGATCGTGGGGGTGGTATTTATCCATACCGATTTTTCAGATATTGTGATGGCGGGTGTAAAGCAGATCAGTTTTGTTAACTATCCTATTTTTTCGCGGATCTTTTTCTTATTCTCCAAGGTTATTTTCGAGGCTTGTGTCCCGCTTTTCTTTTTTATTTCAGGTTTTTTATTCTTCTATAAAACAGCGGGTTTTTCCAGGGAGATTTACCTTCAAAAATTAAAAAATCGTATTCGTTCGCTTTTGGTTCCCTATATTTTCTGGAACCTGCTGATCATCCTATTCCTTATGCTCGCGCAAACGTTTTTATCGGGAAGCTTAGTTTCTGGTAGGAACAAATTAATAACAGATTATAATTTATTGGATTGGCTCTGGTCCTTCTGGGATACTTCGCACGTGAATCCTCTTACGAAGAAAACCTTGCCGATCAACTCTCCCTTTTGGTTTATCCGTGACTTGATGGTTGTGGTGCTTTTTTCGCCGCTGATTTATATACTGATCAAAAAACTGAGGGCCTATGCGGTGATTATGTTGGGATTGCTCTGGATTTTTAACCCTTTTTTTTATTTGCCGGGACTGAGCATAGTTTCTTTCTTTTTCTTCACCGCCGGGGCATATTTTAGCATTCATAAAATGAATTTTGTTGAAGTCTTAAAACCAATGTTGCGCGCGCTCGCCCCCTTGTATATTTTGATAGTCGCTATGGCGCTCTATTTCGTTGGTACGGGCTGGTGGTCCTACCTCTATTGTGCAGGGGTTATTGTGGGGCTTGTCCTTGCAATAACGGTATCCGCCTATTTTATCGACAGCGGAAAATGGCATTTGAACCCTTTTTTGACCAATGGTAGCTTTTTTATTTATGCCTACCATCGTTTGCCATTGGTATTTGTGATCAAAATTTTATTTAAGTGGCTCCATCCGCGGTCAGATGGAGCGTTGTTATTGTTGTACTTAGCCTGTCCGGCTATCGTCATCCTGCTGGGACTGCTTATCTACAGCCTGCTTAGGCAATGGTTGCCCCGATTCACAGCGGTAATAAGTGGTGGGCGTTAATACGATCAATATGAAGAGGTATAAAAGGATAATTGTTGTTGTACTGGTGATATTTGTAGCTGCATTGTCCGTCAAGTATGGCCGTCAGATACTCAACAAAAATAAATACAAAAAAATCAAAACCGAGTATGTATTTACAGATGTCATCAATCTGGGGTGCACCTCGGTCAAGCAGCAAGGGGCATCGAATACCTGTTGGTCCTACACAGGCAATTCGTTTTTGGAGTCGGAGATGATCCGGATGGGGAAAGAGCCTGTTGAAATTTCTCAGGTCTTTACCGCACGGCAGGCCTATTTGGATAAGGCGCATAATTTTGTCCGCCTCCATGGTGGCTTGACAATGGGTGAAGGTGGACAATTACATGACGTATTGAATGTATTCCGCAAATATGGCGCGATGCCCAGATCGGCTTATGCTGGACTGCGTGGGAATCATACCTATAATGATTTCAGGGAGATGACTCCATTATTAAATTCAATGCTCAAAGTATTGATCAAGAATAGGCCCTTGACACCGAATTGGGAGAGAGCCTATAGCGCCACACTAGATGCGCATCTTGGGGAGGTGCCTGAAAAATTTGACTATAAAGGAAAGGTGTATACTGCACGTACATTTGCAGATCAGGTGATCGGTATTAATCCTGACGATTATATAGGCTTTGCTTCTGTAACAGATCATCCATACTATAAGCCTTTTGTGCTGTTGGTGCCTGATAACTGGTCTTTTGATCGATTTTATAATGTGCCTATGCAGGATCTCGTGGAAATTATTGACGCTGCACTGCAACAAGGTTATACGGTTGCCTGGACAACAGATGTGTCAGAGAAGGGCTTCTCATGGCAGTATGGTATAGCCTATGTTCCTGAGAAGCCATTTGACAATATGTCTAATGAAGAAAAAAAGAACATGTTTGTAAAACCAATGGTGGAGAAAAAAATTACGGCTGATGAGAGACAACAAGCTTTCGATAATTGGGGTACCACAGACGATCATGCCATGCATATTGTCGGGCTTGCCAAAGATCAAGATGGCAAAGAATACTATCTTGTTAAGAATTCATGGGGTAAGGCCAACGATTTTAAGGGGTATATGTATGTCACCAAAGAATTTGTGAAATATAAGACGATTACCCTGATGTTGCATAAAAATGCGCTCAATCCTGTATTGTTATCTAAAATTAGTTTGACAGGACTATAAGTATTGCAAAAAAGCTGTAGATGCTGTTGTATTCCCAATTGTTTCCATAATTCATTGGGAGGTTTGTTGTATGAAAAACAACAATACTATAATACAATTCTCGGGAATCTTTCTTATGGTTTGGATGCTATTGCTTTCAACTAGTGTTCAAGCGCAACAAGGCCGATCTATACCCGATAAAGTACATCATGCTGAACCCTTATATAATGATCTTGTTCGTGATTTGGGCGCAAGGAAGGGAGAGAAAGAGTTTAATGTTGGCGCAGATATCAAAAAAACGGGTAAGGCAGATGAGTATGGTTATTTGGCCGAATATGAATTTGCACCGATAGATCGATTGGGGCTGGAAGTAGAGACAGACTTTGCCTATACTAAAAGCAAAATGACCAATTTTTCCTCAGGAAATAAACTCGAAAGATTAAGATTGTCATCACAATATTCCTTCTATGTTTCTAAGAAACAGGCAACAACATTGGCCGTAGGCTATACCCAGATTTTTAATTTTGTGGATGAGGGGACTGCATTTAATCCATTTTTCGTAGCCGCTAAGAGCTGGTATAGCAATTGGCATACATTGATCTATACTGGGCCAGAAATTGCCTATCATTATAAATCACGCACAACGGAAATGAACTGGCAGATCAATACTTCCTTTCATTATACATTGCCACAAACCGACCATTTTATTGGACTCGAAGTCAATCAGGAAATTGCTGCAGGTAGCTTGGAAACGACGCTTCGGCCACAGCTTAAATTGGGTCTGAATGATAAATTAGCCATCGGTATGGCGGTTGGCTTTCCGATAGGAGGAAAGGAAAGCGCAATTAGCTCATTTTTTCGCTTGATCTATCAGCTTTGAGATCTCCGAAACTCTTTGGGGCAATCGCCGTCGATAATTATCGTCGAATCGTGGTGTAATGAAAGTAGTTGAACTGCTTTTACCAGAAATTCCCTTGGTCTATATGCAATCCTTAGACTAAAAATTTACTCCTATAAACTTCATCCAGATAAGCACCCAATGAGCGGGTTCTTTCGGTGTCCGTATTGCTGATATAGCGCTGAAACATCAGTTCGGTACTATGCCCTGTTGCTTGCATAAGCAATGGTGTCGGTATCTTTCCGTAAAAATTGGAGGCAAAGCTGCGTCGGCCGATGTGACTGGTAACGGCTTCCCACTTTTGTATTAGCTTTTCTGTCGACCTGAAACCACTGCGGGTACGTACTTTGATTAGGCTATTTATACCAGCTAGACGTGCGATTTCCTTAATTTGTTCATTGTATTTCTGAGCGGAAAGCTTTGAAGGGAAGTTATTTCCATTATCGGACATAATATGAATGGCCGTCGGATGGAGCGGTAACAGTATTGTCTTTTGTGTTTTCTGCTGCGTAAAGGAAAGACAGGGTTTCCCGTCGAGGATTTCCATCATATCAAGGTTAAAATTCATAAAATCCGATACCCGTTGACCCGTGTAACAGCTAATGACCAACCAGTCTTTAGCTGCCTTCAATTCTGGGGGGACAACAGTCTCTTTGATACGAATGAGCTCATCTTCGGTGAGACTGATGACCCGGTTGTATTTTTTGATTTTTGGGAGTTCCAATTCGTAAACGAAGGTACGTATTCCTCTTTTTTCTAAAAAATTGAGGACAGTACGAACAAAATATATGGTGCGATAAATGGTGCTTGAACTATAGGTTTCCAGTTCGCCGAACTTAATAAAGTCTTTCACAAAATTGCTGTTTACTTCGTTGAGCATCAGGTGTTTTTGCTGAAACCCTTCGAAGCGCTTTAGCATGCTGAAAAAGACCTTATATCTTCGATGTGTATTGCCGGATATGAGGTGCAGACGGCTTTGGATAAAATTCTCGGTCGCCTCCAGCAGGCTCCCTTTTGCAAACGAACTTTCGCTTAGAACGTAGCACTTTTTTATAAGGCGGGTGACAACATTGAGCGAGAATTTGCGTTGTTTAGATACGACCTCCTTAAGATAATTGGATACGGCGATTTTGATCGCGTCTAATTTTGCATTAAGCTTTTTGTAAATTTTTAGATAAATGTTTTCCGGACGTTGTTTGTCCGCATTCCATCGGGTAGGATTGATCTTTAAAGTCGTTTTTATAATGAACTCTTTTTGTTGTTCATCAATAAATTTTAGGGCAATTATAGAAGTTGAGCCTCCACTCAACAGAGTAAAATTGAAAATCATCGCGTACACTTTTTAGTATTATCTGAGCATAAAGATAATAGTATATACGAATTAGTCTAATTCAGACTACAATTTCACTTACTCAAATATACCAATTTTATTTTAAAGACGTGCAATAGATTGCGTTAAAATAACCGTGAGATTAAAAAAAATTTGTAGTTAGCCACCTAATCCAGCACAACAAAAAATTATTAAAAATTATCTACCTCATAATCAATGAAAAATATTTTTTTTCTAGTCTGAATTAGACTAATAATGTAAACTCAAGCCCTTATAAAAAAAACGTTTAGAAATCAATAAACACCAAAAAAATGAAAACCAAACTGAATTATATACGGCCCAAAGTCTCAATATTACTTGTCGAATCGGAGAATTGTTTTGATAAAAATTCTACTAAACACCGCGGAAAAAAAAAGACAGAAGAATTGTAACAAAATGTCAAATGTTAAACTGGTGGAAATGAAAATACTTCCGTATTAATCTTTTGATGGTTTGGAGGTGATGTCCTATAGTTTAATGTAAAAAATAAGCACACATGGAAAACAAGATTAAGTTGATCTTTGCGGATGATTGCAGGCTCCAACAAAAAATTATTGAGCTGCTTTCAACGCAGCTTGATCTGTTCGACCTGCAATTTATGGCAGATAACGGGAGTGAATTGCTACGGTATCTTGGTTCTTGCAAAGCACTGCCCCAGATCTGTATTTTGGATCTGCATATGCCTGTTATGAATGGGATAGACACCGTTCGAGAAATGCGCCGCCGATTCCCTTCCATTAAAGTATTCGGGTATACGTCTACAGATAGTCTGATCGAAATAAGTGATTTCAGACGGAATGGAGCGCTGCAGGTTTTTTCAAAACGCAATCCCAAACAGATGTTGGAGGTGATTTGCGGTTATGGAAAGATGGGAGCACGATATGAGAGTCCCGTAGTTGTTAGAAAAAATAGTTCAATCATTTCGCATGAAAATTCCTGATCAACTAGGCTATATCACGACTGCCGGCTTCCGGTTCTTTGATTTTCGGAACATTCCCGATCAGGACATCGAACAAAACAGGGGGGATTTTTTTACGATAATCAAGACCTTCGAGCCGATTGCTATCGTCGTTGAGAAAGAAAAATATCATCTTAGGGCAAACCAGATGATATTTGTCGGTCCGGGTAGGCTCATTGACATGTCAAATCTGCGTGCGGGCAGAGGTTATCTGCTCAATTTCACGGCCGGATTTTATGAACGTTCGGTGGAGGATACCACCACAATTCATTCACCATTGTTTTTTGGGGAACGCCCGGTTCTGTATCATGATTCCTGCTTTGGCGAACAGGTTTTTAATCAGCAGATTGCGATCCGTCTTGGTAGGGCGCGTATGCAGGGGGACTATATATTTGATCTTGTTGCACATCACTGTGTGGAATCGCTTTTGTTGGATGTGTATCATGAGGTGTCGGCCGGCGGTCAGATGCCGCAGCCAAAGAACACAAGCGACATCGGGCTGGTAAATCATTTTTCGATGTTGATTCATAAACATTGCCGTGAATATACCTATGTACAATTCTATGCCGACCAGCTTCATGTTACTGCGCGCAAACTGACCGATATATGTTTGGCGATGACAGGAAAAACCGCCAAATCAATGATTTTGTCTGTTTTGGTGCAGCAGGCTGTAAGGTATATCAAGCATACCAATCTGTCTATTTCACAGATATCCTATGAAATGGGGTTTAATGATGAATCCAACTTCCGGAATTTTGTGAAAAAGCAGACAGGTCATATTCCACGTGCGCTGCGCGAAAGTTAGTTCAAATGAAAACCAAGACAAATGATATCTTATGAAAGTTTACCGCTTATTCTTGATTGTGGTTATGTTACTTTTTGAGCTGTTCAATAGCAGGAAAGTTCTGGCGCAGCAAGCTTCATTGACAATTCGATTGGGTGCTTTTATCTCGGTCAGCTGCATTCCGGATCATGTTTATTTGTCATCGGGTGGCGGCGGAACAATTTCTTTGGATTCTTTGGTTATTACAGTTCCGGGACCATTTGAGATGCGAGTAATTAGCGAACGCATCAATATAGGGAAGGAGATTGGTCGCGAAGCAACTGGAAATAAAAATTTTATATCCGGGATGAGACCGCCTATAGCACAGGATAAGGGTGCTAGGGGAATAAACGGGCAGGGGCAGATAACTTTTCCACTTCAACCTCAGACAAATACTTGTGTTTCAATAACTGCTTTATAGCCCTTGAGTTTCGGCTGCGGACTTAAGATACAAAAAAGGTCTTTTGCTGATGCTACCTTTACATTTGGGTTTGGGCAAGGGTTTTCGTTGCAATACTTCGCGACCCACATATTTTCGCAACAAGCTATAGATCCTTTCGGTGCTAAAAATGATTTTATAATTTTCCTGGAAATCGTCGACCATCTGTTCGAGTGTCCGGGGTTCGGTAAAATAATCCGAAGCATAAACGACATAGGCGATCAGTTCGCGTTGCCGTCTCAGTTCCTCATTGACCGCTTCATTTGTGGGTCCGATTTTCTGCTTCAGAAGGAAGTTTTGTTCCTGAGCGGATGCTGTTTCTTTAAAGACGCTTAAGCCGGGAAGATTGTCGGTATCTATAACCAGCGCTATTTTCGGATTGAAAAAATCTGCAAGCGGAATGGAAAACGGGCGGCATATTTTTGCGACATGTTCGACGGTGATGGTGAGCGTTTTATTGTAATGACTGCGTAGCGGTCCTGGCGTTAAATCGGTGAAGCAGGCGAGACCGTTGAGAGAGAGTCCAGTCTGATTCATAATCTCCGTAATCCGTGATGAAATCAATGTGGCCAATGCATTGTTTGTAACTTTTCCCATTTTATTTTCTGAAATGATATCCTGTAGCGCAGCGGATCAATTGTTCATTGTTTCACTTCGATCAAATGCCAGGCTGCCGATATGTTAAGAAGTTTCAGGGGTAAATCGTCAGCTTCTTATGTTGCAGAGACTGGCAATAGGCGATGTGGGTTTTGAGCTAATAAGCTGGCTGTCAGGTGTAAAAAAAAATAATGGAACGAACGCCTTCGTTCCATTTTATCCATTAATATTATCAAGTCGAACGCAAAAAAAATGACTTGATGGTTCAAAAGTAGAAAATATAATTGGAACTTTTTGTGTGAAAATTGACGTTAATCGTGTTAAAAAATGTGAAAAAAATATTTTGTAGGGAGTAGACTACAATAAAAAAGCGGCTAGATAAAATCTAGCCGCCTTCTGATATGAGGTGTTAAAAATACCTTATTATTTTAGTTTGCACGTACGCAACGAACGTTTTTAAATGTAGTTCTTAGTAGATCTAGACCTAATAGCTCAACGTTAAGAGCCTCAGCGGTAGTTGATGCTTTTATAAATGGATCTCCAAATGGTAAACCTAAAACTGCACGTCTGGTTGTAAAGGCATGGTAACCATAGTAACCAACTCTTGTGCCTAAAAGATCTAAAAGAGGGCCTGCTAATACAGGAGAATCTGTCCAGAATGCGGCTGCAGTATTATAGCTATCACCTAAAATATCTACATTCGTTCCAATAATTCTGAAACCCAATAGATCTGCATTAAGTGTTGATAATCCTAGTCCCAGTAAACCTTGTCCACTTGAACCAATCTGTGTGAGTAAGGCTGTATTAACAATCTGTCCATTATAGAAAATGCGCATATTGTTTGAGTTTGAAGTAGCATCTCCAAACGCATTTGTTCCAGCAGTACCTCCGGCAGTGAACGCATATTGTGCATGGTTGCCACCATTTGTTCCAACAGTAGATCCTGGTGCAGGATCCGCAGCTCCTAATAATGTTCCTACCAGGTTCAATACATTATTTAATAGTCCTGTTGAAGAAGTTAATGTTGATACTTGAGCACCGGTAGGCTGTTTCCAAAGTCCTTGAGGGTATATTTTAGTACAAGGATCTCCTTTTTGTGCCAAAGTGGATGGGAATCTTGCCGCTACTAATGATCCGTAAGAGAAGTAACCGTCCGCTCTACTTCTTTGCGCATTTGTCGCGTAGAATGCAAAATTACGAAGCGGATCAGCATTATTTCTGTCGTATAGGTTTGAACGACTCCATTTTATAGCTGTTGCTCCAGAACCTGTGGTTAAAGGTGATTCAACAACATTTAATAATAAGTGGTGACTTTTACCTAGTTCGGGTGTAACAGAGAAATTGAAATTGGATGCAGTCGTAAAGTATGTACGTGCTAATCCGCCGTCCACATGGTTAATAGTTAAGTTTTGTAACTGTACGGAGATCGCACTTTGTGCTGCCGTTGAAGCGGTATATACGTACGCTATTTTGGCGTCGTTATATAATGGATCAACATTTTTGAAATCAGCATAACTAAGAGTCGGCGTAAATGTTGAGCCTGCAGTAACCGCACCTGTCAGTAGGTCAATACTACCAGTTGCCAAATTCAGTCCTGATACAGATACACTTGGATTTCCAGTAATATTACCGAAAACACCGATGGTATTTAGTTCTATGCCAACACGTGAAAATGAGTGATTGAAAAGGATATTAATATTCGAACTAGTAGCTAAATTAACCGTACCAGAAGCATATAAGACATCCTTATTTTGAGGGAGTGCAATTGCTCCGCTCGCTGGCGTTAATGATGGTGCGTCAACTTTTGAGTTGTGAGAGAGTGCTACCCAAGTGTAAGATCCAGCTGGATCAAGCCCATCAATAGTGCCTGCGGTGCCAGACTGTAATTCTTTAGCTGCAACCAATGTACTTCCAGAGTAGATATACACCACATATTTAGTGTCTTGTTCCATATTCTCTGTAACGCCAGGCGCCACGTCGGCAGCTGTGCCATTTGATCGCGCTGCATGAGCAGTGGTAGTTTTTACAGGAACAGTATTATCCATAGAAACTGCCATATCAACATCGGAGAAGGAATAAATTTTGCTCTCGGCTGTGTTGTTAGAGGAAGAAATTCCTGCACGCTTTACGCCTGCGTCGTTATTGGTTTTAATACCATCTACTGCGATGGTTAATTTGTTACTTTTTGTGTCAACAATCGCTGTTTTTGAATCTTTGGAGCAGCTCGTTATTAACGTACCCGGTATCGCAAGTATTGCCATTGCAACAACCCAGTGAGCTCCTTTTTTTTGTAGAAATTTCATTTTTGTGCTTTTCTGTTGTTAATAATTACAATACTTCCTAAGATCCTTCACCGTTATTGGTTTCATCTGCTCCAGCTCCCCAGCCGCTCGATTGTGGAGTCGCGCCCGGTTGTGCTTGTGAACCTGCAGCAATGCCTTGCTCAAGTTCAATAACGTGCTCCTTGATGGACGGAGCAACGTACATTTTTTTTGCGTTCTTATTCATGATAATATTATTTGGATAATCCATACTATTGCTAGCATGGGGTTTAAAATTTAATGGACAATTTAATTCTTCATTGTTAAAAATTTAAAAATTAACATTTTGATAAGCTGCTTGTCTCTGCGTACAGACAAGTATTGTTGTTATCGCTGCGTCAATTTTGTTATAATATTCCTGTTAATGCTTTTATAAATTTATATATGTCTGCTACTTTTTCCTAGTTTGGCTAAAAGACTATATGCTTTTGGATTGTAATATTACGACTAAATATCAACTTGTGCAAAAAAAAATTATAAATTATTTTCTAACATAAAATTCGCTTGATATTTAAACATGTTTCTTTTTTATCGCCTTATTGTTTATATTTTTTTATACAACTGTCATATTATGTAAAATTGAAGAATTTTTCACGGCTCTGTTCCTCTGTTATATGACTGTAATACTCTGCTTCAACAAAGTTGTTTGCCTTTTGTTTTAAATTTGAATAATTTTTTTTTGGTAAATTTTTGTTTTATAATTAATGTGTTTAAACAGTTACTTTCTTAATAGTCTGTATTTATATGTATATGTCGGTACTTGCTTTATTTCTGGATTATATTGTATGTTTTTTAATATCGATAATCAATTTCTTAATAATATTCACATGTTTTTTAAATAAAATATTTGCCATTATATCCTTTTGAGGAATTATTGAAAAACAGTAACTGTACTCTGTATTTATTGTTTTGGAAAAATATATATCTATTTAGGTTTTTTGTTTATTGGTGCTGTTTTGTGTTTTTGTTTTCATAATAATTAAAGTGTTTATGCAATCAATGGATTTTTGACTCGCAATTTCGGTTCAATGGTAGACCTCACGCTTTAACTCTTTCTAAAAATTAGCGCCTAACTCTTTTTGATGGCGAGGTTGTTCTAAATCTTGCCTGAATTCTCATGGAAATGTCATGTAAATGACTCGTTTTTAGTTGGCTTGTAGTGCTTTAGCTACAGGAAAACAAACATCGTCCGAATTCCTTTGGCTCCTTTCGAATATTATCTACTTTCGTGCACTTTCTGATTTGGAAGTGTCATATTATTCTATATTAAAGGTCTTGTTATTAATTAGATAGCGTCTTTTTTTAGTGTGTATAAATTACACAAACGTAAATTGCTTTAGAACATTTAAAAATATAAGAAATGAAAACGAACAAAGAAAACTTGGCTAACCTAAATGGCCGTCTTCCTTATGTAGCTCCTCGTGTTAATGCGCAAAATGTAGAATTGGAATATAGTGTTGCCGCTGGTTCCACACAAGGTTCTGTAAATGGTTCAATGACCGAATCTTGGCAGACTGAGACGCAGACTCAAGAAATCGACTGGTAATAGATAAGGTAGTTTAATTAATTAGTGATATAAACAATCATTTTCATGAATAAGTTTACAATAAAATTTGGTTTTGCTTCTTTCTTAGCATGCGCATTATTCATCTCTTCATGTAGTAAAGATAATAATAGTGCTGTGGTACCTGAAGGCACAACTGTACGTTTAAATATAGGAGAGGCCTTTGCACCGGCAGGTCCGGTAAAAGCGGCTTCAGTTGGCCGTACTTATGCTTCGGCAACACAAACAGTAGAAATTCCGTTTGACAATCAATATACGTTGGTGGCGACCTTGACAGCTGAAACCGCAACAGCAACGGGCTTAAAAGCATCTAACCGGGCGGCTACCGTTTCGACAGGTACTGACCAGAAAGCATTGAAACAAGGAACTGTCTATTATGTTGCAATTTTTGATGCAGCAGGTGACTATAAGGAAACAAAAACTTTTACGCAGGGAAACAGCGCGCAGGATTTTGCGATTGACAAAGGAAAATATACTTTCGTAATCTATGCGTCTGGTACCAATAAGACGTTGCCTTCAATTGCCACTGGAGCAAAGTTGAATTCCGTGAATTTCGCAGGTCTAACTGCTGATAAGGACTTTATGTTGGATCAGGTCGCTTTTGAGGTAAAAGATGGGCAGAATCTATTGAATGCTGATCTGGCGCATTTGTTTACACAGGTAACACTGAAATTTGATGCTTCCCAGTTGGGTTCAGTAAGCAGCATTGCGGGCGCAACCATTGCTCCTTCCAATGCGGCTGTTGATGTTGCGCTGACAAGCGGTGCATTGACCTTTACGGGGGCTGCAAATCCGGTAGCCTTCAATCTTAAAAATACAACCGGAAAAGTAATCAATTCAGATTCTACTTTTATCACAACGGCTGCTACAGCAAACGGTACAATTGTACTGTCTGGTGTTTCGATCGCCGGAAGTGCAGCAAAGAACTTGACAAAAACGGGCTGGAATCTTAAACCGGGGGTAAAATATCAACTGGACATTACCTTGAAGAAACCGATTGAAGTGAATATCGGGGAGGAAGTCTGGGCTTTAGGAAACTTGACCTATACGACGGATGGTAATGGAAATCCAGTGTACGGTTTTGCCAAAACAAATGATACTTATGGCAACTATTGGTTCAATAGCTATGTAAAACCGAAGGTTTTCAATGTCAATAATCAACGTCCGAGCAGAGATATCAATGGGATTGATGGTGATCCTTGTGCATTGGTGTTGCCAGCGAATACTTGGAGACTTCCAACAGCAGCGGAAATTAACCAATTGATCAACAACACAAATAGTGGCGGTAAGGATAATCCACAGGATGTCAACGCTTGGGCGCCGGCTCGTTATGTAGATACGTACGATGGTACTGCTGCTACCAATTTGGGGATGTTCTTTGGTAAACAGGGTAATCCTGGTGCTGATCGCTATAAATTCCTTTACTTACCTTACGGCGGATCTTATAATGATAATAACTCTGGCGATGGAATGGGAACACAAGGTTTATATTTATTGGCCGGTAATCAACGTCTGCAAATGACTGGAGCAAAGGGAGACAGTGGCTGGTCTATTAATGTAGGACCTGCGGAGGCAAATTATGCATACCAAGTGCGTTGTGTAAGAAAATAGTTCTTCACCTATATATTGTAAAGATAATTTATTTGGATAATAAGTTTAATGGAGGCGCATTCCCCGAATCGGGGAATGCGTTTTTTTATGCCATTTTCTTTATTTCGTATTATTTTTTGTTTGCAATATCATTTGACCTGTTTTGAATAGTAAATAGGACAGTCCGATTATTTAGCCTGCTATTCCCTGGGATTTATTACTGTCCAGATGATCCAATAAGGTCTGATTTAAAATTGGGGAGGTTTTTAGCATGTCGCGAACGGGATATTTTTCAGCTATATTCTTGAGCGCCTCAAGATGCCGCTCATGGTGCAAGTCTGTGCCGACAAAATCATACATGCCTGACTTGAGCAATGTCATCGCAATCGCTTTACTATCTACCCCATAATAACGACTGAGCGATAATAAGTTCAATTGCAATAGACAGCCTGCATCCTTGATCTGTTTGTAAATATTAAAATTTCCATGATAATAGTTGTATCGCTCAGGATGCGCCAGAATAGGTTTATAACCGAGTTTCTGGATGTCTAAAATAGTGTGAAAAAGTGCTTTGGACTCGGATAGGTAGGACATCTCGATCAGGACATAACCACCGGGCATCACACAGAGTTCATCTTGTTGAATAAGTGACGTCAAACCATCATCGATCATGTGTTCAGCCGCAGCAAAAATATCGGCTCCATTGCCATTCTCTTTCAATCCTTGAACGAGAGCAGTCTGCGCTCCCTCGATGGTTGACTTGTTATTTGGATGTACGCCAGCCATAATATGGGGTGTACAGATAAATTTCTTTAAGCCCAAACGCTGCAGCTCTTGAATATAAGCGATAGAATTTTTTACCGAGGTACTGCCGTCATCTATTCCGGGTAGCAGATGGTTGTGCATATCCACTTCCAAAAACTCCAGTTGCGCCAAGGGTCTGACGGATGATGGCTTTTTATTTTTAAACAAATTGGTAAAAAAATTCATAATATATAATTCAGTTATATGGTTTTGTCTGTCTTAAAGGATGTTTTACAAACAATATGCCAGTTTTAACGTTATCAAAGAGATGTAAAATATAAGAAGGGAAAGGTTTTGTTGAATAATAATAAATTTTAACGACCTTTTGTTAGTGATTTTTTAACTTTTATCATTGTTTGTAATATTTTCGGTATAATAGTTGCTAAGTCCACGATGATATGAAGATGGGGTTATGGCGCCTACCATTATCGATTTTTTAGTAAAAAGATCCAATGATTGTTAAATTTTAAGTATCTTGGTCATCCTTTACAAAATTGAAATAGGCCATATGCGTTGTAACAACTTCATTAAAGAATACGACGGTAAAGAAATAAACTAAAACGGGAAGAAAGCTATGATGGGATCTCTATGGGATTTAAGAAAACGGTTGCGGAAGGATAATCCTCGATGGGTCATTTTGCTTATCGATATGTGGTTTGTATTTGCAAGTTATGTGTTTTCAAATTACGTAGTCAACAATTTCAGGGGCGTCTTTGATGTCGCTTTGATGCTAAAAAAGCTGGTATTGGTCTTGCCAGTATACTTGTTAATGTTTCTATTTTACAACACGTTTAAAGGGATTGTCCGGCAGACTGGAATAAGGGATACCATTAAAATTTTTAAAACGGTTGCATCAGCCTACCTCGTGCTTATGATATTAACCTTTGGTATCAAAATGACTGTGGAAAAAGGAACAATAATTGGTGATTTTTTGCGCTTATCGTATGGTGTATTGACTATGCAGGCTTGTATTTTGATTGTAACAATGGTTGGTGCCCGCGTGGTGTATAGAACGATTTTTGAGTACTTGTTCTTACCCGCACGAAAAGGTGAAAATGTGTTGATTTTTGGCGCTTCACGTCCAGGACTAGTATCTTTCTCGTTGTTGAAGGAGGATCCGCGAATCAAGTACCAAGTCGTCGCCTTTGTTGAAGATAAAGTCTCACGTATTGGTAAACGTCTTGCAGGTTTAAAAATCAAAGATATTACTGAAATTACAAAGGAATATATTAGTAAACATGAAATCACGCAGGTGATTATCGCGGTGGAGAACAATGACCCGGAGCGGTTGGAATATGTATCAGATTGGTTTCAAAATATCGGGCTTGAGCTCAAAATAATGCCATCGGCCCGCATCCTGCTCAATTCTGGAGCAAAACGGGAGATCCGTCCTTTAAAAATCGAAGATTTGCTTGGTCGTAAGCCTATTAAACTGGATCATCCGGAGATTGAAGAAGAGATGAAGGGAAAGGTGATTTTGGTCACTGGCGCTGCAGGTTCGATAGGTTCAGAACTGGCTCGTCAGATTGCAAGACGGTACTATAGTAAATTGATTCTATTGGATCAGGCTGAGTCCGCCTTGTATGATATTCAGCAGTCGATAAAAGCAACACAGCCCGAACATCTGCACTGTATTGTTGGCGATGTGCGCAACTTCGCCTTTATGCAAAATATATTTGCTCAGTACAAACCGGATCTTGTATTTCATGCAGCAGCATATAAACATGTACCGCTGATGGAGGCCAACCCTTATGAATCCATTCAGACAAATGTAATCGGAAGCAAGAATGTTGCTGACCTCTGTATGCAGTATGGGACAAAGAAAATGGTGATGGTGTCCACAGACAAGGCGGTCAATCCGACGAATGTCATGGGGGCGACCAAACGGATGGCTGAAATCTATGTGAGCAGCTGTAGTGTTAGATCCGAAACTAGTTTTATCATCACCCGGTTTGGAAATGTGCTCGGTTCTAACGGTTCGGTAATCCCACTGTTTGAGAAACAAATGGCAAGCGGGGGACCATTGACGCTGACACATCCTGAAATTACGCGTTTCTTTATGACGATTCCTGAAGCCTGCCAGTTGGTACAAGAAGCCGGTGTAATGGGAAAAGGAGGGGAGATATTTGTCTTCGATATGGGTAAATCTGTTAAGATAATGGATCTGGCCAAACGGATGATCAAGCTGAAGGGGTACCGATATCCAGAAGATATTGATATTAAGATAGTCGGTCTGCGTCCAGGAGAGAAGATCTTTGAGGAACTTTTGGCTAATAATGAAAATACGGTAAAAACCCATCATCCGAAGATTATGATTGCAAAAGTAAAACATGATGAATTGATCTTGAAAGCGGAACGGATTAATGCTGTTTGCCAGCAGATTGTGGATGCGGATCAGCATTTGCCGGACTTTATGGGCTTGGTCGCAGCGATGAAACGAATCGTTCCTGAGTTTAAATCTCAGAATTCCGAATACGAGGCGTTGGATAACAATGAGCTGGTAGACGAGGTTCCAGTATATTCGCTTATAAAAAAGATTTAAAAGTAACACAAAAGAATATAGACCTATCTATATACAAAAGTCCCATTACTGGGACTTTTGTATATATTATGCGTTCTCAATCGATTAAAACTTGCCAATTCGCAAAAATCAACCTAATTTTAGTGAAAATTTAATTAGAGTAATAATTTTGGACAGATTAGCTTGAGAGGTATTCCGTCGATAAGCAACGTATATGAATAAAAAAATTTTAATCACCGGAGGTGCAGGATTTATTGGATCCCATGTCGTCCGTGAGTTTGTTACAAAGTATCCTGATTATCAAATTATTAACCTGGATGCGCTAACTTATGCCGGTAACCTGGAAAATCTGAAAGATATAGAGGATCGTCGGAATTACACTTTTGTGAAAGCGGATATTACTGATCAGACTACGATCACCTCAATCTTCGAACAATATCAGCCGGATGGTGTCATTCATTTGGCCGCAGAATCACATGTAGACCGTTCAATTGCAGATCCTACAGCATTTGTAATGACCAACGTGATCGGCACGGTAAACTTGTTGAACGCCGCTCGAGCAATCTGGAAGGATAATTTTGAGGGGAAACGTTTTCATCATGTCTCGACAGATGAGGTGTTTGGCGCTTTGGGCGAAACAGGTTTTTTTACGGAGGACACCAAATATGATCCACATTCCCCTTACTCTGCCTCCAAAGCAAGTTCGGACCATTTTGTGCGTGCCTATCATGATACCTATGGATTACCGATTGTCTTAACCAATTGTTCAAATAATTATGGTCCCAATCATTTTCCTGAAAAGCTAATCCCACTGTGTATTCATAATATCTTAAATAACAAGCCACTGCCCGTATATGGCGATGGAAAGTATACTAGGGACTGGCTCTTTGTAATTGACCATGCGAAAGCGATAGACTTGGTTTTCCATCAAGGTAAAAATGGCGATTCTTACAATGTAGGTGGTTTTAATGAATGGCAGAATATAGACCTAATCAAAGAACTATGCCGGCAAATGGATGCCAAATTAGGCCGTGAAGAGGAGACAGCCGCTTCGCTAATTACTTTTGTGAAAGATCGACCTGGTCATGATCTGCGCTACGCGATTGATGCAAATAAAATAAATACGGAATTGGGTTGGAGTCCATCGGTGACATTTGAACAAGGCTTATCACTGACAATAGATTGGTTTTTGTCCAATCAGGAATGGCTGGATCATGTGACTTCGGGGGACTATCAGAAGTATTACAACAACCAGTATCACGGCGCTTAAACATGAAATATACAGAAACTAAACTATCGGGTTGCTTTATTTTGGAGCCGGCCGTTTTCGAAGATGAGAGAGGTTATTTCTTTGAATCGTATAATGAAAATAAATTGGCCGAAATATTGGGACATAATCCCCATTTTGTACAGGATAACCAATCGAAATCTCAATTTGGTGTGGTCAGGGGGTTACACATGCAAGCAGGGGAGCATGCACAGGCAAAACTGGTCCGTGTGTTAGAAGGCAGCGTATTGGATGTGGCAGTTGATGTTAGGCCCAATTCGCCCACCTATGGACAGTATGTTGCTGTAGAACTCTCAGCCGAAAATAAAAAGCAAATGTTTATTCCGAAGGGCTTTCTACACGGATTTTCCGTGTTATCTGAGCAAGCGGTATTCTTCTATAAATGTGACAATACCTATCACAAAGAAGCTGAGGATGGCGTACATCCGTTAGATCCGCAATTGGCCATTGATTGGTGGATTCCGGTCGATCAGATGATCTTGTCGCAAAAGGACAAAGAGGCACAAAATTTTACAGCATTATACAATAAATTGAAATAACAAAATAGAGGGTCTATGTATTTTCAAGCTTCTGTTTGGGAGAAATAGCCGGTTTAGAATGTTTATACCATAAAAAAAGATTTTGATGAGAATTGTCATTACAGGCGCTTCTGGACAGTTAGGTTCCGAATTAAATGAATTATTGGCAAATGATACCGAAAAAGAATGCTACTTTTTGGATAGAAAGCAGTTGCCACTGGATCAAGTGTCCTTAATTCAGGATATTTTGGCGATGTATCAGCCAGATTTAATTATTCATGCGGGCGCTTATACCGCAGTTGATAAGGCCGAGGAAGAACCTGAGCTGGCAGATTTGATCAATCATCGGGCTTGTGAGGAAATTGCGCAATACTGTCATCTACATGGTACTAAATTGATTGCGATTTCGACGGATTATGTATTTGATGGTGGTTCTGCTGTTCCCTTAACCGAAGAGGCACCAACGGCACCGATCAATGTCTATGGGAAGACCAAACTTGCTGGCGATAACGCTATTCGAAAATGGTGCCCTGAAGCAATCATTATCCGGACCTCCTGGGTATATTCTTCCTATGGAAAGAATTTTGTGAAGACAATGTGCCGCCTAATGGCTGAACGGGATGAAGTACATGTAATTAATGATCAAATTGGTAGCCCAACCTATGCGAAAGATTTGGCTAGAGCAATTTTGAAAATCGCTGATGCAGCAAATTGCGAAGGGGGTATCTATAATTACAGTAATGAAGGCCAAATCTCCTGGTATGATTTTGCTGTAGCAATACGTGATTTCCGCTCGTTTGATTGTCAAGTAAAACCAATTCCGACGAGTGCTTATCCGACGCCAGCGCAACGACCAAAGTACTCGCTGCTGGACAAATCAAAAATTAAAGCGACCTTCGATGTAGCTGTATCAGAATGGAAGGAGAGCTTGGCTAAAATGCTAGCCGAGGAAATTAAAAAATAATAAAGAGATTGTTATGCTGAAGGCTTATACAACTAGAGTCTAAATACTAAGATCTCAATACCCAATACTCATTACTCATTACTCAATACTATAAAATGAAAGGAATTATATTAGCCGGTGGATCTGGAACTCGTTTGCACCCATTGACACTTGCAGTAAGTAAGCAATTAATGCCGGTATATGATAAGCCAATGATATACTATCCCTTGTCTACACTAATGTTGTCCGGCATTCGCGAAATATTGATTATCTCAACACCGCAGGATTTACCAAACTTTCAAAAGCTATTGGGCGATGGTTCGCAACTGGGCTGTAGGTTTGAATATAAGGAGCAGCCAAGTCCTGATGGCCTGGCGCAGGCATTTTTGTTGGGCGAGGAATTTATAGGTGATGATAAGGTCGCGCTAATTCTAGGGGATAATATTTTCTATGGCTCGGGCTTGTCAAAGCTATTGCAGTCTTGCGCTGATCCTGATGGTGGTGTTGTATTTGCGTATCCTGTACACGACCCGGAACGTTATGGTGTAGTAGAATTTGATGCGACGAAAAAGGTCATTTCTATTGAGGAAAAACCAGCGCAGCCAAAATCGAACTATGCTGTTCCTGGAATTTATTTTTACGATAACGATGTTGTCGCGATCGCAAAAAGTATCAAACCTTCAGCGCGTGGGGAATTGGAGATTACAGATATCAATAAAGAATATTTAAAGCAGGGAAAATTATTGGTGGGTATATTTGACCGAGGAACAGCCTGGCTGGATACGGGTACTATACAATCACTGATGCAAGCCGGACAATTTGTGCAAGTCATTGAGGAACGACAAGGTATGAAAATTGGAGCAATTGAGGAAGTCGCGTATCGTATGGGATACATTGACCGACAACAACTGCTTACTGTTGCCGAACCTTTGTGCAAATCTGGATATGGTGAGTATCTGAAACATATTGTTAAATGATCACTTTATACAAAGCCCGTAACCGAAAACCATTTATAAAATAGTCCTGTGGTATGGATCGTGTTTATCCTTAATTTTCAATAGGGTGTTTTTTGCCGTAATTCAATGAAATTTAAAAAGAAGACCTTTGGTATTCTTTGAAAAATAGGTATAATTGCATATAATCCATTTTATTATACGCAATTATACCTTATGAAAATTTTCAATCCGCTTTCCTGGCGCACTCATGTATACCTTATCGCGATTTTCCAGCCCATACAGGTGTCGTCTTATATCGAAAAAAATTTCTACTATATTTATGTATTTTTCTTTTATAAAACAATTCTTTTCTAATAGTTGTTTTTAAAGAGATACAAATACGATAAAACCCGATCTGGATTGTGTTGGCATGATTCGAATTGACGCGAGTTGCGCTCAAAACACGATATAGGAGCGTATATGACTGATTATAATACGGAATAATAACATACACATGATTACTGTAGGCATCATAGATAGTGACGAACAAGCAAGACAAGAAACGCAGCGTATACTTAATACAAAGAATAAAGCAGGGGCAAATCAGATCGAAGTTATTTTTGATATCGGCAAGGGTCGGATGGACCGGGCCATGACCGCACCGGATGTACTGATCCTAGATATCGAACATCAAGAACCGCTGATCGTCGAACATGTTAAAAGCCTTTTTCCCAAAACCGAAATTGTGATATTAACCAATACCTGTGATGTCAAGACTGTACGTAGTTGCTTTAGACACGGTGCCGTCGGATATCTATTGAAACAAACCTGTATGGATTCGCTTCTTTTGGCAATTAAGATTACCTTAAACGAAGGATCCTTTGTGAGCCCAGGTGTAAATAGGGCCCTGATCGAACAGAGCTTTAAATCAAAGAAATATGAGGATCTGCTCACTGCACGGGAGCTCCAGATTGCCAATGGGATTATCGAGGGATTGAGCTATAAGATGATCGCTCAAAAGTATACCATTTCATTGGATACAGTGCGCATTTACATCAAACGTATCTATCGGAAGCTTCAGATCAATAGCAAGGGCGAACTGATCGCCCAACTGACGGCCTAGCATTTCGTTACATGAATATGTGACGCCGTATATTTTAATCTCATGGAATTTAGCCTGACTTTTATGGATATTTGAATCGTATACTATGCCAATAAGAAGCCGCTGGATTTTCCTGTTTCTTTTCTGCTATGCTCTTCTTTTCTTGTCCCAAGCGAAAGGTCAGCAACAATACGATATTACGTATTATTTTGAACGCGATACAATACAGATTACATCTTCACAAACATTCTCCAATAAATTAAATATCATTAACCACACAGATAGACCAATTGAATTAAAGCCTACAGCAGCTAACACTGCGGCTCTCCGGGGCTTAATAAAATTGCCGGGGTCGATTACTTTAAAGCCCAAAGAAACGAAGTGGTTTCCGCTAAAATATATGACTGATCGCAGGACAATTGCTGAGGGAGCACAGGCCTTTATAATCGGATTGGAATCGGATGATCCCTTAGTAAAAATACAGGGTCATCAGTCCTTTTATACGCAGTTGGATATGGAACAGTCTTTCCTTATACAGACTGAACAATCGGAATATTACCTGGATCAGGCCACTGGCCAGACACAATTTTTAGTGCAGGCTGTCAATCGGGGATTGGTACCCCTGACTGTTCAGTTGCGTTTTCCTAACCTTTCTCCTGACCTAGAGATCATTGGTGAGACCCTGCCATTCACACTGATCGCGGGAGGACAGTCTTTGCTGACTTTTACCGCCCGTTTGCGTAAGAAAAATATAAATATGGATTTTGATGTTGATATTCAGGCTGTAGAGGGAGGTGGTAGCGTGTTGGCCTCCAATCGTGTCCGTATGATGACAGTGGGTAGTGTAAAGCGTTTCTTTTCCAATCTGAATTTGCAAAACCAACCCTTTGACAATCGTGCTGCTTTACGTTATATCAATATGGGTAAAGATATTTCGGTTTACCAGTTACAGGGGGATGGCAAAATTGATCTGAACAATAAAGATAAATTGAGCTATCGTATGAATTTCGATTATTATCAAGATCAACGTACCTTTAATCTATACGATACCTATCTGGATTATGATACCGAAAGGTGGGGCGTGAAACTGGGAAATATTTATGAGAATCTCGATCAGTTTATCAATGGACGTGGTATAAAAGGTACCTACAAATTCGATAAACGGCGTTCCCTCAGTTTGTATGCAATCCAGAACAATTACATGTTGTTTACGGAGATGGATAATCCAATTCCTGGTGGGGAAATAGTTGGCGTTAAATATGCCATTCAAACCGAAAAAAATCAGGAGAATAGCATTGCCTACTTACATAGCAATAATGATTATCGTGGCGTCCGCAGTGGTCTGTTCAGTGGTAAAAGTTTTATTGATTTGGGTAATAATAATAGCCTTTTCCTGGAAGGGGGGACGAGTATCGAACAGGTTGAAAGTGGAAATAATAGGCTAGCGGTAGCGGGAGGTATAAATTACAATAATTCTTTTGGTAACTACCAGCTTACAAGTGTCAATTATTATAGTTCGCCGTACTATGTGGGGCTGCGTAGAGGTCTTACCCAAATAGATTCACGTATAACGATGTTGTTGGCCAACGAGCGAAACCTTTCTGCCCGGATCAGCTATATGAATAATAATCCAAAATACCTTGCGGGAGATAGAAACTATTTTTTTAATAATGCCTCTCGGATCCAGATTTATGAGTTGGGGTATCATACTGGTCTTGGAAAACTACAACTTGAGCTCAGGCCTTATTTTATGGCACAGCATGGTACCTATCAGAATTGGTGGGGAACTGCAAATAATCCCGTGAACTGGAAGTCGAATTCCCTTCGTACAGTAGCTGATCTTAATTTTTTTACCTCAAGCCACCGGTTCTCGCTGCAAACGGATTATGGATATACCTACAGGAATACATCCGATAAACCTATTGCGCCATTTCATTCGGTCCGCATCAATGGTAATTATACGAATACGTTTTTTGGATTTAATACATTTATTCAGATCAATCCGTACTACTTAAGTGATCTTTTGGCGACTAGCGCAAATTCGAATTACAGCATTTACTCCTTGGGTCCAAATACGCAATTCTACGCCTTCAATAATCAGCTGCATGTACAGTTATCAACCATGTATAGCTATTATGGCTTCTCCCGAAGTAACAATCTGTCGGTGAATGGCAATGTTCGTTGGCAGATAAAAGATAACTGGAATCTGACGGCCGATATATTCTATACCGCTATAAGTGGAAAATCGTTGTTTCTTGTAGATCCGAATTTGCCGCCTGACCCTAACCCATTGAATCGTTATTCTTTTGATAATAGACAGATTCGCCTAGGAATTGAAAAGAATTTTGGTCGACGTGCCGGTCAGAAGGGTCATAAGTTGGAGCTCACGTTTTTTGAAGATGGGAACAATAACGGTAGTAATGATGTTGGTGAAGCCAAAGCTGGAGCCGTGTTGGTGCGGATTGGAAAGGAAGTGGCACTAACAGACGAGAAAGGTCGTGTGAAATTTGTTGATATGGGGGCAGGTCCTTATATGGTCCAGGTGGAGAATAGCAAAGGCTGGGTTTCGCAGGGGCCGATCAATGTATTGATGACTAAAAACCAACGGTTGGAAATTCCGCTGATAAAAACAAGACCATTAAAAGGCCGTATTAAGATTGTTGAGAATAGGTATCTAAAATCAAGACCGCAGCTAGGGGGAATAAAAATAACCGCCGTAGATCGCCAAGGGAAAATTTACAGTACGCTAAGTTCAGAAAGCGGCGATTATGTCCTGTATCTTCCATTGGGTAACTATAGCATAGCTGTTGTTACTGAGGGGATGCCCTTCTCGATCGAAAACCAAAATTTTGAAATCGAAGTTAAAGCAGATAAGGATTGTGTAATACCCGATTTTAACTATCGAGATGAGCGTAGAAAAGTTGGTGTTAAACGCTTTTAAGGAGCGACAAAGCTAAAAATAATATTGGCCGTATAGGCGCCAGCAGGTTTATTCAGAAGCATGCCGGTTGCGCTTGCGGGAATACTATAAAGAATATTGAGATTACGGTCTATCACAGGATCAGCATTTTGGATAAGCTGCTGGGCTGTGGTGGATAGGGTAACAGTATTCATGCCGCTCTGGCCAGCCATTGGACCAATACGCAATACATTTAAAGGGATACTGTTAGCCCCTGAAGTAAAACTTGTTGATGTGGCGCGCACGTAAAGATTGTATGGTGTTGTCTTACTAATTTTTAGATGGGCCGGCATATTTAAATTGACGCCATTCTTATAATCATTGGTTGTTGCAAAAGCAAGATTGACGGCTTGTTGATTGGCAACTATTTCGCCTAGGTCGCTTACGACAACAGACAGATTCCCATTTGCTTGTGACTGCACGCTGCCACTGGGATAGGCTGATGATAATTTGTTCCAGGTGTAAGTTAGCGGGACAGCATAAGTGCCTGCCTGTATAAAATTTGTTTTCAGCTGGTTTAATCCAATGTTATAGGTATAGGTCAACGTCTGATTATTGTTGGTTGGGACAGCGATACCGGCCGTATTGGTTAAAGATTGATCTGTTGTAGATAAAGCTGCGGTGGTTGTATTCGCTATTCCTGTTAAAGTAGCACTGACCGTCGAAACAGAAGTGACAGGTAAGGTATTATAGGCTGAGGTGGTGCTAAAGCTAAATTGTGTATTTCCGCTCTTGATACTTGGTATATAGGGGACGGTGGTCGATAGAGGTATAACGCTGTTACTACTGATGCCATTGACGGTACGATAATAGCTTAAATCATTGACCAAAATGCTGGTTGTGCCGATACTCGGCGGAGGGCTTATAAATCCGGGTATATTGATCGTCAATACGAAGCTGGTCGGTGTAATGGATCCTGCTAAAATGCCCTGCGTGGAAAAGGAAACATTATTAGTATATGACCCCGCAACCCAGGTTTGGCCGGAGGTAGCTATACGGGCATTAGCTGTTATTGTTCCCGACGCCAGGCTGGCAAGTGCGGTGTATAGATTTTGATTCGTCGTTGACAGGGCAACCTCGTTATTTCCAGATAATGAAAGTAAAGGGATAGCTCCTATACTCGAAAGCTTAATATGCACAAGATTTGTGGCGAAATTACCACTGGTTGTACTGTTAAATGTAGAGGCATCGGCTTTAACCCGAAAGGTAGGGAGTAAGGTCAATACACTCGTATATTGTCCGGCGGTAATACTTGCGGTATAGTCGGTTCTTGCCTGAATGTTTGCCTGGGGTACCGTGACGGTTGCCTGAGCCTTTACACTATTTGTATAGGAAACAGCGCCAATAAACAGTAGGGCGAAAATTGATCTAATATGTAATTTCTTTCTCTGCAATTTTTAAATCATATTGGCTACCAGCATCGAGTATCGCAACGGCGAGGTATCGGCCGGGGGCAAGTTTATGGGGTAGGTCTACGCGAACCCATTGTTCCGAATCGGGAAGCATTGCAATGGCCACGGCGTCCATAGGTGTCTCTTCCCCGGTTTCTATATTGGTCAGCTCAAAACGTACATAAGCATCCTTATTGATCTGACCTGTATTTTTAACCTTTACATCCATCCGACGGAAGGTTTTACCTTCCTGTGCAGCAACAGCGCCTTTATCTTCAAAAGCGAGAAATTCCAGCTCGCCGGATTTTAATCCGGTTGGCGTATGGTATACCTGAATTCCGACCTCGATCAGGACGTTCATATGAAATCCGTTTGCCTGTGCTGCTTTTTGTTCTTTAACCTGCGTAAAGAAAAGCATGCTATGGCGCTGCTGTTTTGTTGTTAGATGATCAGGGATTGTCATAGAAAGATTAACCACTTTTGTTTCTCCGGGAGCTAGCTGTACCGTATTTTCAGATAAGGTAAGCCAGGAAGCATTTGACCCGGCATTATCTCCTGTGGCATAATACCGTTTGCCGCCCAACGAGTCACGGTCCCAATCTTTCAGATTCGCAATGAAGGAAAGTGTGCTCGTGGAGGTGTTGTTGAATGTAATAGCCTGACTGACGGTTTGTCCGGCTTCACCGGTAAAAAATATGCGCGAAGGTGAAATGGAAATACCCTGTCCGTGGACCAGGGTATTGCATATCAGGATAATAAATACTGCTAAATAATATCTCACAAATAAAATGTTTAGTCAGATTTTTATTGTTGCGTCGCCGTATAAGTTACTGTCGTGCTATAAGTCGATCCTGCAAGGTTTAATAACGATGCCGGATTTGAGATGGTATAATCCACTGTATAGATTGCACCTGTGGATGCCGTAGAACCATTGACCAAAGGAGCTGCAGTAGTGCTAAGTGGTACATTGGCAACTGGAGTTCCACCGTTGGCAGTTGCAGCCGGTACAGTAACTGTAACAATATTTAGTGCGGGTCCACCTGCAGGGGTAAATGCTCCTGTAGCGGCAACAGTAAGATCATAGGGTTTATTGCTGACCACCGTAAAATGATTCGCTTTCGTTACCGTTTTTGACGCCGCATAATCGGCCGCTGTGTTATAATCAAAATTTACTGTTGGATCGGCGCCCAAGGTAATGGAAATGGCATCGGTAAGATTAATATTGACAGTGACAGGTCCCGATGTGCCAGTTTGCGCTTTTGCTTGAAAACCGAAGCATATGGCGGCGACGGCAATAAAGACTATTAATAGGTTCTTTTTCATAATTTCCTCGTTTTACGGATATTTAATGTGAGTAAAGTTAACCAGGATGCAATGGAAATGCAATGTGCCATAGTCACATAATGATGTTATAAATTCGATAATGCATGCGCGATTGCAAGTCGAATTGACAGTTGTAAATAATGAGGTTTAGCGTACTCTTTTTTGGAGCCATTCCCCGAAACTATAAATCAAACAGCCTATATTTGCGCTCAAATGTCTGAGTCCAAAAGAATCTATCAAATTGATCTGTTTCGCTTTATTGCCGCATCCGCAGTGGTATTGTATCACTATTTATATCGGGGATATAAAGGTGGAAATATGTCGTTGCTGCGGTTCGACGAGATCGGCGAATATTTCAAGTATGGGTATCTCGGTGTAGATCTCTTTTTTATCATCAGCGGTTTTGTGATCGCCTTTTCCATAAAACATCGTTCGCTACCAAAATTTTGCTATTCGCGATTCAAACGTTTGTATCCAATGTACTGGATCTGTTTAATTATAACATTTGTGATCGTTTATTTCTTTGGGGCGCCACGTTACCTGGTCACATTCAAACAGCTCTTGGCCAATTTCACGATGGTACAGGAATTGTTAGGTCAGGGAAATATCGATGGTGCTTATTGGTCCTTGTATGTTGAATTGAAATTTTATCTTATAATTGCTGTATTTCTTATCGTAAACCGATTTAAGCAGATCAGTTTGGATTATCTTGTTTACTTCTGGCTGTTGTTGTCGAGCTTGCGCCTGTTTGTTGGACCATCTGAAATTTATGATACCATTCACCACCTTTTCATTCTGGACTGGAGCACTTACTTTATTGCAGGAATCGTATTTTGCCAAATTTTTCTACAGGGTCCAGCCTTGAAGCATTTTATCGCATTGCCCTGGTGCCTGTACTTGTCCATCGATGGCGCTATTGGTCGAATCCATTGGTTAGCAAGAACTTTCCATAGCGATTTTTCTCCCTATATTATTGCTGCGACCATCGTTGTATTTTATATGGTAATGTTACTTGTTTCCTGTAAAAGGCTACAACGTTTCAATTCACCCAAATTGGTCAAAATAGGGATGCTGACTTATCCCTTATATCTTATCCATCAGCATATTGGTTTTATTATTTTCAATCAGCTTCATGACTACGTAAATAAATATGTACTTGTTTCGGTGGTTACGCTCCTGATGTTGGCGGTTGCCTATATCCTGAGCGATTGGGTAGAACCTCGTATCATGAGGCTCTTTAAGCGATAGTAGCATCAATTTGATCCCCTGTTATGGTTGTCGGATAAGCGCGATAGATTCGATTGTGAAGAATAGGAAAGCCACAGAAGAAAAAAGGCTCGGTGTTAGTTAACACCGAGCCTCGCTGTTTTTTATGGTATAATGTAGGGGTTATTTTTTCCAATAAAGTGCACCTGTATGGGCGAGGGCCGTGGTTGGGGATACACGCGAAACGGCTTCTGCTGAACAGCTTGCATCGATCAGCACAAACTCAGCGCTGTCATTCGTTTTGGGCCATTGCATATTGCCTTTGTCATCCAGTGGCAAGGTATTGTGTGTTGCAAAGCGGAGCGTCCTGGATAGGTCAAACTCGGATCTCCAACCATATATTTCGGCCATTAAATTGGCTTTTGCTAACATGTTTCCGGGGCCAAAAGTGCTCCAATAGTCCTGTACGTTGTCATTTCCCACCAACACTTCGACACCGTGTTTCAATAATGTTGGGATAGGCATGACCAAGTCACCGAATGGAATGGAAGAGACAATACCTACTTTGGCTGTCGCTAGTTTTTCGGCAATGCGTTCTACCTCAGCTAGTGGTAACTGAGCCAGCACAAAGGCATGGCTCACAAAGGTGCGTCCCTGTAGCTTCGGATTCTGAAGCGCTTGTTCGGCAAGGTATTCAATGGTGTGTATACCTTCTTTTCCACCGTCATGTAAGTGGATGTCAATCCCTTTGTTATTGTCAAGAGCGAGTTTTACGGTATAATCGAGTACTTTTTCGATATTTTTATCTATCCCATAAGGATCTACACCACCGATATAAGCCACATGATCCATCTGTGCCACATCTTTCATCAAGGGAGCGGAGTCGGTATAAAAAAATCCGTGTTGTGGAAAGGCTACCAATTCTGCATTGAAACTCTCCTTGCGGCTGTCCAGTGCTTTTTGGAGGTTTTCCAAAGAACGAAATCCAGAAGTGGTGTCGACGTTAAAATGTGTCCGCGCAAAGGTGGTCCCATAGCTTTGCAGCAGATCAATAAGTTGTTCCGCCCGTGTGGTCGATGTTTGAAGTAATTCAGGGATAATTTCCTGTTCATAAGCAATCATTTCAAGCACCGTTCTCTTCTTTGGAGATTGCGCTTGCCATGGAAGTCCATAAAGTGTCTTGTCCAGATGGACATGCATATCGCTGAAAGCGGGTAGCATCAAGTATCCCTTCGCATCAACTGCTGTAGCGAGCTTTGGATCGTTTGGAAATATCTTTGTAATTTTTCCAGCATTAACTTCTATGCAGAAGAGTTCGGTTTTAGTTGCTTTTATCCCCCGTTCATCTGAAACAAAGCCAGTTTCAAGGAGGACATTTTTTAGCGTATAATTCCCCTTTAATGGGGCTGTGTATGGGGTTGACATGATGTTTAATACTGTTTTAATAGCAATAGTATGTCACAATGGAGCAATCAAAAGCTTATAGAAAGCAATTGACCGCCATTGTGTTAAAAAGATCTGTTGTGTGGTACTTCGTTTGTCAGAAGCCTAATAGACAATATTGCCCTGATAGATAAGGGATCCTGCAGGAGAAATCCGTGAAATAGCCTCTGCCGAACAGCTCGCATCGATGAGTACGATGTTTGCATCATCGCCGGGTTTAGGCCATTGCTGTTTTCCTTTGTCATCCAAAGGAATCGGGCCTGCCGTCGCCAGTTTTAGCATGCGTGATAGGCCATACTCTGTGACTTGACCATATACTTGTGCTGCCATATTAGCTTTTTGAAGGACACTTCCTGTTCCAAAAGTATTCCAATGATCGACAATACTGTCATTTCCCGTCATCACGGTGACGTTATTTTCCATCAGTGTGGGGATAGGCATGATTAGGCCAGCAAAAGGAATGGTCGAAACAATACCGATCTGTGCTGCACCAAGCTTTTCTGCCATTTCCTGTTGTTTGGCTTTTTCCAATCTCCCCAATACAAAACAATGGCTGAGGTAGGTCTTGCCTTTCAATGCGGGGTTTTCATTTACTTTTTTGATCAGATACTCAACCGTTTTTAGCCCTGATTCTCCGGACTCATGTAAATGAATGTCAATCCCTTTGTTGTGATCCAGTGCCAGCTGAACAGTGAAATCCATTGTTTTCTCAATGGCACCGTCTATACTAAAAGGATCTACTCCGCCGATAAAATCAATATTGGTCTTTGCAGCTTCCTTGAGGTATGGTACAGAATCCGTGTAGTATACGCCATGTTGTGGAAAGGCAACCAGCTCTGCTCCGAAACTATTTTTTTTGTTTTCCAGTGCAAGCTGTAGATGACGTAGAGAATCTAACTTAGAAGTAGGCTCTATGTTTACATGGCTCCGTGCGAAGGCTGTGCCCTTGGATTGTAGTAATTCAATTAGTTTTTCCGCTTTATAGGTTGAATTTTTCAGTAGCTCAGGAAGGATTTGTTGTTCGAGAGCAATCATTCCTTTTACACCACCTGCACCACGTCGTACAGCTTGCCATTTATCACCATAGAAAGTCTTGTCCAGATGAATGTGCATGTCTCTAAAAGAAGGAAGCATCAATCGTCCCTTTGCATCTATGGCATTTGCATCAGTACTGTTGGTGCTTATTTTTTTGATTTTTCCTGCTTCGATCTGTATGGAGAAAAGACCGGTTTTTGTAGCGATGACATTGCCATTTCCATCGTACTCAAAACCTGTTTCCAATAGAACATTCTTGAGGGTATAACTTTTTTTGCGTTGATGTCCGTCCAAAACCTGCTGATGGGCGAGTTGGCCACCTTCTTCTGCTAATAGCATACCTGGGATCAATGTTGCTCCAGCAAGTGCCAGGGCAGAGTTCCGTATAAATTCCTTGCGTGTAAGAGCTATTGGTTTCATTTTTTATTTCCTATTTACGTTACAATCTGTATGACCGATCAATAAAATCGATCTGTCTTTTACAAAGGTATTTATAGAAAGCTTTAGTATTACTGGGCAATTTCTGCCATTTCTTGTGCGATTTATCTTTTTTCTCTAAAATCACTGGGACTTACACCAGTCTGCTGTTTAAAGAAATTGGAAAAATAGGCTTGATCTGCAAAGCCCAATTCAAACGTAATTTCCTTAATGGAGGATTCCGTACTTTGGAGAAGACGTTTTGCTTCAACACAGATTCGTTGGTGGATAAGCTGGGTAGCGGAGATTTTCAGATGTTTTTTACACAGAATATTAAGATAGTTTGGAGAAATATGTAGCTTGTCTGCATAGAATGCAACCATTTTTTGTGCTCTGAAAAACTCATCTATCAGCATGTTAAATTTGGCAAGCCGAGGGACAGATTGATAGACTTTAAATTCGGTGAAGACATGCTCTGCTTCTCTACTGATAATGGCCGCAATAACACCCGCACGGGCCGTAATCAAGGGGATCAGTGAATGTTCCCGTTCCAATTCCTTTTTGACAGATTCAAATTCATAATGCAGCTGAATGAAGGCCTCCTTGGTCAGGTCGATTACAGGATGATTCTGATAATTGGTAAAGGAAAAGCGAAAGAAGGGCGCAAAATGCTCGAAAAACGATCGTTCGATCATTAATTGGTAGCCAATAGTTCCAGCATACACATGCCATTTGTGCATCTGACCCGGGAACAGCACATGTACCTGATGGTCTTTAATGGGATAATCTATGGAATCGATGGTATGTACACCAGAAGCTTTATCAAATAAATTGATAATAAAAAAATCGTGCTTATGGGGCTTGTCTATTAGCCTTTCTCCATGTAATTCATTGAAAAGAAGCTCTTCACGGCCGGCGGTCTGTTCTTTGCGAAAACCGTCCAGTCCAATGACAGGTGCCCAGATGTTAGCATTTCGTTTGTCCATAGTAGATCTTATCCGACCTAAAATACGAAATGCGCTTTGTTTTTTCGCTAATACGTAAAAATAAACAGGCTATTCGATCTGCACAGTGTTGCTGCTGGCAACTAACAGTAGTCATTTTCCTAATTCTTTCCTAAATTCGGAATACATTTGTAGCAATGAGAGCAATATACTGGAGGTAAGCAGTATGGAAATTCGGTAATAAAAAAACAATAGTCCAATGAAAGTACTTGTAATTGAAGACGAAGCGGAATTGAGAGAAATAGTAAAGGACTCGCTGATTAAAGAGGATTATACGGTAGAGACTGCTAGCGATTTTAGATCTGCGCTGGATAAGGTGTCGGTCTATGACTACGATTGTATTTTATTGGATATCATGCTTCCGGGGGGGAGTGGGCTGCAGGTATTGGATCTGCTGAAGAAGGAGGGCAAGTCGGATAATGTTATTATTATCTCTGCAAAAGATTCGTTGGATGACAAGCTAAAGGGACTGGAACTCGGAGCGGATGACTATCTGACCAAACCCTTTCATATTGCCGAATTAAATGCACGAATTAAAGCAGTATTGCGCAGAAAACAACGGGATGGTAAAAACACATTGGAGATGGGTAATCTTGTGCTTGATCTGAACGAACGCAGTCTTTCGATCAACGGCGAATCTGTCCCTCTGAATAGAAAAGAATTTGATATCCTCAATTACTTTTTACTGAATAAAAACCGTCTTGTCAGCAAGAATGCATTGGCAGAGCATGTTTGGGGAGATAATACGGATCAGGCAGATAACCTCGATTTTATCTATTCACAGATAAAGAACTTGCGAAAGAAATTTTTGATGAAAAAAGCGGAAGTTGATTTTGAAGCGGTCTACGGGATAGGATATAAACTTGTTGAAAAATGAAATTAGCCAATCAAACGCTCAAATATCTCTCTATTTCGGTGCTGGTCGTCATTGCAGTATGGTCGACCATCTTTTATTTATTTATGCTGGAAGTAATCCATGATAATATAGATGAGGAATTGGAGAATCAAAAACGCTTAATTATTCAGGAACTGGCTTCTGAGGCAATTGTATCTCCGGATCTGGAATTTGGAATTAACAATTATAAGGTGCGTGAAATTTCCGAGCAACAGGCCATCAAAATGCAGAATGTATATAAAGATACCATGCTTTATATGCAGGATGATGATGATCCGGAGCCTGAATTGGAGCCTGTACGTATGTTGACGACTGCGTTTGAGCATAAGGGACACTACTACGAGTTATCAATTATCAATTCGATGATCGAGGAGAGCGATTTAATCAAGAACTTGTTTTATTCTGTCCTGATTTTATTTATCCTCTTGGTCGTCAGTATTGTCTCAATCAATAGAGTAGTCATACAGCGATTATGGAGCCCACTATATCGGTTCTTAGATCAGTTGACAAAATTCCGGCTGGGAAAATCTGGCGATAAACCAGCTATGGATACCAACATCCAGGAGTTTAAAGATTTACAGCTCGCTGTCACGACCTTAATCCATCATAATGAGGAAACGTATGAACAGCAAAAACAGTTTATTGGCAATGCGTCGCATGAATTGCAGACGCCTTTGGCTATTATGATCAATAAGTTGGAAATGATGGCCGAAACAGGAGGGCTACTGCCTGAACAGTCGAATACAATCGCCGAAGTATTGAATACTGCTGAAAGACTGGTTCGATTGAATAAATCATTATTACTGCTCAGTAAGATTGAGAACAAACAATTCCTGAACAACGAGGATCTCTCAATCAATCAGCTTGTCACATATATCGCCGATGAGCTAGAAGATATTGCCGTCTTTAAAAATATCAGGATTAATGTCGGTCAACAAGATGAATTGAATGTACGATTAGATAGCGCTTTGGCCAATATCATTGTATCAAATTTGATCCGTAATGCCTTGTTTCATAATATGGAGGGAGGGGAGGTAAACATAGCGATTACTGAAAATACCCTTGTAGTGGCGAATACGAGCCGACAGACTGCTTTGGATAAGGAGCATGTGTTTTCGAGGTTTTATAAATCGGATGCCTCGTCCAAAGGTACCGGCCTGGGCCTGGCAATCGTTCAGGCAATATGTAATTTATATGGTTTTTCTATTTCCTATCATTATGACGAGAATCAACATATATTTAAGCTAGATTTTCGCCCAGTATAAATAGCATTCCCAAATCTTTACAGAATCTTGGTTTTACTTTGTATTACATTAAAAATAGTAAAGTCATGAACAGTAAAATGATATTAAGTGCATGTATTCTTGCACTCTCAACAATTGGAGCTTCTGCTCAGGATATTCCCCAAAGTCAGGTACCTGCTGTGGTGGTGAATAGTTTTCAACAGAAATTTCCAAAAGCCAAAGGGGTAGACTGGGAACTGAAAGCGGGACTGTATGAAGCTGAGTTCGAAACAGGTTTGTTCGGTACAGATCATGAGGTATGGATTCAAAGTAATGGTAAGATTGTGCGTCACAAAGAAGAACTTGCCAAAAATGATTTACCAAAAGCCATTATTGCAAAGGTGAAAAAGGATTTTCCGGGCTATCGTATAGAAGATGTAAAAAAGATCACTGAAGAACAAAAGATTACGTATGCCTTCGAAGTAAAAAGCCGGACAGAAGAATGGAAACTTGTCGTCGATACACAGGGGAATATATTGGGTAAAATAAGAGATTAATCTGAATAATGAGTTTGGTTTAGTAAAAAACACCTGGTTAGCATTCCTAACCAGGTGTTTTTTATTTAAACTATCCTTCTCTCTAAATTAATCTTCACCCTCTTCGGCATGTAATTCGAAAGTTAGACGGAGAATGTCATCCCCGGGATACTTGGCAACATAATCAGTACGATTCCAATCTGCACGGGTAACAGTGGCTTTGGTCGCGGAGTCCTTAAATTTACGTAGAACGAAGGCAACCTCTTTTTCACCAGCATTGTCTTTCCCTGCGGTAAAATAAGTCGTAATACCGGTGGTCTCAATAGCACCTGTTACTGCCGAACCATCACCATAAGTCGTCTCTTTTGGTTGGAAAATAGCGCCTGTTAAGCTATTGCCAGAATTTAACACAAAGGCACCGCCGGTCAAAAAGGCTTTGTATAAATTGGCTGTCGCTTTATCTTTAATATATTGTCCCTGAATTTCCTGACCAGTGGCATCAAATTGTTTGAAGTCAATTTTATAAATTCCGTCTGGTTTAAGATGAGCATGTCCAGCTAGTGCTTTGCCGGTATTATCAAAGATGATAGAAGAAGGTTCTACATTATCTTTATCGGCAAGATCATGAAAATGGTTGCCATGCACTGTACCTTTAACTTCTGTAAAAATAAGCTTATAGCTTGCCTTCACATCTGATGCTTGAATGGTCAAAGGAGATTCTACGGTTGTCGTATTTCCGGCCTTATCTGTCACTGTAAAGTGAAAATGATATTGGCCCGCCGGAACTTCAGATGGTATGTCGATGTGCTCATGGAAAGTCACATTTTTTTTGCCGACATATTTCTCATCGGTATAAATTTTGGCAAATTTGAAGGATCCACCATCCTGATGGATTTCGATCTCAATCTTTTCGATAAGTGCTTCAGCCACAATCTCACCTTCAAGATGGAGGTCTGTTCCGGCCTTGACCGTTTTATTATTGTCAGATCCGATTTCTAAGGTCCCGATCTCAGGTTTTGTTGTGACAGGAATATCGGTATTGTCTTTCTTACAAGAAGACAGGAAGCCAAAGAGAAGCGCTGTAAACAGTAATAAAAAGTTGATGTTTCTAGTTTTCATGTTCATTGGGTTTAAATTTTATGATAGAAAATAATTGAAGTATTTTGTTCGTTAGGGTGCAGTTATTCAACGATACGTACACTGATTCCACGTTGTATGCTCCAGCCGGATTGATCTGTTACCTGGATCATAAAATGGTAGTTGCCTGGATCGACATCTGCAGGGACATCAATCTGAAATTGTGCATCATACTGTTGTGGTTGTCCCGGTATATTAACAGATTTGACCAGAACAAAAGGCTTGACGGGTTTCTTGATCGGCTCTAAGGTACATTCCTCCACTTCGGTACTGTGTGAATGATGGTCAAAATTATGATGAACGTCAATGCTGTAGCTGCCCAAAGCGACATTGTCGGATAGTATTGCGCGAAACGTAAAACTTGATCCACGTCTGATTTGGCTGCATTGTTTAGGAAAGGCGGTCGCTGCACTGATATCTATTGTTGGTTTTTCGGTATCAATATTTTCCTTATCCTTCTTACAAGCGATGGTAGAGGCCGCCATGAAGGCGATGAGCGCATATTTTTTGAGTGTTTGCATATGTATATTTATTTTTATCATGATGAGTTAGCACGTTGTTTTTTATTATTGTATCAATGGGTTTGTTGGTCCCCGTTTTGCTTTCCGAAAGGAATCCCGACAGATAAGACGATATTGCGTCCCTGCTCAGGGAGTGAGATCAGTCGGTAGAAACTGGTGTGATCCATATATCTTGTGTCAAAAATGTTCTGAACTTGTAAGCGCAATTGGAGTGCTGATTTGCCTAGGACCACCTGTGTTCCCGCTCTGAAATTGAGGACTTGATAACCTTTTGTTTTTTCTTCTGGTGGGACAATATGCTGTTGGCTAGCTGTCCATTTGGAATCCAAAGAGAGGTAAGGCGCCTTAAAATAGGTGCTACTTTTGGGTGTCCAACTGAGATCCAATACAAGTGAGGGGGCGGGAGAAAAGGGTAATGTATAACCTTTCTTGCTGCCCGAAAGTTGTTCAGATCGAACATATTCACCTAGTAATTCTACTTTCCAATGGGTTAAAGGACGATATTCCACTTTTAGCTCGGCACCATAACGCCGTACTTTGCTTTGGGAATATTCAAATATTTGGTTGCCGGCACCATAGTACTGATCATAACCCGAGGTGGGATTGAGGTAGATGTAATTGGAAAAATAATTGAAAAAGGGTGTGAATGCAATGTACGTGTTTCCAGTGCGCCGAGCTACAGACACGTCCATTTGGTAGGATTGTTCGGGAGAAAGGGATGGATTCCCTTTTTCATAACTAAAATAATGATAGTTTACACCATTGGCAGCCAGTTCCTGCGCAATAGGTGCCCGGAAACTTTTACCGACGTTTAATTTTGCTTCCCATGAACCCATTTGCCGCGTTGCACCAAGGGACCAAACGAGACTATTGAAACTACGACGAAGTTCGTCCGCCCGGACGATATGAGCAGATTGATTGTTTTCCAGTTTGGATGCAAACCAGTCTTGATAAGGCGAACTGTGGATATTGCTGTGGTCATAACGTAATGCGCCATAGAGCATGGTTTGTTCATTTATCGGATATTGATCGTAGATAAATACACCTAGTGCTTTTTGTCTATAAGCGGGAATAAGGAAGCTCCAGCCATCGATGTTGTTACGTTGATATTCAACATTACCACCTATAGTGAGCCGATGTGTAGCCAAGGCAAATTCATCTTTTAGCGTCATATGATAGATCTCTTTATCATATAGTCGTTCGAGATTCATCGGAATGGTCATGTCCTGCGGGTAAACTGGGGGCATATATCCATGTGCCGTATAGTTGTTGAATTCCTGGCGATAATTTCTTTGGTAACCCAGATCCACCCAGATCTTATGTGCATCCCGAGCGATGTAATTTCGGCTAATGAGTTTAAAATGGTTAACATGCTGACTTGGATAAAGGATATCGCGATCAGAACGGTCATACAGCGCTGTATCCACACCCCGTGGCTCTAAACCATGCGCATTGGCGAAAAATCCGATTTTAGTATGGTAGTTGCTCAGATAAAAGATAGACGAAAATCGATCGGAGACATAACCGCCTCGAAGTTGAAAACTGGTCTCTTGTCCTGCGGTGTTGCGAACCTGTCGATCTTTTAACCGAACAGCATAGTTGTAAACATATACCGTGTCGGTCGGTACACGATAGTCGGCGTAGCCCAAATGTGTTGCCCCAGCACCGAAAACCCAGTTGCCATTTCTACCCTGCAGTTGTAGCGAACCTCCATAGGTGGCATTATTGGATCTGTTAAATAGGTTGACATGACCTTTCAATCCGTTTTCTTGGAGTTCTGTTGGCGAGGACAGGCGGATGACGCCACCAATAGCATCTGATCCGTACATAAATGAACTGGCTCCTTTGATAATTTCAGCAGTGCCAATGCTGTATTGATCAATTTCCAGCCCGTGATCCAAACCCCATTGTTGTCCTTCGTGCTTAATTCCGTTTTCGACAGTGGCCACCCGATTAAAGCCGAGACCTCGGATTTGCGGTTTGGATTGACTTGCGCCGATGCCTATGGCATCCACTCCAGGAAGTCGGCTTAAAGTTTGCATCAAACTGCCAGCCTGATATTTCTGTAATGAATCACTGGTTAGGACATCTATGGACATAGCCCCTTCTGCTGATTTTTTGTAACGTCCCCCTTCAATGTATACCTCCTTTAACCCAATTGTCTTTGTTGCTTTTTCCTGCGCACAAGCAGGGTGTAAGATACTAGAGGTAAATAGAAGCGAGAAAATCGTACGTCTGTTCATTAACTGGGTTGGGTTTGTTGTAAATTCTATATTGCAATTAAGTTGCAACAAATATAAGTAAAGAAATATTAAAAGCAACTATGTTGCGCAATATAGCTGCGAGAATAAATCCCTGAATTCAGTGATAAAAGAATATTTTAACTCAACTATCTTTGAGAAAGTTGATTAGGTTATTGTAAAGAAGCGGGCAAAATGAGTAAACGAAATAAGGGGTAAGGGACGTTTATAAACAAAAAGACACGTAAACCATAAAATATAACAACAATGATGAAACAATTTATAACAGGCGTCTTGACCGTAGCGGTGCTGACGATCTCAAGTTGTGGTTCAGGAGTGAAGGATCCTGCGACGTATAACAATTCAATTATCACTGTCATCAATGGAAGTGAAAAGCATATTGAGGCGATGAATGCTGCCATGAACGCCGCTGATTATGCAAAGGCGGAACAGGTACGCACGGATTGGGGAAAATCCCTGGACGAGGATATTAAAAAAGTAGAAGATTTAGGTGATTTTAAAGGTGATGCGAGCTTTCAGAAAGCGGTGCTCGATGGCCTGAATGGTTACAAAAAAATTGTGACCGAAGATTATCCAAAGCTGATCGAATTGCGTAAAAGCAAAACCCCTGACGCGACTACAGAAGCAGCATTACTTGATAATATAAATAAAGCCTTTGAAACTATGAGCAATGGGGTTAACAAGGCATCTACTGAATTTGAGGGTAAACATAAAGGATAAGGTCTAATTTTAAGCAGATAAAATGAGCTGTTCCAAATATTTTGGGCAGCTTTTTTTATAAATCAGCATATTGATCGGTTGTCGATGTGCGCTATAAGTTTGTCTTTTGCCATGGCATAATCCTGACAGGATAAAATAGCAATCACTCCGGGAAACAGATTTACTTAAGAAAGGTTAAAGCTGGAAGATTTATAGCTGAATCATGTATTTTTATGTAGCTTTACAGGTATAAATAGTGGTTTATGAGACTGATATCAAATTTTAGGATTGTTTTTTTCTTATTTTTTTTATGTAGTTCAGCTGTAGTACAAGCGCAAAAGGATGAAAAAAATGTAGATTACCTCATATTGATGAATGCGGATACGTTGTATGGCAAGATCTCTTCGGTCAAGGACCGTAAGCTAAAATTTGAGACCTTACAAAAAGAAAAGTTGACTTTTACCCCCGATCAGGTGTTTCGTGCTTATTGGCAATCCAAAAAGAAGGTTTATGCACCTTCCTATGTAGAAAATGGACTGGATCCTGTGCCGGGGACTTCTCCGCAGACCTATCAGGTCCGAAAGGCGCAAGACCTGGAACCGACTTTTGCAGAAGTGCTTGTCGATGGCGAAATTATGGCCTACTTTGTTTCCGAATTACATTTTGGAGGCAGTGGTGGAATGATGATCGGTAGTGGTGGAGCTGCACCAATGATTGGTGTCGGATTTACGAAGTCAAAATATGCTTATGCACTCAAGAAAGCAACAGGTGAGGTGATTGAAATAAACAGTAATTCGAGTGGCTTATTTAGTGGGAACAAAAAGAAACGTATACTGACATTGGGACGTTTAATAAATGATGAACCCGAATTATTTGCCGAATTTGAAAAAGAACAGAAATATAATTATGATGTATTTATCAAATATATTATGAGATACAATGAGTTACAGCGCGCGAAAGAATCTCCGTTGGATTCATCCAGATTGTTTATTTATTAACGTTGATCTAGTTACATTTCGATAAAAAAGAAAATATGGGGCTTATTATTTTTATTGTACTGACCATTATCGCAGCGTATGGTTTTTGGCTTTTATTTGAAAAGGCGGGACGTCGTGGTTGGGAAGGTATCGTTCCGGTTTACAGTCAATGGATTCAAGGACAGATTACCAATAGACCTGTTTGGTATATTGTGTTGTTGATCGTTCCCATTGTGAATGTCTTTGTATTTTATAATTTATACCTCGATTTTATCCATTGTTTTGGCAAAAGAAGATTTTGGGAAAACTGCGCTGCGGTATTGATACCTTTTATCGTGTTACCGCTATGGGGGAGAGATAAAAATGTTCAGTTTCTCAATGGAATTTATGCCAAAAAGCTTAAAATGGCATCCGGCGAAGGAAAGGTAGTGACAAAGGAAATCCAGCTGGGGTTACTGCACGAATCCTACAATGAATTCAAAGTAAAGTATCCCTATAAGAAATCCATGGTCCGTGAATGGGCGGATGCGATCGTCTTTGCAACCGTTGCGGCAACACTGATCCGAGGTTTCCTCCTTGAAGCTTTTATGATCCCTTCGGGGTCCATGCAGCAATCACTTTTGATCGGTGACTATTTATTTGTGAGTAAATTGAATTATGGACCACGCATCCCCAATACACCTATTGCATTTCCTTTTGCACATCACACAATGCCCGTTATTGGTGGGAAGGCTTTCTCTGAATTGATTGAGCTTCCATATAAGCGGCTTCCAGGTTTCCAGCAGATCAAGCGGAATGATGTTATCGTATTTAATGCACCAGCAGGGGATACTGTTGCGATAGAGAATCAAGACCAACCTTATTATGATTTGGTGCGCTCAATGGGTTATGAAGCCGTACACCAGCAATTTACCATTAAAACACGTCCCGTGGATAAAAGAGAGCATTTGATCAAACGTTGTGTTGGAATGCCCGGAGATAAAATCAGTATGAAGGAGGCTGTATTATACGTAAATGACCAACCTGGTTTTGTCGCGCCAGAAAGTCAAATGGACTATATTGTGATGACCGATGGGACAGAGTTGGATGAACAACGAATGAAAGATATGGGCATCGAGATAAGGTTGCTTCAACCGGGAGCTTATATTGTTTTTCTAACCCAAGAGCAGGCTCAAATGGTGAAATCATGGTCGAATGTCAAATCCATGCAGATGAACATAGCTAAGCCAGGGGAAGCGCAGATCAACACGTTTCCAAATGATCCGCAGTACAAATGGAATTATGATAATTTTGGACCTTTTGTGATTCCAAAAAAAGGTATGAAAGTTATTTTAAATGCACAGACCTTGCCTCTTTATGAGCGCGCCATTCGGGTTTATGAGCATAATAGTTTGGAGAAGAAAGCTGATGGCCTATACCTGAATGGTAGCAAGACCGATTCATACACTTTTAAAATGGATTACTATTGGATGATGGGGGACAACCGGCATAATTCATTGGATGCAAGGGATTGGGGCTTTGTTCCCGAGGATCATATTGTGGGTAAAGCCTTGTTTACCTGGATGAGCTGGAATACAAATGGAAAAGGTCTTTCTAAAATACGTTGGAACCGAATTTTCAAGGGCATTCATTAAATGGACAAAAATAAAGTGCAGGGAAAAGGGGATGGTCGTACAAGATCATCCCCTTTCTATTTATATTGCTTTTTCTACTTGTTTATTTTTTCAAACAGCGAACTTGAACTGCCGCATTTTGATTGAGCGATGCAATTTGTGTGAAGCTAGTAGTACCTTGTGTTCCTGTCAAAAGTAATTGGCTTAATCATGCTATGTTTTTGGGAACAATCTTGGTAATTATGATATGATTCTTTCCAAGACATGATTTTCTCTTTAAATTTCGTTGAATTGCGATTTTTCCGTATTTAATTGATCTGAAATAAGGTGTATTTTAAGAGATTTCTATTTTAATTTAAAAATTACGAGCTGGTTTGTATTATTTATGTTATCCTAATAGTTAAATATAGTGTTTATTTTTATTTGTTTCTTTCTCTTTTTTTGTAGATAGCTTTTTGTGTTAATTGTTCCTAGTGAAATGGGGTGTTTTTAATTGTATCTCACTATACGGTACTTTTTCGCTGTATTTTCCTCAATCGATTGCGTGAATGTTACGCAATCGATTGAGGTGTTTTATATGATAAAATATATCGTAATGGTTATTTTTGTGTCATGTAATTTTTGTGTGACTAGAATTTTTGATCTACCTTCACTAGCACTAACACTAAATTAATATGAAGAGAATCCTACCTATGATTACTCTCGTGTTGTTGTCTTATTTCCATGTTTTCGGTCAATCAATCCCAGTGGAGGGGATCGTTCGAGATGGCAAAGGGCAACCGTTGGCGGGCATGACCGTCACCGAACGAGGTACAACAAATCAAGCGTCGACGAATCAGCAAGGTTCGTTCACCTTATCCGTAAAAAGCCTTCCAGTTACATTGGTTTATTCTGGTGTCGGCTATAAAAAGCAAGAAGTCCGGGTTACAACGAAGCAAGCTCCGTCGGTGGTCCTTTCGAGTGACGATTCGTCATTGGATGAAGTTGTTGTTGTCGGGTATCAAAAACAATCCGTCAAAAAGACAACCAGTGCTGTCCAAGTGATTTCAGGCAAGTCCATTGAAGATCTGCCTGCGCCAAGTTTCGAAAGTCTGTTACAAGGACGCGTAGCAGGGGTCAATATCCAAAACTTTACAGGTGAGCCTGGAGCAAGGAATACTTTCACCGTTCGTGGAAATACGACAATATCTCCAGATCTCAATTCCGAAGTCGACCTGGCAAATACCATGAGCTCTCCATTGTATATTATTGATGGTATGCCACTATCGGTCTCTGACTTAGGTGGTTCTTCTGCAACCGGTACAAACTATATTGCTGGTATAAATATCAATGATATTGAAAGCATTGTTGTCCAGAAAGATGCGGCAGCGACAGCAGTGTGGGGTTCTCGCGGAGCGAATGGTGTAATTGTAATTAAGACGAAACGAGGCCGGGCAGGAATTCCATCTATCCGGGCATCTTATTACAGAGGAATTACTGAGCGCCCTCAGTTGCAAAGAACATTAGGTGGCACTGCAGAAAGAAGGGCAAAGATGGATATTCTAAGCCAATATGCTTCATGGAGTCAAATGGGAGGATTTACACAGCCTTTAACCGATAGTTTGAACAATAGCTATAATAATGCTACGGATTGGCAAGATCTATTTTATACCACAGGCAATATAGATAATGCCGATGCGAGTATTTCTGGTGGAAGTGAGTCGGTTAACTATAGATTGTCTGCTGGATATTATAACGAAGATGGTGTGGTCCGCAACACAGGTTTTAAACGCTATTCAATTAGGGGCAATTTTGGTTTTACGCTTTCACCAATTATCAAATCGGATTTTATGGTGTCAGCGGCGAGAATTAATCGCAAACGTGGCCTAGGTAGAGGTATTGATCAAGTTGTTCCTGTTAACCAGGGAGAGATGCCTTCTTCTTTTGTAGGTCTTGGCCAAGCGGATTATGATTTCTATCTGGGTCAATATGATAAATTGAAAGATGATAATCAGACCGATAATATCAATATATTCTCAAAAACCTATGTGGACATTATTGATGGCTTGCAATATTCATTGGAGGGGTCCCTACAGGCTAATCTCGATAGTAGAAACCAATTTCAACCTAGAGAACTTAATCAGGGAATCAATTATGCCGCATCAACTGGAAGAAATGCATATACCTATAATATCGCGAACGTTTTGAACTATATCAAGACATTTAATGATAAGCATACGATCAATTTAACAGCATTGCAGTCCTTTCAATATGATAAACAACAGTCTCACAAGACGGAAGGATTTAATTTGCCAACCGATGATATTCATGTCATACAAGGTGTCGCAACCAAGGACCTAATCGCAAGTACAAACAAAGTTGAGTCTGGACTTTTGTCCTATATGGGACAGTTTTCTTATGATTATAAGTCACGTTATATTTTCAATGCATCTTGGCGTGCCGATGCATCTTCAAGATTTGGTGTCAATACTAAGTGGGGCTCTTTTCCTGCATTGTCTGCTGCTTGGGTTGTTTCCGATGAGAGTTTTATGGAAAAATTTGACTGGGTTAACCTGTTTAAATTAAGAGGAAGCTGGGGAAGGTCAGGTGTGCTACCAGAGGATTTTTATGCACCATATAATGTTTGGGCATTGTCATCCGATACTTATAATGGTACAACATTCGCTGTGCCATCATTTGCCAAGCCGTTGACTTTAAAGAATTTGACCTGGAATAAGTCAGAGCAAACAAATATTGGATTCGACTTAGGACTTTTCAATGATCGTCTAACTGTAACGTTCGACGCCTATAGAAAGGTGCTTAAGGATCCAATTATGGGATTTTCATTCCCGTATTACACCGGTTACACAAAGTTATCGTTTAATGTTCCAATGTCAGTTTATAATGAAGGTATTGACCTGACTATTATGACTAAAAATCTATCTAAGACAAGTGTATTGCAATGGAATACAAACCTAAACATGACTTTTAATAAAAATAGAATTGGTTCATTACCATTTGGCGACCGTAGTTTCTATGCAGACTCTAGGGGATATAATCAACAGTTATTGTATACGGTAGGTAGCCCGATATATCGCTGGGCTCAAATGTTGTATCAAGGCGTATATTCACATCAGGATCAGATCCCTGTAAATCCGGTAACAGGAAAGCCGCTCACTGTTTTTAAAGGAAATTACCCTGTTAAACCGGGCTATCCGATTTGGACAGATGTAAATCAAGATTGGGATACGTGGAGCGATGAGGATAAAGGGGCTGCAGACGGCGATTTGATGTTGACAGGTAATCCTAATCCGCGTATTACAGGCGGTCTGTATAATGAGTTTATATACAAAGGTTTTTCGATCAGCATGTTAAATACCTTTACGATTGGTCGTGATATTATTAATAACTTGAAAAGTAACCAGTTCAATGCTATTGGTGGAAATGTAACTAAATTCACCAATAATAGGTTGCCTGATTTAGAAGGTCTGGATTACTGGACTCCAGAAAAGGCCAAAGATCCTAATTATCAAGCGAACTTTCCATCGATATCTCCCTACGGAAGTTATTTCTATCAATACCTTCCATTTAGTACCATGTTTAATGAAAATGGAACCTATTTCAAAATCAAAACCATCTCTGTCGGATATCTTCTACCGAAGCATATCGTAGAAAGGTTAAAAATAGGTGCACGAAATATTAGATTCTACGGTATGCTGGATAATCTTCACACGTTTCAGAAAGCTTCTGTACCCGATGCGGAATTGGTAACGCCTCAGGGTGAGTACAGCGGTGGGGCGTATCCTTTGCCTAGAAAATATACAATTGGTTTAGAAGTTAACTTTTAAAAGCGATCAAAATGAAATTTAAATATATATTATCGTTAATCGGGATGTCGGGCCTCATATTTTTTAATTCCTCTTGTTCGAAATATCTTGATTTGAAGCCAGAAAATAGCACGTATGATGAGGTGTTCTGGAAGGATGGGGAAAATGTGAATAGGGCAACTTTGGGTGCGTATGCGCTATTGCGCAATTCACTCCGGGCAGATCGGTCTTACTTTATATTCGGCGATATTGCGTCCGGAATAGTACACCCTGGGGCTGAAGATTGGAATATGAATGACTTCTCAAGGTCAGGAGGCTATAAATTTAGCTATGCTCCTTACCTGGAAGGTAGTTTGTGGAACTGGACACGTTTCTATGGCGTGATTAATCAATGCAATTTAATTGTTGAGCAAGCCGAAGCGATGGATATCAAATTGTTTGGAGGAGGAGAGGAGGAGAAGAAGGGCTATATTTCAAACGCTCGCTTCTTACGGGCATATACCTATTTTTATATGCAGCGGGTCTGGGGGGATGTGCTATTGGTCAAAGAGACTTTTAAAGATCCCCAAAATATCCCGGACATGGCGAGAACATCAGAAAAGGAAACCCTAACGTTTTGTAAGGAAGATTTATTGTATGCTATTGCTAATCTTCAGCAGAATTCTACAAAGAGTTTTGCATCCAAGGGAGCTGCCAATGCTTTAATGGCTGAAGTGTGTGCTTGGGAACACGATTATGTTAATGCTGAAAAGTACGCGAACGAGACATTAAAACTTGGATATGCTTTAGAAGACGTCAAAGATTATCGCAAGATATGGCAGGGTAATTCTAAAGAGTCGATCTTTGAATTGAATATGCTGTATAGTGAGAGTGGAAATGAATTCACTGAAGATTTCTTTAGTAGATTTTTGTCAAGTGCCAGTATCCCAGGTAAAGGCAGTGGTTCCGTGTGGAATATTGAATCAGAATTTCTTGAAACAGAGTTTGATGAGCCTGAAGCAAGATTAGATTCCATGTCAATGCCGTTCCCAGATAATGCGCAGGTGAAAACTATTCGCAAATATGATCATGTTGTCGAGTATAGAGAAGGGAAGTATGCAGTTAGTAATAATCTGGTATTAATTCGTCTTGCAGATATTATTTTATTGAGAGCGGAGGCTTATTATAAGAATGGTAAGACAGCACTTGCATTAAATGACCTAAATACAATTAGAAAGCGAGCAGGACTCAAGGAGATACAAGTTTCCGGCGAAGAATTGTTTAAAGAAATATTCAGAGAACGGAGAAGGGAGCTCATTGGAGAAGGGGTCATTCAATTTGATTTGATTCGGATGAATATGTTTGAGCAACTTGATGAATATTCGGCTTATTATTCGGCAGATAGAATTGCTAACAAAGGATACTTTTGGCCTTTGGATATGCGCAACCTATTGCCTCAGAATGAATTGTTGACGCAGAATCCGTGGTGGAAAAATCATTAATTAGAGAAATTATGAAAAAAATTATTGTAAATATAGCTTGCCTATTGGGAATTATAGTAGCTATTAGTTCATGCAAAAAGAACGATTATTTTGTTGGTGGTGACCTTCATAATCCAAAGATTAATATGACTACCTATGATTGGATGAAGAGCAACAAATATGGTGTTTTTGATACGGTACTAATGCTGATCGATAAGGCGGGCGTGAAGGATAAGATCAATGCGCAGGGCATTACTTTTTTTGCGCCAACAGATTATGATGTTTATAACTATGTGCAGGCTCGGACGAGACAGGTCCAAAAAGTAGACCCAAAAAAAATGTGGACCGTAGACTCAATTATGAAATATGAATTGGGGCGATTTGCAGATTCTATTGATATGTATATCACAAAAGAACAATTGACAAATGATAGACTAACAGCCGCAGGTAAAAAATATAAAAATAACAAAGGGGGCAATTTTATCATTTCGTATGAAGAAACACGAGATCCGGCATTAGGTTATAATGAAAACTCTACTGTAATTCCAAGGGTAGTATTGTTTACCTATCTGTATCAGGCTATTGGTGATGTTTTTGATGTGAAATCAATTGTTCCACCAGTCGGTAGCCGTACATTAGTCCAAACTTCTAATGCGCAGACGACTACAGGTGTGGTACATGTATTAAGTAATTCACATGTTTTATTCTATTATCGTTAATGACTATGAAAAGTAAATTAATATATACTATCGGACTTGTGGCACTTGCACTTGTAGGATGTAAAAAAATACCAGAAGGCAACTTGAGCGACATTATACGTTATGAAACGCTCCCTATAGAAATTCAAATGGGAAGATCTACGGTTTCAACAGCAATAAATCCTGCTGGCTCTAGCAAGCCTATTGAAGTCAAATTGTTGAAAGTATATCAGAAAGAAACAGGGAAGGATGTAACAGATATTTTCTTACAAACATTTCCTATTAAAATCTGGAAAAAACTATACGATTCCAAAGTGGATACTACATTGGATTTGATTGCTGCAAAACAAAAAGATACTGTAATGGCGGCTTTAAGTATAAATAAATTTTCAGGAGCAGTTGAGGCAACTCCAAATACCCTGAAGCTTCCAAAGGGGAACTATGTTTTTGATCTCGAAATAAAAAATGCGGTTGGAACCAGAGTATACCCAGCGATTGGTGAATTTTCACTGGTTGAAGCACCTTACTTCGATGTCCCGGCAGTTAGATCTACTGTTGCTATGAAGGTTGGGGCGGAAACGACCACAAAATCTATCCCAAGCAATGCTAGCCATATTAAAGTGACTTATTTGGGACTTGGAGAAAACAAAGTGGTTGTAAAAATAGTTGATAAAAACGGTCTCCCGTTTAATCCTAAAAAAGGTGAAATAGCGAGACGTCCGAATTCGGGGACCGCCGGAGGCTTTTTACAGACAATGCAAGATTACTCTATTTCAACTACGTTATTTGATGATCGGATGGAGTTTGTTTATGGTGTGTTGCCTTTCCCATTGGTGTCATTGGGCAACGGGTTTAATTATTATTACCGAATTCCAGCGCCTTACGTTAAATTTGATGATAGTCTAGACTTGCCTTATAATACTTATTCATGTAATGCGAGATTTTCTTTTCAAGCATTTGTCCCAGGGACATATCAAGTGGAGGTTATAGTTCCGCAGGTGACAAGGGTGAATTAGTTGTCGTATGCTATTATATGAAAAGGAGGTGTGCTGTTGTATACCTCCTTTTCATATAATAGAACAATTGTTTTTTATGTGGTTGAACAATGTAGATTTTAGATCTGTCGAATAGAAAATAGAATAAATTAGATGTATACCAGTTAATAGCTGAATTAAAGATATAACCAAAATAATAATCGATATGATAAATAAATTTATGGCCTTAGGTCTTGGCCTATTGATGAGTGCAAATCTAATGGCCCAATCTGCTCAAGATTTTAAGCAGACCTATGCGGATCTTTCCGTATTCGAAGATGCTTTCGCATTAAAATTAAAAAAGGGTATTAAGAAAAAGCAGATCGACCAGATTGGTGATACCACATTGCGCAGAGTAGCCTTAGCTATGCTAGCTGGCAAATACAGTAAAGACTATAGATATGCGACTTATTCTGCCTTACTTAATCCATCGACATTGGGTCATCAGTTAAGTATTGGTGATGGCTATAGTAAGTATGAGAATATAACTGGAGTATATCTTCCAAAAGGGCGGCATATTGTCATTGTGGATGGGATTGCAAATAGTAAAGAAGTCAACCTAGTGGTGCCAAATTGGTTGCGTAAAGCTCCGGATCCGACCAAACCTACAGAAGATCCGAAAGGCTGGGGATTAGAAAAGCAAGAATTTAGGCTGCATAATGGCGTGAATATTATCCAGCTCAACGATTTTGGAAGTTTAGCTTATATCGATTATTTCTCTGAGGAGCCTGAGAAAGAAAAACCTGTTACTGTACATTTTCCAACCGGACAGGTAAATGGATATTTTGATATAAAAAAGCAGGGCAACAAAGAATGGGATAGTTTGATTGATCATGCCGTCTTTCCAATTATGGATGCAAAGGGCGAACATATACAAACAGCTTATCCCATAGAGGCAATGAAGAAATATGCTTATGGGAGGGGTGTTGAACTTATCAGTAATTATGATTCTTTAGTGTTCAGACAGCATCGTTTGATGGGTTTGGAAAAATATAAGAAAGTTCCTAAGAATCGCATCCTTGCACGGGTAAATTATAATTATTACATGTTCCGTGATGGGGATGGTGTTGCCTATATGGGTGACAAAGTCGGTTATGCGATGAGTATGGTTGTCGATCCTGCTTCGGTAATTAAAGGAGATCCCTGCTGGGGGTTTAGCCATGAAGTAGGACATGTGCATCAAACGCGACCAATGTTCAATTGGGGGGGGCTTGGTGAAGTGAGTAATAACCTGTTTTCTTTATATGTAACACGATCATTTGGTAATAAAACACGGGTTTCGGAGCAGAATAATTTTGAAAAAGCCAAAGCCAGTATTATTGATAAGAGAATTTCATACTTATCCGATCCTGATGTATTTAATCGCTTGATCCCTTTCTGGCAATTACAGTTATATTTCGAGGGAATTGGAAAGCAGCCAGATTTTTATGCCGATTTGTTTGAGGCTTTTCGTCAACAGAATAGCGTTAAACCTTCACGAAGAAGACGTTCGGATTGGAGCTCTGATAGGATGATGGGCGAGCGCAACCCAGCTGTTCATCAATTAAACTTTGTCAAAACAGCATGTGAAGTTGCCAAAATAGATCTGACGGATTTCTTCGATAAGTATGGATTCTTTTATATCGGTACATTGGAGTATGATGATTACGGAAAGTATACTTATACAATGACGCAGGAAATGGTTGATGAATGTAAGAAGGCTATTAAGAATATGAACTTGTCCCAACCTAAAGTAGATCTTACGATGTTAAGAGACAATTAGTATTGACTACGTATAGAACTTGAAACTCCGAATTGCTAAAAGTAGTTTGGAGTTTCTTGTTTTAAGCCTATTCCTATAGTAATCAGCAGGTGACGTATGATCAGTTACTCACATTTTTTGCGATACAAATTCTGATCATTATCGATTTAAATATTTTTGACCTTATAGACTGCATCGCTTCTTTGATGCTAAACTTAGAAGAGCATTCAATTTCGAATCGCTTGGACTAGCCCACTCATCATCTCATAAAAAATAATTAATAAAAGTATTTACTGAAAACGTTCAGATTTTTAATTAAATCGAATGATGAAGAGAACTTTTTTTATAAAATTATAAAACTACTTTGTTCATAGACAATGGGGAATAAATTGCGCAATCGTTTGTGTCGATTACGCAATCGATTTCGTTTAGTTGACCTCTAACCACTCTAAAGTTTTTATTATATCATTGTTACGTACTATCAATTATTAATAAGACCTAAAAGTCTAACAATTATTCAGAGCCGTTATATAGTTTTTATAAGCTAAATAGTGCCAATTTTTTTTTAAGCCTAAGACATAAAATCGAATGAAAAGACTATTTTGTTTTTTATTTCTTGTCCCTATGTGCTCAAATGTAAAGGCTAACCACCTTAATTTTTGGGCTTCAAAACAAGATACTTCTGAAATCAATGAGGTTGACAAGCGATTACTTAGAGGGCGACTGGCTACCTTATTGCAAAAACAAGGTGTTAGAGACAGTCTCAATTTAAGAAACGTTGAAACACTGCCTGTTGTCAGTATTCCAGAGGTTTTAAAAGGGCAAGTTGCCGGTCTCTACGTACAAGAAGCGACAGGCGAACCAGGAGCGCCAAAGAATATGGTACTTCGGGGATTAGGATCGCCATTATTCGAAATCAAAGATGCGATTAATGTGCAACCAGCAGTATTTGTCAATGGAATACCCATCGCAAGAGACAACAACTTTGCCTATTCAATTCAGCAGTATCAGTTTAATCGTATTGGACCTGGAACCGACAACTTCGCAGGTATTGACCTAGCAACTGTAGAGTCTATCGAAGTGATAAAAGATCCGGTTAAATTAGCAAGGCTTGGACCGCTAGCTGCTAATGGTGCAATTTGGATCCTGACAAAACCAGGTAGAGAGGGGGAACGTCAAATTTTCATTAATACCTATGTTGGACTGGCAACAAAACCCGTAGTAACCCCCGTAAATGCCCAATATGAGAATATGTTCCGATCGGTATTCTATAACAAATATGGATCAGCTACTGACCGTTTGAATTACCCAGGATATCTGAGCGACTCGACTAATGTAAATTATTACGGGCCAGCGAATTGGAATGAAGAATATTATAAAACTACACCGATCTATGGAGGAAGTTTAGGTATACGTGGTGGTAATGATCGTGCGAACTTTTCGTTCGTGGGAGGGTATACCAAGAATGCAAGTTCGGCTGACAAAACTAATATTGAGCGATACAATGCCTTGTTTAACGTTAATATGGCTCCTTTTAAATGGTTGAATTTTGGTGCCACAATTAATGCAAGCCGTAGTTTGAGAGATCGTAATCGCAGTCTCAGAGATCGATTTGGTGAAGCTTCTTATGTACCTGATTTATCTGTGCCAATTTCACCAGGTAGGGATATGTATGCACAGTATCTAGATATCTATAAAGCGGCTTTGGATAAGAATACAGTCAATTTCTTAAATTCACTGGTAACATTAGATCTTTATTTTCTCAAGAACCTAAAATTTAATACTTCCTTAGGCATTGATTATTCTGAGGGCGCAAGACAAGCTTTTTTCCCAGGTTCATTGATGGAAACCAATAACTATATGTCAAGTTATTTTGGTTTTAATCAGCGTTTGGTATACAATAACCGCTTGGAATACAATCTCGAATTTCAAGAACAACATAAATTGGAATTGACCTTAGGATCTTCTTATACACAAGACCTGTACCGTTATAATTATGCACGTGCCTATGATGGGCCCAACGATTTTATCAAGGTTAACGTTGTAGATGGCGATCCTCAAAAAGGAAGTTATTTAGTGCCAATTGGGGGGCTATATGTCAATAGGTACAGTAATCGTGAGGATTTTAGATTGCACTCCCTGTATTTGGCTGCCAATTATAGCTACAAAAATCTCTTGGACTTGAATGCGGTATTACGTTATGATGGTTCTTCAACAATGCAACCTGATTCGCGTTGGTTGATGACGCCGTCATTTGCTGCGAAATATCATTTAATACCCGAAAATGAGGACAATTTATTTAACCATTTGGGCGTAAAAGCATCCTGGGCGCGAATTGGGAAACCGGTATTTACAAGTAAATTTGCCATTGGCCCAAATTATACCGCTGATTTAAATTGGGGATCCGAAAAATCTTTGGTGTCCTATAATGGTTTTGCCGTTGCATCCAGACCTTATTCAGAAGGTTGGGTAGGTTACGATATCAAATGGCCTTATACAGATCATGCCGAATTGACCGTTGACGGAACCTTATTGGAGAAAAAAATTGATTTTGAAGTCTCCTTATACCAAAAGAAAGATGTAAATCAATTGATTAATTCACCTATTCCTGCTGAGTATGGTTATTCTGGACAAATTGTTAATGGCTTAAGTGTAAAAAACACTGGGGTGGATCTCAATCTGTCTGCGAAAGTGCTGTCTAATCCCGAGACCTTGCAATGGAATACATCACTCAATCTAAATTACAATCAAAATAAATTGACGGCACTTCCAGGAGGACGCAAGCAATTGAAAGTGGGTAATCGCTTATTAAAAGTCGGCGAGGCCATTGATCAGTTTTGGTTGTACGAAAATCAAGGATCTTATGATACCGAGGAGAGTATTCCAGTTCAAAACGGTCAGAAAATACAGTTTGATGGGGTGGATTTTGCAGCGGGAGATCCCATCTGGAAAGATCAGAACGGAGATTTTAAAATCAATGACGAAGATCGTGTCCTGAAAGGAAATGCAATGCCTAAGCTGACAGGCTCATTTCAAAACTATTTCAAATTCAAAGGTTTTGACCTGAATATGCAATGGTATTTTGCACTTGGACATAAGGCCCTGAATCAACGCGCTTCCAATAAATATAACTTCATCAATACCGAAAACACCAATTCATTGGATGGGATTCGCGAAGTATTTCATTGGCAGCAAGATGTTGATTTGAATAAATATCCGATTTATAATCCTTGGAGCCCGATTGTCGCCTACCGTGTGGATCAAGATCTGTTTCTGGAAAATGCTTCTTTCTTGAAGTTGAGATCCTTGACTATAGGCTACGATCTTGTTCAATTGAACAATGTAAAAGACAAGATGAAGACCATTCGTAGAGCTTATGTTTACGTTTCTGGTACCAATTTATTGACGATATCTAAGTTCTCAGGAGCAGATCCCGAACTGATAGATTTTAATGGATATTATACAGGTTATGGACTACCATTGTCCCCAATGGTTTCCTTAGGCGTTAAGTTAGAGCTGTAATAATTTAATAGTAGAAAGAGTATGAAAAGATATAATCGATGGGCGGTAATGTTCCTGATGGCGCTGGGTATCAATGCTTTTACGAGCTCATGTAATAAAAAATTGGATATTGTCGCTTCCAATCTCGGATCCGAGAAACTGGAATGGCAATCTATATCTGATACGCGAGCGCACTTAATGGGCATCTACGGCCTAATGCGGGCAGCATTAGTTGATAACTATGGGCATTGGGTATACGGCGAAATCCGCTACGGCGACTTTACACCTTATTCACGCGCCGATCTTCGTGTTGTCCAAGAAAATAAACTGAGATCAGCTTATCCTTTACTTAAGGATCTTACGGACTGGCGTAGATTCTACGCAGTGATCAATGCAGCGTCACTTTTTATCGAACGTGCACCCGAGGTGATGGCGAAAGATAAGCGATACACAGAACGCGATATGAAGTACGATGTTGCACAAGCACGTACAATCCGTGCCCTGATGTATTTCTATATGGTCCGTATCTGGGGCGATGTTCCGCTGTTAAAGGAATCTTATGATAATGGTTCCTTTGTGGAACTTGCGCGATCGACCGAAGCAACAGTTTTAGCTTTCGCGGAAACCGAACTATTAGCCGCTGCACAGGATTTACCTTACCGTTATGCTGTAGGAACACAGAGCTATTATGGCGAGACTTATGGCACATGGGTTGGTGTTTTGGTCAACAAAATTACAGCTTATTCCCTATTGGCACACGTAGCGGCATGGCAAGGAAAATACATCAATGCGGAGGTATATTCACGATTTGTTATCGACAACTATTCACAAGCGAATCTTGAACTATTGACGACACCAGCATTGGTGAATCCGACCGATGGTCTATTTGGGCCAAGTACAAGAGCACAGATCTTAGCGATTCGCTCTTCATACGAATTGGGCGAAGCGACGAACACAGGCCATATCGAATCATTGACTTTAGGTTATCCGATTGTCACCAAAGCTAAACCGGATATCTATGTGAGCCGTGACACGATCAATAAATTGTTTGATGACGTCAACGACACGCGTTTTGGTATTGACTCGGTATCAGGATTAGTACGGACTAATTACTTTACCAACTACAACGGGGATATTCCGATTTTTAGTAAGATCAAGGTCATCCGTAATGGTAATGGTGATTCTGATTTTTCCATTTTTGGATCGAATTTAGTTTTTACCCGCCTTGAAGAGATCTACTTACTGCAAGCAGAAGCAAAAGCTGTACTCAATCAGCGTGATGATGCCATTAAGTACCTCAATGTGATTAAAGAGCGTCGCGGTCTAAAACCCTATATCAGCAACTCGCCAAAAGACTTATTGGAAGAGATCTTTTTGGAGAGAAGACGGGAATTGATGGGAGAAGGATGGAGATGGTACGATCAAATACGCCTGGCAAAGATTAAGAAAAATAATCCTGTGATGAACGATTTGATTCAGAAAGGTGGAATCTATTGGCCGATCTCCTCGGATGTACTGGAAAGAAACTCCAAACTGGTGCAAAACTCATATTGGAAATAATAGAATAGATAATCATGAAAAACAAACATATTTTTTTAGGCTTATCGCTAATCGTATTGCTACTGGGCGTTGCTAGTTGTAAAAAAGGGAACACCTATTACGAAGATTTTCAAGTCAAGTATACCGAATTTGATGGAACTTCATTGGAATTTTTAGAATCACAAGGTAATACCTATGACTCCTTGCTGTTAGTTTTGGATCGTGTTCCTTCGGTACGCGCTAAGTTGAAAGATGCCAATGCAAAAACGACCTTTTTCGCCATGACGAACAGCAGTTTTACCAATGCTTTGGATGCCATGAACGGAGTACGAAAAGCGGGAAACAGATCCCCGTTTTATCTTGAAGACATTCCACAATTGATCCTTGATTCCTTGACTTATCATTATGCCTTTGATGGTGAATATGATACGCCTTACCTACGGGATTTTGTTGAAGGAAAAGTGATTAAAGCTATTGACGATTATAATATGACCTTAAAGTATAAAGTGACATCTGCTTCCGGAATTATAGGCGGCGGTCAACAACAGATCATATTGAGTGATATGAATAAGTCTATTTTTCAACGCTACTGGCAGGAAAGCGCAACATCTGTGGTGAATATCCGTACACAAAATGGTATGTTACATGTCCTCGCTCCAAGTCATAATTTCGGATTTAGTAAACTCGCTAAATTATTAAACAAATAGCATGGAAAAGAAAATATTTAAGTCGGCAAAACAGTTATTAGTGCTCGGGATGGGATTTTTCATGCTAGCCTCATGTAATAAGTACATTCCGGATGACCAAGACTCACTCGGTACTGACGTGGTGTATAGCACCAATGAATTTATGCCATTGTTAGGAAGAAATACCTTCTATAATAATATTGTCAATATTGGGCAGAATACTTCACAACCCCTCAATTTTAAAATTGTAAACGTGCGTGATATTGATGGACAGCCTTCAACACTTTTTGAAGATAAATTTCCGGTAAAAATCTGGACAATGGCATATAGTGGCGAAGAGAAATCTATCGCAGAAATTGAAAATAAACGTAAGGTAGAATATCGCCCTATTCTCGAAATTCTTGAGAAATCAGGCAATATAAATTTTTGGGGACAGGCGGTGAATTCAAATTTTGTCAAAGCACAACCAGATTCAGGTTATGTGTTTGATATTGAAGTTAGCAACACTGGTGGACGCAGGTATTTGCGGAATTTCAAATTAAAGCCTTATCGTGAACGTGCATTTGAACCGAGCATCATGGATCCCGTGACAGGCTTAGCGCCACTACCATATACGCATCCCAACAGGACAACCAATTTGTATGGCGTACGAACAAATCAATTTATTTATCCAGGCCTAATTAATGTGTATTTCAATAAGTTGGAAAGCAAGGGGACGGGAAGTAGAACCTTGACCATAAGTTTCTTGGACTCTTTAAACCGTCCAATTGATGTGAAGAAATTTGCCGCGACAGAATGGGATAAATTAGTGCATGGTTTCAACCATAGATTTGAAAATGGTAAAGTGATCTATGATGTTGCTTATCCTATTCCATTGGCACCGATCAAAACTGACTATTCTTCAAGCGATGGTACTTATGCCGTGATGAATTTCAAATTCCGCAGGAAAGGGCAGTTTGGTTTTCTCGAAGATTGTGGGATCGAGATGCCATTTGCGATCTACGAAGAAGGAGATTGGGAGATACAGTTTCGTTTCACCAGGGAAACGCCAAAATTTGACTGATGATGGATGGACTAATTAGCTTAAAGATTATGAAACAATTTAGCATAATATTAACTTTCATTTGTGCCTTGTTTGTGGGGGAGGCATGGGCCCAGACCATGGTCAAGGGTGTTGTGAAAGGAAATGATAACAGAGCGCTCAGCGGGGTCTCTATACGCTTAGAAAACCCCAAACGAGATCTGGGAAAAACCGGAGAAGATGGACGGTTTGTAATTTCGGTCCCCAACAGCGGGGTGATGGTATTTTCCTATCAGGGCTATCGTACGGAGAAGTATACGATTGTTGCTGGGAAAAAGGAATACAATGTGACCTTAGAAAGTACGGCACAGGAACTTGAAGAGACTGTTGTCGTGGGATACCAACAACGTAAAAGAGAGACATTGACTGGATCCGTAGTAACAATCTCCGGTAAGGAAATACAGGATATTCCTTCAGGTAACTTTGTTGACCTTTTGCAAGGTAAGGTTGCTGGGTTAAATATTCAGAACAATACAGGAAGTCCTGGTATGCGCGGAACGATGGCTGTGCGGGGGATGTCCAGCTTTAATGTTTCAGGTAGTGGTGACAATACCTTTGTAACACCTACATCACCGTTATTCGTTATTGATGGTGTCCCTATCGATGATAACTCGGGCTATGAATATGGATTTGAATCAGCAGGCCCCGGTGTATCGCCTATTTCAATGATTCCGCCAGAAGATATCGAAGATATTACCGTCATGAAAGATGCACAGGCAACAGCGATGTATGGATCGCGTGGTGCATATGGTGTTATTCAGGTGCGTACCAAACGTGGTAATTCGAAAGTACCTATCGTAAATTATCAAGGTCAGTTTTTCTTATCGGCAGTGCCGCAATTGCGTCGCGTGATCGGTGGTAAGGGCGAGCGAATGGTTCGTTTGGAGCAAATCCTGATGAATGATACAACATTGGCCGCCGCACTACGCCGTATCAACGATTCACCAATATTGGCCGATTCCCTGAATCCCTATTATAATAATTCAACCGATTGGCAATCTTATTTCTATCGCAATACCATGAATCAGACACATAATATTGGTATCTCTGGTGGAGAGCGTACATTCAATTACAAAGCCAATATGAACTATTATGATGAAAATGGTATCATCGCCAATACGGGTTTTAAAAGATATTCAATGACCTCCAATATGCAGTATGAGCCGAGCGATCGTTTCAGAATGATGACCAATATCAATGTCAATTTGGCGCAAAATAAGATGGGTTCAGGGAATGCGCTGATGCAGACGGGGGTAGGTAAATCGGTCAACACAACCTCGCTGTACCCTTCACCTTCCTTATTTTCTGGAAGTATGGGGGCCTTATCGGCGTTGGGTGTGGATGACCAGAATAAAACCGGGAATTATTTAGGGCAATTGGAATTGCAATATGTACCTATTAAAGATGTACGTGCATCCGTTACCTTAAATTATAACTATACCACTTCAACAAAAGATCGTTATACACCAGAAGTACTTTTGGGTAACTCTTCAGAAGTATACAGTTATTATAGCAACAGAAGTAAAGTCTATAACCGGAATCAACTGTCTTATGTGAAGGCAGTTAAAGAGAAACATCTTTTTAGTGTCTATGGATTTACGGAAATGGAAATATCCGCTTCCTCAGAAGATTTATCGAAGATTCGCGGAACGGCTAATGATCAATTTCAAACGGGAATTAGCTACAATACACGAAATACGCTTGGAGGTTTATTAAACTCATTGAATAATTTTAGATCGGTTGCTTATGCAGGGAGCTTTTCGTATAACTACGATTCAAAGTATATTCTTGATTTGACCTACCGTGTCGATGGTAGTTCGTTGACCGGTGGTGCAACACCTTGGACCAAAAACCCTTCAGCGGGCTTACGTTGGAATTTCAAGAAAGAGAAATTTATGGAAAATGTGGATTGGTGGGATACAGGTTTCTTGAGAGGATCGGTTGGTCGGACAATTTCACCAGCGGGGACCCTATCGGACATCTACGGTTGGTATAAGATTGATGATGGTCGCTATAACAATAGACCAACAACATCATTAGATCTGGATATTGCTCCTAATACGGGCTTGGTACCCCAATCGACAACACAATGGTCTGCCGCAGCGGAGCTTGGATTTTTCAATAGCTCGCTGTATGTGACTTACGAAACTTATTACAAGCAATCGGATAAGATTTTAGATAAAAAACCAATTGCAAATCATAATGCGTTTTCAAATGTATTGACCAACGAGAAGGCAATGGTGAACAAAGGGCATGAGCTGAGTATTCAATATCGACCAAAATTAGCGAACTCGGATTGGGAACTGAATGCGAATGCGACGTTTGCAATAAATAGAGATTATGTAACCTCATTGCCGGATGGTGCACGTCAACTGGTAAGGGCTGATGGATCAGGATACGATCTTCCTCAATTCTTTCGTCTAGGACGTAATGCATTTACTTTTGTCTTATATGACTATAAAGGTGTCTATAAATCGGACGACCAAGTACCGGTCAATCCATTAACTGGATTGCGTTATAGAGCAGGGGGGGAAATGAATGGAGGTAAGTTCTTCCGTGCGGGAGATCCCATTTTTACAGATCTAAATGGTGACTATGTGCTAGACGAAAATGACTTAGTTTATGTAGGTAATTCGCAGCCAGCAATCACAGGTGGATTGTACCTGTATACTCGCTATAAAAACTGGTCTTTGCGTACGCAATTATCCTATACCATAGACCGTGATATCCTAAATACAGCTTTGACCGATCGCTTCCGGAACTATTCGGATCCAAGTGGACAGAACTATGGCTCTGGAGCACCAGGTGCTTATATACCTTTGGATGCTTATAATGTATGGCGGCAATTGGGTGACAATGCGGATTATCCGAATGTTTCAGACTTTACACGTTTGTCGTTATATAATCCTTACCGTTACAATTCAACGATGTTTATGGAGGATGGCTCCTACGTGAAAATTAATTCGGTCACCGTGGGCTACAATTTTGACAGAAGATGGGCACGTCGTTTTGGCGTATCATCTGCACGCATCAACCTAACGGCAAACAATGTTTATACGTTTAGCAATTATTCCGGACCAGATCCAGAATTGGTAACAGGTGTGGGACGTGATGGCTCAAACGGTTATCCAAGTAGAAGAACCTATTCATTGGGGGTAAGTGTACAATTCTAAGTTCGAAGACAACATGAGAAAGAAATTTTTATATCTATTTATATTGGGAGCATCCCTGGGTTTGGGCTCCTGCGGAAAGGACTTCCTAAATATTACTCAGATTGACAAATTAACGGGAAATAATTACTGGACCAGACAAGCAGATGTCGATCAGTACATGGGAGGGATCTATTCTACTTTCAGAGAAGCAACCATGACGAATATCTTTTTTCCGGCATCAGGCGACTTGCGTTGTGCTCCTACAAATCGGACGAGTGCAACATCAGGGGCTGGAAGGGATTATATTTCATTGTTGAGACAAAATGATTTGAATGCAATTATGTCTAGAACTAGTGAGGATGTGAGTAATAATTTTGCCTATTTCAGATTTCCTAGGATCACGCAATGGAATAACTTCTATAAGATGGTTCAAAATGCGAACATTGTCATCTACCAATTAGAAAATAAAGATATGCCATTCCTTAATGAGGATATGAAAAAAACCTATAAGGCAGAGGCTGTTTTCCTACGTTCTTTAGCTTATTTTTTCATGGTGCGTTTGTATGGTGATGTCCCTTATTATACGGATGTAAATACGAACCCCTTGCCGCGGACAAATATGTTCACGGTATTAAAGAACCTTTCGGCCGATTTGGATGCCACCTATAAAGATCTGCCTTGGACCTACGATGATCCTTCCGTTGTTGCTGTGAAAGCGATGCGCGGTGCTGCCATGACACTTAATATGCATATCAATATGTGGATCGCAGGACTAGGAACGGATGATAAAACAGTGCTTTATCAGAAAGTCGCAGATCTGGGAAAAGAATTGATGGAAGAAAATGGCGGAGCCTATGCTTTGTTGGACCTCAGCAGAACAAAAGAGATCTTTAAAGGCCGGACAAAAGAAGGCTTGTTTGAGATTGTGCAAAACTTCAACTATGGCGAAAGTTTTCACTTGTCGGCATCTTATTCGGATTATGTGCTCCATGCGCCAAATAAAGTGACAACCAAGTCCTATATCTATTACGATCCAAAATTTATGGAAAAGATGTATCCACCGACTGAGGACGATCAGCGTAAAGTGTATTGGTTTGATAAAGATATCTATTCGACAAATGGAGATTTTCAATGTCTTAAATTTTCGAACGTATTTATGGAAGAGGGGGAAGATAACAATCCAGATGATAACCAAATGGTATTCCGCTATCCTGACCCAATTTTATTACGAGCCGAAGCTTTGGCAGAATTAGGAAAAGATGAAGAGGCAAGAACTGTTGTCAACGTCATTCGTACACGTGCTAAGGCAGCACCTATTCGAGACAGTGGGGATGATTTGAAAGATGCTATTTGGTGGGAGCGCGTCAGAGAACTATTAGGAGAAGCAAACTTCTTTTATGACCTGGTGCGTACGAAAAAGGTAATCAATTCGGAATACACAAGTGCTCCTATGTCAGTTGCAGCCTTTAACTCGGGGGGCTGGACTTGGCCAATTGATAAGTCTGCCCGGACAAATAACCCTTATATGCAATTAAATAATTACTGGAACTAAAGGAATAGATCATGAAAAAGATTTGGAAATATACTTTTTTACTGTTGATGGCAGTTTCGCTGTTTTCGGCGTGTAAAAAAGAAGATTTTATCGATACGGGTGTTCATGAAGCGAAGTTTAAGGGTACGATCTGGAATTATCTGGAATCAAGACCCGATTTGTTTGATACCCTAATGGTTGCATTGAAAGTTGCTAAATTGGATGCTGTACTTAAAAATGATGAAGTAACCTTCTTTGCCCCCCCCGATCCTTGTGTTTTGAAATCTGTATGGTTGTTAAACCAACAGTTGTTTCGTTCTGGACAAGATTCCATTACAAAATTGGAGCAAATTAGACCCGAGGTCTGGAGAAAATACCTTTCCAGGTATATTTTTAAAGGTAAAAATGTAGCCAAAGATTATCGTCAGATTGATACACTAAACTTGGCAGCATTTCCGGGTGGGGTTTATAAAAACCTGGATGGTGGCGATATGAATATAGGTGTACTCTATAATGACGTTGTCAGTAAAAATGAAAGCTCTGGTGGTACACAGGTCATTAAATATGCTGGTTACCGTCAGCTTTATTTAAACTATCCTTATTCGATGAGTGTACCCGATGAAATTAAGGATTATTTTGTTCCTTTTATTACAGCACCGGTAGCCACATCGGATATCCAACCGACTAATGGTGTATTACATGTGTTGCAATTTTCGAAACATGCATTTGGATTTCAGAATTATGAATTTGCAAATGAGGCTTACTTGTTGGGTGTGCTTCCCAAAAAATAACGATCTGATATTATTATGAAAAGAAATTTAATAACCAAAATAGCTGTTCTGATTGTAGCATTAATCACATGTGCTGCTTGTAGCAAGGACATCGTAACCGGAACAGATCCGTACGCCGGGGGCAAGGAACCTTTGGGCATTGGATTTTATATAAATTATCCAGAACCAGGAACGGCAAAGCCAGGGGAATTGGTGGATTTTTATGTCAAAGGACTAAAAGGTAAATTGGATCAAATTAACTTTTTTGTGAATAACACAGCGGTAGAGATCGTGTCTGCGAAAGATTCGCTAGTCACGATTAAAGTCCCGGCACAGATTACCTCGGGAGATGCTAAAATAGTTGTGGGTGAAGAAATCTTTTATGGGCCACGTCTGGAAATTGAGGGAAATACTTCGGTGGACGAAAACTACGGTATGGTGAATGGATTTAGAGGCTCAGTATATGATATTCTGCCTAATGCCGGTGGTTTTATTGTCGCTGGATCTTTCTACAATTTCGAAAATGAAGCAGTGGATAAAAGGGTTTATCGCAATGGGGTACATTTTATTGATGCCAATGGCAAGACCAGCGATAATATGAAATTTGGCCAAGGGGCATTTGGCGGCGGTTTTGTACGGTCAATTGCAAAAACAAGTGATGGTAAATTTATCTTTGCCGGCGCTTTGGGAACTTTCGCCAAACGAGCGGTCAATAACATTGTTCGCGTCAACAATGATGGTGCGATTGATTCCATGATTGTAGAAGTGATCAATCCGGGTAATGACCCTAAAAATTCATTGGATACGGTGTCCGCATTTAACGGTGGTGTAAACGGATTGATCCTTAGAGCTTTTACTACTACTGATAATAAAGTGATTGCAGTAGGTAACTTCACATCTCATTTTAAGATTGATTACGACTATTCTTCCCGTGATTCCCGTAGATATATTATCTCGACGGCCAAGAGTGTCATTCGCATGAAGGAGGATGGTTCATTGGATTCTACATTTGCGCTGAACAACTCCGGTGCCAACGGACAGATTATGGATGCTGCAATGATTGATAATGAGCGTATAGTCATCGTGGGTGCTTTTACCACCTATAATGGTAAGGCCGCTAATGGGATTGCCTGCATCAAATCGGACGGCTCCTTAGATGAGACGTTTAAATTGAATGGAAATATTACCCGATTATTTGCACTAAGTTATAACAGTACATTGAAGAAATTAGTTGTTTCGGGCATTTTTACAGGTGCTGGTGCTTCAGGAAAGGTAAATAATGTTGCACTGATGAATACAGAAGGTACCGTTGATGACACCTTTATCTTGCGCGATATTGGTACAGGCATTATCAATTATGCCCAAATTCTAAACAATGGACAGCTCATTATTGATGGAACATATAAAACCTATGCGGGTGTGCCAAGAGCAAATCTATTGATCTTGGAAAAAAATGGCGAATTGCTGCAAAAATATAATTCATTGGGACCATTCACGGGTGCACTTTTTAAAGTAATCGAGACGAAATCTTCTTTAGGTGAACCTGCATTGTTGCTTGGAGGGAGCATTCTCCAATATGGGCAAAAAACAGTAGGAAACTTCCTACGTTTGGAAATCAAGAATTAACCCAATAAATAAACTGGTTATGATTAAGTATTTAAAAACTTTTAGACATATTTCTTTAGCACTTGCTACCTTAATGGTATTAGGTGCTTGTAATAAAGATTTTCCGAACTTGTTGCAGAATTTCAATGAAGCAAAGGATAGTCCAGAAAGCCGTGATAAGGTGTTATTGGTTATTGTTGATGGGCTTTCAGGTCCTGCAATGCAGGACATTGCTCCAACGAATATTGATTTGATGACGCGCAATGGCCTAGTTACTTATGGTAGTTTAGCTGACCCTACAACCGAATTTGAAGTGACTAATCAATCGGTTACTGCCTCGTTGCTGACGGGTGTTAATAGTGCTAAAAATAAGGTCGTCGGGACGGATTTAAGCCCGATTGATTTGAATAAGTATCCAACGATTTTTACGAAGTTGAAGCAAAATGCAACAAGTCGTAAATCGAGCCTTTTCACTTCTGACGCAAAGTATGGTACTACCCTGGGTAAAGATGCCGAAGTTAAGGTAGAAAGTAATGATGTTGCGGTGGTCACTGCGGCGAATACAGCATTGGCAAATACCGAATCGGATTTGAATGTTATCCATTTGACGGAAGTTGATAAAGCGGGGAAATCCTCAGCCTATACGGCCGAGGATACAAAATATGTTGCTGCAGTCAATGTAATGGACAAACAGGTCCAATCTTTATGGGCAACGATCAAGAAGAGAACTAGTTTCAATACGGAAAACTGGGTCGTGATTGTAACTTCTGCTCAGGGTGGGGTATCTACGGATCCGGTGACCGATTTTACACCTTATGGGGATAGTAAAAGAGATACATATACCTTATTTTATTCACCAAAGTTTGCACGGAAAATTGTTCCAAGACCCAACTCTAAAGATATTCCTTTTGTGGCAAATGCGACGAGATATACCTATGCGAGCAACAATCAAGTCATTGGCAAACTAGCTGATGCAAGTAAATTCAATATGGGAATGGGGAGTGATTGGACGATGACCCTCTTTTTAAAATATAATGTTGCCAACTCCAATTATTCTTATCCGATATTTTTTGCCAAACGAGTTGAGGGCTTTACTGGAGCTGGCTGGAACTTCTTTTTAGAAGGAAACTACTGGGGTTTTAATAGCTCAATCGCAGGACAAGCATTCGGTCCCGGTATTAATGATGGTGAATGGCATGCGCTGACTGCTGTTATTAAGCGAAGCGGAACTCAGGATTCGGTCTATGTGTATACGGACGGAACAAACGCGACAGTGTCAGGAAAGTCCTCTCAAGTGGGTGCAAACGGGAATAATCTTGATAACACAAGCCCTTTAACACTGGGCTACAATCCCGGCAATGGAAATACGGATTGTAATATATCGATATGTAATGTACAGGTTTATAATCGTGCCTTTTCGGCCGAAGAAGTAAAACGATTCGGGGGGGGAACACATATTGATCAAACGTACCCGTTCTGGAATAATCTTCAAGGATATTGGCCTGGGTATGACGATGTCAATACAACCGTACTCACAGAAAAAACAGGGAAGGGAGCAGGTAACTTCAAATTGACAGGTCCTGTCGCCTGGACAAGTTTCAATGAATTGGTACCATTTTTTCAACCACCAATTGAGGAATCTTTTTATCGTCTAGTGCCTAATGCCGTGGATATTCCTTTTATGATTTATCAATGGTTGGGGGTATCGGTAGAATCATCATGGAATTTGGACGGCAAGAGCTGGACGCCAAACTATACACAAATTAGAAAATAACCAAATTTTGACCTAATGAGAAAGAGATATTTAGTTTTTGGATTATTTGTTGGGTTGATGGCTTTTGCCTCCTCCTGCAGTAAATATGGTATTGAGTTTCCAGATGGTTATCAATCTGGAGATTCTACTGAAACCCCACTTAAATCGGATACGACCATGGGCAAAGCTGATAAAAGTTTGTACCATCGGGCTCGGATATACCCTGGTTTGGTAGGGGAAAATGTGACGCGTGTTAAGGATACCACGATTGTTATGTTAATGAATAGAAAATATGTGTCATCTTTTGATTATAAAGTCAGCGTAACGCCTGCGCCAATTTATACCACAGGATTATATGCTCCCGCAGGAGAGGTAATTCGGATTACAGTACCTGCTGGAGACATCGGTATGACAGTACAGATAGGTGTACATACAGATAATATAACAGGTAAAGATGCTCCCCGTCGGGATCCTGTTTTGTACACTAGAAAGGAATTATTTCCGGGGACAAACTACATTAAAAACTTGTATGGTGGAACCGTATGGATTATTAATCAGAAAGCAAGCACAACTCCTGTTAATATTAAAGTAGCGGGTGCTGTCAAGTCCACTGACTTTATTTTAGGGAAATCCACTGTGGCCGATTGGAAAAAACAGGTTTTGTCGCAAGATGTGCCTTGGATGGATCTCATCGGTGAGCGCGTTGCCTTCTCCGTTCCCCGTTCACTGATTGTTAAATTCATCCAATCTGGAAAGATGGATCAGGTGGATGAGGCTTTGCGTTTGTGGGACGAGACTTATGTCAAAGATTATTACCATTGGATGGGACTATCTGCTGATGCGACTGATCCAATAAATCGCTATCCGGAATTTTGGGAGAGAGGTGTAATGGATATTCATCCTTCATTGGGATATGCCCACAGCGGTAGTCCCTGGGTAATGCAAGAAGATGAATATTGGCTGGATGAACTGACAAATCCGAATACAATCAGAAAAGGGACTTCATGGGGATCGTACCATGAAGTCGGGCACAATTACCAAGCGAGCTGGGCCTGGAGCTGGTCTGATTTAGTGGAGACGACAAACAATCTGTTTATTTTTAATGCAGCGCGAAACCGTGGCGTTACTTCTCGCATAGATTTCCATCCGGCATTGAAGACATCGATTCCAGCGGCATTAAAATTTGCGGCGTTAACTTCGGCGAAGAATTTTTCCAATTTCCCTGAGGAATTGGGTATAGACGCTGATGATCCTTTTGCACGATTAACACCTTTCCTTCAGATTTTTGATAAGACAAAGGGAAAAAATGGTGAATCAGGTTGGGATTTCTTCCCTTACATCTATAGTAAGGCGAGGAATGAAAATTTTGCTAGTTCTTTAGACCAGGGAAAACGTGATTACTTCTATCGTCAGCTATGTAATTTTACAGGTAAGGACTTCAATCGCTTTTTTATCGCATGGGGTATTCCGGTAAGTAGCTCGGCTAAACGTGAAATGCGTGAGAAATATCCACCAATGGATCGCGCGATTTGGGAATACAATCCATTGACTTTTACAGGTGGTGATGGCGTATTACAGCCACGTTATTTCTTACCAAGCGGCCTATTTGAATTTACAGCCAATGTCGCAACAGCAACCAACGAAAGTACCGGTAAGTTTACTGCGATGACCGATGGCGATCCAAATACCTATTGGCACACCTGTTGGTCAGGCTGTTCTATTCCTACTACGTTACCTGTAGAGTTAACCATGAACATGAAGGAGGTTAATGTGTTTAAGGGCTTTTATTACAAAAATAGAGCAAATGCGACCTTCGCGACTAAAGTCAAAGTTTTTATCAGTAAGGATAACAAAAACTGGACCGATATGGGTCAATACGCGCTAGGTAGCTCTTCCCAAACAACTGCTCAGAATGCAGCAATGAAAGAGTTTGCTTTTTCGAACCTCGTGGAGGCTCAATACGTGAAATTTGTGTTCCCCGATCCGAATACTGGGGGAGCAGTACACGTTGCCATTGCTGAATTGGGTGTGTTTTACGATATATAAACTTAAGTTATGAAAAGATTATTCAATATAAAGAAAGCCTTAATTATCGTCGTAAGTGCAGCGTTTTTGTTGGTTGGCTGTACAAAATATGCCAATCCGCCTGCTATCTACGAGGACTATGAGCAGAATTTGGAACAACCGGTTAAACGGAAAGTCCTTTTTATCTCCATTGACGGATTGGTAGGACAGGAATTAAAAAAGAGCGTGCCAAGCAATATTGCAGAATTACTCAAAACAAGTAAGTATACGTTTAATGCCCTTGCTGATGAGAATACCAGTAATCCATCTTCTTGGATGACGATGATGAGTGGAGTAACATATACCAACCACCATATTGTCGACGAGTCTTATATTCCAAGGCCAAATGAAGATGATCCACATGAAAATGTTGCGGGTTATCCGTCCATGTTGTATCGGATCTCAACTGTAGCTCCGTCAATGAAGACAAGCGTCGTATCACGATCGGTTACTTTGAATGACAAACTGCTTGTCAGTGCGAATGAAACATATAACGGCGCGACTGATGAAGATGTCAAGAAGAAGGTGTTAGATTTGTTTAACACCAAGAATAGCGACTTTATGATTGTACAATTCACGTCCTTATTAGAAGCAGGAGAAAAAGGTGGTTTTACAGTGAGCAATAACGATTATGCGAATGCCTTAAAGAAAGTAGACGGCTATATCGGCGAAATAGCGAAAGGATTGGCTGCCCGTAAAAACTATCCAAATGAAGATTGGTTAGTTATCCTAACATCAAATCATGGTGGAATTGGCGATTCTTACGGAGGTGGAACCTTAGAGGAGCGGAATACCTTTGCCATTTTTCAGAATAAAAACTTTAAAGGCGCTGAATTAACGGGTAAACCTATGAGTTATGTCAGAATGTGGGGATACGATGGTACAGGAAATAAACCGCTTGGTGTAAGAGCTGTCAGTGATAATTTGGGCAATTCAAGCGACTATGATTTGGCGACCACAAAAGAATTAACAATTTCTGCGCGTTTCAGGTTTAATTTAAATAATACGATTATTTCATCAACCTATTCACCCAATACCTATAACTATTGGTACTCAGGGATCTTCGGCAAGGATTCGAATACATCATTAGGTACTCCAGGCTGGATGTATTTTACCTGGGGAAATGATTTGCAGGTCAAGATCAGTGATGGTGTCAAGGAGGCCACTTGCCAAACAGCAAAAGTCAATGGAGAGTGGTATACCATGACCACAGTCATCAAAGCGATCGGAAATGATCAGGTTAATATCAAGATTTATAATAATGGTACATTAGCGCAGGAAACAACTACTTCAGGAATGAATGTGGCTAATATCAAAACAAATGATCCTTTGATTTTTGGCTATAGACCAAGCATATCGTACGATTTGGTGGATTTTGATGTGTCTAATGTATCGATCTTTAATAAAGCATTTACGCAAGATGAAATCCGGAACTCTTTATGTTCCGTAGATGGATCGACTAATTCTTCTTTTGTTAATAATCTGAAAGGTTATTGGAAGATGTCACCGACTGAAAGCGGTTCAATTCAGAATGAGGTATCTGGCAAAAGTGCTATGGGACTTAGTGGAGATTTCCAATCCAGAATGACCTCTGAAGTGGTGCCTTGTGAGTTGGGCGACAATGCAGTGTTTATTCAAGCACCTGACTTTTTTCCACAGATATTTTATTGGTTGGAAGTACGGACATTAAAAGATTGGAAATTGGAAGGGCAGGTGTTTTTAAATAAATACGAAGTAGAGTTCCTCTTGCCAAAGCAATAAGAAAATAGATTATAAACTAAGCTCCATCGTACTGGTGGAATAAACGTTATTTAAAGATGAAAAGGAATTTTAAAATGAGCTGGGCATTTAATGTCATTTTAGGAGCTTTTTTACTGAGTATGGGGAGTTGTAAAGAAGAAGAACTTGTGTTTCCTCAGCAAGGGGATCAGGAAACCATTGTGACGGAGACACGCCCAACAGCAAAGCCAACAAATTTGACTTATGTATCAGCTTTCAACCAAAATATAGAAATACATTGGCCTGCTTTGTCAGATCGTGTCGTCAAAGCACAGATCAAATACAAAGATGGTGCTGCAGATAAGCTATTGGATGTCACTAAATTCAACGAGCCTACAATCATTCACTTAAGTGAATTGAAAAGCTATGACTTCGCATTGCAATATTTTACCTCGGATGATACCGGCTCTAAAGTGACCAAAACCATATTAAGACCAAGAGCCTATGAGGTGGATTATAAAATGGAGAATGTTTCAGTACAAGCAATTCCAGGTGGGGTAACATTTATTTTTCCAAATACATCACAGCGTGAGCTCCCAGGAAAACTGTCATATGCAGTTGCAGGAAAATCTTTTGAGGTAGACTTGAAGGGGAATAAACAGGACACGGTGACGGTTTTGAATTTAACCGACGAAACCAAAAAGATAGATTTCTCATTAAAATTTCAGGATGACCAATGGAAGAGAACAGCGATCGCTCAATCTCAAACGGCTCCTGGTTTGCTGACGTATAAGTTGATTCTGCCGACAGTTATTCCGTATACCGAAGGTAATAAAGGTATATTGTCTTGGACAAATGCGACAAAAGATCCCGTTACTGTTAAAGTTCAGTATGAATTGAACGGAGTGAACAAAAATGTTATCGTTGAAGGAAGCACAGATTTAAAAGGAAAACTAGTATTTGATGTTCAGGGGGCAATGACTCCTATCACATACACGATGGAGACAGAAGGCCAGACTTCGCCTGCTGTAAATGGACGCGTAGGACTATTGGAAAAAACAAGTTGGACAGCAGAGGTATCTTCAACTGAATCTAAGGAAGGTGCTGCAAATGGAATTGGGAAAAGCCTCATAGATGGAGACATCACAACATATTGGCATTCTAATTGGTCTAACGATGAACCTCCATATCCACATTGGTTCATTGTGGATATGTCTAAAGTGGAAGTTTTTGCTCGTTTCGGGATGATCCGGCGGCACAACAATACCACAGGAGGATTTAAGCTTTTTAACGTTGAAGTATCCTTGGATAAGACAAACTGGACGTTATTGGGGAAAGATTGGTCCTTTAACTCGGCAGATAACCCAGCCGCTTGGCAAGAATATGAAGTAGCACCAACCAAAGCAAGATATGTACGAATTACGATGACAGAGCCAATGAATTCTGCGAAATCTACTCACTTAGGTGAATTTAGAGCTTACGCATATTAAAGACATTTGTCATTTCAGAAAAAGGCGACGAAGGACAGTACAGATAAATGCATAATAAAGGTGTCTGATTTGAATTTCCCCAGCGAGTGAACAACTTTCTGGGGAATTTTTTTTGGTTATTCCATTGAATGACAGAATGTTTGTGGTTCGGAAAGTATTTCGATGGCATCCTAGAGCCATGAACTATATAAATCGTATTCCTAATTCTCCGGGCGTTCAGATTCTGGACTATTGAAGATGCGGCGATAGTAAACAAGCTGACCTGTGTTGCAGACACCTTGTATAGTAATACAGAATCCTTTGGCCTTACTGTTGTTGAAAAATTTGATCTGCTTGGATGCTGCAGTACTATCTATTGAAACAAATGGATCCCAATAGAGCGTCATTCGATTATCCTCCAGAATTTTTCCTTTATTAGTATCGTCGGAGTAGTCGCGTTGTGTGAACTGCTTGATAGGCATATAACCAAATGTGGTCTGTTCATCTAAGTATTTACCAAAATCTCGATCTTTTTCTGATGGTGCTAGTTCGAAAATTAACACTGCTGCGGCTCCGTTTGCAGGCGGAAATGAGCGATAACATTTGATATAAGCATAGTTAGAAACGTCGGCCATTAAAAAATCTCGGTCTGGGTCACGTTTTCTCTGCCCATTGAGATAAGTCACGTAATTATATCCATTCAAATGACGACGGAGATAATCGTATAAGGACATGGCTCTTTTTTGGACTTCTTCATCTAATAATGGAAGTAATATTTGATCTGGGTCGAGATTGGTTGGAATATCTTGTAGCTTGAATCGACGTTCTAAAAGTGAGATCTCACGTTGTCTCTTTGTCAGCCGCTTAACATTAGCAGTAGGGAGAATGCGATTTCCTTTAGCATCTGTATAGAAATAGCTCTTAAAATTTGTGCGCTCCTGCGGTTCGGAATACCCCGGTTTTTGGCCTGATTTAGAAATAGGGATGTAAAAAGGAGTCCTATATTTGTTTGGATCTACAAAAGAGTAATTGACTTTGAAAGGATAGAATTTCAATTGAGAATGGATCTGGCTGACGCGCATGTCCATGGAATCAAAGACAATTAAGTTGGGTACAGTAAATCGGCCGAGAGAATCCATTTCGGCTTCAGTGTATTTGAACCTAAGTTTTTGAAAATCTTTGTAACCAAAAGAGATCCCTCTTCTTTTGCCGCTTTCTTTGAATTTGCGCTGGTTGTATTTTAGATAGCGTTTGTAGAATTTTGGCCATGCACTCGCTTGCATGCTGATCTGCCCTCTTAATACAATCAAGGTATCGGGTTGTATTACTGAGTCTGTAGGACAAACCTCCGAAAGCCAGGATTGACTTTGAATAAAAAGATCTTTATGTTTGGTCGATTGCCAGATTTTTAATGCACTTGGAATTTCATATGCAGTTATGGGTTTGAAAATAAGATCGGTTATTATATTACTAGAACTGTCAATAGGTATGTCGATGTCGGTGATCGAAATTGACAAACTTGCTCGCTCAATTGTGTGAGGCAGTGTTAAAGACAGCGTATTTGCAGATTTGCTTCCTGTGCCCTGTTCAATACTTACTTGGGGCGTAATTTCGATCGTATTTTGCCCAATAAGCTGACTTTGTTTCGATAGCATTTTTCCCTGACTATCGCTTATTTGTACTTGCATAATTCCATATTCCAAATCACTATTTTGAATTGGGATATTGATTTTCTTGGCGCTTGACACCTCAATGTTCTCCGAAAACAGGAGCCGTTGACCAATGCTCGCCTTTACATTGACCGTTTTTGGGGCTGTATTACTTTGTAATTGAATACTTGTTAAATTTGTATCGGCGATAATATGGGCTTTAATGCCTAAGACGGCTTGCGGCAGGTTATTTTTTCGAAGATCCCCTTTGGGATCTAACCATTCGACCCTATAATGGGCTGACGTCGATGGGACGAAGCTTACTTCGGCTAGTCCAGCAGAATCTGTTTCGAAGGTTGTTATCTGTTTATTTTGATCGTCCAATAATTTTGCTTTCGTCATGAAGGGTAAGCCAAATTGATCGATTGCTTGGAATGCAACTTGATTTTCAATACCGTTTAAAAGTATTCCGCCGCTGGGACTTATATGTAAGAATGTTTGTTTGGATTTAGGGCTGCGAGAAGCTGACTTTTGTTCTTCATCGAAATGCAATACGCCTATTTTTTTAAAGTAGGGTTTCTGAACCGGGGAATGCTGATTTCTTGCATATGCGTTGATGTAAATGTTATTCCCTTTGAATTGTGAAGGAATAATAAAGAAGCTCGCGCTAATACCTTCAGTGACCATAGCAACAGATTGCTGGAATTCTATACCTGCTTCATTGGCTATACGCATGTACAGATTGAACACCGTAGTGGCAGGTCTCCCATCCTCGAGCAAATATGCTTTAAACCAGACAGTGTCAGAAGGGAGGTAATAATCTTTGTCTGTATGAATGTAAATGCAGTGGTTTTGCGCACTTAAGCACAAAGAAGTGAATATGGAAATTATGGACAGTAAAATAGAACGCATGGGTGTCAATTTTTCAGTTAATTGGTTTTAGTAAATGCTTTCATCGTCCTATTGCATCTTATTTGCAGCTAAATTTTCTTTGACTTCCGTTTTGCTCAAAATTGGCAATAAGGTTAATATGAGATTGATGGCACTCATAATTCTTTAAGTTTATTGTAAGGTTAAAATAAGTAATTAATTGATTATAAAAAAGAGTTTACAAAGATCAAACGGTTGTGTAAAAATTAAGCTGAATAATATTTGTTCTTCGGTGGAGAAACTATAAAGGAGACATTATATCTCTTTTATATAGATTATACATTAGTTTAGCGGTAATCTGCTTTTAATTCAGCTTTTTTTTCTTTAAACACCTTATATTAATTATGTAAGTACGCTGTTTATAGCCGATAGTCGATTTGTATGTTATCTGAGTAAAATTTCCTTTTTGTTTATTGTTATTTCTGCCCGCTTCGGCGCATCTGCATACCCTCTGGTTATGTAATAGCGTATTAATAGAGATATTAATCCGTATTAACAGGGATTTATATCTGTTAATACCCCTCTTTAACCTTAGGTAATACTCTAATGAATATAGATCGGGATCTGGTAAAATTTCCCAGATGATCCGTCCGGGAACGTGTAGCTCCGGTGATACTATCCCGGCAGCAATTTCCACCTTTTCCATAACCTCTGCGCCCAGGGTATCCACTACCGTGCGGCATTCCCCGGTTCCTTCGTCCACGTTCCCGCCCACGTTCCTGCGACCTTTCTGTGGTCTTTCCCCTGCATTTTCCCGTATAACCGTCCATTTTTGCATCCCGGCGCCCCCCGGGATGCTGTTTTACAAAAAGAATCCGCCAAGTTCACAGCGAGTTACGGATATATTGAAATAAATAAGAACAAAAGGCTTGGAAGTTTGTTAGTAATCTCCCTATCTTTGCACCACTCCGCAA
>RCUL01000099.1_pt1 | contig 88168 bp, 89 predicted proteins | sample 2167521 | NCBI WGS metagenome assembly RCUL01 (sample SAMN09932745, study PRJNA488358) | compost metagenome | feature: garden; material: soil; isolation source: compost soil in acetic acid-enriched culture | place: Germany: Experimental Botanical Garden Goettingen | collected 2016-01-27
ACCAAACTCAAAGTTTGCAAGACATGTATGGCGTAAATCAGGTAACCACAGCTCGCCTTCCGCTTATCTTAATTCCAACTACAGCTGGTACAGGCTCAGAAGTGACCCCAATCTCAATTGTGACCACGGGCGAGACAACAAAAATGGGGATTATCTCTTCGGCACTGTATGCAGATACCGCTATTTTAGATGCCACGTTTACACAAAATCTTCCAGCACATATTACTGCCGCAACAGGTATTGATGCGATGGTGCATGCCATTGAGGCATATACCTCTAAGCATAAAAAGAATATTTATACTGATATTTTAGCCAAAAATGCTTTGAAGTTACTGAACCATAACTTACCGAAAGTTCTTAAAAACGGTAATGACCTAGAAGCAAGGCAAAACATGCTGTTCGCCTCGATGCTTGCAGGTCAAGCATTTGCAAATTCACCCGTTGCCGCTGTGCATGCTTTAGCTTACCCACTTGGCGGACATTTTCATTTATCGCATGGGCACACCAATGCCTTAGTGTTGGTTGAAGTATTAAAATTTAATGCACCAAATGCAAAAAAATACTATGCGGAACTGATGCAATGGCTAGATCCATATAGTAATGGCAGCACAGATGGTTTGTGTGATCTGTTTATTGACCATATGCAAAACCATTTAGATCGTAGTGGATTGGTCTTAAAACTTAGAGATTTGGATATTGAAGCATCTAGTCTACCTAAGCTTGCTCAAGATGCCATGCTACAAACTCGCTTGCTACAAAATAACCCTCGTGACATGACAGAAGCTGCTGCTTTGGCAATTTATCAGGCTATCCATTAATGACTAAACCAGTTTTAAAAACCCGCGATCAATTTAAGTTCTTTTTAGACATTCAAACCCGCTGGGCAGATAACGATATCTATGGTCATGTGAATAATGTGACTTACTATAGCTACTTTGATACGGCAGCCAATGCTTTGCTCATTCAAAAAACAGGTTTTGATATTCATCAATCACAATCAATTGGCTTAGTGGTCGATTCAGCTTGTAGTTTTTTTCAGGAATTATCTTTTCCCGAAATTATTCAGGTAGGTGTTGCGATTGGTAAAATCGGTACCACTTCTCTACGCTATGAATTGGCGATCTTTAAAGAAGGTCAAAATCAAGCCTCAGCTCAAGGACATTTTGTGCATGTGTTTGTTGATCGAGAAACGCGTAAGACTGTGCCAATTTCTGAGTCTACTCGTGACGTTTTAGAGAAATTTTTATTATAAAAAAATGAGGCAAAAAGAAAATGAGTTGTTCTTTTTGCCTCTTCATTATTTAGATCATCGCAGGATCACTAAAAGAGCCCTCACCCGTTTCAACTCGACCAGCAAAACGTCGGTAATAAGACACATCACTTTGGCATGTGATCTCAAAATCGTACCAATGCCCTACATCAGCCAAAGCCCAATGTTGCTTAACAACTTGACCCGCTTTTACGGTCAGTTGTAACGGTGCGTCTTGTCGATATGCACAAGGTTTTACCGTTAATATTGCATCCTTAGCCCCGTCATTCATAAGCTCTACATAGACATCACCATTAGCAATGTCATAACACACTCGAATTTCAGGTTTAATTCCACTATCGATAATACGTTGAGTATCACCTTTAAAGTGACGATGATAACCATTTGGGCCCAAAACCCATAGGTCATAACGGCCTAAGTTATCTTTTAAAGCATCCCATTCATCATCTAAGGTTTTATTCGGCTCTACAATATAACGCTTTGGAATACGGTCGAGATTGAGCTTGTCATACACATGAAAAACCGCCGCTTGCTGACCTGTATTAGAGAAAATCAATTGCACCTTTCCATCCGCTTTACAACGCGCACTCGTATGCAACTCATAAGGCAATGCTCGTGACAAACGTATACCACTTTGCTGAATCGGTAATTTGCTATCTGTTGGTACTGGAACAGCAGGTAAAGCTTCTTGATTTTCTCTTAATTCATCTGCCTGTAAACGTGTTTGCTTTCCATTGAGCTGCGGTAAAATATCAGCATTTGGTGTTTTAAAGTTAAATGCACTAGTTAAATCACCACACACCGCACGGCGGTATGGACTAATATTCGGCTCTTTTACACCAAATCGTTTTTCTAAAAACATAAGCACGGACGTATGGTCAAAAACTTGCGAGTTGACCCAACCACCACGGCTCCATGGAGAAATCACATATAATGGAACACGAGGCCCTGGCCCATAAACACGCCCATCAGGTGTAGGCTGAGAATGGCTTCCCTCAGGCGCAGCATGATCAAAATATTCATCCTGCATATCGGCACTGCTTAATGTTGATTTCCCTGCGTATTGACCATTTTTAAGTCGAGATGGCGCAGATGGTGATGGTACGTGGTCAAAATAGCCATCATTTTCATCAAAATTGATAATCAGTGCTGTTTTACTCCAAACCTCTGGCACAGCAGTTAATGCATCAATAATTTCTTGAATAAACCACGCCCCTTGAACTGGGCTTGAAGGGTCTGGATGTTCACAATAAATTGAGGGTGCATTAATCCAAGAGACTTGCGGCAATTTTCCTTCACGAATGTCTCGTTTAAAAGCGTCGAGGTATTCTTCTGGTTTATTGCCCGGTAAAGTATTTGCAATGCCCTTATATAATGGATTTTTGGCATTATCAGTCGCAGCATCATAAGCTTTATACGGTAATTTTTGTCCAGTATCGGCATAGGGTTTGTTCGGTTCACCACCACTTGCAACCGGATAACCAGATGCGATATTTGCCTTTCTAAATGAGCGGAATGCACCAAGCATATTATCACCCCACTCATCTGGCATATTTTGATAGCAAATCCAGTTTACACCGGCTTCTTCCAAACGTTCTGCATAAGTCTTCCACGTATAACCACGATCTGCCGTAGCTGGATTACCATCAATCCAGTCCCATTCATTGTTTACAAATGAACGCTTGGTTGGTGTTGCCCCATTTGTACCTGTTAAGTGAAAAGACCGATTCGCATCTGTTCCAGTGTGCATAGAGCAATGGTAGGCATCACAAATCGTAAAAGCATTTGCAAGCGCAAACTGATATGGAATTTCTTTTTCTTTAAAATAGCCCATTGATATATCGGTTTTATGGGTTGGCCAATTCGCCATACGCCCATTGTCCCAAGCCAACTGACTGTCATTCCACGTATGAGGCGTGCCATCTGCTCGCTGTGCATTATTGGCTGTGCCATCTAAGTGAAAAGGCGTTAAAACTTGCCCGTTACTTCTGAGTTGCTCCCATACACGACGGCCACTCGGTAGAGGAATCGTAAAACGATCAGCAAAACCTCGAACGCCTTTTAATGTTCCAAAATAATGGTCAAAAGACCGATTTTCCTGCATTAAAATAATAACGTGTTCGACATCTTGAATCGTGCCTGTTTTATTGTTTGCGGGAATTGCCAAAGCTTTTTGAATACTAGATGGAAAGGTCGCCAATGCCGCAGCACCAAAGCCCATATTTAAAGAGTAATTTAAAAATTTACGACGTGTAATCATGATCAGGTTCTTTTTATTATTTAAGTTTAAGGAGCACAGCGCATTACAGGCTTTTTACCTGTGTCTGGTGCATTTGAATTATCATTTGATGAGTCGTTACAACCACTCAGCAAAAGTGCGCTGATCAATAAAAAATATGAATATTTAAAAGAAGTTATTCCTGCGTATTGCCTTTTCATGTCTATGTACAATCCATTTAAAATCTAAAATGGCTAACATAGAAAAGTACAATGACAGTGACGTGACCTGAATGTTTCAATCCCGTGAAAAAGCATGGAATTGTATATTTTCCAAGCTCATCACAGGACTAAAAAGTTAAGGCTTTAATTGAATATTTTGTAATTCGCCATCAAAGGTCTCTATGAGGCTTTTAATGACTGGCTGTTGTTGTAATAACTCAGCTGCTCTTAGAAAGGCTTTTTCTTTACGCGCGCTTTGAATGATATATGGTGTAGCCGTATTTACAGCACCATATTCAACTGTAAATTGGGTATCAGGCCATTGCTCATTTAATGCATCAATAAGACCTTGTTGTAATTGAGTCAACATATTTTCATATTCTTGAGGAATATGGAAAACTGTATTGCCACCAATTTGACCTGTCATCACGCCATGCTGAGCAAGCTCTTGAACGGCTGGAGAAAGTTGACTAGTTCTAAACCAATATTCCCATTTTGCTAGTGTCCACTCGCCTTCTAAGGTTTGCGTGGTTAGCTTCAAAATGTCTTGAGGCATAAGCTGCCCGTTATCAGTTGCACTAACTTCTTTTACAACTTCGACCTTCTCAATCACCTCTGGGTTTTCCACCAGTAACGGTTGCTCGACAACGGGTTCTAAGGCTAAATCATTAGTAACCGGCGTATCTTGAGTAAGTGAAAAATCAGTGCTAGGCGCTTCAAATAAACCTATAGGCTCAGCAGTGAAAGCTGGTTCAGGTTCAATACTTCGGGTCTGGGTTTCAGCCTGAACTTGTACTGACTTTTGTTCTGGTACCGGAATAAAATCTTCCTCCAAAACATTACTTGTTTCTTGAACAGATGCTGACTCAAATCCGATTAACTCATGATGATTTGGGTCAAATACCATTAAATCCTGATTAGACTGAGGTTCAGGTTCAGGTTCAGGTTCAGGTTCAGGTTCAGGTTCAGGTTCAGGTTCAACCATAGCGGGTTGGCTAATAACTTCAACTGGCTGCACAGCACTTACAGGAGCAATATCTTGGGCTGTTTGTTGAACTTGGGGATTCAACACAACTTGGTGATTTTGTTGAACAGGCTCTGACACCACAATTTCATTTGGCGCTAAAGGACGGAATGCCAATAAGCGTAAAACGCACATTTCAAAACCTTGTTCTTGCGTCACGGCAAGTTGTAGGTCAGATCGTCCTTTACATGCAATTTGGTAATAAAGCTGTAAATCTTGAGCAGAAATCAGCTTGGACAGTTGCATAATTTTGCGATTGATTTCATCGCTATATTTCAAACTCAAATCAGGCAGATATTGCAAAATTGCCAATTCATGCAATGTCGAAATCAACTGATCAAGCACAAGTGAAACATCAAGCGCTTGATGTCTAAATTGTAATAAAAGCTGACTCACTTTTTCACGTTGGTTCTGATGAATCGCTAAAATCAAATCATAAATGATCGTGCGGTCAATTAGACCGAGCATTTCTTTAACATCTTGATGCTGTACAGCACCCTGACCATAGGCAATTGCCTGATCGGTTAAAGATAATGCATCACGCAATGAACCTTGAGCAGACTCGGCAATTTGCCAAATTGCATCTTGGTCAGAAACAATCTGTTCTTTTTCAAGAATAGTGCCAAGATGCTTTGTAATTTCATCAACAGCTAAAGGGCGTAATGTAAATTGCAAACAACGTGAAATTACCGTAATGGGTAGTTTTTGTGGATCAGTCGTTGCAAATAAAAATTTAACGTGTTCTGGTGGTTCTTCTAATGTTTTTAATAACGCATTAAAGGAATGCGTAGATAACATATGTACTTCGTCAATCAGATAAACTTTAAATCGCCCTTGCGTTGGCGCATAAGGAACGTTGTCTAAAAGTTCACGCGTATCTTCTACTTTTGTTCTTGACGCGGCATCAATTTCAATCAGATCAATAAAACGGCCTTCGTTTACCGCTTTACAAGTTGCACAGACTTCACATGGTGTAGAGGTCACACCTGTTTCACAGTTTAAACACTTGGCTAAAATACGTGCAATTGTGGTCTTCCCCACACCACGCGTTCCTGTAAATAAATAAGCATGGTGTAGACGACCGCGTTCCAATGCACTGCTTAATGCACGAGAAACATGGTTTTGCCCCACTAACTCATTGAAATTACGTGGACGGTATTTTCTAGCAAGTACTTGATACATGTATGCTCCTTGTTACAGGCATAAGCATACTTTGTTTTTAAAAGAGAGTGAACGCATAAAGCTCATATCCGTACAGATAAACTGCGAACTATACTCTTTTCTCATCTGAACCATTTATTTGACTAAGGGTGATCATGATGTAATTCCTGATCAGTGACTCCGTCATCCATCGTTTGTACTAGTCCAACCCCATCTTTAATTTCAGCCGAATAATTTCCTTTCTCGGTAAAAATTTGCATGATCGTATAGTGGTCTTTTTGACTTTGGGTGATGGTAAAGAAATTCTGATTTGGATCTCCCTGATCAAATTTCCCAGTCCACCGAACAATATCTTGGTCAACAGGTTCGATCTCTACAATTTTCCCTGTGCGGTTAATGCCATATTCCAACATTTGAAACTTAACCGTATCGCCCACTTTTTTGAGTTCAATCACATTTGGATCATACTTAATCACCATGCCTTGTCCATTTTTAATCAATGGAAAATTAACATTAGAAGGCAGCTGATCTTTCTCTATTTCATTAAAAACAATTTGTTGCTTAGATAATCTTTCTTTCTCTGACGGACTCAGATTCATTGTATTTTGACGAGCAAAACCATTCTGACTTTCAACTCGCTTTAAGCCAACTTCATCTTTCTGGCTATCTGCAGATGAAGTTAAAGCAGAAGAACTCTGCTGCGAAAATGCGAGCCAGATGAGAACTGCTAGCGCTAAACAAACGATAGCAGTTCCTATTAACAATTTATTTTTTTTCATTTTTTACGGCTAAAAATAGAGATTAGTTATATAAAGAAATTTTCTGTGCATTTAGGTTAATGACACTGACCGCATCAATTTTTCCTTCCTCACCCAAACGGACACCATATTTAGGGTTGTATAAGTATGGGCTAGAGTAAAAATTAATATTATTACCACCCATCGCGGTATTTCCTAAAGGATGCGCAAAGCCTGAACCAATATTGGTTGAACCATTATGGTATAGGCCAAGATTATGTCCCACCTCATGACGCATCGCAGCAAAAGAACAACCTGCAATATCATTTGCACCAATCATGTTATATGAAGATGCATTAATCCATGCCCAGCCACAACCGCCATCGCCCGGTTCATTGCCTTGATAATAGACACCATCAGCCAATACACGTTTACGCTCATTTTGTACGGTCGTGTCATCACGTCCAAAAGAAATCGCTTCTTTTAAAGTTGCAGCAGGGATTTTATAAGTCAAATAGCCCACATCTCTTAAGTAAAAACGTGCATTTGAATTTTCAGCAGTTAAATTCGTTAAATTTACGCCTTCAATCATTCTAAGTTTTGCAGCGCTCTCTCCTAAAATTGAATTTACCTCTGGGCTAGAAACCAACAACATATCAATCGTATAACTATCTACTGACCAGCCTTGAGCCGTGTAAATAAAACGGCGATTTTCACCATTTTTAATGGTCGAAGACAAACCATTGGCAGCATTAATATAGGTATCAGCCGATGCATTTGACGCAATAACCACCTTATCCCCGACTTGAGCTTTAACTGGTAGTTGTAAGGTTGGCTGCCAATTTGTGGTAGAAAGTTTTACCTTTAAAGCGGGTTGAGTCATATTCGGTAAAATTGCAGGAATTGTTGCCGATGAATCAATCACCTTCGTTGGTGAAGAGATCAGCTGCCAATACCCTTTGTCACTTACATACATAAACTCATATTGATCGCCTGTTTTAAGCGTTAAAGTCGCTTGGCTATTAATATTGTTATTATTAATTTTTGCAGACCAAGTCGCTGTAGACTTGATAATAATTCTATCCCGATCACTTGCAGTCGCTGGTAGAGTGAAATTAGATACCCAGTTACCATCCCCAAATGAAACTTCTGTAAGTGGACTATTTACAGCTGCTAAAGATGTTCCAATTTGCTGAACATTTAACTTCTGCGGTTTAATATATTCTGGCACCCATTTTCCTAAAGCAGAATAATATTTAAACCAATATTCAGACCCATTTTTTAATAAAAAACTGCTTGGAAATAGCAAATTTGCTTTATCTATATTGGAATCAGCACTTGCTGTGGAAACAATTTGTACAGTCGTTCCATCGCGTACGTCACTTGGTAATGCAATGGTTTGTGCCCATTTGTCATTTTGAATGAGTACTTTTTGTATGGATGCAGTTGTTAACGGTACAACCTCATAGTTAGCACCATTCGTAGGACTCACTGTCGCTAACTGAGCAATCCATTTATTTTGAGCGGTATTAAAGGCGAATTGGTAAACATCCCCGCTATTTATCTTCAACACTTCTAACGGAATATTCGTATTAGAAGTATCTAAATAACTACTATAAGCAGCACTAGAGCGAATTGTAATTTTGTCTAAATTATTAGCACTTGTTGGTAAAGAGAGATTTTTGACCCAATTCCCATTTGCTAAAGAAAATTCTAAATCTGAATAACCAGACGGAATTGATCCACTATTATTATTCTGATTGGGTGAAAGTACAGTTGCGGCATATACAAGTGAAGATGCAACAATTGCTCCGATAATGAGTGATGTTTTTAATTTTAAATTCACAGCAGCCTCTTTTATTTGTTTTTAGATTTTTCGAGTAGCAGATTAACAAACCATTTTTTTACAGTCAATTTTTGATCAATTAATTTTTTATTAAATTTCAATTACATGATCACTGAATCATTTTGAAATAAAAATATGAAACTTATTAAATAATAATTTTTTTATGAGAACTAAATAACTAATAATATTCTGAGATGAGGAAAGCTTTATCAATTTATGTGTATTTAAAAATTATATTTATAACAAGAAAAAGAGAGAAATTTTTCTCTCTTTTTCCACGACTGTTAAGCTTATTTAGATCATTAACTCACTTTCTTTGGAAAGCTAAACCAGACAAATACAGTTAAAAGGAAGAAACAAATAGCTGAGATTGTAAGCACCCAACTATGTGCATAGCTAAAAGCTTGCTGAGCAACTGCAATTAATTGTCCTCCCAAAGGACTTTCAAGGTTAGAAGCCAATTGCATGGTTTCACCAATCGAAATACTCGCTTTTTCAATTAAGTTCGATGGAAGCTCTGCTGGTAAAATAATTGAGCGGCTATAAAACCAAGATAACATTAACCCAAATATAGCAACGCCCAAACCAGCCCCAAGCTCATAGGCCATCCCTTCAATCGCACCTGCTGCACTCGCTTTGTTTGGTGGTACAGAAGACATAATGGCTGCTGTTGAAGCCAGTAAAGCAATCTCAATGCTAAAACCTAAAAAGACCATACACGTCCATGCTAAAAAGTGATCGGTCGAAAAGTTAAGCTGGGCAAGTCCCCATAGACTAAAGCCACTTATTAAAATCCCAACAGTAGATACAAGTCTAAGTCCCCATTTATTTAAACAGATTCCTGCTAATGGACCACCTAAACTAATTGCAATCATAAATGGAATAATAAACATGGCTGCCTGTAATGGAGAAAAACCATGCACAAACTGCAACTCTTGTGACAAGAGTAATTCAAAGCCAACCAAAGCAATCATGGAAACGACAGCCATGACAATGCTGGTAGAAATGACTGGATGTTTAAATAACTCCAAATCAATCATTGGAGTCGTACTTCTTTTTTGGCTACGAATAAAGTGAATTAAAGCACTTACCCCAACCACAAACATCACGACTGTAAGTACCGAGAAGTTGTACATGGCCGATTTGATCGAATAGATCAGACTTAAAATCGCCACAACCAACACTAAAGCTTGGCCTAAATTAATTGGCTGGTCGGTTTTCTCTTCCTGCTTAGGAATGATCATGACAATCATGACCAGAACAACCAAAATAATTGGGATGTTGATGAGGAATACTGCTCCCCAATGGAAATGCTCTAGTAAAAAACCGCCAACTAATGGACCAAAAGCGGCACCACCGCCCCCTACTGTAGACCAAAGGCCAAGTGCAAAATTCCTTTGCTTTTCTTCGGTAAAAGCATTTCGAATTCCCGATAAAGTTGCAGGAATAAGCATGGCTGCCCCTAGCCCTAAAAGAGCACGGGAAGCAATTAAAGCATAGGCTGTTGGTGAAAAAGCAGCTGCCAGTGAACCGGCTCCAAAAATTGCAGTTCCAATAAATAATAATTTTTTAAAGCCAATACGGTCACCGAGTGCACCCATCGGCAAAATCAAACCCGCCATAATCAGTGAATAAATATCAATGATCCATAAAAGCTGATTGGCAGTTAAATTCAATGCTGCACTTAAAGATGGTGTTGCAACATGCATAACTGTTGCATCAATTGTAACCGGCAAATAAATAAGGACGATGATCGTCAGAATTAACCATTTCTTTTGCATAACGCTCTTCGATATCCAAAACTTGGACATGTGTTCAAATTGCAGTTATTATATACACAATTGGACACTTGTCCAACTTTAAATTTTAATGTAGTTTGTCTCGAATTCAGTCAGGTGAAATAAACATGGCCTATCTTAATCGTGATCAACGCAGAGAAATGATTCTGCAAGCTGCCATGCAAGTTGCTTTGGCTGAAGGTTTTACAGCCATGACGGTACGTAGAATCGCAAGTGAAGCCCAAACCTCTACTGGACAAGTTCATCATCACTTTTCGTCGGCATCTCATTTAAAAGCTGAAGCTTTTTTAAAGCTTATGGAACAGCTGGATGAAATTGAACAAACCCTACAAACAACTAGCCAATTTCAAAGGCTCTTTATCTTATTAGGTGCGGAAAACATAGACAGACTTCAACCCTACTTACGATTATGGAATGAAGCTGAACTCTTGATTGAACAAGATATAGAAATACAAAAAGCTTATAACTTGGCCATGCAAAGTTGGCATCAAACGATTGTTCAAGCGATTGAAAGTGGCAAAAAAGACGGTGAGTTTAAAACTCTATCTAACTCAACAGACATTGCTTGGCGTTTGATTGCTTTTGTATGCGGTTTAGAAGGTATTTATAAACTTGGATTACAAGGACTGGCTGAAGAAGATTTTAAACGCCATACAGAAGTGATTATTCGCCTAGAATTATTATAAATGTAGAAGCTGGCATTTATTAAAAATACCAGCATTTTTGAAAGTACAGAATTTAGAACCAGCCTTTTCGGCCTTTTAAAATTTGGTCGGTGCAACGTAAAGCTTCTTGAGTAAGCCCCCACAAACGATAGTCACCCGTTATTGACCCAATCTGAAAGTTATGGGTATAAGCAAAGCTAAGATCACGTTCAGGGTCACACCATGCACCTGAACCATTATAGCCAATATGCCCAAAACCATTTTTAGCACGCTTACCCATGGTAATAATACGGTGATAACCTAAACGCCAATTCATTGGAATTGGCATAACACGATCACGTGCATAACTTTGGATGGTACTCAATTCTTTAAATATTTCTGGACGAATGAGTTGTTGTCCATCCCATTCACCGTGATTTGCCAGCATCGCATAAATTTTGGCAAGGCTACTTGCAGTAAATGTCCCATTTGCTGCCGGAATAACGGCTTGTAACCCTTCATCACTAAAGAAACTAAAATGCTTCATTCCTTTTGGAATCATAGCATCCTGAAAATCTTGCGGGTCTTGCCCCGTCCACGTAATCATTTTTTCAGAGAGTGAACTTTTGCGCGGCTGCGGCTTTTTAGGTTTTTCAGTTTGAGCAGATACAGGTTTAGTTTCTGGTTTCGGTTGAATAATTAAACGTGCTACACGATCTAACTCGCTTGCAGGCGCTCCAAAATAAGCGCCATCTAACTGCAACGGTTCGACCAGATATTTTTGCATGAGCTGATCTAAAGATTGACCAGTTGCTTTTCCAAGTACACCACCCACAAGCCAACCAAATGTTAATGCCTGATAAGCATTACCCTCTCCTGCAACGAATCTTGGTTTAACAGCCGCGACCACATCTAACATGTGTGACCAGTCGAGCATTTCTCTCGCACTTTCGATGGTATTCCGAATATCAAACATGCCACTTTGATGGCTTAGCACATGACGCAATGTCATTTGCTCTTTACCATTTTGAGCAAACTCAGGCCAATAAGTCGAAATCGGTTTGTCGTATTCTAAAAAACCCTCACTTACTAAAATGTGAGCTAAAGTCGCAAGTATCCCTTTACCTGTAGAGTAGCAAACTGCCAAGGTATCTGGTTGCCAAGCTTCAGTTTGTGATTTTAGACCTGTGTAGATATCGACAACTTTCTGACCTCTAAAGTAAACCGCTAATGCAGCTCCACCTTGTCCCGTTCTAGCGTCTTGAAGACGGCTAAACTGGTGAGCTAAATCAATAAAACGTTCATCTAAAATACCGTGATAGTTATGGGTATCGGCCAGTAAAATCTCTTTAATCACATGAAGTTCCTTGCATTTTTTGTTATTTTGCTCAAAAGCAGCCCAAACATCTGTTCAGGCTGCTGATATTTTTATAATGCTTTTACAGTTCCTGCAACATGCGGTTTCTGTGATTTCACATTTCGAATCAAGAAATCAGTCTTTTTATCTGCATTTGCAGTTAAAAACTCAACCTTTGAGGGTAAGAACATTGGTAGCTTAAACCACACATCTGCTTCATAAGCATTTGGTAGTTCAAGATTCGCTAATGCTTTAGCTTTACTCCACATACCATGCGCAATCGCTTGCTTAAAGCCAAAAGCTTTTGCAGTAATGGCATGAATATGAATTAAGTTGAAATCACCCGACACTTTCGCATAGCGACGGCCTGTGTTTTCTAAAATCTCCCACTCTGCCTTAGGTACATAAGCTGGGGCTTGCTCTTCTTTGGCTTTCTCACCTACTCTTTTTTCAACCTTTTGACGAGATAAATAGGTTGTCACGCCTTCCATAACCACTTCATTTCCAACTTTTGCCGTGGTAATAAAGTCAAACTGAACACCTTTATCATGCGGTTTTAGTTCCCCAAATTTACATGACAGGGTGAGTTTTTCAGTCACACCAATTGGTCTGGTTTGTTTAATCTGGTTACGAATATGGACTAAGCCTAAAATCGGAAATGGGAATGCTTCTGCCGTCATCATGTGCATTTGCAAACTTTGCGACAACACAGCCAAATAAATTGCGGGTACAAATCCATTATTTTTAAAGCCACATACTTCGTTGTAAGCTTTTAAATGTTGTTGATCAATTTCGAGACTATCAACCACATATTCAACTTGCGGCAAGATTTTTGGCCCTTTAGGCTTTTTAAAGATTAAACCTTGCACAACTTTTGGATAAGCCAATGCCGCTTTTGGTAGCTGGCTAAAATGACGAGTATTCATACCTAACCTTTTATAATTTATAGATTCTTGAATAAAAAAGGGATGCCCAAGCACCCCTTATCTTTAGCTCAGAGTGCTTAAGCGCCTAACAAGCTTTGACCACACACACGTACCACGTTGCCATTTACGCCTGTAGATGCAGTTGATGCAAACCATGCAATCGTTTCTGCTACATCAACAGGTAAACCGCCTTGTTGCATAGAGTTCATACGACGGCCAGCTTCACGAATTGCAAATGGAATCGCAGCAGTCATTTGTGTCTCAATAAAACCAGGAGCTACTGCGTTAATGGTAATACCATTTTTTAGAATAGGTGCAGTAAATTTAACTAAACCAATCACACCTGCTTTAGATGCAGCATAGTTCGTTTGACCAAGGTTACCTGCAATACCACTAATTGATGATACGCAAACAATACGGCCATTTGCATTTAGACCATCGTTTTCTAACAAGTAGTCATTTACACGTTCAGCAGCAGACAAGTTAATGTTAATCACTAAATCCCAAAGCTCTGGCTTCATGTTTGCCAAAGTCTTGTCACGAGTAATACCTGCGTTATGAACGATAATATCTAAACCGCCTTGCTTTGCTGCAGCAACTTTAATTTTTTCACCTGCATCGGCAGCTGTAATATCAATTGCCAATGTAGAACCGCCAATGTCAGCAGCTACACGGTCAAGGTCAGCTTGCTGCTGAGGTACATCTAGACAAATAACATGAGCGCCATCACGTGCCAACACATGTGCAATTGCCTCACCAATACCACGGCTTGCACCTGTTACTAACGCAGTTTTACCAGCAAGTGGTTTTGCCCAATCAACATCAACAACATCTGCTTTAGAAACACGAACAACTTGACCAGATACATAAGCTGAACGCGGAGAAAGCAAGAAACGTAAAGTTGATTCTAGGTTTGCAGCAGCACCTTCATCTACATAGACAACTTGAGCCGTAATGCCCTTTTTAAATTCTTTACCTACAGCTTTGATAAAACCTTCAAGAGCCCGCTGAGCAATCGCCTGTTTTACAGTTTTTGCAGTTTCAGGTGTTGTACCAATCACAATAACTCGACCAGAAGTCGCAACTTGACGTGCGATCGGGTTAAAGAATTTATAAAGCTCATTTAACTGTTCTGAGTTTTGAATTCCAGAAGCATCAAATACAACTGCTTTGAATTTAGATTCTTTATCACCAGCATTAAATGGACGTAAATTTAAACCAACTTTTGCAGCTTCTTGTTGTAATGCAACATTATTGCCAACATAACTATCTGCATGAATATTGCTAAGTACTTGTGCAATCGCACCAGACAATACACTTGACGGCGCCGCGCCAACCAATACTGCTCCATTCACTACCGGCTGAGCATTTTCAAAACGCTCTAATGCTACAGGCGATGGTAAACCCAAATTTTTAACAACGAATTTACCAATTGGAGATTGTGTAAATGCTTGGTATTGATCAGTCATGATTATTATCTCTCAAAAAAATGATTTTCTACGACAGGCTTCATTATGTTAGGAAATGCAGAGAAACAATATGAAAGCAGTCGTTCATTAGAGTCATCCCAAATCATACTTGAGTTGATCTTTTGATGTCTTGACCTGAATGCTATCTACAATGTCATTCTAGTCAATACAGGTCTATTTGAATTGTGTTAAGGTAGCTTATAAGAATATCGTTAATATGCTTGGAAAAGCCTTATGAGCAAACCAACTCAAGAAAATCCAGCAGTCGAAAATTCTGCTCAGGAAAAAGTGTCAAATACATCAAAGCCGGCTTCTAACACGGTTAAGCGTAACAGCACCACACCTAAAGCAGCAACTAACACTCCAAAAACGACACGTACTCGTTCAACGACTGCACCTGCACGTAGCCCTCGTACTAAGAGCGCTGCTACTGCAACCCCATCTACATCTTCTAATAATGTAGCTGCAGCACCAAAAGCAACAAAAACCAAAACTTCTGTTCAACAGGATAAAACCATGAGCCAAAACACTGTTCGCCGCGTTGCAATTATTGGTGGCAACCGCATTCCATTTGCACGTTCAAATACTGCTTATTTTAAAGCATCGAATTCTGACATGCTGACAGCAGCATTGAATGGTTTAGTTGAGCGCTTTAACTTACAAGGTAAGCGTATTGGTGAAGTCGTTGCTGGTGCTGTTTTAAAACACAGCCGTGACTTTAATATGACTCGTGAAGTTGTATTGAGCACTGATCTTGCTCCTGAAACCCCTGCTTACGACATTCAAATTGCTTGTGGTACAGGCTTACAAGCTGCTTTTGTTGTTGCTAACAAAATTGCGCTTGGTCAAATTGATGTCGGTATTGCAGGCGGTGTAGACACCACTTCTGATGCCCCAATCGCTGTTGGTGATGGCTTACGTAAAGTTTTACTTGAGTTAAATGTTGCTAAAACTGGTAAAGACCGTCTTAAAGCATTAACAAAAATTGATTTTAAAAAGCTTCTTGATGCGCCAAGCAATGGTGAGCCACGTACTGGCCTTTCAATGGGCGAGCACCAAGCAATTACTGCATTAGAATGGGGTATTACTCGCGAAGCTCAAGACGAACTCGCTGCAAGCAGCCATCAAAAACTTGCTGCTGCTTATGAGCGCGGTTTCTTTGATGACTTGATCACTCCATTTTTAGGTCTTAACCGTGACAACAACTTACGTGCAGACAGCACAGTTGAAAAACTTGCTAAATTAAAGCCTGTTTTTGGTAAAGGCGAAACTGCAACAATGACAGCGGGTAACTCAACACCGTTGACTGATGGTGCATCTGTTGTATTACTTGCTTCTGAAGAATGGGCAAAAGAAAACGGTCATGAAGTTTTAGCTTACCTTTCTTTCTCAGAAACAGCTGCTGTGGACTTCATTGGTAAAAATGGTCCTAAAGAAGGCTTATTGATGGCTCCTGCTTATGCAGTACCTCGTATGCTTAAGCGCGCTAATCTTAAACTTCAAGATTTTGATTTCTACGAAATCCATGAAGCATTTGCATCTCAAGTATTGTCTACACTTAAAGCATGGGAAGACGAAAAATTCTGTAAAGAACGTCTTGGCTTAGATGCACCTTTAGGTTCAATTGACCGCTCTAAACTTAACGTAAATGGCTCATCTTTAGGTGCAGGCCATCCATTTGCTGCAACTGGTGGCCGTATCTTGGCAACTGCTGCTAAATTGATTAATCAAAAAGGTTCAGGCCGCGCATTAATCTCTATCTGTACTGCTGGCGGTGAAGGTGTAGTTGCAATTGTAGAGAAATAATTTCTACATCTAACTACAAAAAATAAGCACCCATTTGGGTGCTTATTTCATTTTAGGATTTATAAATTTAGTGCAGTGAGGCAGCTTTTGCTTCAGGGAAAAATTTATCTTCGATATGGTCATAACACCATTGGAAAATAAAGGTATAGACCAAAATACAAAGTGTTAAACCAATATCTAAAATAAGCGCATCAATGACATTCATTTGTAGCATATAAGCAATCATCGGCACTGTTGCAATCAGCAAACCGCCTTCAAAACCAACCGCATGCAAAATCCTTACAGGGATTGTTCTTTCCCAATTATATTTATGCTCTACTTTTTCAAAGTAGTGGTTAAAAATCATATTCCAAAAAACAGAAACCACTGCCATAAACACACCGAGTGTTCCGGTTACGTCCATAGGCATATCAAAAATAAAACTTAATGCAATCGCAATGATGACCAATAAAATTCCTTCATAACTGATTGCATGAATGATCCTTCTCTTGGAAATCAACATTTTTAAATACTCAATAATACTTGGATAATGTGTATTTTATTTTTATAATATTGATTAATCCAATCAGGTTCTTTCAGTTTTTTTGACAGATGAATATTAATCAAGAACAATTACTCATGTTTCAGGCCGTGATTGAAACAGGCTCTTTTTCAGCAGCAGCACGTAAACTTGGAAAAGTTCCTTCGGCTGTAAGTATGTCTATTGCCAACTTAGAAATTGATCTGGACTTAAACTTATTTGATCGTAAAGGTCGTGAGCCCGTCCCTACTGACGAAGCACGGGTCTTATATGAAAAAACTTCTCAACTTTTGATTGAGATGAATCAATGGAAACAACATGCACATGCATTAAGCACAGGTTTAGAAGCTAACTTAACCATTGTGATTGTATCTGAACTCTTGCACACCAACTGGACCGATTATATTTGCCTTTTAGAGGGTCGTTTCCCTGACCTACAAATTAATATTGTTTCTGCTCCCCAAGAAGATGCACTTCAAATGTTGTTAGATGGTTCTGCCCAACTTGCACTCATGTTTGAACGTGAGCATCTAGATAACAGAGAACAGTTTGTAGAGCTCAAACGTGAGGCTTTAATTCCCGTTATTTCAAAAGAACATCCACTTGCAAGCCAAAATCAGGTTTCTTATGAACAGATCCTCACTACACGACAAATTGTAGTGGCAAGTCGAGATGAAACATTAAAACCTGAATTGTTGTTTTCAAAGCATTATTGGCGCACTGACAACCACCACTCTGCTTGCTTAATGATTTTACGTGATCTGGGCTGGGGAGTTCTTCCTCAAGAAATGTTTAAAGAAAACCCTGAATTAAAAAACAAGCTTAAAATATTGAATTTATTAGATTTCACTCCAAGATTTGAATATTACGTAGATTTGGTATGGAGTCGTGAAAGTGAGCTTGGTGCCGCTGCCAGATTCCTCATTGAACATATCCGTAAGCAACGAACCCAACATACGCCGTAATATTGTTTAAATTTAGATGCATAACCTAAACGTTTTTCTTTGAAATATAACAATTGATATATCGACAGTATGAATAGACTTTGTGCTATAAAGAAAATATAAGATTTATTACTGAAGATGTTGAATATCAATGACTCATACAGCACTTGACCAATTAAAAACATTAACGACCGTTGTTGCCGACAGTAGTGACCTTGATGCAATTCGTAAATTTCGTCCATTAGACGCGACGACAAATCCTTCGTTAATTACAGCAGCAGCAGAACAACCAGAAAGTAAAGAACTCATTGAAGATGCGTATTATCAAGCCAAAGAGGAAGGCTATAGCAACGATGAGTTAATCGAAAGAACCATTGATATTTTGACTGTAAAATTTGGCGTAGAAATTTTAAAACTGATTGAAGGTCGCGTTTCGACTGAGGTTGATGCTGCACTTTCATATAACACCGAAGCGACCATTCAAAAAGCGCATGAATTATGTGAGCTTTACAAAGGTTATGGTATTGACCAGTCACGTATTCTCATTAAAATCGCGTCGACTTGGGAAGGTATTCAAGCTGCTAAAGTGCTTGAAGCTGAAGGGATTGCTTGTAACCTCACTCTGCTTTTCGGCTTACATCAAGCTCAAGCATGCGCAGATGCAAACGTAACTTTAATTTCACCATTTGTAGGTCGTATCTTGGACTGGTACAAAAAGGCTGAAGGTGTTGATTCTTACCCAATCGAAAAAGACCCAGGTGTCGTTTCAGTTAAAAAGATCTATACCTATTACAAACAGCAAAATATCCCGACTCAAGTAATGGGTGCGAGCTTCCGTAGTGTCGATCAGGTTCTTGGACTTGCTGGTTGTGATTTACTGACGATCTCTCCGGGCTTACTTACCCAGCTCGAGCAAGATACACGTACAGTTGATGCAGCTCTTGATGCCACTAAATCAAAGCAAGCAGAAGCTATTGTTAGACCAGCTCAAGATGAACAAAGTTTTAAAGATGAACTTAATCATGACTTAATGGCATTCCAGCTTTTACAAGGTGGTGTCGATGGCTTTATTAAAGCTCGTGACCAATTAAGTTTTTTATTACGCCAATCTTTTGGAATTGATGCGGAAATTAAACCTTAAAAAACTGCACTTTTCATACAAAATCACCGATTTTTGTTATCATGGCAAAAATCGGTTTTTTTATTGGGTTTCTCGTGTTCGGTATAACAGATTTAACAACATATATTATCGGTACGTTCCTAATTGTGTTATTGCCGGGACCCAATTCTCTTTATGTAATGTCAATTGCTTCACGTTATGGCATTAAAACTGGATATATGGGTGCATTAGGTATTTTTACCGGTGATCTTATTTTAATGCTTTGTACCGTACTAGGTGCAGCCTCTTTATTAAAAGCATTCCCATGGGTATTTGTTATTCTTAAATTAACAGGTGCACTTTATCTATCTTATCTAGGCTTTAAGCTCTTACAAGGTAGTATTCAACGCTGGAAACAACGTAATCAACCACAACCTGAAATGGCTGATTTACCAGCTTTAGATAAAATTCATCCTTATAAAACAGCATTAAGCATTAGTTTACTCAACCCTAAAGCGATTTTATTTTTCTTATCTTTCTTTGTTCAATTTGTTGAACCAGACTATGCCTATCCCGCACTAAGCTTTTTAATTTTAGCGATTATTTTACAAGTGATTAGCTTTAGTTATTTAACTGCATTAATCTTCTCTGGAATTAAACTTTCAGCATTTTTTAAACAGAACCATAAAATTGCAGCAAGTAGTATTTTTTTAGTAGGGATTCTATTTTTCGGATTCGGTTTAAAACTAGCAACCTCAACAATCTAATAATCTTTATCCTAGTTTTTGCATTATAAAGTTAAAACATAATGAACTGCTAAAATGCCAGCATGCCATCTGTTTTAACTTCATTGAGCACAAAAAACGTTCTGACTTGCCTTACTCCCGGTAAAGCAATAATTTTTTCACTATGAAATCTGTTAAAAGCAGCTAAATCTTTAACACGAATTTTTAGAAAATAATCGACTTCTCCAGCAACCAGATAGCATTCTAGAACATTCTCCAAATCACCTGCCGCCTGTTCAAATGCCTGAAAGCTGTCTGGAGTTGAACGATCCAAAACTACACCGACTAGCACCACCGTATCACGCTGCACCATACTCGGATTGATCCGAGCACGCACATCCAAAATAGCCCCAATTTTAAAAAGACGCTGTGTGTGATTCCAACAAGATGAAGTACTTATACCTACCAGTTTAGCCAGTTCAGCATTACTTAAACGTCCATTCTCTTGTAAAGCACGCATAATTTTAAGTTCAAGCACTGTCAAATTTTCAGTTTGTTCTTCCATAAAACAATATCCCAAATTTAGTATTATTTAAGAAAGGAATAATAGCATTATTCAATATTTTGAAAATATTATTTCTATTTTAAGTTAAAAATAGAAAGCACCTTCTTTAAAAAAATTGTTAGATTTACCTAGCTGAAAGCAAAGACAGAAACATATTAATTTTTCAGGGATTTAGAACATTTAACTATGCAAAAGATTCTTCAAGATTTTTCAATTCCAGCCGTATTCGCTGGCTTTATTACTTTTTTAATAGGTATTAGTGTTTCAGCCATTTTAGTGATTCAGGCGGCTCAAGCTTTAGGTGCTTCACCCGAGCAAATCACCTCATGGTTTTGGGCTTTAGGTTTAGGTATTGGTTTATCAGGATTCATACTTTCTTGGAAATTTAAATATCCTGTAGCGACAGCATGGTCAACTGCTGGCCTCGCTTTAATTATGGCAACAGGCAGTGGCTATAGTATAAATGAAGCCATTGGTGCTTTTTTAGTGGGTGGTTTACTGACTGCTATTTTAGGCTTTTCAGGTATATTTCAAAAAGCTCTTTCATATATTCCTCAAAGCTTAACCAGTGCCATGCTTGCAGGTGTTTTACTCAAATTTGGTATTTCCCTGTTCGCCAGTTTGCAAAATGATTGGGAATTCGTTTTATCTTTACTGACCATTTATATAATTACAAAAAGATTATGGCCCCGCTATAGCATTGTATTCACAGCACTTGCAGGTATTGCCCTGTGCCCTGTCTTTTTAGAATTTCATATGCCTACACTTCAGTGGTCTTTGGCTAAACCTGTTTGGATTAGTCCTGAATTTAGCTGGTCAGCACTTTTGGGCTTAGCTCTGCCACTTTTTGTGATTAGCATGGCTTCGCAGTATTTACCCGGAATTGCCATGATCAAGAGTTATGGCTATAAACCGCATGTTAATCAACTGATTGGTTGGACAGGTTTAACCCAAGTTGTACTTGCACCTTTTGGATGTTATAGCGTAAATATTGCTGCGATTAGTGCAGCTGTAAGCTTAGACGACCAAGTCCATCCCGACCCAAGTAAACGATATATTGCAGGTATGAGCTGTGGTTTTTTCTACATTTTAATGGGCCTGTTTGCCGCAACATTGACAAGCTTACTCATGTCTTTTCCACATATCTTTATTGTAGCTTTAGCTGGCATTGCATTATTTGGTACGATCAGCCACAACATTGCAATCGCATTTGCTCAGGTTGAAGATCGTGAAGCTGCATTATTTACATTTTTATGTAGCGCTTCGGGCATTCAATTTTTCGGTATCGGATCAGCCTTTTGGGGACTGGTAGTGGGTGTAGTTGTATATTTTATTTTAAGACTTAAAGTCAAAAAAAGTTAATAAAAAAGCTTTCATAGCCCTTATTTTCAATGCTATGAACGCTTTTTCATCTTATTTCTTATAGCTCTCTTACTACAACTGACTTCGCCATTTTGTCATGCCAGCCTTGTTTTTTAGCATCAAACGCGACCCAAAAAAGACCAATACCAAAGACTAAAATTGATGGAATATAGCCAATGTATCGAATAATACTCTGCATGACTGTTAGCTTATTGCCTGTTTTTTCATCTAAAACTTTTAATCGCATCAATCGCTTACCTGGAGTACCTGCAAAATACAGCCAACATAAAATTGAATACAATAAAGGAAATACATAGTTCACGATCAGATCGAACCCATAATTTTGTGGTTTCGCACTTAAGCCCGTGGCAAAAACTAAATCATAATCCCCCTGATAAAAAATCCAAGCCGCAGGAATAACTGCCAAAAAAAGAATAAGAGTATCAATAATCATTGCACCAAATCTTAACCAGAAACCTGCATACTCATACTTATAAGTCATGCTCACCTCACTTTGTTATTGTTTAATCGCTACAAAAGCTTTTACAATTTTACTTTCATCCTAAATGAAACTTTTTTATTTTTAAATACTTAAATAAATTTAAAATTTTCTACTTTTATATTTTATTGTAATAATTTCGATCAAAAAAACGTTATTACATCAATATTCATCATAAAAACTAATTTAATCTTTTTAGAACCGAAATTTTTCGTTTCAGCTCTATTGAAACAGTTTTATAGACAATTAAAAATATAAATACATATTATATTTATTTCCAGAACGAAATATCTAATTTAAATTCTTTTTTTAATAATAATGCTGCAAATAATAGAGCTAATCCAATAACAATTAAAAAAACACTTAAACTGACTAATCCATAAATGATGGCAACAGTGCCTAATATAGCTAAAACATAAAATATAATTACACTGAGTGTTGGCATTTCAATTTATTCCACTACTTAAAATAAAAGCAATTTATTCTATCGAGTTTATAAACGATTGCTGTTTTCAAATGTTGATTACACTATTAATTTGTATCACTATACATTGAACATGTTATTAAACTTATTTAGTGTTACTTTGCTTTAATAAACAGTGATGTATTTCACATAAATTTTATTTGATTTCAAAGTAATGCTTTTCAGTCACAAGTTTAATTTTTAAATTTTTATATAACCGCTCTTTTGAATTTTCTAGTGAAGGGACAACTTTTTCTGCAAATTTATCTTCGGTCATCAGTCTGGCATACGTTTTATAACCAACGACTAATTTTTCGGGTTCTTTACCTGTTTGACGAAACTCTTCAATGAGTTTATTGATTTTCTTTGCTGTTAAATCAGCCATCTTCATCACTCTCCCCTTAGTTTACTATTTTGTTATACGTTTTCTATATGACAGAAATATGAACGGTAATTTTTTGTAATTTTCATATAAATATTATCAATTATTCAGCAATAGCTCTTAGACTCCATCACAGTAAATAGAATAATAAACATAAATAAATGATTTAAAATAATTTTATTTAATTTTTCTTTCCTTTAGTCGAATAGATGTTTACCGAGAATGAAATATGTTAATCTTTAATTAATAAATGCTTCATACATATAACAACTGTAAATAAGAGGAATAACATTATGAATTACCAACATATTATTGTACCTGTCGATGGTTCTGAAATTTCATTAGCAGCAGCAAGACAAGCAGCTCATATTGCAAAGGCTTTTGGAAGTAAATTGACTGCTATTAGCTTAGTTGCAGTAGATCCTTTTAGCGGTGTAGATTTTTATTACATCTCACCTGTTGTAAAAGATTATTTTGTTGAAGCACGCGCAAATGCAGAAAAAACTCTCGCAAAAGTAAAAGCTTTATGTGCTGAAGAAGGTGTTGATGCTGAAACTCAAATTATCCAAGGTGAAATTTCTTCAGATGGCATCCTTAAAGCGGTAGAAGGCTTAGGATCCGATTTGATTGTGATTGGTTCGCATGGACGCAAAGGCTTCCAAAAGCTTATTTTGGGTAGTTTTGCTCAAGATGTTTTAAACAGTACTAAAATTCAGGTATTGGTTGTAAAAGAATAAACTGTTTTAGATGCACAAGACCCAATCCAATGATTGGGTTTTTTAATAAAATAGATTGTATAAATTTTACACTAACTAAAAACCCAGATAGAATAGTTCTTATTGTTTCAATTTCGTGAGTCACGCCAATGAAGTAAGTCTTTTTTCTCATCATTTTTTCTTTTTTTGATGTGCAAAATAGACTATTTTTTGTGATTTAACGTCTCTGCTTAAAACTGCTTTTTCCTATTTTGTACATCCTGTATTTATGAGGTTTTTATGACTCAGCAGGCATGTGTAATATCACAGCTGACTTTAGAATTTTCTTCTAAAGTCATGTTTAAACAACTCAATTTTAGCCTTGAATCGAATCAAGTGTCTGCCTTAATTGGCCGTAATGGTCAGGGCAAATCCTTGCTTATACAAATGTTAAATCAGATGCTTAAATCAGATTCAATTCTTACATCTGGACAAATATCTTGGCATATAAAACATGCATATTTACCTCAATTACATCGGTTAACTGGACTGACCATAGCTGAAGCATTAGATATCTTAGATATTTATCAAGCTTTTAAAAGAGTTGAGCAAGGTGTTGCCAGTTTCAATGACTATGATTTACTGGAAGGCAAATGGGATTTACCTACCTTATGGAATACCCTCTTAGAATCCGCTCATTTGCCCACTGATTTAGACTTCCCAGTTAAAAACCTAAGCGAAGGTCAAAAAACTAAATTGGCATTAAGCTGCTTATTTTTAAAATCAGATCACTACTTACTTCTTGATGAACCTAGCAATCATTTAGATCAAGAATCTAGAAAATGGTTAATTAACCATTTAAGAACACACCCATCAGGTGCACTGATCATTAGTCATGACCGAACTTTATTGAACAAAGTAAACCATATTTATCATTTAAATGAACATGGCTTACATCACACAACCGGAAACTATGAGAAATTTAATGAGCAATATCAAACTCATGTTGCAGCTTTAGAGCAATCTGTTCAACAAGGCCAGCGCGATGTTAAACATATGAAGCAAAAGCAACATGATGTATTAATGAAAGCTCAGAAACGTGAACGTGCTGGCAATAAATTAAGAGAGTCAAATTCTCAAGCCAAAATTTTGCTCGATTTTAAAAAGGAACAAGCTGGTCAAAGTATTGCGGCTATACAGTCTCAGCATCAACGTCAAATCTCAAATAGTCAAAACGAGTTAAAAGACAAAAAACTGCGCCTTGAAACCGTCAAGCCACAACAGTTTGTCTTCCCCACTTTTCATAAAAAATCTGGAGAAATTCTTCGAATTAAAAAACTCAAACTGAAATATGGAACTCAACAACCAATAGATCTAGCTATACAAGCAGCGCAAAAAATCCACATAACGGGTCAAAATGGTATTGGAAAGTCAACACTGCTTAAAGCAATCAATGCACAGAAGAATCAGCCCTATGACAGCATTCAATTATTTGTAAAGTGCTTTTATCTCGATCAAAACTTTAGCTTTTTATGTGATGGGATGACTGTTATTGAGAATTTAACTCACATGAATAGCGAGCTTTCAGAATTGGAATGGAGAAATTTATTAGGTCAACTGCGAATTCGCGGTGATAAAGGTATCCAACTATTGTCTCAGCTAAGTGGTGGTGAAAAACTCAAAGTAGCTTTATTAGCGCTTAGCCAGATAAAACCTACACCTGAACTCCTGTTATTAGATGAACCAGAAAATCATTTAGATATTGAATCAAGGAAGTTACTCGCTCATGCCATTCAGAATTATGAAGGTGCTGTATTACTCATTTCGCACGACCCAGTGTTTGTTGAAAATTGCGGTATAAGTGAGTCATTTTCTTTAACCGAATAGTGACTATCTATATCATTTTTCAAATTTACTAGCTCTCATGTGAAAGCTAGTAAATTTTATCGATTATCATTTTTTTACTTTATTTAATAATTCGACATCTAGACTATATTTCACAGTTTTATTTTTACGAGCACTATTACGCATTTGATAAACTTGAATAATATAGTCGCCATCAACTGGCAAAGTAAGTTCTCCTCTTGATCCTACAGTTGAACCAATTAATAATGCATTATCTTTACCTGGTTTTTTACCTGGTGCAAAAATATTAACATTGGCTAAATTACCAAGACTATTAATATTAAATTTCAATATTTGTCCATTATTTGCAGAAATTCTATATCTCACATCGTCATAACCCTGAAATTTCCCAGTGAATGTGGCATGTGTTGAGCCTTGTAAAAAATTAACTTTTTGCTCAATATTTTTAGCTAAAGCAGAGAATGATATAGTTGAAATGAATGTAGATAATAATAAAGTTTTAATGATTTTTTTCAATTTCCAATCCTCAAAATTATTTTGAGATTATTATATTAAAAATAACTTTTATAAAATTTTACTTTATGTATGATTTTGATGAGTAGTAGTTGTTTTTTATAACCAATAACAAATAAAGTATCTTAGAAATCTAAATTACAGTTTTACTTATTTAAAAAATTAAAGCGTATGATTGTTCAATAGATAAGGAAGAATTTTAATGAATATTACGATTCGTGATGAACGAAATGAGGATGTTGAAGCAATAGAAAAACTAACAAAAGCAGCTTTTCAAAATGCTGAGCACACCAGTCATACCGAACATTTTATTGTGAATAGTTTAAGAAACTGCGGACAATTGACCATCTCTCTAGTCGCGATTGAAGATAGCTCTGTTATAGGACATGTTGCTATTTCTCCTGTTCAAATGAGTTCAGGGGAAATGGGTTGGTATGGTTTAGGCCCTATTTCTGTTCATCCAAATAAACAGGAGCTTGGTATTGGCTCGCTTCTGATGAATAAATCACTAGAAAAATTAAAAAAATTAGGTGCAAAAGGATGTGTTTTACTGGGTGATCCCAACTATTACAGCAGATTTGGTTTTAAAGCATATCCTGAGCTAATTTTGCCCGATGTGCCAAGTGAATATTTCCAAGCTTTAAGCTTCTCAGGCAATATTCCTAAAGGAAACGTACACTATGATGAGGCATTTAATGCAACACAATAATAAAAATTACCGTCGTTAAAAAGAAAACTCCTCTGGAAATAGGAGTTCTCTTTTTTGTTTAATTTGAGCAATTTTTATATAAATGATCTGGTTTTATTTAACACGCTCAATCTGAAAAACCTCAATATCAGTTGGCTTAACTCTATGTGTGTCCACCTCTCCTACAACACGGACTTTATCTCCAGCTTTTAGTTGTAAAGGTTTCCATAAGTCATCATCTATATCAATTACAATTGATCCAGTTGCATCTTTAAACTCAAAATGATCACCAGCAATATGCTTTACGATCGTACCCGTTAAAGTTACTCCAGATTCATCAGCCAAGGTTTTTGCTTTAGACACCGTTACTACATTTTTTGTTGCTTCTTTTAATAAGGCAGCATCTGGTTTAGCAAATACCGCCGTACTACCCAATAAAGCCAATCCAGTGAGTGTTGCTAAGAATATTTTTTTCATTACGATGACCTACTTTTAATGTTCTTAGCTATATAAACAAATTCTTTTAAAGTTATAGATTTAGCTTTTGTGGTTTTTTGTATCTTATTAGAGTCTTTGTTTAATGAGGATGAATAGAAACAACAAATAATCTGTTTACGTTTTCTCTTTCAACAACCATTTTGAGCCTTTAGTTGTGTCGTTAATTTACTTAAGAAAACGCTTTCCTTTAGTAAATTAAACTCAGCATTAAAATATCACTTAATTGTTAAACAACAAGTTGTCCTAAATCCAATAAAACATTCATGGCTTCCGTCTCGTCTGTTGTTTGCATCACAATCATTCGGTCATATGAAATTCCACCAATCTCAATATAGATTTTCGGATGTGGAAGCTGTGGGATATAGACTTTTAAAGGTTGATAAAGAGCAAGAAGATAACCAAATGAATCATAAGGATAATGATCATTTTTTAATGTCTTCTTTATCACCATGTAAGTGTTCAAAATGTCTAGAATAAAACCATATTCATTTTCAGAATGAAATTTAGCGTCCATACCCACCTCCTTGATTAATTAATATTTCTATAATCAAATTTAAAGGTTAAATTTCTGATCTGATGGCACTTGAATCGATTTACTTTAAATATAGAGTTATATTTAAAATGATTCGTGTTGCATTTAAATATATTTAAAACCTAGCGTACTAGTCAACATATTTTGAACAGTGACATTAAAAATAAATATTGTGAGTTACAAATCACACTTTAGAGTAAAAATAAAAAGATATAAAAAAACCCATCTTACGATGGGCCTAACCATTCATCTAGATTATGAATCTTTGTCCATTGAATGAGGTGTTGTCGTTTTATCTTGCTGTTTTGTATCATTTTCACCTTGGCAAGCGCTCACACTTAAAGAAATAATTGCAGCCAAACCTAAGGTAGCCATAATTTTTTTCATACTTAGCCTCATGAATTGTTCAGATAGTGAGTTAATAAATACTTTTTATTAGTTTTACGATCAGCATACGTTTCTAGGCTTTTTTGTAGATTTAGCGCAAAAATGTAAAGCTCTTTAGTTTTACATTTAAATATCAACTTAAGATTTGACCATTAAACTAAACGTTAACTGAGTGTCTGAGCGTTTTAATGAGTAATTCATATAAGTGATCTACAGCCTTCGACTCTAACGATGACCTACTCCGATAAACCGCAGCCTCCATCGGCTCTAAAGGTCCGAGGCCATGATCTGCACCTAATATGGTTAAATGCTCAGGTGCGCTACATTGCGTAAACACGGCTATTGCTAAACCGCTTTCAACTGCTGCAATTTGGCCCGCTAAACTTGAACTGTTGTAGACCACACGATAACGGCGCCCTTGTAATGCTAAAGAATGAATAGCGCTCTTTTTGGCTTGGCTCGTACTTTCATAAACTGCAATTGGAAGTGGGTCTTCTCGCCAAAGTTCAAACTGTGGAGACCCTACCCATACCATTGGTTCATGAAATAGGAGTGTTCCTTGACGAGCGTTGTCTCTCGAAATTAATGCTAAATCTATATCACCACTTTCTACCCGCGGAATTAAAGACGTAGATTGCTCACAGATCAACTCGATTTCAACACCTCCATAACGTGGTGCAAAACGCTTGAGTACAGGTGTTAAATATTTAGCAGCATAGTCATCGGGCACTCCAAGGCGTATACGTCCCTTCAATTCATCTCCATAAAATGCCATTTGTGCTTCTGCATGTAAATCGAGAATACGACGTGCATAACCTAAAAGTAGTTGTCCTTGAGAGGTTAATTCAATTTGTCGGTGCGTCCGTATTAAAAGTTGGCAATTTAGAGCTTCTTCTAATTTTTTCAATTGCATACTAACAGCAGATTGCGAACGATATAGCTCAGGCGCTGCATTTGACAATGAGCCTGTATCTACTACTGTGACAAAACACTTCAGCCAATCAATCTGTAGGTTTTTTAAATTCATTACAATTTATCTATTCGATTTTCAAATAGTATATAAAAGAATTATGCGCTTTTCTTTACATATTCTCTCTCCCATACTGAAATCATAATAAGTTCAAAGCGATTTATTTGTCCTATTCAGAATTTTAACCAAGATCAGCACATGATTAATGACTGAACAACCCGTTAATAACTGCATTTACTAACAATTTTATCACTTCGCATTTCTTAGGTATTACACACTAGGAGGAGGTTTTATGCGCCTAAATAAACAGATGCTTGCATCACAAAGTGCAACATCCGCTTTTGTTTTACTCTGGGGTAGTGCCGCAATTTTTACTCGATGGGGGTTAGATAATGCCTCACCAATAGCATTATTAATTCTACGCTTTTCTACTGCTTTAATTATTCTGTTTGTACTTGCTCTTTTTAGGAAAAGACTTTTACCCAAACATGGAACTCGAAAACAAGTTTTGCTTACTGGGCTACTTATTATTGCAGGTTATTCAATTTGCTATTTTAAAGCTATGGCCCATGGAGTCACTCCTGGCTTAATGGCAACAATTATGGGAATACAGCCCATACTCACGCTTTGCCTTATGGAAAAGAATTGGCAAAAAGAAAGACTGTTCGGATTATGCATCTCTTTAGCGGGGCTCATACTTTTAGTATGGAAAAGTCTGACAATGTCTTTTATTGCTCCAATTGGTGTACTGTTTGCCTTAGCTGCTCTCATCTGTATAACTTTTGGGGCCATAATGCAAAAGAACATTCAACAAGCCCCGACTGATGTCTTACCGCTACAATATGTAATCAGTCTTATCGTCTGCTTATTTATAGTTCCCTTTGAACATTTTGAAATAACGTGGAATTCACAACTGATTATTTCAGTCTTATTTCTTGGAATTTTAATTTCTGTAGTTGCTCAGCTTTTACTTTACCGACTTCTAAGTCAGGGCAATATTGTAAATGTGACAAGCCTGTTCTATCTGGTTCCTATCGTGACTGCACTTTTAGATTTTCTAATTTTAAAAAATAAGTTACCACTAGCAGGTTTAATTGGGATGATTGCAATTTTGCTAGGCTTAATGCTCGTCTTTAAAAAGAAATAATTCTTAAAGATTTTAGGGTGCAACCCTCAGTTGAGGGTTTTATTTTTGAATACCAACTTAGACCAATTTTTTCCAGTCAGTGCCGATTTGAGCTAATGCGGGTAATTCATCACTGTTAAAAACATTAAAATTTTGGTCAATGGCAAATCGATAGATAGGTATAGAATCAGCTTCAGTTTTTTTAAAGAAACTGAAGTTTTCAGTAAGATGATAATTGCCAGCTTCTGTAGATTTTATTGCTGTTCCTGACGGTATATGAATATAACTTTCACACACTACTTCAACGTTCTTTCCATCAAGATCCTGATATGAAAATTTCATACTTCAATCCTTTTTAAATTTTTATGATTGAGAAAAACTTAACATGCTATTTGATGAGATTATGGAAACTTTTTTCAACTAATTGTTTAAGTGTGTATATTTGGTTAAAACTAGAATATTTTTAAAGATAAAAAAGCTAATCAAATATTAAGCACCTTTCAAACACTTTAGTTAAGTCTATTGAAAGACTATATGAATAATTAAGAAGTTATCAAATAACTGTCATAAGTTTTCTTCTTTCTTGCTTCAATTTCAGATATACTGCACTTAGTATGAGATGAGCCTTATATAGTTCATTGCTAGATCAATGAACGACTAAGCCCTTCGCTTTCGAGCAAGGGCTTTTTTAATGCCTATAATTTGAGAAAATTATGCCTATATGAACTGTTCGGTCGACCATTGGTTTGCCTTTATAGAGCAGGTCTGTTAGATTGGTCTTGTTCATCAACTCCTATTGTCGATGAATACTGAAGCCTGATTCGTAGCATCAGGCTTTTTTACGCCTAGAACTTGTATAAATGATCCAATCAAAATGATGACATACGATCTCAGCGTGAGCTGAAACAAAGTAAATAAAACTATAAAATAAACTGCACTATCTTACTTTTAGCCAAGAGCCAACTTCTTTTAACATCTCAACTAAACCGTTTAATTTCTTACCATCTTCAGTCAATGAGTACTCAACTTTAACAGGAACTTCCGCAAAAACTTCTCTGTTAATAAAACCTTCTTCTTCAAGAAAACGTAATTCCAAAGTTAACATTCTTTGAGAAATATTAGGAATTGCTCGTCTTAACTCATTAAAACGCATAGGTCTTTCGATGAGAAATGAAATAATTAACATTCTCCAGCGGCCACCTAATACTGTCATTGCTTCTTCTACAGAACAGCCAGAAATATTATCTTTCATTGTCCAATTAAGTATAAAAAATATACCTATATAACAAAATAGTGCCTAATTTACAATCTATACCTAGTGATGAATAATAGTTTTTTATTACGAAAAACTGGTCTATATCATGGAATATAAAGAAGTTGCTAAAAAAACGATTAATCATTTGTACTCAGCACATGCATCTATACGAACCTCTGGCATTGATCCTCAAATAGTTGCTTTAGCTGAGTTGTATGTGTCACAAATCAACGGCTGTGCTTACTGCTGCGCTTTTCATGCTCAAGAATTAAGAGATATGGGAGTAAGCCAAGAAGTCATTGATAAAATTCCGGGCTATAAACATTCTAATGTCTTTTCAAAGAAGCAACTTCTTGCTCTTGAACTTGCAGAGGCAGTCACTTTTTTATCTGAAAAAATTGAAACTGTAAAAGCTCATTTAGCCGAGTATTTTAATGAACGAGAGATTGTAGAGTTGACGACCAGCATTTCACTCATGGGAGCATTAAACAGGCTCAGAATCACCTTAGGGGATAAAAGTTAATCCATTCAATTCCTATATGAAAAAGCCCTGACCATTCGAGGCTTTTTCAATGACTTTTTAACCAAGTTTAATAAAAAATTGAGACAACTACTTTGATGATAAAAACAATTTCTTTTCCATTGCACGGCGATTAACCAGCCCCTGCAAACGCTTACCACCTGCATTTACCCATACATCAAACTGGTTTGCTGCTTCTTTGTAATCACCTGAATTTAACTTTTTGAGTAAGGTCGAATGTTTAAAGGCGCCTACCCCAATGTTATACGTTAGAGAGACTAGTGCATCGAATTGATTCTGTTTTAAAGGCACTTTTACAGAACTATTTACTGCACGCTTAAATATCTTTAAATCATGCTGCATATAAGCTTTAGCCTGCTCAAGAGAGCATTGGTCTCCTTCACTTACACGCTTACCATTAGGGTATCGCGTCGTGCCATATCCAATAGTCCAGACGCCAGTACCGTCATCATAAGCACTAAGTTTTAACCCTTCAAAATTACAGATTTGGTTTACACCTTCCACACTAAGAGACATCTCATCAACAGCAACACCTATCAATTCATCGCCATGATCAGTTGCCGTAGCAATAAGGTGATCCGCTGTTGCATCTTGCTGAGGCTTGGGAGTAAAAATTTTGCGGAGATAATCCAATATTTTTTGCATTTAATGCCCTGCTATTTACTTTTTCTCTGTAACCCAAAGCGTAATATATCCTTGAACTACAGGCTGTCCATCCGCTCTATAAGCATTAATTTTTATTTGCATATCTCCCACCTTCCATTCCTCATCAATTGTTGCAACTAACTTAATATCAGAATCTGCCTTAGCGACATAATTTACGCTCATGCCTTTAGGTAGCCATCTTAAATGTTGAGGCACAGATGCTTCAGCTAACACACCCATAACAAATTCCAGCCCATTACATATCGCAATAACGTGTACCGTCCCGATATGATTTTCGATTGATTTATTTTTTTTGATCGAGGCTTCACACACATCTACATCTAATTTTTGGATAATTGGATTTACAGTCTGAAAATATGGAGCAACTCGACTAACGACTTTTGACAATAGCGTTAATCCGCCAGGTACATTTTTCAAAGTCCTAAAAGCAATCAGAACATCATTGACAGGTGGAACTGCTTTATTTTTGATTTTGTTGGTAAATGTAGAAATATAATTACTCATAGTTTTACTTCAATTCGAGAATAAATCATTCAATAAATATATATGTACACCTCTCTACACTCATTGCTTAGGTATCAATTTTTTAAGTCATTAATGATAATGATTGAATAACCTCTAGCATATCGTACTGTTCAGATAAAAAAATCAAACCTATTAAAAATGCCCAATATTGAATTGGGCTTTGAGTTATTGTTCGATTTCGATCGGATCCCCATCTTCAGGGCGAATGTGTCGCTCACCATCATCTGCGGGATCTACACTTGAGCCATCTTTTGTAATGCTGTTATATAACTCATCCTCTTTTTTATCATCGATAAATTCTTCATCGGCAAAATCGAGAGGCTCTTCATCATCGTCAAAATTTAAGGGTTTTTCTTCATCTATCATGAGATTCATCCTTTACTTAACTTGTGTCACTCCATGCTTAAATAATTAACGGATACATTCAACACCAAACAATCATCATTTGTGTAACTGACACTTTAAGATACCTTTTCCGATAAAAAACCGCCCTAGAAGGCGGTTGCTAAATTCTTATTCACTAGCGATAGAAATACAGTAAATAATTATTTCACTCTATTTCCACAAACTAGCAGTACTGTACATAAATGTTTTTCGACTGTTTTAAGAAGAACTAATTTATTTCGCCTGAAATTTGATATTGAATTTTCTTGCTTGTTTTCTTACCTCTGGATTCGAAGGCAAAACAAATGGACTTGCACGCCAGATCGCTTTTTCAATACTTGTTTTAAATTTTTGTTCTTCTTTATCTAAAAAGATGATTTGCTCAATCTCTCCACTATCACTTAAAAATACTTTAACGCTTGCACTCATAGCTGTAGAAGACTTTGGAATATCCCATATTTTATAAATTTTCTTTTGATATTGCTTTTTATATATCTCAGCCTCTGAAGTAATTTTATTATCATTCACTTGAGCCGAAGTAACTTGCTTGTGACCAGTAGTACACCCAACTAATAAAAATAAAGAAGCAATAATAGTGAAGTTTTTCATTTAAAATACCTTTTTCAATAACTAAAATTTAACAGTTTAAAATTTAAAAAACTACCCGAAGGTGGTATTAATCATTGATTATCCGTAATCAGCAAAGGTAGTAAGCAGTTCTTATTCCACCTTTGTTTAAATTAATGTTTTATTTTTCTTTAAAAAGGGACTTCATAACGGATATTCATATTTGAATTTTCTGGCATATTATAGATATCTTGATCGGTAAAAATTCCATGGTCAGGTGTTTTAAAACTATTAAAGGCTTTATTTTCTGGAACAATTGGAGGTTTATTTAAGTAATTTTCTTGAGAATTATATGTAGATGAAGCACAGCCAATCAGCCCAAAACCCAATAAAGATATAATTAAAAACGTCTTCATAAATTTCGCCCACTGTTATAAAAACCACGCAATCTAACAAAAAAAATCCCCATTGTCACACCTGCACTATTTAGTTAATCTTAATAATAAATTTAAAAGAAGTATTTTAAAAAATTAGAATCTGCTACAGAGCAAATATTAAAATTAGATAATAGACAAACACTCTAAAATGAAGAATTTTAGATTTTATTTTATATAAAATTCTTTGTGTGAAGCTTTCAATAGAACTTCACACAAACCAGTCCATTCACCCTATTATTGACCAGATGATCAAATACCCTAAAGATAAAACCTTTAAAAATTAAACTTTAATGTTACAATACAGTAATTTACTCAATTTCAATTGGACTTCAAAAGAAATGAATAGATTGTTATTAACTTTTTTATTTTTAAATATTAGTCTTTTTTCTCCAGTAGCTTTTTCTGACACAAACACGTTTCAAATGAAACAAGAATATAATCACCCTAAATTTAATCAGCATAAAAGCATTCTTGAAATGCGCACGGGTTCTCCAGATCATAGAATCAATGAACAACAAGATTTTTCTAATTCTAGCCATCATCAAAACGTAGATTTTTTTGAGATTGCGAAACAATATCAAGAAAATGAAGTTAAGCCTTCCTACTCTACTGAAGAAACAGTCAATATGAGTGATCATGAGCGTAGTCTTTACTACATTAGAAATCATGATAATGCCAATATTCAAAGAGAAATTCATGGTCAGCAGTTTAAATCGTTAAAACAACAGCGAGATAAAGGCGTCATTTCCAATGATGTATATAAAGAAAAGGTCTACAAGATCTTAAGCCAACCTTCTTTTAAATAAGTTAAAAGCCCTCGCTAGAGGGCTTTTCTTTAAGTATTAAAAGTCTTAGCCAATTTAAACAAGCATCGACATAAAATATTCTAATAACTTATCTCTTTCATCGATCTTATTTGCACTTAAAAGCTGAACCATTGCCCCATCAATCACAAATAAAAACATGTAAGCATCTTCAACTGTGGCTGTAACTTTTACGGTTAAAAGTAGCTTATAAATTTCGTTAATGAACCAATTTCGGTAGTCACTAACAACCGTATAGGCCACTGGATAAAGCTTTTCAATTTCAAAAATCGCTTTAAATGGCAACCGATAAAAGCCATCTAAGTTCGCATGTAAGAAGTAGATTTTCTTTAACTTATCGAAAACCATAAGTTCTTGGTACGAATGAATAATAGAAAACACCTCATGTTTTAATGCGTCTTTTTGAAAAGTCAGAGACATCTCAACCAGTTTTTCTTTAGAGTGAAAGTAATTATAAAAGGTGGCTTTTGGAATTTTGGCTTCACTAATAATTCGGTCGATACCGACGTGAAACCCATGTTGATTAAATAAATCTTTTGCCGCGTGGAGCACTTGTAGTGCTCTAAATGAAGCTTCTAAATTTGGCATAGACATACCATTTAAAATAATTTTTTGTTGTATATAAAAGAGATAGAAATACCGTCACTCTTAAAATGAGCGCTAAAAACAGGCATGTGAAAACAACACAAAAGTGGTGTGTTCGCCTATCTCAGGTTTTATTGTTGCTATGATTTTTTAGTCGTAATGATCTAAAGGTGTAGAAAACCTATAGTCGATTAAACCGTTTTAAAAACTGTTTATATGGTATGAATAGAGAGAATTTGGCAAAGGCCAAGAAATAAGAAGAATTAGTACGCATAGCGGACTCCTAGATGAAATAGAAGTTCTACCAGATCACTGCTAAATGATTATGGTGGCAGAACGAAGAAGGGTTAGCAGACCAGTCATCTAGGAACCGGCACGCCCGAGGGCGTCCCTCCTCCGTCCTACCGCAACGAAGGGAGACGAACGAGTTCGACACCAAAAAATTGCTTTTTTGATGTGCTAGATGAAAACGGTCTGCTAAAACCGACTGGCAATGTGGCCAGCAGGCAAAGGATAATCGGAGAGGTTTTAGGTGTCAATGTGATATTGACTAGAAAATGGTTAAATAATTATTGTTTTTCATTAGATTAGAGTATTAAATTACTTAGTTAAAAACTCATTATTAGCTCATCTTTAGTTAATATGAACCACTACTTAATAATATATTTTATCAACTACTTTAAAATAAGGATAATTATGTTAGACCTAGACGAAATGAATGGGAATTTTTTTAATTTTGATCATGTAGATACATTCAAGCTAGAACATGATCCTATAATGAACTGCTACAACCTTGTTTTGATTCTATCTAAGAATTTACATGATCCTTCATCCCCTAAATTTAATGTATGCTTCAACCATATTTCAGATTTAAGTCTGAATGATAGTTTTAGAAATAATTTTCAACAATTCCCGACGTTACTTATCGAAAAGCACAAAAATCAGTGGGATAATGTTAATTATGAAATTAGACAAGTGGAAGATGATGACTTAAGTTTCAAATGCAAGAGTTTTACTGCATTCTTAAGTTAACATTTTGATATTTAATACCTTATCCGATCTCTAAGAAGTCCTGTTTAGTCACTCTTAATGCAACAGTACTCTTTAGTCTATCAAAACTCCTATTCAGAAAATTTTGATGTATAGAAACAATGTAGGGTTGCTCATCCCAAAATATTGCTTGAATAATCAGTTTCTAATGAAGCTTATGAAATTCAGTCTTTTAACTTAATTTTATTTAGTGCCACACATAAAACTTTCTTGTCTGCTTCTTTAAGTTGAGGATGCTGCACAGACCACATGTAGCCACAGCTATGAGGTGCTTTGTTGTTATTTTTCTTAAGTTCATAGGCAATATTTTTTAGAAGCTCCGTGTTTAGCGTACTAATTTTTAAGCGTACTTCTGCTAAATCTTGGGGCTTCCAATTGGTTTCCGGACTCGACAACCAGTCTGCTCGATATCGGTACTGAATTGCCTTAGCAACATTCATTTGAGTCACAATAAATGGCTTCACTGTTTCGCTATTTAAACCAAAAGATTCAGCTTCGGAAACAGATTGATCGAGAACTTTCTTTTCTTGAGTTAAATCTTCAATCGGCAAGTGCTGCTCTGCTTTATAACCCGCTACATCCTTCATATAAGATAAGCGCTCGTTAATTAAACGGGCAGTCTGATCATATTGATATGCTTGTGCTAATGAAGAAAAGCACATGAAAACTGCCAATGTACAAACCGTTTTAACAGCTTGCCGAACACGCTTAATTTTTGCCATGCAAATACCTATCGAAATTATTGTTTTGTCATCATTCTAGATCAGTACTGTATTTTAACAACATGCAAAAGTAAAATTTCAAGATAGGCTAAGTTCTTGGCTCCATGCCGAATCAGGTTGTTGATAGATGTGTTGGCATACTTGCTTAAGAGATGAGGTAAAGTGCTGGTTTTGTCCATCCCATTTCTCAACCATACAATAGGTGATATGAATGCCTTTAGGTTGAAACTCTCTTGCCAATGACTGCGCTAAAGCACGAATGCCCACGAACATGCTTTGACTCAATACATCGTAATGAGTCGAGTTGCTAAATGGCGCTCCAAGAAAAATAACTGTGCCCCGTTGCTGTTTTAGCATAGGCTTAATCACAGCTTGCGCTACACACACTGCACTTAAACCTGTGGTCTGCCAATGGTGTTCAATCTCTTCTAAAGATAAAGCCTCAATATTTGGCAAAGATGAAAAGTTGGGCTGAAACACACACAGTTCAATTGTATGTCTGTGACTGGAAATATAACTCAACAAGCTTTTTAAATGATCAGCATTCACCAAGTTCAAATGAACTGCTGTCACGCCATCATTTATAGAATGGGCTTGCATATTCTGCACGGCTGAATCATGCACAACTTGATAAAGATGTAATGGAGAATGTGCATTTTTATCTAAGATTACAAAGTCACGCTCGATCAAGTGTAAGTCATGACCAGCAACGACAATACAGCCCTGCTTTTTTTGAAATCTCTGACATATTTTTTTTAGCATTTTAGTCTCTCAAAATTTTTCTTGATAAGGGCGTAAATCCAACTCATGTGTCCAAAGCTCAGGCATTTGTTGGTAAAGCATCCAATAGTTTTCTGCAATTGCTTCAATATTAAGCCCACCCGTTCCACGCGTAAGACGGGCTAAACGCCCTAGGCCAAATAATGCTTTATTCACTCGATCACCATCGACCATTCCATCAATAATCACATGAGCAATATGTATGCCTTGTGATTTATAGGTTTGAGCTAAATTTAGTGCATAAGCTCGCAAGGCAGACTTACCCATCGTAAAAGCTGCAAAAAAAGGTTTTCCTCGCAAAGAAGCACTCGCCCCAGTAAAAATAAGCGTACCGTGGTTTTGATCTTTAAAGATTTTTAGACAGCTTTGAGAAACTAAATACGCCGATAGAAAAGTGGATTGCCACATTTGAGTAAAAAACGATAGCGGGCTGCGTAAAAAAATTGAGGGAATATTCCCTCCTACATTGTGAATTACAGCAGTAATGCGCTCATTTTGACTAGTAATTGTGTCAAATAAGGCTTGTACTTGCTTTACATCTTCTGCATCTAAACGAAATGCAACAGCGTCACCGCCTTTCGAATGGATTTCGGCAGCCACTGCTTCAATTTTTTGGAAAGTACGCCCAGCGACATAAACTTTTAAGCCTTCTTTTGCAAAACGATGGCACACAGCTGCACCAATACCTTGTGATGCCCCAACGCCAATAACAACTACACAATCTAATATTTTATCTGGTGTTGCTAATGTCATAGTCATTTCACCCTGTTTGTTTTTTATACCATAATGCAATAGAAGGATGATCCAAAATTTCTTTACGAAACTTTTTGCTTGTGCGAATCACTTCACCTAGTTGAGCGACAACAGCAATGTCAGCAATTGTCTGAGAGTCTCCAACCAACCACTCACTTTGTGATAAAACTTGTTCAATGCGGCCTAAGTGTCTTCTAAACTCTTCTTCAACATGTTCAGCTTTCATTCGGCCAAGGCCCTGAAAGAAAAGCTGTGTTTTCAATTCAGCTAAAATAAATCCTTTTACCATTGGCTTTTCATAAGATGGGCGACCAATACTGCTAATACGAATTGCTTCATCTAGGGCTTCTGGATCATTTACTCGTAAATAGACTTCATAAAAATAGAGAGACTCATCTGCCCAGTCTTCCCATAACTCTGCAAGAGCCTTTTGATTTGGATCTTCTGGATAGAGCCGAGGCGTATCTGGATAGGTTTCATCCAGATAACGAGCAATTCGAGTACTGTCTTGAATACGCTGACCATTATGGTCAATTACAGGCACCTTGCCCACTTTACTCAGTAAAGGAACTTTAGCCCCCAAAATGCCGTTATAATTAATTGTTTCAAATGAAATTCCTTTAAATTTCAGAATTCTTGAAACTTTCTGACAAAATGGGGAAATTTCCCATTGATGCAAAATAATATCCGACATTTATTCACCTTTATTTTAATTGCCTGTTTTGCTTATTAGTTCTTTTTTGGAACTAATCAATAAATATACAGTATGTATTTTTAAGTCAAACTGTTTTTGATGACGGATAAGTTTCAAAAAACTAAAATCATTTGATTTATATCGTTTTATGCCCAGCCAATTTTAATGAATATAATTAAAATTACACGGAACCATTTTTACTAAAATAGAACCGCGTATAGACTCGAAAATTTAATAAGTCACTGTAACAACAACACTATCAGAATAGCTGCCTGGTGTACTTGCGATGGAAGTACCTTGCGGGATCTTTCCATACACTGTGGTAGTCTGAGCACTGCCTGAGCCTGTTTTTGAAACTCCTCCAGAACCACCGACATTAGTTACGCCTCCCGTAGCATCCCACACCGTACTATAGTTAGAATCTTTATATAACTGATAGGGAATAAATTCATTATTGCCATTGGTCATACGTCTAAAGCCACCAGCAATACGGTTATTCCCATCCCCTAAATAAATGCTATATGGCGTTCCATAATTACAGGTCGAATTTACAGCTCCTTGCGCTGTGTAATCATGCTTAGTCGTACTAATATCATTAATATTGCCGAAATCTACAGTAGAGGTTGAGTTTAATTGGCACAAACTTGGCACCACAAAGTTTGCTGTTAGCAATGTATCACCTGAATCCCAGCCACCAATTAAATCACCGCATGATAAACCCAAAAGATCCATATCCCAATACAACCGAACCGAAGCCGTATATGTTCCTTTAGGATATGCAATGAGTGACCCCGTTTGGGCTGGTACTTTTACATTTACCGAGTAACTCACAATATTATTTGAAGCGACTGTTCTCACTGGCCCATACCAAACATTTGAAGTTTGATTTGTGGAAGAAGACCCAGCCCCACCTACAGTTGCAGTGACTGTATAAGGTAATGAAACACTGTTAATTGCATTTGTGGTTCCAGTAAATACGGTTTTCATACACATGAAATTAGAAATCTGGGGAAGTCCTAAATTCGTGCAAGTAATTGTGCCTGAAAGGTTTACAGTTGCATCACTATTAATATTTGCTGCCGTGTAGGTAAAAGTATTAGTTGTGGTTCCACTTACCGTACAAGCAGCATGTGCCGGACTAAAAAATGCATAAACGAGATAAAATAAGCCAATGCCTATAAAGTATTTTAAAGACAATGAAAATTTCTTATAGCTCTCTATTTGAGCCTTATTCATAATATTTAATGACATACATAAGGTCCCAATTTTTTAGTTGAGTACTGATTACTGTTATATGTGAAGTCAACTTGGCATGAACCATGATCCAGAAGATCGACTTCAAGTTTGTTTTGCTTTAAAAGGTTTGGAATAAATACTTCACCGTCGTAGCCAACCACCCCATCTTGTTGCCCATTAATTCGAACCGTATAACCTGGCAATAACGCTGAGTTATTCGCATCAATAAGTTTTACTAATCCTGAAATGACCTGATGAGCACCAAAATCAATAAGACCGCCTTGGCGATAACCAACCACTGTTTTTTGATCTGTAGATTTAACACTCCAATTTAAAGGAAGATACGACGGATCTAAATAAATATGATTCTCTTTATATGGCATTAGACTAGGAATCAGAAATCTTCCAGACTTATCAGTTACACCTAAATTGACTCCACCATTTATAATTTGGCTTTGTGGTCCGGCATTGGTCACGACAGCGTATCCATCTCCAATTTCATTGGCCGCAAATACTCTTCCTGCTGCCGCAACCAATGATCCTGTCGCTGAAACTGCAACCTGATCATTATCTCCAATTCGGTTATATCGACCTGTCAGGTAGGCTGCCCGAGCACGGTAAGAAGCATAGATAGATGCATTGTTTTGATTGGCATCCTGATCATGCTCAACATAGCCTCCCCATCCAAATGAGCCGATTTTGGGTTCTGATAAGCCAAATATTTCTTGACGGTAACTCAACCTGCCGCTATCACTAGATACACTCGTAATCGCATTGACTCTAGTAGACGGTGTATAACGCAACGCAAAGTAAATGCCATAGTCTTTGTGATTTTCATAATCTTTATACGCTGAGGTATAAAATCCCCAGTTCTTGTTCAAACTTCCACTCAAATTGGCAGACACTAATTTATAAGAATTGTCGCTAAATTTAATCTGGTTATAACCCAGATAGGCGCTATATCCTTCGTAAAAGTTATAGCTCATCCCTGCCCTAAAAATCTCATCTGCCAGCGCACTATAGCTCAGATAGTTCTGTGGCTCAGAAGTAATCTGGTTATCTTTTAAATATCGAATTTGAGACACACGGGCAAGGTCAAAATAGTTATCAAATACTTTGCGATAACTGGTATTAAACGAAATATTCTTACTGATACGCCCTTCTAAACCAACTAAGGCAGAATAACCGTTTTCATCTTTATACTGGCTCGCTGCAATGTCGGCATTAATTACCCCGAAACCAAACAGGTTCTTGGCAAAACCAGTGCCCAGATTTGATAGGCCATCTGTTGAAGCCTCTGCACCACCGCTTAAGGTCAGCGAGTTGCTGTAGCCGTATCGAATCGCACCCGAAGCAAAAGTGGCATCATCATAATCGTTTGAATACAACCCATAGTTATAACGAGGAACCCCGACATCTACTGAAAATTCATTAATCCCTTTTGCCAGAATTTTAGATGAAAAATAGTAAGCCTGTTTAGTAATGCTCTGCTGACCCGTCGCATCGGTAGTCACAAGCGTGACTTCATTACCCGAAATAAACGGTAGCTGCTTAATATCAAACGGACCTGAGGGAACAAGTCCTGAATAAATCTTTTGTTGGTTAACGTATAAATCTAGTGTCGAAGGCAGTGCAGCCGAACCGGAAAATTGTGGTAATGCCGAGGTGACAATATCACCTCGTTGGGTGTAAGCACTCGACCACTGAAAACCAGCTAGTCGTACACTACTCCCCCAATCAGAACTATTAGAAATAAAGTCTCCTAAGGTATATATTCTGATCTTTTCAGGGTCTACATACTGCCACTTACTTTCCAGACGTACCCATTTTTCATGGCTATAACTAGTTTCATTACTTCCGTTGTATAAAATGCCTGATGAAAAGTTACCAATTGCACTGTTAAAGATCCCCTCTGCCGAACCGGAGAAAACATTCTCGTCATTGGTCATGGTGTGATAGAGGCTATAGTTCAAAATGGCTGCGTTTAAGGGCTTCATTTTCAGTAAATGAGGACTCGTGAGCTGTTGACCATTTAAGTCAACTGCATAGCCCGTCAACATGCTTGAAGGAACTTGTAAGTTTAGAGATTGTTCATTCTCTAGATATCTAAACTGAATTCCTTTTAGTTCATTAATACACACCCATTGGCTATCTGGAGTGTGTTCATCCATTTTTACTCTTAAAGTTTTTAAGGCACCAGAGCGAATATATAGCTTTCCATCCTTAGATTGCTTCACAGCAACCAAGTCTTCAGCCGCATTTGAATTAATAGAAACAATTAAAAAAAGCTGAGTAAAATTAAGATATTGTTCCTCTCCATTGGTATTCACCTGTGCATATTTATTATTGCTATCTATAGATTTAGGAACACTGGGAATTGGAGTGTTCGTATTATCTTGGAGTTGCTCAGCAAAAGAATACGCAGGAAGATATGCAACACATAAGACACCTATAATGTATTTCATATAAGCCTCTTAAAGTGTGGTTTTCTTACCATTAACTGTCAGAGAAACGCTGTATTTATGATTTGGCTGATATGTAAAATTATTAATAGAGTAGCTTCGTGCCTGCTCAGCAAGAATATAACCATTCACGGTATTTACTTTAATCGGATAGCTTTTATTTGCTGTTGCATCTACAAGCGTTAAATTATTTAAAAGTGCATGCCGGTTTCCAATATTACTAATATTTAAGGAAGGCACCTCCTGATTAGCATCAATTTTCCAATTTAATTGAGTAATCGCGTCTTTATTTACTACAAATACAGGCAATGACGAGCGTAAAAGTACGTTAACCCCTTGAGCTGCTTTACGGCTATCAATTGGCTTTGGTAGTTCATCAATAATAATGCGATACGTTTTTTCACCAGAAACAGGTGCTGGATTAATTCTAACTACACGCAAGTTATAAGAATCATTAGACTGTAATTTTAAAAATGGCGGGCTAATTGCGATTTCATCTGTAGGTATTAACTGATCCTGTCCATTTTTCTGAGTCCATTCAAATACACGAATCTGCAAATCACTACTTTCATTCGATTGATTAAATAAACTAATTGAAGCAGCACTCTGATTACTTAATATTTCTACATTCACAGGCGAAAGACGAATTGTAGCGGCGTTAATAATGCTAGAAAAAGATAAGAATAATCCCGTAATAATAAAGATATTTTTTTTCATGATTTACTCAAATATAACTTTTTTAATGTGTTAGCCCTTTCAAAAGGGCTAACAATATTTCTAATTTATAAAAATTAATAAGTTACTGTTATTGTTACTGTATCAAGATAGCTACCCGCACTCGGCAGCGTTGAGCCAGCTGGAATACGGCCATATACATTCACTGTTTGTACTGCACCACTACCAGTTCCACTATAGGCAGTCGTTGCAATGCCGATTGCTGTGGCATGCCCCGTATCTGAGTAGAGGTTATAAGGAATATATTCGTTACTTGTTGCTCCACCAATCATACGGCGTTGAGTCGTTTGAGCATTTTGCCCAGCATCAAAAGCCAAAGTCCACGGCACAGTGTTGTTACAAAGGACTTTGATTGAGGTACCACCTGCCGTTGTGGTGTCTGCATCTACGTTGCTAGCAAGAGAACTTAAAGTCCCAAAGTCTAAAACTGCATTCGCTGTTGTACCTGTAGCGGAAGTATTCAATACACAACTATTCGTTACTGTTGCCTGAACAGTTAATGTACCCGTTGCTGTAGCTGCATTTGCTGAATTGAGAGAAAATAATGCTGCAGCAATTACTGATAAATGAAAAAAAGTCTTTTTCATAGTCAAAACCTTTTAAATTAAATTGTTAAAACTAATAGATATAAAAAATTTAGCACTTATTCTTACAATCATTTTTATTTGACTGCTCCTTTTAAAGTTTATTTTTTTACCCTATTTTAAACATCATACATAAAAACAATTAAAATGCATGATCTTATTATTATTTTAATTTCTAATTAACAAAATATAATTACTCAAGCCAACTCCACAGATACAAAAATTAACACACTAAAAAAACAACCCATTGATTTAAATAAGTTAAATAAAACCTTCACAAAATTTATTAAGTAAAATTTAAATAAATATGTCAAAAATTTAGCTAATTTTATGAAACTAAATGCTAAATACAGATTTACTTACTTTATTTTTATATTATTTCTCTCCTAAATTTTGATTGTATATGATTACTTAACGATAAATTTCAAACAGACTATCAAAGATTATAATTTAAATAAAAGTAAAATGATGAGCAGTGGGGCTAAAGACGAATCACTATAAGGAAAGTTTTATTTTTTAAGCGTTAAATCGCTATAGAGATATATAAAAAATAAAGGCCTCTTACGAGACCTTTATTTTTTATATTTAAGTCTAATTAAACACTCAACATGCTATTTAAAGTTTCAGAGACATTTTTCGATTTCACTTTAGGCTGCAATGCTTGCAAAGCCTGTTGCACTTGAGTCCGCTGAGGTTCTGCCAAAGTGTACCAACGCGACAATACCTGTAACAGTCGTGAACCTAAAATTGGATTCTTCTCGTCAAGATATTGTGCAAGGTTAATAAAGTGAGCTACACCAAAGCCCCACGTGTTTTCAGGATTATTTGATAATCCTCCACTCACCGCACGAATACGGTTTGGAGTTGTTAAATCATAATCAGGATGTTGAGTGAGGTATTCAATTGTTTCAGTTGTCGCATTCGGGTTTGCAGCCTGAATCATAAACCACTGATCTAAAGATAAAGCTTCATCTTTGAAACGGTCATAGAAATCAGCAAGTACATCTTGAGCTTGAGGCGCATTTTGCCAAACTAGTACACGTAGTGCACCTAAACGTTCAGACATATTACCTGTGTTCTGATATTGCACATGTGCGAGTTCAAATGCAGTTTGGTCACCCTGACGAGCTATCATCATCAGCATGATGTTCTTTAACGCACGCACGCCCATTGCCAAAGAAAATTCTTTTTGCAGATCTGGGTCAAGTGTAAGGTAAGTATCTTTCCAGAATGAACCCAACTCTTGTGCTAAACGATTGAGCAATGCTTCACGTTTTACATGAATATCAGCTGGTGCATAGTTCTGATCGATACGACTACCCAAATAACCTTCGCTTGGTACATCAAACAAACGCGATGCCAATAGCGGGTCGCGACCGACTAACTCAGACAAAGTACTTTGAATGGCTTGAATGTACGCATCCGCAGAATGGTCTTCTAGCAAAATACGTTCAAGCAAAGTTTGCGTTGCTTGCCATTGGTTAAAGCCGTTTGTTTCGTGCTGAATTAAGAAAGCTAACTCGTCATCAGTATAATTAAATACAAGATTGACTGGTGCAGAGAAATTACGGAGTAGCGACACAACTGGTTGTTCAGTCACACCTGTAAACTCAATGCTTGCCTCATCTTGGTCAAACAAGTACACGCCATCTTTAACATCGTTTACAAACAAGCTTTCACTATGCAATGTATATTGCTCACCTGTTTTAGCATTAAATAGTGCTAATGCCACAGGAATCGGAACAGCTTTTAAATTTGGATATTTAGGATGTGCTTTTAGGCTTTGTTTAAAGCTTAAACGATAAGTTTGCGCTGCTGCATCATATTCTCCTTTTGCTTCAAGCTTTGGAGTTCCTGGTTGGTTATACCAAGTTAAAAATGCAGATAAATCGACACCTGAGCCAGCAGTTAATGCAGCAACCCAGTCTTCTACAGTCACGGCTTGTCCATCATGACGGCGGAAATATTCGTCGGTTCCTTGACGGTATTTTTCTTTACCTAACAAGGTCGACATCATGCGGTTAATTTCCGCACCTTTTTCATAGACAGTCGCCGTATAGAAGTTATTAATTTCCACAAAGTGATCTGGACGTGGCGGGTGCGATAATGGACCTGCATCTTCAGGGAATTGATGTGATTTCAGCACAGCTACATCATCAATACGTTGAACCGCAGCAGATTGTAAATCTTCAGAGAATGACTGATCGCGGAATACCGTTAAGCCTTCTTTTAAGCAGAGCTGGAACCAGTCACGGCAAGTAATACGATTCCCTGTCCAGTTATGGAAATATTCGTGAGCAATCACAGACTGTACACGCATAATCGCAGCATCAGTGGTGTACTCTTCATCAGCAAGCACGCATGCTGTATTAAAGATATTTAAACCTTTATTTTCCATTGCACCCATGTTGAACTGGCTGACTGCAACAATCATATAGTTGTCGAGGTCATAAGCACGACCATAATGTTCTTCATCCCAACGCATCGAATGCTTTAATGCTTCCATCGCAATATGGCATTTTGGAATATCTTTCTCAATTGCATAGATTTCTAAAGCAACATCACGCCCTTCAGAGGTCGTATAGCGATCTTTAAGAACTGCTAAATCACCAATGACACAAGCAAATAAATAGCTTGGCTTTTTGGTCGGATCTTGCCAAATCGCGAAGTGGCGGTTTTCACCAGCTTCACCTGTTTCTAGCAAATTACCATTGGCAAGTAGTACTGGATATTTTTTGTCTGCTTCTACGCGTGTAGTAAATACAGAAAGTACATCTGGACGGTCTGGATAGAACGTGATTTTGCGGAAACCTTCAGGTTCGTTCTGCGTTACAAACAAGTCATCTGCTTTATATAAGCCTTCTAATTGAGTATTCGTTTCAGGATGAATAATGACTTGCGTTTGTAAAATGACTTCATCTGGTGCATTAGTGATCACCAGTTGTTCACTATCGAGTGAATATTGTGCAGGAGTGAGAATTTGTCCATTGAGCTGAACAGACTGTAATTCTAGGTCACGGCCTAATAGCACCAAATCTCCAGCAGTTTGACGCTTCATCACTAATGTCGAATCAACAATTGTTTTGTCATCATATACTTGGATATCAAGATTAATTGATTCAACCAAGAACGCAGGTTTTTGATAATCTTTTAAATAAACTGTCTGATCTGCCTGAACTGGAGGCTGCGCCGCAATATTCATCTTTATTCCTTATATACTCGTCTAAACGGTAGTATGAGTCGTCATGAAATATCATACGCCAAGTCATACATACTGTATTTGATTACCTTTATGAAATTAATGGGACTTCATTTATACATTTCAAATTAGAATCCTGTTTTATTAGCACAGATTAGACCAAATTTACGATAATCGTTGTTTATATAAGCAATCTATACAATAAAAATAAAACACCTTTAGCTTTTAACATTTTTTAGAGTCAGCTTACATTTTGGGCATGGTTCTTGCGTAATTAAATATACCAATATGGGTATCTAAATTAGAACAAGAGGTGTCAGCATGGAATTCAAAGCACATTTTCATCGACTAGAGAACATTAAAGCTATTCATGATCTATCAGCAGCAGGACTCGATCACCATGTGATTGCCGTGTTCTTATCTGCGGAAGGTATTTCTATTACCACTCAGGAGGTTACTTCTATTGTTAATACTTACGATGCGTTAGGGAAATTGAAATTACCAAGTAAAAAAGTACAGGCACTTATTAAGGCCAAAAAGCTTGGCCAAAATGATGAGAGCTTGCCGTGCCCTGTTTAATTCAACTTTTTAGCCCACTATGAAAACCTAAAATCGAAACTTAGATTTTAGGTTTTTCTATTTTAGCAACAAACGAAAGTGGCAATCTCCGCCATCTACAGCACGGCTGTGTATAATAGCCCTATCATTTTTATTTTATGTTCGGAGCAAAATGGCCTTACAAATTCTACAGAAACAGCTAGATGAAAGTAGCCATTGCCCTCTCTGCCAAGCTTCAATGTACTGGGTAGATGCCGAGCAATTTGAACAAGACATTCAATTCCATGAATGCAGTCATTGTCAGCACCGTCTATTTAAAGATCAAAGAATGACTTGCCATTGTGATACATGCACAAAACAACGGAAAAAGCTTCTACAACAAACACGCCTACAAGAACAACGCCATTTTAAGTCAAAAGAACAACCACAACGCAGTCTGGAACAACTCAGCTTTTTACATAAACTGTTCTTGCTTAGTCTTCTAGACGACTATGCCCGTGAAGAAATCGCTCATGATGAATATATTCATTGGGACAAAATTAAATACCATCACATCACGCCTAACTGGATGTTTCAGAGCTATTTAATTAAACAGTTGCATAAAGATGGCATTTTGAATGCAAATGACCAAACTGATGACCCACAATGTTTTCACTTAAATATTCGTTTAGATGGCTACAGCGATCCAAGTTTATTTAGTGTGGCTCAACAGTTACGTAATTGGTTTTATGAAAATTTAAGCTTTGGTATTCCTTTTCGTAGTGCAGATGAAGTGAAAGACGTACTTTTTCAGGTGCTCTATCAAGAAATTATCCAGTTTATGCAGTTCTACTGCCGAACTTGGGGTATCCAAATTGCCGGGAATTCAAATTTTCAAAGCTTTTGCTATCGTTTAATGGATTCACTCGCAATTGGGCAGATTTATTATCTGGTACAAACTGCACTCGAATATCTGTATAAACAAAAAGTTTTACAGCCTCGCAATGATAAATTTATTAACACTAATCTATTAAAGAAGACTTTAGAACAATATCGAGAAAGAGCCGTGACCGAAAAGTGGGAAACCTCTATGCTCCCCCGTCCTCACAATATTCCTTACAGTAAAATGAGTTATATTTTGCTTAATCGTTTCTTAGGTTACGACGAACAGATATTTGTGCAACCAGTATGGAAAGCATGGCGAAAAATTGAACCACGTTTAAACTTTTATTCTGTCAAACGTTGTATGTATTGTGGCTCAAATGATTTAAGCGTTGACTATGATGCAGCAGATTATGTTTCTTTGATTTGCCAAAAATGTAAGCATCAAGACCACTATTTTACCCACTGAATTTATAATCACTTTGGCTTACCTAGGGATAATAATATGACATCGACATCTAGTTTGATTGAACAGGTCATTGAAGCTTGGTACAACATGCAAGCAAAAACGCCTCTTGTACAATGTATTACCAATAGCGTTGCTGCAAACTATACGGCCAATGTATTACTCGCGTCTGGTGCTTCGCCTGCGATGATTGATAATCCTTATGAAGCAGAAAGCTTTACCAAAATCGCATCGGCCTTGAGCATTAATTTAGGTACGCCCACCACTGAGCAAATGCAAGCCATGCAGATCTCAGCTAAAACAGCTCAGTTAAATGATATTCCATGGGTACTTGATCCGGTTGGCTATGGGCCAATTTTAGCTTGGCGTAGTCAAATGACAGACGAGCTTTTACAATTTAAGCCAAGCATTATTCGTGGTAATGCTTCAGAAATCAGTACGCTGGCAGGTAATCAGGTTCAATCTAAAGGTGTAGATAGTACCCTTAGTAGTGATGATGTCTATCGACAGGCATACGCGCTATTAGTACATACAGACTGTATCGCAATTTCAGGTGAGTCAGATTACATTCTATCTAAAGAACTAGATGTCGTTATCCAAATTAACGGCGGCAGCCCCTTACAACCTAAAATTACAGCAACAGGATGTGCTTTGGGTGCGTTAATCGCTGCATATAGTGCGGTAACGACTCCAACCATTGCTGCGCTTTCAGCTCATATACATTTTGCAATTGCGGGTAAACTTGCATCCAATCAGGCACAAACCATGGGAAGTTTTAGTAACATTTTTATGGACTATATCCATATGTTAGATGCCAACCTGATTGAGCAATATGCAAATATCAAGCTGTTTGGTTTAAAGGCATAACCACAAGAAGTTATGCCTTTGTGGGTAACGGACTACTTTAAAAGTAAGTAGATATCTGTAATAAGATCACATTCTTTCACATCATGCACAAAGTTATGATAGTGAAAGAAAACTGGATAATCTCCAGCTTCTTCGGGCTGCTCAGGTAACCAGTTTTTAAAGATGTAATACACACTTTCTTTAATCTGGTCATGGCTACCAAAATGTCTTACGGTCGCGTAACGTCCAGCAGGAATTTCCCCTGTTTGTACGCCATAAATATTTTCAGGTACAGCCGTTTCAATTGACCCTGCAATGTCAAACCTAAACGCGTCTGATGGCGTTTGTTCAGGGTCAGAAAAAGGAATGCCATACGTTCTTGATTTAGTCACGAGTGATAAACCAGTTTCTTTACGCCAAGCAATAAAACGTGCAGCAGTTTCAAAAACTTTATCTGGACTTCCCAAATGTGACAGATACGCAATCTTTTGGGCAGGACGCTCAAGAATATTTACATTCATTTTTAGCTCACTTTTCGGAAGTGTAAAAACAAACTTCTGGTGCCAAGATTCCCAGTCCGGTTTATCTCTAAAAGCCCGAGGAGTTTGATCAAATGAACGCTTAAATGCACGAGTAAATGCCTCTGGACTATCAAACCCTGCTTGTAATGCAATCTCAATAATTTTAAGATCGGGTTCAAAAGCCAATTGAAAAGAGGCCCGCTTTAAACGAGAAAGTTGAATAAACTTCATCACATTTAAACCAATATGAACGGCAAAAATACGATGAAAATGAAATTTGGATAAGGCTGCAATCTGGCTTAATCGATCAACATCTAAATCTTCATCTAAATGTCTTTGAATATAATCGCAAACCAGTTGCAGCTTTTGTGTATATACAGCCATACATTTATGTCTGTTCATTCGATAGCACTACTTTTACATAGTGCTGATCTCTATTCTTGATCGAAATTGCGCTTTTAAAAGTTATACAACTTGCTTAAAATAATCTTCTTTTGGCATATCAACAAGTTCAACACACAATTGAATTTCTTTATTAAACTCTTGTTGTAGATAATTTTTATTGCTGAGTGCCGCTAACAACTGATCACCCATCAGTTGTTTTTGCTCTGCATTTCTTCCCGACAAAATATAAACTTTTACATGAATATAAGCCTGTTCTAGTCCCAAACCAATTAGGAAAACATCATCTTTACGCGCACGGCTTTTAATGTCTTCTGGGCTAAACAACTCTGTTTCAATAAGCGTTGTATTAATTTCTTCAAGTAATTGTTTTGCGTTTAATCCAGTTAAGTTATCTGAATAATCAACTACAATGTGCGGCATAGCCACCTCAATTTATGTAATAAGTAATTAAGCTAATTAAACTTTACTCAATAAATAATAAAGCTAATCGAACCTGATCATATCCCATTCGAGGGCTGGTTGCTTCAACGATTGGTCTTAGTTTGATCGAACCATCATCAGAAAAATGATCTGGATTTTGGCGCTTTTTCAGTTTCTTATAAATTTTTCGGATTTCTTCCACCACCTCTTCACCAGGATGGGCAACCGAAATATCCAGTTTTTGTTCTTTATGCAGTCGCGCCAAATGGTTAATGATTGTCGCTGGGGTTAGACCACGTTCATGCGCAATATCTTCAATCTCATAGCCTTCTTCAAACAACGCACGTGTTTCGTCTAGAGTTGCCGAGGCATAATTTTGTTTCGCACCTTTTGTGAGTTTTTTCTCATTACGAGAAATCTCAGTTTCATTTAAAGTTCCGCCACAGTGACGAATAAAGGCCTTGTGCTGGGCAGTTAAATCTACATCTGCAAAATTAACTTCGGCTTCTTTAGAAAGCTCTTGGAAACGACGATCGGCTTTTACAGCCAAGCTATCTAGCTCTAGAGCTTGCTCGTTAATCCCTAATAACTTTAATCCAGTTAAAGATTTCAAACGCGAGAGCGCGACATAACCCTGACCTTTTTCAAAGGTATTTGTGAGGTTAATTTCAGCAGCTTCTAAAGTCATGCCTTGGCTTTTATGAATGGTAATCGCCCATGCCAAACGAAGTGGAATTTGCTGGAAACTGGCAATCACTTTACCTGCATCATTTTCAACTGACCAAGTTTCAGGCGCAACCAGCAATGTCGTGCCATCGGTCAATTTCACCTTTGGTAGCAAACCATTTTCATCATCTTCTTCAAAACCAATGACTTCACCTAAACTCCCGTTGATATATCCCATATCAAAGTTGTTTTTTACAAACATGACTTTTGCATGTTTCTTGAGGGTGAGTTCTTCTGGTGCACGAACCGAAGATTTTAAAGTTTCTACCAGTTTTTCATTACCATCTAAAACCGCATTGAATTGATGCCCTTCATTATCAATTTCATTTAAATGCTGATAATTGATATTGTCGACATCCATATTGTGAGTATAAAGACGAGTAAAGGTCTCACCAATATCTTGTGAGCGTGATTGACGTAACGCGTGTATATGGTCTGCTTGAATATTTTGCGCGCGAATGGCATTTAAAATCTGGTTAAGGATTTCATCGTCTTGGCGGTGTTGTTCTGTTAAATAACATACGCGAAATTTAGCTTCGACCCATGCATCAGACATAAAACAGAACTTATCACGGTTGGCTTCACTATTACGTCCAACTGGTGGCAACTGAAAGAAATCTCCGGCAACAATGACTTGGATACCGCCAAATGCCTCATCGCTTTCTTTAAAATATTTTAAAACCTGATTCACCAGATTAAGCTGCTTCGCATGTAACATCGAAATTTCATCGATGACGAGAACTTGCGCATTTTCAAGGTGTTCCTTGAGATATTTACGCTCTTTCATACGTTTTAGGTCATCATCAGTTAACTGATCTTTAATCCCGATGCCTGCCCATGTATGAATCGTCATGCCGTTCATATGCGTTGCAGCAATACCTGTAGATGCCGTAATCGCCACAGGCACTTTACGTGCTTTTAAGTATTGGATGTACTGATTGAGTGTATAGGTTTTCCCTGCACCAGCCGAACCGGTTAAAAAGACATTTTCACCTGCTTTAAGCAGTTTAAGCGCAGTTTCCTGTTTCATAATCTCATAAGTACATCTTCAACAGCCCATAGCTTAACGACTTTCCCGAAAAAATTAAATGAATGAGCTAGAATTTATTAAAATTTAATATAAATCAATAACTAAAATTAAAATAATATTTGGTAGGTTTTTGGTAGGTAGGAAAATAATCTTCACATCACAATACTAAGGCCATGGTGAGGCTCACCTGTAATAACAAACAATGGATTTATGGAAGAAGGAATCACTCCATGGCTTTTAAAAATATTGCAGATCAAACAAACGGTTTTTATATTCCATGCGTATCACTCTTTGGACCAGGATGTGCTAAAGAAATTGGTACAAAGGCACAAAACCTCGGCGCAAAAAAAGCATTAATTGTGACCGATGCAGGTTTATTTAAATTTGGTGTCGCAGATCTTATCGCAAACTATTTAACCGAAGCAGGCGTTGCTAGCCATATTTTCCCTGGTGCTGAACCAAACCCAACCGATATCAATGTCCATAATGGCGTAAATGCCTATAACGACAATGGCTGTGACTTTATTGTCTCGCTAGGTGGTGGTTCATCTCATGACTGTGCAAAAGGGATTGGCCTAGTTACTGCTGGTGGTGGTCATATTCGTGATTACGAAGGGATTGATAAAAGTAAAGTCCCAATGACACCACTGATTGCAGTGAATACAACGGCTGGTACTGCATCTGAAATGACCCGTTTCTGTATTATTACCAATACAGACACTCACGTAAAAATGGCAATTGTTGACTGGCGTTGTACCCCACTCATTGCAATTGATGATCCGAAACTCATGATTGCCAAACCTGCTGGTTTAACAGCGGCAACGGGTATGGATGCTTTAACCCATGCTGTTGAAGCCTATGTTTCTACGGCGGCCAACCCAATTACCGATGCGTGTGCAGAAAAAGCCATCACCATGATTAGTCAATGGTTACAACCTGCTGTAGCAAATGGTGAAAACATCGAAGCACGTGATGCAATGAGCTATGCACAATACTTGGCTGGTATGGCGTTTAACAATGCATCTTTAGGTTATGTACATGCGATGGCGCATCAATTGGGCGGTTTCTATAACCTACCTCACGGCGTATGTAATGCAATCTTGTTACCACACGTGTGCGAATTTAACTTAATTGCCTGCCCAGATCGCTACGCAAAAATCGCAGAGTTAATGGGTGTAAAAACTCATGGACTAACTGTGATGGAAGCTGCGTATGCTGCAATTGATGCCATTCGTAAACTGTCTTCATCCATTGGTATTCCATCTGGTTTAACAGAGCTTGGTGTAAAAACTGAAGACCTTGCGGTCATGGCCGATAATGCTCAAAAAGATGCATGTATGCTGACCAATCCACGTAAAGCAAATCATGCACAAGTTGTGGAGATTTTTAAAGCAGCACTTTAATACTGATGTAATGGCACATCCCTCTAGTAAGTCAAACCCCTCCGACCGTTGACTTACTTTTTGGGGAATACTTAGCTCCAGCGGTATTCCCTTTTTTTAAACCTCTATTCCAATCCAACCTCTAAACCTGATTGACAATTCGCCCATTTCATTGAAGGATACTCAGCATGTCTTAATTACAATAGCTCGATAAAAATGAATACATCCTCAGCTACTCAAAATTATGTTCCAGATATTTTAGGTACTGGCTACGAACAGCTCACACTCAACTTTCCTGATGATTATGAAGGTAAAGTTGTAGCTACCTTAGTGCGTAAAAAGGCCGCTCAATCTACTCAAAAAGCTGTGCTGTATATTCATGGTTTTTTAGATTATTTCTTTCAAACTGAAATGGCTGAACAATTCAACGCGCATGGTTATGACTTCTATGCCTTGGATTTAAGAAAATACGGTCGTTCCAAACTACCCCATCAAATCTTCTATAATGTGCTTGATTTAAGTGAATACGATGCCGAAATTACTCAAGCATTAGATATCATTGCTAAAGAACAACACACACAAGTCTTGCTTGCAGGTCATTCAACAGGTGGTCTGACAGCAACGCTTTATGCTGCCCATCACCCAAATCATCCTCTTGTTAAAGCGCTGTGGGCAAATAGTCCATTTTACGACTTTAATTTAAGCTTGGTCGAAAAAAAGTTTGGTATTCCAATGCTCAGCCGAGTAGGAAAATATCTACCTAAAGTTAAATTCCCAAGCCAACTTAACAAATGGTACACCGCAAGTCTTCACAAAGAACTTAAAGGCGAATGGGACTTTAATCTGGACTGGAAACCAACGTCTGCCCCTACTGTTCAACTCAGCTTTGTACATGCGATTCATACGGCACAAAAAGAGATTCATCGTGGTATAAAACTCGATATCCCTGCACTGATTATGCATTCTCATCAGACTAAAAACCCTAAAAAATGGGGAGTTGATGCGACTCAAAGTGATGTGATTTTAGATGTTAAAGACATTGAAAAACACGGTAAAAAAATTAAAGGAGATGTCTCTGTTGTCTCTATTCACAATGGCTTGCATGATTTAGTCCTTTCGGTCCAGCCAGTACGAGAACAAGTTTATCAACAGTTGTTCCAATGGCTGGATCAAAAAATCACTTAACTGAGCTTAGGTGAGTCAAGGTATTTCATCAGCAATTGATGCGCGGGATGTTCACTCGGTACTAACTCCATAAGACGTTCTACCGCATCGATTGCTTCAGGGAAATGAGCTAAATGCTTAAGTAATAAATCTGTTTCTTGCGTTTTAAAAATTGCATCGCTCAAGCGCGATTCGAGGCAGTCACGCCATGCACATAAAAACGGGCTTTCAGTTTTTGCCAGAAAAACACCTGTGTAAAGCTGCAAAGCAGAGGCCGCATATCCCGCATCCAGTGCCTGTTCAGCTTGTAAAAAATCCGCTTCAACATGTACAAGCAAACGATATGGACGTGAACCAAGTAAACCACCCAAAATATCTCGAAGTTGTGACATTTCAGCTTTAAGCGTCCCCATACTGACTTTACGTTCGCCATAGAGCGCCTGATAAAGATGCTCTAAAGTTAAGCCATGCGGACATAACGCCAATATGGTTAAAATCTCAATTTGACGCGGCGTTAATAATAAACTTTTGCCATTAAATTTAACTTGTGGCGTTGAAAATGCACGAATATGTAATTGCTGACGCTGCTGCTCTAGCAAGGCAGATTGAATAATGGATGCGCAACGTTCGGCGGCCAATATTCCTAAACTATTATGGTTCTTCCAAGTAGTCGATAAATCAACGACACCTAGAGTTTGTTTTGAGTATGGATCGATAATTGGCGCGGCATAGCACACCCAATCATGAATCGACTCCATATAGTGTTCATTAGAAAAAACACAACTTGATTGCTGAGTTTTTAAAGACAAAGCCAATGCATTGGTGCCAACAAATTCTTCACGCCATTGCCCACCCTGCACAAAGTGAACACGCTCAGCTGCACTTTGCATTTGAGCACTTGTTGCCGTCCAAATGATCGTACTACCAATGTCACCAACAGCGATCACCATTGAGGATTGTTCAGCGATATGACGTAAGTCGTCGGCACACTGACTTAAAGCCATATCTAAAGCATTTTGTGAAGCAGATTTTTTCTCGACTAATGGAGCAGCAAAACGCTCTTTAGGAATCGCAGCAGAGGCTGACCGTTCCCATGAACTTGCAATACTTTGACCCAGTTTGGCAGCATTTTGAGGAGAGAGACTATTTTGCGTACGCAGTTGATCAATCAACGTCCGTTGCTGCAATAAATCCTTTTTTGTGAACATTTGTAAATTCCTTATATATCCACATTTCTATTCCAACCTTTCTCCAACCTTCTTCTTTATATCCTAATTATACAAAGTACGAAAGTACCTACTGACAGGGTTCTTGTTAGTCTTTAGTCCTAAAAAGCAAAGGAATATTTATATGCGCTATATCGATCCAAATCAACCAGGCTCAAAAGTTCAATTTAAATCACAATATGAAAATTTTATTGGCGGTGAATGGGTTGCACCTGTAAAGGGTGCATATTTTGATAATGTATCTCCTGTTGATGGAAAAGCTTTCACACGTATTCCACGCTCTAGTGCCGAAGATATCGAACTCGCGCTAGATGCAGCGCACAAAGCGAAAGCAACATGGAATAAAGCCTCACCAACGGTACGCTCAAATATACTTTTAAAAATTGCTGATCGTTTAGAAGCAAATCTTGAAATGCTTGCTGTCGCAGAAACTTGGGATAACGGTAAAGCAGTCCGCGAAACTTTAGCAGCAGACCTACCACTTGCGATTGACCATTTCCGTTATTTCGCTGGATGTATTCGTGCTCAAGAAGGCGGCATCTCTGAAATTGATGAAGATACCATTGCCTACCACTTCCATGAACCACTTGGTGTAGTTGGCCAAATCATTCCATGGAACTTCCCAATTTTAATGGCAGCATGGAAACTTGCTCCTGCTCTAGCGGCTGGTAACTGTGTCGTGATTAAACCAGCAGAGCAAACACCAGTAGGTATTTTACTGGTTGCTGAACTCATCCAAGATATCTTACCGCCGGGTGTACTTAATATTGTTAATGGTTTCGGTTCAGAAGTCGGCCGCCCGTTAGCGACAAACCCACGTATTGCCAAAATTGCTTTCACAGGTTCAACACAAACTGGACAAATGGTGATGCAATATGCGACCGAAAATATTATTCCAGTGACATTAGAACTTGGTGGTAAGTCACCAAACCTTTTCTTTGAAGACATCATGGATAAAGAAGATGATTTCTTAGAAAAAACACTTGAAGGTTTTGCAATGTTTGCCTTGAACCAAGGTGAAGTATGTACTTGCCCTTCTCGTGCTTTAGTACAAGAAAGTATTGCTGATCAGTTCTTGGAGTTGGCTGTGGAGCGTGTAAAACGTATTAAAACTGGTCATCCACTTGATACCGAAACCATGATTGGCGCTCAAGCATCTCTACAACAGCAAGAGAAAATCTTACGTTGTATTAATACGGGCCGCGAAGAAGGTGCAGAACTCTTACTTGGCGGTAGTGGCCGTAAAGAAGTAGGTGATGGTTTCTATGTTGATCCGACTATTTTTAAAGGTCACAACGGCATGCAAGTTTTCCAAGAAGAAATTTTTGGACCTGTACTTGCTGTGACAACGTTCAAAGACTTTGACGATGCAATTAAAATTGCCAATGACACCATGTATGGTTTAGGTGCAGGTGTTTGGTCACGTTCAGCTCACATTTCTTATCGTGCTGGTCGCGCTATTGAAGCGGGTCGTGTCTGGACAAATTGCTATAACATCTACCCTGCTCATGCTGCATTTGGTGGCTACAAAAAATCAGGTATTGGTCGTGAAAACCACAAGATGATGCTAGATCATTATCAACAAACTAAAAACTTGTTGGTTAGTTATTCAACTAAACCAATGGGCTTCTTCTAAGTTCTGCACCAAGTTGATACCAGACTATCAACACTAGAAAGAAGTAAGATCATTAATTATGTAAGAAGCCAGTAATTTAGATTACTGGCTTCTTTATTTAGTACTGTTAGTTCTCAAGTTTTTATCATTTTGAATAAAAAAGCGTCATCTATTATCTAAAGTGCTTCATTTAGGCACTGCTTTTGCATTGATTCATACAAACCCACTCGCAGGAGTATTGTATGAATCAACCAGAAACAGCTTCCGTTATTACTTCAAGCGCAGAAGTTTCATCAGCAGAATATTTTGCTCAGCGTCAACTTAAACAAGGTACCGTGGGTTGGTTACTCCTGATTGGTTTAGGCGTGGCTTATGTGATATCTGGTGATTTTGCCGGTTGGAACTTCGGTATTGCCCAAGGTGGTTGGGGTGGTATGTTTATTGCCACTGCCCTCGCTGCAGTCATGTACCTGTGTCTATGTCTTTCTATGTCAGAAATGTCTACCATGATGCCGACAGCAGGTGGCGGTTATAGTTTTGCGCGTGCTGCCTTTGGTCCTTTTGGTGGCTATTTAACAGGAACAGCCATTTTAATTGAATACGCAATTGCTCCTGCGGCGATTGCCGTATTTATTGGCGGTTATTGCGAATCTCTATTTGGCATTAATGGCTGGATGATTTACCTCGCCTGCTACGCCATTTTTATGGGCATACATCTGAAAGGTGCCGGCGAAGCCTTAAAAATTATGTTTGCGATTACACTTGTCGCAGCAGTTGCTCTGGTTGTGTTTATTGTCGCAATGATTCCGCATTTTAATGCACAAAACCTGTTAGATATTCCGGTTGGTACAGGTATGGGAGCAAGTCGTTTTCTACCCCATGGTTACTTAGGTATCTGGGCAGCAGTTCCTTTTGCAATCTGGTTTTTCCTTGCAGTTGAAGGTGTTCCTTTAGCAGCCGAAGAAGCGAAAGATCCTGCAAAATCATTACCGCGTGGTTTGATTGGTTCAATGCTAATTTTAACGGCGTTCGCTATGCTCATTTTATTCTTGGGTGCGGGCGCAGCAGGTGCAAGTACTTTACAAAATTCTGGCGCTCCCCTCGTCGATGCTCTGGTTAAAGTTTATGGCAGCAACACTTGGCTTGCGACTTTTGTAAATTTTGTTGGGTTAGCAGGTTTAATCGCAAGTTTCTTTTCAATTATCTATGCCTATTCACGTCAAATTTTTGCATTGTCACGTGCTGGTTACTTACCTACTTCACTCTCTTTAACCAATAAAAATAAAGCCCCTTATCTGGCAATTATTATTCCGGGCATTATTGGGTTCTTGCTTTCACTTACCAAAGAAGGCGATTCACTGATTTTAATCGCGGTTTTTGGTGCCACCATTTCCTATGTGTTGATTCTTTTATCCCATATCAAACTACGCCTCTCTAAACCCGACATGCCTCGTCCTTATAAAACTCCTGGGGGAATCGTTACTTCAAGTATTGCCTTAATTCTAGCAGTCGCTGCTGTAGTTGCGGGCTTTGTTGTTAATCCGAAAGTTTGGTTTATTTCTGCCGCTATTTATGTCGTATTTATTGCTTACTTTTTGTTCTACAGTCGCTATCATTTAGTCAAGGGAACACCTGAAGAAGAGTTTGCAAATATTAAAGCTGCTGAACAAGAGCTATAAATAAAAGGATGCAACCATGAGTTATCGCAATATTGTCGCCAATCAGCAATATCACTTTGCTGACCTAAAAACTTTAATGGCAAAAGCAACGCCATTACGTTCAGGCGATGAGTTAGCAGGTGTAGCTGCCAGAGATGCAACTGAACATGTTGCGGCACAAATGACACTGGCCGATGTACCACTTAAAACTTTTTTAAATGAAGTAGTGGTCGATTACGAAACAGATGAAATTACGCGACTGATTATTGATGAACATGATCTGGCAGCCTTTGCTCCTATTTCACACTTTACAGTAGGTGATTTTCGGAATTGGTTACTTGGAGAAGAAGCAACTGCACAAAGCTTAAAAGCATTAGCATCAGGTTTAACTCCAGAAATGGTGGCTGCTGTCAGCAAAATTATGCGCAATCAAGATTTGATTTATGTCGCCAGCAAATGTGAAGTCGTTACCCAGTTTCGCAACACCATTGGTCTAAAAGGCCATCTTTCTACCCGTTTGCAACCCAATCACCCTACCGACGATGTTCTTGGTATTTCTGCCAGTATTTTAGATGGCTTGATGTATGGCAATGGTGACGCTGTGATTGGCATTAACCCTGCAACAGATAATTTACATAATTTGTCAGAGCTACTGAAATTGCTTGATCATGTAATTCAGGAGTATCAAATTCCGACACAATCTTGTGTACTCACGCATATTAGTTCAGGTATTCAACTCGCTGAAAAAAATGTGCCGATTGATTTAATGTTTCAATCAATCGCTGGCACCCAACTGGCTAACGAAGGTTTTGGAATTTCACTCGATTTACTGCAAGAAGGATATGAAGCCACGCTTGCACTCAAACGCGGAACCATTGGACAAAACATTATGTACTTTGAAACTGGTCAAGGTAGTGCATTATCAAGCAATGCACATCACGGCGTTGACCAGCAAACATTAGAAACCCGTGCCTATGCCGTAGCCCGAAAATATAATCCTCTTTTGGTGAATACAGTCGTCGGTTTTATTGGCCCAGAGTACCTTTTTAACGGCAAACAAATTATACGCGCAGGTCTAGAAGACCATTTTTGTGGCAAGTTACTTGGCGTCCCCATGGGCTGCGACATTTGTTACACCAACCATGCCGATGCAGACCAAAATGATATGGATGTTCTGCTTACCTTATTTGGTGCCGCGGGCATCAACTTTATTATGGGTATTCCAGGCTCAGACGATGTCATGCTCAACTATCAAACGACCTCATTCCATGATGCCCTTTACCTAAGACAACTCTTAGGTTTAAAACCCGCTCCTGAGTTTTCTGCTTGGCTTGAACAACAAGGTATTTTTAAACAGCAAAACTCTCAAATTTGCTGGGCAGATCACATGCCCGACCAATTCTCTCGCCTGCTCATGAACTAGGGAGAACGCCATGAAACTGAACCGTGATATTCAATATCCATCTTCTACTCATCAAGATCAGTGGGAAAAACTTAAACAGTTTACCGATGCCCGTATTGCTTTGGGTCGTGCAGGTTGCAGTATCCCAACACGAGCCTTACTTGAATTCCAGTTGTCTCATGCACAAGCAAAAGATGCTGTTTATCAAGATCTGGACGTTTTTCATTTATCTGAACAATTACAGCAAATACAGCTTCCAAGCATTCATGTACAAAGTAATGCATCCAATAAAGAAATTTACCTTAAACGCCCAGATTTAGGACGTCAGCTTTCAAGCCAATCAAAAGATGTCTTAATTAAGGAATATGCAGAAAATCCACAACAATACGATGTTTGTATTGTGGTAGGTGACGGACTCTCTGCAAGAGCAATTGAAGCGAATGCTGTGGCATTTATTACAGCGCTAAGCGAACAAATTCAGCAAGAAAACTGGAGTCTTGCACCAATTACACTTGCGACAGGTAGCCGAGTTGCTCTTGGCGATGAAGTCGCAGAAATTTTCAAAGCATCTATGCTTGTTATGCTTATTGGCGAACGTCCGGGACTAAGCTCTCCGGACAGTATGGGCATTTACTATACATGGAATGCATATTCAGGCTGCCTCGATGCGAAACGCAATTGTATTTCAAATGTTCGCCCAGCAGGCTTAAGTATTCCAGTTGCAGTACAACGTTTAATCGCATTAATGAAAAAATCAAAACAACTCGGTTTTTCAGGCGTTAATTTAAAAGATGAACATCAACTTTCAAACATAGGCCTTGAGGAAACTCAAAAGCTATTATTTTAAACAGTAGAATATGTTTAGGGATTTATTCATAAATAGATAATCCTTTGCATAACAACATCATTTTAACGAAAAATATCAATTTTCGGATTTTGGCGATTTATACAGATATTCTCTTCTTTATATTTATCGCTATACTCCACGTATTGATCTTCTATGAATCATTTGTATGAGCACAACAAACGCCTTCCCTAAAACTATTTATGCCATTCAGCATCTTGCTTTCGAAGACTTAGGTTCATTAGAAGATGTCTTTTATCAACTCGGATTTCGTGTCCGTTATTTTGAAGCAGGTGTTGATGATTTAACCCCTGCTTTTTCACATGAAGGTTTAACCATTATTTTAGGTGGTCCAATCGGAGTTTATGAAACTGACGATTATCCATTCTTAAAAGATGAAATCGCTTTACTCAAACAACGTTTAGCAGCTGATAAACCTACTCTGGGCATTTGCCTAGGTGCACAGCTTATTGCTCATGCACTTGGCGCAAAAGTATATGCAGGACATCAAAAAGAAATTGGCTGGGGTCCACTGAGTTTAAGCCTACGCGCTAATCAAGTTTTATCTGGTTTGCTTAATAATGTGCATGTTCTACATTGGCATGGTGACACGTTCGACCTTCCTGAAAATGCAGTGCTTTTAGCAAGTTCTGATATTTATACCAATCAGGCATTTGAGGTCGGGAATAATATTCTTGCCTTACAGTTCCACATTGAAACCACTGAAGAACATTTTGAAAAGTGGTTAATTGGCCATACATGTGAACTTCGCCATGCAAATATTTCAATTCCAAAGCTTCGCGAAGATAATTTGCAATACGCTCAAGCACTCGAACATGCTGCATTTGAAATTATTCAAAAATTTCTCAAACGCATTGGATATAGTGGTTAAATTATAAAAATATAATTTAATAATTGATTAATTAGATTATATTTCTCAAACTAAATGTTTATTTTTTACCCAAAGGTGGATTAATAATCTATCTTTGGGAACCTTTATAATTAATTTACGTGTATTATAAATTTATTCATTTTTGTAACATAAAATACACGCTGATTTACTATGGACATCTGGAAATTCATTAAAAGCTTTAATACGGTGAACACCTATTTATTGCTTGCATGTATTCTACTCATCACAATTATTGCTTATTTTTATGTCATTAATCCTGCTTAGCTTAATCGCCAAAGCAAAATAAAAAATAATATGAGTATGAACACCATAAAAAAGCCCAACTGAGTTGGGCTTTTTTATATCTGCTATTTACTCACAACATATTGTTCGTCTTGCGAAAAAGTAAGAGATTAACAATCCCCAACTGTCTACTCACAACATGTTGCTCGTCTTGCAAAGAAATAAGAGATTAACAATCTCTTATTTCTTCTCAGGTTTAAAGCTATCTTTCAAATCGAGAATACGGTTAAACACTGGTTTTTCAGGTGAATGATCATGTTGATCAGCAACGAAATAACCTTCACGCTCAAACTGGAAACGATCTTCTGGTTTAGCTTGTGCCAAAGCTGGTTCAATTACAGCTTCTAACACTTTCATCGAATCCGGATTTAGGTTTGCCAAGAAATCATCACCTGTTTCAGGGTCTGCTTCTGTGAACAAACGATCGTAAATACGTACTTCAGCAGGAATACCTTTGGTTGCAGATACCCAGTGAATTACGCCTTTCACTTTACGGCCTTCAGGGTTTTTACCTAAGGTTTCAGGGTCAATTGAACATTTCAGCTCAACCACTTCACCATTAGCATCCTTAATGACTTCATCACATTTAATCACGTAAGCATGACGTAAACGTACTTCGCCGTCAGGAATTAAGCGTTTAAAGCCTTTTGGCGGTACTTCCTCAAAGTCTTTACGGTCAATATAGATTTCCTTAGTTAAAGGAATCACACGGTCACCCATATCAACGTTAGGATGGCGAGCATGCGTAAGATCCATATCCTCTGATAAATTGGTTAAAGTCACTTTAAGTGGGCTTAAAACAGCCATACCACGCGCAGCTGTATTTTCCAAAGATTGACGAATACAGAACTCAAGCATTGCAACATCTACAATACCATCAGTTTTTGACACACCTACACGTTTACAGAAATCACGTAAACCCTCTGGTGTAAAGCCACGACGACGCATACCTACTACTGTTGGCATACGCGGGTCATCCCAACCATTTACATGACCACCTTCCACCAATTTACGTAATTTACGTTTTGATGTAATGGTGTAGTCCACGTTTAAACGTGAAGATTCGTACTGATGTGGAACTGCTTTAGATTTTACCTTTTCTACAATCCAGTCATAAAACGGACGGTGATCTTGGAACTCTAATGTACAAAGCGAATGAGTAATCCCTTCAATAGCATCAGACAATGGATGAGCATAGTCATACATTGGATAGATTTTCCACTTATCACCTGTTTGATGATGCTCTGAATGCAATACGCGATATAAAATTGGATCACGCATGTGTACGTTTGGGCTCGCCATATCAATTTTGGCACGTAAAACAGCTTCACCCTCTTTAAATTCCCCACTGCGCATTTTTTCAAAGCGAGCAAGGTTTTCTTCAACAGATGCATCACGGTATGGTGAATTTTTACCCGGTTCAACAAAACTACCGCGGTTTAACTTAATTTCTTCTGGAGACTGTAAATCAACATAAGCATCACCTTGCTCAATTAATTGAACAGCCCATGCATATAATTGATCAAAATAACTTGATGCATAGCGTGGCTCACCATTCCAGTTAAAACCAAGCCATTTCACATCATTCGCAATACCGTCAACGTACTCTTGTTCTTCAGCATCAGGGTTTGTATCGTCAAAACGTAAATTACATAAACCATCAAACTCTTCAGCCACACCAAAGTTTAGGCAAATCGCTTTTACATGACCAATATGCAAATAACCATTTGGTTCTGGTGGAAAACGCGTTACGATCTGATTTGCACGTCCAGCAGCCAAGTCTTCAGTAATGACTTGGCGAACAAAATCTAAGCCAGCCTGTTGTTCTTGCTGCGCAGAATCGACAGAGGCATGAGTATTCGGTGTCGGGTTATTTGGCAGGCTCGAGACAACATCATTAGGCTTCATAGTGTATCAATCACTTCTTTGTAGATAAAATTTCGAAAAATTTAAACGCTATCTTCATTTTTAACAAAGATTTTAACGTTTTTTACTTGCCTTGTAGTTTACAGTTTGCTTATGCTTCTCTCAACCAAAAACCCATGGTCATAAGCCCATGTTTAGGAGATTAATGTAATGAGTTTTCCTCAAGTCGAATTAAACACCAATAAAGGTCGTATTGTTCTTGAACTGAATGCTGAAAAAGCACCTAAAACAGTAGCAAACTTTTTAGAATATGTACGTGACGGTTTTTATGACGGCGTTATTTTCCACCGCGTCATTGATGGTTTCATGATCCAAGGTGGCGGTATGGATGAAAACTTCAAAGAAAAAGCGACACGTGATTCAATTGAAAATGAAGCTGATAACGGTTTAAGCAACGACGAAGGTACGATTGCAATGGCGCGTACTCAAGCTCCTCACTCAGCGTCTGCTCAATTCTTTATCAACGTGAAAAATAACTCTTTCTTGAACCATACCTCTAAAACTGCTCAAGGTTGGGGTTATGCTGTATTTGGTAAAGTTGTTGAAGGTTTAGACATTGTTGAAGCGATCAAAGGTGTTCGCACTGGCAACCGTGGTTATCACGCTGACGTTCCATTAGAAAACGTTGTAATCGAATCTGCTAAAATTATTTCTGAATAATTTTAGGATAAAGCTGTGACTTATCTGTTTATCTCAGATTTACATTTGTCACCTGAACACCCTCGACTCGTTCGAGGGTTTTTAGACTTATTGGTGCATTACCAAGATAAAAATACTCAACTCTATATCTTAGGCGATTGGTTTAATGCCTGGATTGGAGATGACTATTCAGCACCATGGCTCGATGAAATTGTCGATGCCTTAAAGGCTTTTACTCAAAAGGGTAATCGGGTTTACTTTCAAGTCGGTAACCGTGATTTTGCTCTTAATCAAGTTTTCCTCAATAAATTTAATGGCGTCTTACTCCCTGATATTTATTCCCTCAATATTGCAGGACATCAATATCGTCTAGAACACGGCGATGCATTATGTACAGATGACGTTTCTTATCAAAGATTTAAAAAGATTATTCGAAATCCTCTCTTAGTTGCTCTTTTACGCCGAACTCCACTTAGTTTTCGCACTAAGTTGGTTAATGGCTTCCGCAAGAGAAGTTCCGCGGATAAACAGCAAAAAAGCTATGAAATCATGGATGTGAATGAGCAAGCTGTTCTGTCTGCTTTAGCAAATGTAGATACACTGATTCATGGGCATACTCACCGCCCTTCAATTCATCAAGTACAAGCTAAACAACGAATTGTTCTTGGCGATTGGCGTGAAGATCAGGCTTATATTTTGGAAATTGATCCCTCCTCAAATACGCAACAGCTCGAATTGATTGTCTGGAATTATTAGCTAGAAATTAGTCACTTTTTATTTCAACTTTCAATTCTTTAATTTTTTAATTTAAATCAGAATCGTAAATCACACACATGCTGGCAATAAATATAAATTTCCAGCTTATATGTGCATGATCGTGATACTCAATGTATAAAATAAGAAGACTCAATACAAATATAAGAATGATAAAGGCTTTAACAATTCTAATTTCTCGCAGCTTACTCTTTGCACCTGTTGGCATTAAATCAATCATTTTCAATAGATTACTAAACTTTTATATAAACATTATATTTCTTTATCAAATTACATAGGAAATGTTTTTGAATAAAATAGCGTATGATGACAAAGATTAAATTCTCTCAATTGCCATAAGATTGATATGGAGTAGACCTATGGACCTATTGAATTCTGTTAAAAGCCGCTATACAACAAAAGCGTACGATTCTGAAAAGAAAATTCCCCAAGAAAAAATTAATAAATTATTAGAAATTTTACGTTTTTCACCTTCTTCAGTGAATATACAGCCTTGGCACTTTTTCGTTGCAGATAACCTTGCAGCTAAAGAACGAATTGCAAAAGCCTTAACAGGTAAATATGCTTACAATGGGCCCAAAGTGCTTGAGTCATCACACACACTTGTATTTTGCACAAAAACAGACATTTCATCTGAATACTTAGATCAATTACTTGAACAAGATGATTTAAGTGGCCGTTTTAAAGATGAAAAAGCTAAATTAGGCCAAAAAGATACTCGCCATGGCTATGTTGAGTTCTATCGAAATGAGCAGAAAAATTTATTTGGATGGATGGAAAATCAAACATTCATTGCTCTGGGACAACTACTTTTTGCTGCGGGTTTAGAAGGAATTGATGCAACCCCAATGGGCGGCTTTGATGAAAACATTTTAAATAATGAGTTAGGTTTAACTGAAAAAGGCCTACGTAGTTCAGTCATTGTTTCCCTAGGTTATCGCAGTGAAAACGATTTTAATGCCAAACTACCTAAATCACGCCGACCAGATGAAGTTATTTTTACCTATTTATAAAATTAGAATAGTTCAAGAGATTCAACTCTCTTGAACTATAAAGTCATTGCCCTAGCTAAACAAATCACGCCACTTATCCCAAATAAAATACCTAAAGTGGTAGGCCATTTTAATTTTTCTTTATATAAAATAACGCCACTTGCAATGCCTAATAGCACCACAAGAATATTCATACCTGCAAAAACAATTGCAGGCGAATCCTTTAAAAGAATATGAGCTTTCACATATAAAGCAATATTCGAGAAATTAAGTACCCCTAATACCAACCCAGCTATAGCACTTTTAAGCTGCCATTTTTGGTTTTTCTGCACCAATAAATATGAAATTGATAATATAAAAGCTGTAATAAAAATAAGATTCAAAGTGAGTGTAAATTGAAGACCTAAACTACTCGTATATTTTAAGAGAATATCTACTGCGGCATATCCGCACCAAACACTTAATAGAGCAAAAATTGCTTTTCGAGATTGATGATTCGAAGAAGTACTCATTTGTCCAAAAAGGACAAGTAAAACAGCAAAAATTCCTAAACCTATTCCCCATAGCTTTAATGCATTAAATTGTTCATGAAAAAAGAAATAAGCTGCGAGTAAAGAAAGTACGACGGAAAGACGCTGTGCAACCTCGGTCTTAACAATTCCTGCATATTCTAATGACTTGGCTAAACACAGAAAAATACTGGGCAAAATCAGTCCCAATGCAATAATTAACCACCAAGGAGTCTTTTGTATTGAAATATGTTGAATATCAGGCTGAAACCACCAAAAGCAAAGAAGACTCGCGCTCGCATAGTTCCATGCAATCATTTGTAATGGCTGATACCCTTTTTTCTTTAAATTTTTTAATAGGATAGACACCAAAACACTACTTAAAGCAGCAGCCAATATTAATATCATCGATTAAAACTCTATTTATTTAAATATATGAGTCACCATGGTCAAATTATGACCTTTGATGAGTTTAATATTTTGAATTAACTTTTAAATAAATATAAAAAAACCAGTCATTATCTGACTGGTTTCTTTTTTAGATATCAATTAACGATTATTTTCGTCTTCTTGACCATCTTCAAATTTAGTATCGTTGTCAAAACCACCTTGATGACCACCGAAGCCGCCTTGACCACCGAAACCACCACCTTGACCACCGAAGCCACCTTGACCGCCGAAGCCGCCACCTTGACCACCGCCGAAGCCGCCTTGACCACCGAAGCCACCGCCTTGAGCGCCACCGAAGCCGCCTTGAGCGCCACCGAAGCCACCGCCTTGAGCGCCACCGAAGCCACCAGTAGGTTGACCACCAAAACCGCCTTGTGTGCCACCTTGTGCTGGGAAGCCTGTACCTTGTGCGCCTGCTGGGCGTGGGTTACGTGCTGGAACAACAGTTGAAATCGCGTGTTTGTAAACCATTTGACTTACTGTATTTTTTAATAAAACAACATATTGGTCAAATGATTCAATATGACCCTGTAATTTAATACCGTTCACAAGGAAAATAGAAACAGGGATACGTTCTTTACGGAGAGAATTTAAGAACGGATCTTGTAAAGTTTGACCTTTAGACATTTTTAACTCCAAAAAAAAAATTTTAAATCAGCGCAAAAAAACTATCTTTATTTTTCAACTAAAAATTATAAAAAGACAGTGTGCAAATTTTGCTTTATCCATAAGAGTTTCGCAAGTCTTCTTTAGCCTGCTTTATCGTCAAGTAAGTTTTAAAATCGTGTATTTCTTGCAAAGAACGTAACCACGTATATTGACGTTTGGCAAGTTGTCGTGTTGCAAATAAGGCTTTATCCTCCATTTCACGTTTACTTTTGAGACTTATATCACTTTTTAATAGAAATTCTAGTGCTTGTCGATAACCCACTGAGCGCATTGAGGGTAAATTTTCATCTAAATCGTATTTTTCAATTAGAGCTTCAACTTCACTCAAAAAACCGATATCCCACATTTTGATCAATCTTTGCTCAATGCGCTGATGTAATTCTACCCGATCCGGAAGTAAAGCATAATTATGAAATATGTATCGATATGGTACGTTTTTTGGTTGTTCTGCCTGTAATTTAGTAATTGGCTCACCCGTAAGCTTATAAACTTCTAGTGCTCGAATAATCCTTTGCTTATCAGTCACATTAAATTTTATAGCCGCGGCAGGATCTACAGAAACTAATTCGTCATAAACAGCCTGCCACCCTTCATTTAAACCTTTTTCTTCAATTGCTGCCCGAACTTGGGCATCTGCGCTTGGCAAATTACTCGATAGACCTTCTAATAATGCCTTAAAGTACAACATTGTGCCTCCTACCAAGATAGGAGTTTTCCCACGTGAATGCATGTCATCAATCAACTTAGATGCATCTTCAACAAATTGAGCAGCTGAATAAACTTCAAGAGGAGTAATCAGATCAATTAAATGATGAGGATATAGCGCTTGTTCTTCACGAGTTGGTTTAGCAGTACCGATATCCATATCTTTATAAACGAGAGCAGAATCAACAGAAATCAGCTCAAAATTTCCACGTTCGTATAATTCACATGCCAAAGCGGTTTTACCGCTTGCAGTTGGTCCCATTAAATTGATGACGGGCAATTGATTTGACATGTAAAACTACTCTCCTCGAGCAAATAATTTATCTAATTGAGATAATGGAAATGCACGCCAAGTTGGCCTTCCATGGTTACATTGGCTCGCAAATTCAGTTTGTTCCATTTGGCGAAGTAAAGCATTCATTTCCGAAAGACTGAGTTGTCGATGTGCACGTACTGCTCCATGACATGCCATTCCAGCTAATAACTCATCTCTTTTTTGAAGTAATCCTTGTGCTTCATCATTTGGATCTAAATCATTTAAAAGTTCAGGAATAAGATTTTCAAAGTCAGCTTTTTGTAATATGGCTGGTACTCCCCGAACAATAATCTGCTCGTCCCCATATAAATCAATTTCAAGTCCTAAACGCTCAAGTTGAGGTTTTAATTCTTCTACCCGCACTGCCTGCATACGGCTAATAGAAATGACTTTAGGTATGAGTAACTGTTGAGATGTCCAAAACTCTGGTTTGTCCCAAGCATTTTTCATTTGCTGTAATAAAATTCGCTCATGGGCTGCATGCATATCAACAATAATTAGCCCTTCTGTATTTTGCGCTAAAACATAAATTCCATGAAGTTGAGCAATTGCGATGCCTAACGGAAATTCATCGACTTTAGTTACTGGCTCAATATCTTCATTCACTGAAAAATTAGCAGGTTGATCACGCAGTGGCGCTAAGTATGTCTTTAACGCATTATTTAACTGAGGAGAACCGTTATATTTTGGGGTTTGATCTGCATAGTGAACAGCTTGCGGACGACTAGCGTTAAAATCGGTTAACAACTCTGTTGGTGCGCGCAAAGTCTGTGCTTCGCTATCTGGATTTAAAGTTTCAATTGCTCGGTGTAATGAAAATTGTTCCTGATATTTGGGTTGAGGCTGTACAGAGTAATCTGAGTTTTCATCTGCTTTCATCGCTTGAGCTAAATCAGCAGTCGCTGTCTGAAATTGCGCCAGAGTTTCTTTTGCATAATGTCTTACAAACTCATGCACTTCTCTCTGATTTAAAAAGCGAATTTCATGTTTTGTAGGATGAACATTCACATCGATATTTTCAGGGTCAACTTCTAAAAAAAGTAAATAAGATGAATGTTGATGGCCATGTAAAATACCGTCATATGCCATGCGTAATGCATGAGAAATCGTTTTATCTTTAACAATACGACCATTTACGTAGACATATTGCATATCAGCCTGCGCACGAGCATCTGAAGGATGACCAAGCCAACCTGATAAACGCATGCTGATACTTTCGGCATCCATCCAATATGCATTTTGTACGAATTGCGAACCTAATAATTGCTGTACTCGCTGAAAACGTAGTTCTCCGCTATCAGCTATAGGTAAATTAATTCTAATATTATCATTATGCTCAAGCACAAAACGTATATCAAAATGTGTTAAAGCCAGACGACGAACAATCTCTTCAATATGACCAAATTCAGTCGTTGGTTTCTTTAAAAATTTACGGCGTGCCGGTACATTAAAAAATAAGTCCTGAACACGTATGTGGGTTCCCTTTTGAGCAGCAACAGCTTGCACTTCTTGATGATCAAAGGCTGTGCCATTGACTTCAACCTGATGGCCAATACCACTTTCATCTTGACTACTGGTCAATGTCAATCTTGAAACTGCGGCAATCGAAGCAAGTGCCTCACCGCGAAATCCCAAACTTACAATAGCGTGTAAATCTTCTGCAGTTTTAATTTTACTTGTCGCATGGCGCATGACAGCTAATGCCAAATCTTCAGAATGAATGCCATGCCCATTATCAATAATTTCTATGAGGGTCGAACCACCTTGAGCGATCCGTACAATGAGTTCAGTTGCACCCGCATCGATGGAGTTTTCTAATAATTCTTTAACAACAGATGAAGGACGTTCAATCACCTCACCAGCAGCAATCTGGTTGGCTAACGCTGCGTCTAAAGTATGAATACGACGTTGTGTTAGCTTTTCATCAGTCATGAAGCTGTTCCTGCAAAGTCTGATACAAAGGTTCTGTGGGTAGAGTTAAAGTTACAAACCGACTCAGTTCATCCTCTGACTTTTGAATATCGATAATGATATCTGCCTGAGGAATTTCATCACCACCTTTTGATGGCCATTCAAATAAAAATAATGCATCTGCGACATCTAAATAATCACGGATTCCCATTAATTCAAGTTCATAAGGGTCATTCAAACGATATAAGTCAAAATGAAAAATTTCTTTCTCATTGATTTTATACGGCTCAACTAGTGTATAGGTTGGACTTTTAACAGAGCCTTTATGACCCAAAGCCTGTAAGAAATAGCGCGTAAGTGTGGTTTTACCCGCACCTAAGTCTCCAATTAAATAAATCACACCTGACTGAACATGTCGCGCCAACGCTTGAGCTAGACGCCCAGTATCTTCTTCATGATTTAAGACCAATTTCAATGAATACGACATAGCACACATAACATGATTCAAAATAATCGATATGATAACATTGCCCTGCCTTAAAAGCCTACTCAAGCCCTAGAAGTTGGCTTTTTTATATCAATTTTCTTACATATTGACACTTTTTTATGTCTAGTCCGAACGATTTTTTGCCACCTATGGTTAATGGTGTAAGCGCAAGCCAAGTTTATCTTCCTGCACAAACAAATACTCAAACTATTTATGAGTATCTATGCCAACATTTTCAACATATTAAAGTACAAGAGTGGCAGCAACGCTTTCAAGATGGGCTTATTTATGGGACAAATGGACAAAAATTAACATTAGATAGTCCCTATCAAAGCAATACGCATATTTTTTATTATCGATTTCTTGCCTATGAGCCACATGTTCCTTTCGAACATCGGATTTTATTTGAAAATGATGACTTACTGGTGGCCGATAAACCACATTTTTTAACAATTAGCCCAACCGGACAATATGTGCAAGAAACATTATTAGTTCGACTTAAAAAACAGACAGGCAATGAATTTTTAACACCGATACATCGATTAGACCGTGAAACTGCTGGAGTTGTTCTATTTTGCAAACGGGTTGAATCACGAGGTGTTTACCAACAATTATTTGCAGAGCGTCAAGTCAATAAAACTTACCACGCCGTCGCTCCTTATAAAAAAGAATTAAAACTTCCTCAAACATTACATTTGCATTTAGATAAAGGGTCTCCCTTTTACACCATGCAAGTTTTGGCAAATGCTAAAGCAAACACTCAGACCTATATTGAGCTTATTGAACACAACCAGATTTGGGCTAAATATCGTTTAACACCGACGACAGGTAAACAGCACCAGCTTCGTGTACATCTTAATTATCTAGATATTCCGATTAAAAATGATCCATTTTATCCGACTGTTCAACATAAGGCAGATGATGATTTTTCAGAGCCATTACAACTTTTAGCTAAGCACATTTCATTTGTCGATCCACTCACGAAAGGGGAAATGTTTTTCAATTCTCAGTTTGAATTGACGTTGTAATGTGAGCGTAATGACAAAAAGATTGTTTTTTATGCCGAAAAACATTGAAATTACATTGCGATGGTTTAAAATAAATTCCTAAAAATTAAAAATCATTTGGTTTTGTTATTCATGCGAAAAACAGAAGTTTATCAGGTTCGACTGGACTCCCAAGAGAAAAAGCAGGCTTTTGCTGTTTTTAAACAATTGGGAATTACCCCTGCCCAAGCGGTACGACTTTTTTTTAAACAGGTCGTATTAACTAAATCTATTCCGTTTGCGATCGAAAATCAGAGTATTAATATGGAACAATTATTAAAACTCCGAAAAGCAAAAGCATCTTCATTAAATCAAAACCCATCGACTTTAAGCGAAGATGATGACCATGAAGATTTATTTGAAGAACTAAACGCACTTCTTGGTGAAAGCGACAAAACTTAACACTGTTGCATTTATAAACAAGTTTTAACGTCAAGAAGCTCTTTTTTTCGTTATGCTCTCTTTGTAAAAATATAATGATAAGTTACAAGGAGTACCAAATGATCGTTAGACGAGCGACTTTTGAAGATTTAGACCAACTCGCCGTTTTGTTTGATGAATACCGCCAGTTTTATGGGGCTTCTTCTAATTTTAATGAATCACTTTACTTTCTTAAACAACGTTTTGAGAATAGAGAAAGTGTTTTTTTCATTCATATTAAAGATGAAAAAATCACCGGATTCGTTCTACTCTATTTAGGTTTCTCTTCAGTTGCTTGTTCAACATATTATATTTTAGATGATGTATATGTTACGCCAATTTTTCGTCGCCAAGGCTCAGCCAAACAGTTAATCGATACTGCCATTTTATTTGCAAAACAACAAAATGCCCTACGCATTAGCCTAGAAACTCAAAGTAATAACCATGAGTCTCATCGTCTATATGAGCAAATGGGCTTCATTCGGGATAGTGAGTTCCAGACCTTCCATTGCTTTCTTAAATAATATTTTGTGCTAGCTGCTTTTGCTGCTCTGATAAATAAATCCATTCCCCATCTGCTATTTCCGGTAAAACCAATTGACCTACTTGATGGCGATGCAATGCTTCTACTTTATTTCCTACAGCAGCAATCATTCTTTTGACTTGGTGATAAACACCTTGATGAATGGTCATCGTTAATTGGTGAGTTTCCAACATTGCTACATCGGTTGCAGCAAAAATGCCTTTTTCCTGATGTAAGCTGACACCTTCGCTTAACATTGCGATTTGCTCAGGTGTCACTGGATCAATGGTCGTAACATGATAAACCTTTGGAACATGTTTACGAGGATGAGTTAAAGCTTGAAGATATTTACCATCATCAGTCAATAAAAGTAAGCCTGTTGTGTCTTGATCTAAACGTCCAATTGCTTGGACGCCTCGATGAATCATGATTTCAGGTAAAAGACTAAAAACGCTTTGATGATGCTGAGGCTGATGTGAACATTCAAAACCTTTTGGTTTTTTTAATGCAATATAAACTTGTTCTCGATATTGATAAGTTTGTCCAAAAAGCGAAAATTCTAAATTTTCAGGAGAAAATTGCTTTTTAAGATCATCGGCAATTTCTCCATCAACACTTACAGAACCATTTTTTATTAACTGCTGACAATATTTACGTGAACCAAACCCTTGTGATTGTAAAATTTTTTCCAGCAGCATGGAGGTTTCTCTTTAGAACAAAACACTCATTTTAACGCAGTTTCAACTCCTTACTCACTACTCTTTGCATTTTGTTCATTAAACTGCATTCTATTCTTCAACTACTCGATAAATATTTTCGTTCTGTTCACTTTCAAATAACAATTCAGTTGTAGGTAAAATAATTTCATTATCAACAATAATATGTTCAATACGTTGGCTTAGTTTTAAAGTTTCATTTTCGTGTTCAACTAAATTTTGCTTTAGTTGAGCCTTGGCATCATGAATCTGATCAAACTGATCTTTAATTTTGATATCTACAATTTCCATAGTCATTATCCTATGTTCATGAGTAATGACTATTTTTATAACACAACTTCAAAAAACTATAAGATTTAACTTGTTAATTTATATAACATTGTGTCCAAGCGTAACCGAAAATTAAAACTCTTTATCAATGAGCGATATACAATAGAATTTTATTAAAGATAAATCCAAGATCTGTTGAATCTTTTAAAGCGTTCACATTACAGCTCTTAAATATTATACAATTCCATTTTATTTACTTGCCTACACCGCTCCCATGCTTGCCCAATTTGATGTTAATTTAGTTGTCCTTCTAGTTCTACTTATCTGTGGTTTACTAAGTCAAAATGCAGCTGTAACCATTGCAGCAGGTGTGTTAATTGTCGTTAAAATTACGCCTTTAAATCAGTTTTTCCCTTTTATTCAAGCGCATGGACTTAATTTAGGAATTCTTATTTTAACCATTGGCGTGCTCACCCCCATTGCCAGCGGAAAACTGAGTGGAGAGAGTATTTTAAAGTCCTTTGTTAGTATTAAATCATTGGTTGCGATTGCAATCGGCCTGTTAGTCGCATGGTTAGGTGGCCGCGGTGTAAAACTTATGTCGAGTCAGCCTGATGTTGTTGCAGGACTCTTAATTGGCACAGTTGCTGGCGTCGCCTTGCTCCGTGGTGTACCTGTCGGCCCTCTTATTGCAGCAGGTTTACTCTCTTTATTTATCGGTAAATAAATTTTTTCGATATTAAAAAAGGCGCCATTGGGCACCTTTTTTATGCTTAAGCTAAATGAATTGCTCTAGCCAGAATAATACGAAGTTCGTTTTAAAGAGAACTTTTCTAACTGCTTTAAGAACCCTTCAAAATAACTTTTTTCTTTTTCTTCAGTTCGATAGCCCGCATATAACGTCCGTCGTAAACCTGTAGGTGAAACGCAATCTAAACGGCGACTCGTAACCCATCCCTTTTGTTCATATTCATTCACTACCCAATCAGGCAAAGCAGCAATGCCCCGCCCACTTGCTACAAGCTGAATGAGCATTTGGGTTAAATCTGTTGTTCGTATTTGTTTAGGCTGAATATTTGCCGGAATGAAAAGTTTCGACATGATATCTAAACGATGCTTATCAACTGGATAAGTAATTAAAACTTCTTCTGCTAACTCTTGAACCGTAATATTTTCAGCACGAACCAATGGATGCGTGTTGGATAGAACCAAACGCGATTCATATTCAAAAATAGGAAAATACTCAATTCCTTTTAAGGCAATTGGATCGGCTGTAATAAGCAAATCAAATTCAGCATTTTGTAAAAGCTCATGTGGATTAGCTTCAAATCCAGAAGCAAAGTCTAAATCAACATCTGGGTATTGATGTCGATATTGATTCAATAACGGCATTAACCAGTCAAAGCAACTATGACATTCAGATGAAAAGATAATTCTGCCGGTCTGTCCATGAACAATACGAGTAATATCACTATGTGTAATCTGGATTTGCGGTAAAACATCATCGGCTAACTTAAGTAAACGTTGCCCAACATTAGAAAAGCTAACAGGTCGGCTACGTCGATTCACCACCTCTACCCCATACCAATGATCTAATTCTTTTAATTGGTGAGAGATAGCCGAGGGCGTTAAACAAAGATCATTCGCAGCAGAAACTAATGAACCATGTTCACGTAAGGCAACTAAAGTTTTAAGGTGGCGTATTTCTAACATGGGCCCAAGCCTAAAAAAGAGATTTATCTATGAATGTCTTAATCTCATCTTTGCCTTTCAACAAATAGGATAACTGTAGATAAATCTTCACTAATGAATATTATTCATTTTACCATGGAATTAATTAATTTGTCTCAACATGAATTATTTTTCATAATTATCCTATTCAATGAATTTTTTTAATTTAAAGGTGAAGGTACAATTGTGTACTTTCGAGTAAAGCCTACAACTACTGCTTAATTGAAATCGAAAAGAATTTTATAAAAACAAAAAATAGACCCGTTCTAGGTCTATTTCTTATGAAAATTAATAATTACTGCGCCCACACATTTAAGCTAATAATCATATAACTTTGATTTTTAGGTTTTACCTTTAAATTTAGTGGAGCTGTTACTTCTACTAAATACTCTCCAGCCTTTGGAAATTTAAGCTCAACCTGACCATTACCATCTGCTTTAAACTGCTGCACTTGTTTATCAGTCGCACCTTTTTCTCTTAAATTAATTTCAGCATTCGCGAGACTCGTTCCTTTCTCACTTATGATTAATTTAACAGGTTGAGCAACTTTAATTGTGTTGGGATGTACAGAAAAGTTAACTTTAATTGGTGTGTTTGGAAGTTGAATATCTGAAACTTTTCCTTTAGAAAGATAACTTTGTAATACCCACTCTCTCGTTACTTCCTCTGTTTTAATATTTTTCGCTTTAATGTCAGCTGGAATTAAATATTCACGTTCTGCTTTCGGTGGGGCTTTATCAGCTGGCATATCAAAAAATAAATGCCATGCCTTTTGATCATATACATATTTTAAAGGATAACTTGCTTGTGTCTGAATGATATAAGTTCCCTCTTCTGGCAAATCTACATCAAAAACCGTGGCCGATTTATGCAAAGCTTCCGTCGTAATCGTCTTAAGCTCATTTTTAGGAGTAATTACGGTAAGTTGGGCATCCTTTAAAGCATACTCACTATTTAATGCTTCTTCGGCATAACCTGCAATTACGGGTACTTGAGTTTGTTCTGTTTTATAAGCTAAAGGCGCTACATAAGGCTCATGAGCAAAGCCTGCGGTACATATAAATGCAAGAGGCACAATTAAAAATTTATTCATTCTTACAAAATCCTGTTGTACACAAAGTTAAAAAATTTCAGACAAAAGATACGCAGCTACAGTATACATAAATAAAAATCATTATTATTATCATTTAATATTCAAATTTAAAATTCTCTAATTTTTTATTCAAAAAGAAAGAGGCCCATAGGCCTCTTTCATCTACATTATTGCTCTTTTACTTTTGGAAATGCCTGATTAAAATCAATAAGCTTATAACTTTTTACTAAATCATCTGGTCCGTAAGATACTTCGTAAGATGTTTCTTTACCGTTAAAATATGCTTCTGTCGGCGTCCCAAATACTTCCCAAAGACCGATTGAAGCAACATCTGCTACACCATGACCAAAAGCTCTACCGACTTTCACCCACTTTGAATAACCTTGCTGAAAAGTATAGATCTCAACCCGTGTTCCATCACGGTATTCTGAAAGTACAGGTGCTCCAAACTCGGCAATCACATAGTTACGAGAACTACCTGGATTTAGAACATTTACATTTTTTTTACTTGGTTGATTACCCGCCATAAATACTGAGCAACCAGACATAGATAACATAGCCATACCCATAAGGCAGGTAATAAATAATTTTTTCACGACTTAAAATCTCTATTTTTTAAATATTTATACAACTTGTTGTAATGTTTAAAGTATTACGCGCCAATCATATATAATTTTCGAAAGTTTTTCGATGAATTATTCCATATAAAAATTTAAATTTACTTCATTTGAATATGTAATCCTTCTCTCAATATTTTAGTTTTTTATTATTCTGTACTCTTTTCCCTTATACTGCTCTTTTTTGAGTCTCTTCTTAACCTATTATGGCGTCCCCGCAATCTCCTCTATCTACACATCAACACTATTCACTATTTTTAGCAATTTTCTCACTCGCTGTAGGTGGTTTTTGTATTGGAACCACTGAATTCGTCGCAATGGGACTGATTCAGGAAATTGCCAATAACTTAAAAATTACAGTACCAGAAGCTGGACACTTTATTAGTGCTTATGCATTAGGTGTGGTTATTGGTGCTCCCATCATCGCTATTCTTGGTGCCAAAGTTCCTAGAAAAACCTTATTACTTGGCTTAATGCTTTTTTATGGTATTGCCAACGCTTGTACTGCTTTAGCCCATACACCCGAAACTGTTTTAGTTTCACGTTTCATTGCAGGCTTACCCCATGGGGCATATTTTGGTGTCGGAGCATTAGTGGCAGCTGAACTAGCAGGTCCTTCACGAAGAGCATCTGCTGTTGCCCAAATGATGATGGGTCTTACAATGGCAACTGTGATTGGTGTACCTTTGGCAACTTGGTTAGGTCAAAATTTTGGTTGGAGAGCAGGCTTTGAATTTTCAGCGACTATCGCTTTCTTCACCTTAATTGCTGTTGGCTTCTTTGTACCCAATATTCCAGTCCAAGCAAAAGCAAGCATAAAAACAGAATTAGCTGGCCTTAAAAATATCAACATGTGGTTAACACTAGCGGTAGGTGCAATCGGTTTTGGAGGCATGTTTTCTGTTTACAGCTATGTCTCACCTATTTTGACTGAATATACACAAGTGAATATCCAAATCGTCCCTATCGCTTTGGCTATTTGGGGTATTGGTATGGTTATTGGTGGCTTAGCCGCAGGATGGCTTGCAGATAAAAATCTGAATAAAACGATTGTAGGCGTACTCATTAGCTCAGCTATCGCTTTTGTTGTTGCCAGTTTCTTAATGAGTAATATTTATACTGCTATTGCCTCATTATTTTTGATTGGTCTTACCGTAATGGGATTAGGTGGAGCTTTGCAAACTCGCCTAATGGATGTTGCAGGCGATGCTCAAACATTAGCAGCGTCACTCAACCACTCTGCCTTTAATATGGCCAACGCATTAGGTGCATTTTTAGGTGGCTGGGTACTCAGTCACCAAATGGGCTGGATCGCGCCAATTTGGGTTGGTTTTGTCTTGAGCCTCGGTGGTCTTATCATTTTACTTATTGCCTTTGCAGTAGAAAAAGCCAGTAAGAAAATTTAATCAAAGAAGATGCTAACTTATTATTTCTAATCAGTTAGCTTTCCACCACAGTGTGGACAATAACATTTTTTCTCTCTAACTGACTCTTCTTCCTCTAATACTTTTTCACGCATAATTTGAATAATCAGGTTATGTGCTTGTTCTTTTGGCAATCCCACTTTTTGGCGAATACGCTCTATTTCAACTTCGTCATGTAAAATATCAATCCCTCGTACCTGAAGTAACTCACGAAACTCTTGCTCTAGTCTTTGATTCCGTTGATTGAGTTCATTTGCAAGCCCAGATGCTAAAATACCAGCTGGTAACGCTGCAATACCAACACCTAAAATGGTAATGAGTGCGCCTAGTAACTTTCCTAAGCTGGTCACTGGGGTGACATCGCCATAACCTACTGTGGTTAAAGTAACCACCGCCCACCACATAGATTTAGGTATTGAACTAAAAGCTTCTGGCTGAGCCTTATTTTCAACCACATAAATTCCAGAAGCAGTCATAATAATCATAATAATTAAAATAAAGATAACTGCCTGAAAAGAGCCCTTCTCACGCTTAATCACACATAACAATATCTGTAGTGAGATAAAATACCGTGTCAATTTTAATAAACGAAGTAAACGTAATATTCTGAGTATACGAAGATCGATTCGTACGAAGAAATTGAGATAAGCAGGCAAGATTGCCATCAAATCAATAATTGCTTCCCCGCTTTTCATCCAGCTCAAGCGGATTTTCCATGCAGATTGTGTCGTATCTCGATCTGCGATACTCCATAGCCTTAATAGATATTCAACACTAAAAATTGCAATTGAGATATTTTCAAAATAGTCGAACCAAACATGATAACTTGTGTACAAATCATTTACTGTTTCTAATAAAATGGCAGCGACGTTACCAACAATTAAAACAACTAAAAAATAATTAATACATCTACTTACCGTAGTTTCATAGTCATGATTATGAAGATTATTATAGAAAAACTTACGCAATCCCTTCCAAGCTGAATTTTGCATATTGATCTGACCACTTGATATTCAAGACATAGTAAGCTCTCGCCCTCTATTCACCAATATAGTCTTTAATAAATTTTCCTTCACTCACTTGGACATTTAAAATTTTCTACTTTTTTCTTAGATCAATTCACCGCTACACATCGGAATTCATTTTCTTTCCACCACTGCACATCATAGATAGCTGCATGTGATTTCAAAATAAGATTAATATAGTTTTGCAGTAACATAATGTGATGAGTAATATCAAGCTTTCTAAATAAAAACTTTCTTAAAATAGGTGTATTTGGAGAAATAAAAATTGTAAATCCATTGCTATATTCTTCATAGACACTGATTCCAAGATACATGGTTATCTCAGGCAAAGGAATTTCAATTTGCCATCCCCAGTTTTCACTATATAGCTCTATATTTAAATGATATCTATTTTTCAAAATACTAAAAATATATTGTGCAATATCTTCAGTTTTTTGAACTAAAACACCTTCTTCATCGGAGTATGTTTTTTGATCATATCTTTGATAATCATCAAATTTAAATTCAACTATCGTCTTTAGCATTCTCAAATTCCCTATATAAAATACCCATATTTTTTTTAATTATTTTTAAGTTCGTTTAATTATTTTAAAACAAAAAACCACTTAATTTCTACTACTATATTTAATTTTATATATATCAAATTAAAAAATGATTTATTTAGTGTTTTCAAATAAACTCATGACTCATTTCACACTTTTAATAAAAACAATAACCCCAGAAGACTATTTTTTAACCAAAATTATATATAAGTTATTTTATTTAATAATTTTTTATGCCATTTATATCTTAATCTAAATATATAATTTATTTTCTGATCTTTAATATTTTCTAAAAATTAGTATTAGAATATATTAATTTAATTAGATATCTTTATAGCTTTTTCTAAAACTAACAATACTAGGTACTATTTATTAGGCTGATATCCATACAGAGAATTTATAATTTTGGAATCAATTTCAGAGCCAAAATTTCATAAAAACTTAACAATACCAAATAAACCAAAGAAATTCTTAACAAAAAATCTTATCCATTTCACCCTTTTATTAAAATGAAAATTAGTACTTCCCACTCGTTATTTTTAAGTTTTTGAATTTTTGTATCATTTAATCGATAATAGAACTTTAATACTTATTTCTTTAGCGATTCACTCATAAAGAACTTTAATTTTTTTTTAGACATATGAAAACAAGGGGAAATTACATGGGATTTAAAGCCCTCCCTACGCTTATTTCTTTATTTATTACATTGTTAATCTGGTTCGTGATTCCTGTACCTGCAGGTGTTGATCCTGATGCATGGCATTTATTAGCGATGTTTGTAGGTGTGATTGCCGCAATCATCGGTAAAGCTATGCCAATTGGTGCCATTGCCATTATTGCTATCACCTTAGTCGCTGTGACAGGTGTTACCAATGACAGCCCAACTGGAGCCATTCAAGATGCCCTTAGTAGCTTTGCAAATCCTTTAATCTGGTTGATTGGTATTTCCATCATGATCTCTAAAGGTTTGCAAAAAACTGGATTGGGTGCACGGTTAGGCTATTTATTTATCGCAGTTTGGGGCAAAAAAACCATTGGTATCGGCTATAGCATGGTGCTTTCCGAACTCATTCTCGCCCCTGTAACACCCAGCAATACGGCACGTGGTGGTGGAATTATTCACCCAATTGTACTGGCAATTTCCACTAGTTATGATTCTGATCCTGCCAAAGGCACCGAAGGTCGGATGGGAAAATACTTATCCTTGGTTAACTACCAAGCCAACCCGATTACCTCTGCAATGTTCATTACAGCAACTGCCCCTAACCCCTTAGTAGTTGATTTAGTGGCAAAGGCTACCCACAGTGAAATTTCTTTAAGTTGGAGCACGTGGGCACTGGCGATGTTACTACCTGGATTAATTGCTTTAATCATCATGCCTTTGATTATATATTTGATGTATCCACCCGAAGTCAAAGAAACACCTAATGCTGCTCAGTTTGCTAAAACTAAATTAAAAGAAATGGGACCTGTCAGTAAAAATGAAATCATCATGCTTGGTGTATTCGGTATTTTATTGATGCTATGGGCGGGTATTCCTGCCATGATTTTTGGCTCTGCTTGGGCTGTTGACCCAACGACGACTGCTTTTATTGGTTTAGGATTATTGCTACTTACAGGTGTGCTGACTTGGGATGATATTCTGACGCAAAAGAACGCTTGGGATACTATTACTTGGTTCGCTGCCTTAGTCATGATGGCAACTTATTTAAATAAGCTTGGCTTGATTACATGGTTCTCAGGTGTTTTAGAAACCAGTATTGGTCATTTAGGACTAAGCTGGATGCCTGCTTGTTTATTGTTAATGCTTGCCTATTTGTATGCACATTATATGTTTGCTAGTACCACGGCACATATCACTGCCATGTTTGCTGCCTTCTATACAGCTGGACTGGCGTTGGGTGCGCCACCGATGTTGTTTGCCTTAATGATGGCAGCCGCTTCCAGTATCATGATGACCTTAACCCATTATGCAACGGGTACATCGCCTGTGGTGTTCGGTTCGGGTTACACCACACTGGGTGAATGGTGGAAAGCTGGATTTGTCATGAGTGTCGTCAATATCATCATCTTTATGGTGATTGGCGGACTTTGGTGGAAAGTGTTAGGTTATTGGTAGAATTGTTTTAGTTTTAAAAAAGCCCCCTTAAAAAGGGGCTTTTTCATATACTTATTTTAAAAATTACTAAATGATATCTGCTTAATTAATCAGGCTTGATATCATAAACCCAATTTCGTGCTTGCTGGTCTGTTGTCATTTCACATACGTAGTAATCTTGATCCCATGAGTCTTGATGGAAGATTTCCTTTTTATGATAGGTTACTTGTTTATTATTTTCGACACAGATAAAACTACCACCTTGATCTTTAACAGCAGAACCATTAAGAAATCCACCAATACATAAGAAACGCGATTGTTTAGCCATTTAGTTGAATCAACGTTTAAATCATTAACAGTGTTTTATAAAGCTTTAATTTCTGGTTTTCCATCTAAATATGACAAATAATATTTATTAGTTGTAACTAACTTTAATAAAAACTTATTAACTAACTCTCTTAATATTAGTGTATTTTTCCAAGCTTGATTAACATCAGTTATATCATTTCCGTGAGCAGCATCATTTCGCTGTTGCCAAGCTGTTTTTTCAATATCAGATAGAGACAATGAGATGTCATTACAAAAAAAATCCATCTTATCTTTTTGAGAATAAGTATTCAAATTCCCTATTTTATCTAAAAAAATTCTCTTTTGCTCAGGCGTTAGCTCAAACTCTTCCAATTGTAGTTGTAATCGCTCCCGCATTTTTTTAAAAATTGCTTTATCTAAAATTTTACTATAACTAACTTCATGAATTTTCATATATGTAGCTTGTAGCTTTTCAATAAGTGCTCCATAGTGGACAGCGGCAGTAATTGAATTAGAATTTACTGCTACCCAATATGTAAAAAATATATTACCTAGATCATATTCTTCATATTTAACATAGAGTTCTTGCATCAAATTTTCAAAAATATCAACTTCTATAATATTTAAAGCACATAAACTAAGGGGGGTAGGTACTTGAACATTGATCGCCAATTGTCCTCTCTCATTATCATGAATATTTCTTAAATAACTATAAGAAGGTGTCATATATTTATTTACAAAAGTATACCCATAAAAAACTAATGGACAACCAAAAACAAAGGAGATTATTTTTCTAATTTTATCTCTTTTAAATAATTCTAAATTCTTTCTATATAAAATTAAGCCTCTATTTCCAACACCTAATTTGATTATATATACATCACTATCTTCAAATTTAATTCTGATACTATTTTTAGTGAAATTATTTTTATTAATTATTTTCTCTATAATTTCAAGATCTGTACCAGATAATTCATATTTTTTTTCATGAGTTTCATTAATCTTCATTGAATGTGGAAAAATATGATTAATCTTTAAGCCATCTAAAAACTCTATTAAATACTCAGCTTCTATCGAACAATTATTATCAGTAAACTCAAACTCATCCACTACATAAATATCAATGTAGCTATTTTTTCCATGTATTTGGTTTATTTTTCTACTTTCAGGAATAGCAAGCATTAATATCTTTTGATCAAGATAATGATGTTTAAATTCAAGCTGAAATTCCTCCCTTGGAATTTCGCCTTCTCTATCCTTAAAATTAAAATCTTTTACTGTTGCTTCACCTACAACCTTTAACAATAATCGAGATTCTTTATCTCGAAAAAAAGACATTTCACCTTGGCTATTTCTCAAAAAACCATTCTTAATACATTCATATTCATTGAGGTTTAAATGATCAATATTTTCCCAAAGGCTAACTGACATTTATAAATCTCCAAAAAATAAGGGCTGATTACTCAGCCCTTATTTTTAGCTAAACCAATGAATTAAGTCAATTGAGCAGCAGAGATTTTCTTAGTATCAACTTGATCAGCTTCTTTAGTATATTCGCTCATCTTGTCGAAGTTTAAGTATTTGTAGATCTCAGCAGAAGCGCTGTCGATTTGCGAAGCGTACTGTTGATATTCTTCTGGGCTTGGTAATTTACCAAGAACCGCAGCTACAGATGCAAGCTCAGCAGAAGCTAAGTAAACATTTGCACCTTGACCTAAACGGTTAGGGAAGTTACGAGTAGAAGTCGATACACATGTTGTGTTCGGTGCTACACGTGCTTGGTTACCCATACAAAGTGAACAACCTGGCATCTCAGTACGCGCACCAGCACGACCATAGATATTGTATAAGCCTTCTTCCATTAATTGGTGCTCGTCCATACGTGTTGGTGGAGCTAACCATAAACGAGTAGACAATGAACCACTAGGTACTTTGTCAAGTAACTGACCAGCTGCACGGAAGTGACCGATGTTAGTCATACAAGAACCGATGAATACTTCATCAATCTTGTCGCCTTGAACGTCAGAAAGAAGTTTCGCGTCATCTGGATCGTTCGGGCAGCAAAGAATAGGTTCTTTGATGTCAGCAAGATCGATTTCGTAAACTTTTAAGTATTCTGCATCAGCATCAGCTTTTAACAGGCTTGGGTTGTCTAACCACTTCTGCATGTTTTCAGCACGACGCGCCATTGTACGAGCATCGCCATAACCTTCTGCGATCATCCACTTCAACATGGTGATGTTAGAACGTAAGTATTCAGCAACTTTCTCTTCAGAAAGTGTGATTGAACAGCCAGCAGCAGAACGTTCAGCAGAAGCATCAGAAAGTTCGAATGCTTGCTCAACA
>RCUL01000109.1_pt1 | contig 82503 bp, 69 predicted proteins | sample 2167521 | NCBI WGS metagenome assembly RCUL01 (sample SAMN09932745, study PRJNA488358) | compost metagenome | feature: garden; material: soil; isolation source: compost soil in acetic acid-enriched culture | place: Germany: Experimental Botanical Garden Goettingen | collected 2016-01-27
GCCTGGATTACGACCGCTTCGCGCTCGATCGCTGGCAAGGCCAGCTCCCACAGGATTGGCGCTATATCTGTAGGAGCGGGCTTGCCCCGCGATGAGGCCATTGCTGCAGCGCTAGGCCGCCCGCGCCTGACGTATTGGCAGTTCGATCCTGAATGTAGTGCCGGCACCGAGCTCGCTGTGCACGCGGATTTCCCCTCGATGGCGCTTGATGATCCCGTACGACAACGACAATCCCAGCCCCGTACCCTGGCCAACCGGCTTGGTGGTGTAGAAGGGGTCGAAGATCTTTTGCAGGCTGTCGGCGGCTATGCCCGAGCCATTGTCGGCCACTTCAATCCATACCTGCTCGCCCTCGCAGCCGGTACGCAGGGTGATGGTGCCGCGCTCCGGGCCAATGGCCTGGGCGGCATTGACCACCAGGTTCATGATCACCTGGTTGATCTGCGAGGGCAGGCATTCGACCTCGGGCAACGGCGCATAGTCCTTGAGCACATCGGCCTTGTACTTGAGTTCGCTGGCAACGATGTTCAGGGTCGACTCGATACCCTGCTGCAGATTGGTCCACTGCCAGTCCTGGCTGGAGTCCACCCGGGAGAAGTCCTTGAGGTCCTTGACGATCTGGCCAACGCGGCTGATGCCGTCCTTGGACTCGCGGATCAGCTGGGGAATGTCCTCGAGGATGTAGTCCAGTTCGATCTCGGTGCGCAGTTTCGCCAGGCTTGCACTCAGCGCTGTCGGGTCGATGGCCGTCTCGGCGTCGCGGTAGGCCTTGAGCATGTCCTGCAAGCGGCTGAAATAGTCGTCCAGCGCCCCCAGGTTGGATGATACGAAGCCAATCGGGTTGTTGACCTCGTGGGCGACGCCTGCCGCCAACTGGCCCAGGGACGCAAGTTTCTCCGATTGCACCAGTTGGCTTTCCAGCAGCTTGCGCTCGTCGATCTCCCGTTGCAGCGCGGCGCTGGCCTGGGTCAATGCCAGGGTGCGCTGCTCGACCCGCTGTTCCAGTTGGTTCATCTGCAACTGGGCACGGGCGGTCATTTCCCACTTGGTGGTGAGGGTGTTGGCCATCTGCAGGACTTCGATGTTGTCGAACGGCTTTTTCAGGATCAGCAGGCGGTCATGGCCGTTCAGGCGGTCGAGCAACTCGTCCCAGGAGTAGTCCGAATAGGCCGTGCACACCACCACCTGCAGCAACGGGTCGTGTTGCCACAGCGCTTCAATGGTCTGCGCGCCATCCCAGCCATCGGGCATGCGCATGTCGACGAAGGCCAGGGCGTAGGGCCGCTGGTGGCTCGCTGCATCGAGCAGTTTGCCCAGGCCTTCCTGGCCACCGTAGGCCGAATCGAGTTCGAACACGGTGGCGACGGCCTTGGGTGCTTCGCCGAACAGGGCGTTTTCCAGGGCATCGAGATCGGGGTTGGAGGCGCATTCCGGGGCCAGGATCTTGCGAAAATCGTCATGGATCGCCGGCGTGTCGTCGATCAGCAGGATGCGCCGGTTGCAGGGCTCGGTCATGATTCACCTTCGGCGATTATCAACGGGATTTGCAGGACGAAGCGGGCACCCTTGCCCGGCCCGTCGCTGTAGGCCGCCAGGTGGCCGTTCATTTCCACCGCGGCCAGGGCGCAGCTGTGCAGGCCGAAACCATGGCCTTCCTTGCGGGTGGTAAAGCCGTGGGCAAAGATCCGCGTCATGTTTTCCGGGGCAATGCCTTCGCCTTCGTCGGTGACGCTGATCTGCAGGGTGTCGTCGAGCCGGTTGACCCCCAGGGTCATGTTGCGGGCGTGATTGCACACGTCCGACATGGCGTATTTGGCGTTGCTGATCAGGTTGATCAGAATCAGCAGCAGGCGGTGTTTATCGCCCATGATCCGCGGTACTTCGTCGTACTCCTTGAGCACCGTAACGTGGTGGCGGGTGAGGGCGCCGGCGTTCATGCGCAGGGCATCTTCGAGCAGCGTGCTGACCACCAGCGGCTCCAGCAACGTGCTGGCCCCGGCATAGGATTGCTGGGTGGCGACGATGTCCTTGATGTGATCGACGCTCTTGCTCAACTGGGTCAGCTCATCGGCCATTTCCTTCTGCTCCAGGCTGATCGCCTCGACCAGCTGGTTGAGGTAACCAGGGAGCATTTTGCCTTTGGCGTCTTCGCTCAGGTAACGCCCCAGGTCGTCGGGGTGCTCATTGATCAGCTGCATGGCCTTGCCCAGGCCGAGGGCCTTGCTGTTGCGCAGCTTGCGGGTCACCAGGTCGGCGGAAATGTTCACGCTGTTGAGCACGTTGCCGACATTATGCAGAACGTTGGTGGCGATTTCCGCCATGCCGGCCTGGCGCGCGGTGTCGAGCAGTTCGCTCTGGGTGTCCTTGAGCTGGCGGGTGCGCTCCTCGACCCGTTGCTCGAGCTCGTCGTTGGCACTGACCAGCGCGCGGTTGACCCGGTTGATCTCGCCAAAGCTGCGCATCAGGCGTATGCCCATGTAGATCAACAGCAGGACCAGCAGGGTGGAGAACACCAGCAGGTAGAAATGGTACTGCTGGTCGACCAGGGTGGCGGCACGCTCGTCGCGATCGAGCATCAACGTGATGTCGTCCAGGCGTTCGGCCACCGGCACTGCCTCGATCTGTTCAAGCAGTTGGTTGACCTTGGGTTGCTCGCGCAGGATCAAGGCAATGTGGTTGCTGAGGATATCGATGGGGGCGTGGAACTCGACGGGCAGGCGCTCTTTGTTGATGGCCAGCTTGTTCAACCCGACCAGTATGTCGGCGGCCTTGTCATCGGTGGTCATCTGGGCGAACTCGAGGCTGCTGAGCATCAGGTCGTAGGTGTCGGTGGCGATGTTGTGCAGGCGCAGTTTGTCGGCATCTGCAAGCTGCCCTAGCTGGGCCTGGATACCATCTTCGGCGGTCGGCAAAAAGGCCAGGGAATTGCGCAGCACGGCGTTATGCGACTTGAACTGTTCCACCAGCCGCGACTTCTGCGCCAGGGCGCCCTGGTAATCGGCGTAGGCCGTGCGCCAGGCGGGTGTATCGCTGTGGCCATGCAGGGCCTCTGTGGTTTCGAACGCCTGCCACAGGCGCGTCATCTCCACCAGCGGCGACACCAGCGGGTCATAGTTGTAGCTGATGGTGATGCGCGCCTTGAGGATCTCGTTTTCCCATTGCGAGTCGTATTGCTTGATCTGCCGGACCAGGTCGCGGGCCCGGGCGTAGGTTTCGGTTTCATCGGCCTTGGACATGATGTACAGGTACACCAGAACCGAGGCCAACAGCGCCGCACTGGCGCCCAACAGGAACAGACCGTGCCGGTGGGTCAGTCTCATAACGGTTTGCCCTCCCATTCACCGGTCAGGGTCTTGAGGAACTGGACGATCAGCGCCTGGTCCTCGGCGCTTGGCGTGCGCCCGAGCTGATAGCGGAACATGACCTCGACCGCCGCTTCCAGGGTCGCTGCCGAGCCGTCATGAAAGTACGGTGCGGTGACCGCGACATTGCGCAGGCTGGGCACTTTGAACACATGCCGGTCGTCCTCGTCACCGGTGACGTTGTAGCGCCCCAGGTCTGCCTCGCTCGGGTTGCCGCGGTCTTTGAAGTAGTCACCCAGCACACCGAATTTCTGGAACATGTTGCCGCCGATGTTCACCCCCTGGTGACAGGCGATGCAGCCATACTCCTGAAAGCGCTGATAGCCGTATTTTTCTTCGGTTGTGAGGGCCTCGGTGTTGCCTTGCAGGTAACGGTCGAAGCGCGAGCCGGGGGTGAGCAAGGTGCGCTGGAAGGTGGCCAGGGCATTCTGGATGCTGTGCTCGCTCACGCCTTCGCTGTAGGCCTGGGCAAAGCCGCTGCGGTACTGCGGGTCGGCGGCAATGCGTTGCACCACTACCGTCCAGTCGCTGCCCATTTCCGTCGGGCTTTGCACCACCAGGTGCGCTTGCTGCTCCAGGGTTTGCGCGCGGCCATCCCAGAACTGGCGAAAATTCAGGCTGGCGTTGAATACACTGGGGGTATTGACCGGCAAGGGCTTGGCATCGACGCCGAGCGAGCGCGGCAAACGGTCGGCACCGCCATGGTCGAGTTGATGGCAACTGGCGCAGGACAGGCTGTTGTTGCTCGACAGACGTGGATCGTTGAACAGCTTGCGGCCCAGTTCGACCCGCTCGGCAGCCAGTACCGGTAGGGCCGGCAGCGGCATGAGCGGCCCGCCAACGCTTTGTGCCAGGGCCACGGCGCTGGCGCCAAGGGTTGCTGCAACTACCAGCAAGGGGAGGGGTTGTGCCATCCATGCGCTCTCAATCGTGGGGTGCGATGCGTTGTGGGTAGGTGTGCAGCAGCCGGGCGAACGCTGCAGGGTCTAGCGGTTTGCTGAAGTAGTAGCCCTGGCCTTGCTCACAGTCCTGGGCCTTGAGGAAGCTCAGTTGCTCGGCGGTTTCAACCCCCTCGGCGATAATGTTCAGGTTCAGGCTCTTGCCCAGGCTGATGATGCTGCTGACCAGCCGGGCATCGTTGTTGTCGCTGCCCATCTCGCGGACAAAAGACTTGTCGATCTTCAACACATCGACGGGGAATTTCTGCAGATAGCTGAGGCTCGAATACCCGGTGCCGAAGTCATCGATGGCCAGGCGCACACCCAGTTGCTTGATCGCCTGCAGGGTGACGACCGTGGCGTCGACGTTGCGCATCAGCACGCTTTCGGTGATTTCCAGTTCGAGTAGCGACGGGTCAAGGCCGGTGTCATTGAGCACGCCGGCCAGGTTGTCGACAAAGCCGCGCTGGCGAAAGTCCATGGCCGAGACATTCACCGAAACGCGCAATGGCGCCATTCCTTGCGCTTGCCACGCGCGTGCCTGGCCACAGGCCTGGCGTAGCACCCACTGGCTGAGGGCGATAATCAGGCCGCTGTCCTCGGCCACCGGAATGAAATCGGCGGGGTACACCCAGCCGTGGTCGGGACGCTGCCAGCGCACCAGCGCCTCGGCACCGACGATGGTGCCGTGGCGCAAGTCCACCTTGGGCTGATAGTGCAGGACAAACTCGTCACGCTTGAGGGCCAGGCGCAGGCCGCTTTCCATAGACTGCTGGCGGCGCGCGCGCAGGTTCATGTCGTCGATGAAAAAGTTGAAATCGTTGGGGCCGCTGTCCTTGACATTGCGCATCGCGGTCTCGGCCTTCTTGATCAGCCACACCGGGTCGCTACCGTCATCGGGATAAAGGCTGATACCCATGCTCGCGGTCACCGTCAGGTCATGGCCCGCCAGGGCATGCGGCATGCTGATCGAGGCCAGGAGCTTTTCGGCGACGCCCTGGGTTTGCTGCGGATGGACAATGTCGCAGAGGATCACCACGAACTCGTCGGCGCCGTAGCGGAACACCGAGTCCGACTCGCGTACGCTGCTGGTCAGCCGTGCTGCGACCTGTTTGAGCACTTCGTCGCCGACCGGATGGCCAAGGGCATTGTTGATGCGCTTGAAGCGGTCCAGGCCAAGGAACATCACCGCGGCCTTGCGCTCGTGACGACGCGCATGCAACAGATGCTGGGTCAGGCGGTCACCGAGCAGTGTGCTGTTGGGCAAACCGGTAAGGGCGTCGTAGTGCAGCAGTCGGGACACCTGCAGCAGCTCCTGCACCCGCTCCTCGACGGTGCGTTGCAGATCATGCAGCTTGCGCGTGGCGTCCTGGGCCAGTTGCCACTTCCAGCTCAGGGCATTGGCCATCTGGCGGATTTCCAGACTGTCGAAGGGCTTTTTCAGGATCAGCAACTGGTCGCCGAACTCGATGTGCTCGGCCAGTTCGTCCCAGGAGTAGTCCGAGAACGCCGTGCACAGGGCAATTTGCAGGTGCGGGTCGGCCTTCCACAATGCCTTGACGGTTTCCAGGCCATCCCAGCCAGGGGGCATGCGCATGTCGGTGAATGCCATGGCGTAGGGACGGCCTTGCGCACGTGCGCGGGTGACCAGCTCCAGCGCGTCTTCACCCCGGTAGGCGGAATCGAGTTCGAACTGCAGGCGTCGCCTGGCGGATGAGCCGAACAGCAGCGCCTCGGTAGCTTCCAGCGACTCCCGGCCCAGCGGCTCGGGGCTGAGGATCTTGCGAAAATCCTGATGGATTGCCGGGGTGTCGTCGATGATCAGGATTCGCCGGTTGGCGGGTTGGCTGAGCGGGTTCATCGCCTCACCTGCGGCAGTGGCATGCTGTCGAGCTTCAGCAGTTCCAGCGCCTGGGCGCTGTCCAGCGAGCGGCTGAAGGCATGGCTGATCGGCTGGGCAGCGTCGCTTCCGAGGAGGTCATGTGGCTGCGACAGTTCATGCCGGTCGGCGATGATGCCGATACCGACGTCACGGGCAAAGTTGATGATGGCGCGCAAGGTCTGCGCGCAATCGGGGTCGTTGCTGGCGCAGTCGAGTAGTTGCGGGGCCAGTTTGAGATGGTTGACCCGGTAGGTCTTGAGGTAGTCGAACGAGGAATACTCGCTGCCGAAATTGTCGATGGCGATCTTCACCCCCAATTGGCACAGCCGGGGAAGGATATCGTTGTGGGTCCACTTGGTTTGCGCCAGGGTCGCTTCGGTGACGTCGAAGCGCAATTCCCAGGGGCAGATGTTCCAGCGGGCGGTGGTGCGCAACACGTCGTAGATCAGGTCCGCGCCCGACTTGAGCTGGGTCAGTGAAACCTCCATGGCGATCAACGGTGGCGCGATGCCCTGGTCATGCCACTGGCGCATCTGCCGACACGCCTGGTCCAGCAGCCAATGGCCAAGGGCGATGCTGACACCGGTTTTTTCCGCCGCCGGCATGAACACCTCGGGTGCCAGCCAGCCGCGCTCGGGGTGCAGCCAGCGCACCCGGGCCGCCATGCCGAGCACCTTGCCACTCCCCAGGTCGATCTCCGGCAGGAACTGCAACTGCAGCTCGTCGTGCTCCAGCGCGTGCTTGAGGTCGTTGGCCAGGGTTACCCGCTCGCCGACTTCGCGGGTGATCTCCTCGCTATGGAACTGGAACTGGTTGCGGCCTTTTTCCTTGGCCCGGTACAGGGCCATGTCCGATTGTGCCAGCAAGCCATCGGCGCTCAGGCACTGGGGGGTGTACAGGCTGATGCCGATGCTCGACGACAGGCGCACGGCATTGTTGTCCAGGTAGTAGGGCTGGGCCAGGGCATCGCAGACCTTGCTGGCCAGGGCGGCACAGCGGGTCGGCTCGTCGACGTCCAGTTGCAGAATGGCAAACTCGTCGCCACCCAGGCGGGCAACCACGTCGTTCTCGCGGGTGCAGGCGCTGAGCCGTCGTGCCACCTCCTGCAACAGCAAGTCACCGACCGGATGGCCGAGGGTGTCATTGACCCGTTTGAAATGATCCAGGTCCAGGTAGAACATCGCAAATGGCGTTGCACCGCGCCTGGCGGCGGCAAACGCCTGGTGCAGGCGCTCGATCAGCATGGCCCGGTTGGCAAGGCCGGTGAGGCCATCGGTACGTGCCATCAGGGCGAATTTCTCTTCGGCCAGGCGGCGCTCGGTAATGTCGAGGATGATGCCTTCGATTTCCACCAGCTGGCCCTGGGCGTTGCGTACCGGGATATAGCGGTTCTCGACCCAGCGCAGGGTGTCATCGGCGGTGCGCAGGCGGAACTCGATGGAGGCTGCGGCGGCATCACGGTCCAGTACCCGCGCCATGGCCTCGTCGAGTTTGCCCAGGTCATCGGCATGCACCAGGGTGCTGGCCCAATCCGCAGCACCGACCAGCCGGGCTGCCGAGTGACCGAACTTGGTGATGTTGTGCGAGATGTACATCAGGGCAAAGGGCGGCTCGCCCCTTAGCCGGTAGAGAATGGTCGGGCTGTTCTGCACGATGATATTGGCATCGGCCAGCTCGCGGGTGCGCGCTTCGACCGCCTGCTCCAGGCGTTCGGCCTTGAGTGCGGCCTGTTCGGTCATCTGCCATTTGACCGTCAGGGCATTGGCCATTTGCCGGATCTCGATGGCATCGAAAGGCTTTTTCAGGATCAGCAGGCGGTCACCCAGGTCAAGCTGGCCGGCGATGTCTTCCCATGAATAGTCGGAATAGGCGGTGCAGAGCGCAACCTGCAATTTGGGATCGACCTGCCAGAGCCGTGCGATGGTCTGCAGGCCGTCCCAGCCGGGCGGCATGCGCATATCGATGAACGCCATGGCATAGGGCGCCTGGGCATTCAGGGCCGCCTCGACCTTGGCCAGCGCCTGCTCGCCCTGGAAGGCTGAATCGAGGTCGAAGTGCTGGGCTGGCGCCGTCGGCGGGGCGCCGAACAGCGCGTGCTCGGTTTCCCCTAGCGCGTCGTGGGTGCAGGAGCCGGCGTCGAGGATCTTGCGAAAGTCCTCATGAATTGACGGCGTATCGTCGACGATCAGAATCCGGCGATTGATGTCGGTCGGTGGCTGGCTCATCGCAACGCTCCGATGGCGCGCGCAACCGGCAAGTGGACGTGCATCGGGCAACCCTCCCTGGTAGCAATGCTCATGGAACACCTTCAGGGTCAGCATAGTCAGGCAAATGCCCATGCGCGAACCCGGGCACAAAGGTCGACCGTTTCGGCAAATGTCATCTAGCCTGTGTTCAGGAGCTGGTGCGCAGGCCCAAGGTGCAGGGAGGGGACCATGGAAGAACCCGTAGCGGATAAACCCGTCGTGTTGCTGGTCGACGACGAAACCTCGATTCTCAACAGCTTGCGCCGCCTGCTGCGCAGCCAGCCTTACGAGGTGTTGCTGGCTGAAAGCGGCGCCCGGGCCCTCGAAGTGCTTGAACAGCGCCCGGTCAGCCTGGTGATCAGCGATGCGCGCATGCCCAACATGGACGGCGCCACCTTGCTGGCGCACATCCATCAGCGTTTTCCCGCGACCTTGCGCATCCTGCTCACTGGCTATGCCGACATGGACACCATCGCCAAAGCCATCAACGACGGTCAGATCCATCGCTATATCAGCAAACCCTGGAATGACGAAGAATTGCTGGTAACCCTGCGCCAGGCGCTGGCCTACCAGCATTCGGAAAGCGAACGGCGGCGCCTGGAACAGCTGGCCCAGACGCAGAACCAGCAACTCAAGGCGCTCAACGCCAGCCTCGAACAGCGCGTTGCGGCGCGTACCGCCGAACTGCAGCAGACCGCCGACATGCTCGACCTGGCCTACGAAGAACTCAAGCGCAGTTACGTGACCGGCACCGAAGTGTTCTCGCTGCTGGCCAACCTGCGCCTGCCCAAAGCCAAGCAGACCAACCGCCAGGTCATCGAACTGATCCGCGTGTGCTGCACCCGCCACCGTCTGGACGAAGGCCGCAGCCGCGACCTGACCATGGCGGCGGCGCTGTACAACATCGGCAAGATGAGCTGGAGCGACAGCATGCTGACGTGCCCGGCGGACCTGCTGCCGCATACCGAGCGCGATCTGTACCGGGCCTATCCGCAGCACAGCGAGTCGCTGGTAATGACCCTGGAGCCGATGAAGGAAGCGGCGCGCATCATCCTTCACCACCAGGAACGCTGGGATGGCAGCGGCTTTCCCGGCCGTCTCAAGGGTGAGGCCATTCCCCAGGATGCGCGCTGGCTGAAACTGGCGGTGGATTTCATCGAGCTGCAACGCGGCTTGATCCTTGAACGGCAAATGAACAGCGATGAAGCGCTGGTGTATATCCGCAGGTACGCCGGCAAGCTATACGACCCGGGGCTGGTGGAGGATTTCGTCAAGGTCTGCGCCGAGTTCCTCAGTGACGTGACCCTGGCCGATCCGACGGTCAAGGTGCTGAGCACCCGCGATCTGGCTGGCGGCATGGTGCTGGCGCGCAATCTCAATGCCGACAACGGCATGCTCCTGCTCAATGCCGGCAAAGTGCTGAGCGCGGCACTGGTGGACAAGCTGATCGCCTTCGAAGAGATGGAGGGCGGCAAGTACAGTATTTTCGTCAAAGCCCCCGAGGAACTGGTATTGCCTGCCGTTGCGCAAACCACGGCTTGATACGGTGGAGTACAAATGTACTCCGTGGCGGTTTTACATGCAGTAACGAATGCCGGTGCACTGCTTTCGGCATGCTTATGCAGGTGGCACTAAGCTTTTAGCCCTTGAGCTCAGGTCTTCTCAGGAGGTGTGCCATGCCTACCCGTCGCCACTTTCTCGCGGCCAGTGCCACCCTGGCTGCAGGGCTGGCTTTCACCCGCGTGGCCTTTGCCCAGCCCCGCACGGGATTGCTGACCCGCAAGATTCCTGCAACGGGCGAGGCGCTGCCGGTAATCGGTGCCGGTACCTCCGGCAGTTTCGAGGTCGAGGCCGGTTCCGCCGAGTACCAACAGCTCAAGGAAGTGCTCAAGGTGTTCTTTAACGGCGGCGGCCGAGTGATCGACACCTCGCCCAACTACGGCGGCGCCGATGCAATGCTTGGCCAGTTGCTGGAGGAGGGTGGCTGGCGGGATAACACCTTCATCGCCACCAAGATCGCTGCTGACAGCCGCGCGGGGGCCGAAGCGCAGTGGGCCGGGTCCCTGCAAAAGCTGCGTACCGACAAGGTCGACCTGCTGCAGATCCACAACCTGCGCGACTGGCGGCACCAATTGCCCTATGCCCGCGAACTCAAGGCCCAGGGCCTGACCCGCTATGTCGGCGTAACCCACTACATTGACAGCGGCCTGGATGAGCTGGAGCAGATCCTGCGCAGTGAAGCCCTGGACTTCATCCAGATCCATTATTCGGTCAATGCTCCCAATGCCGCGCGTACGGTACTGCCTCTGGCCCAGGACAAGGGCGTGGCGGTATTGATCAACCGCGCTTTCGACGACGGCCGGCTATTTGCCAGGGTCAAGGGCCAGGCCTTGCCCGGCTGGGCGACAGAGGCGGGGATCGGCAGCTGGGCGCAGCTGTTTCTCAAGTTCGCCATCAGCCACCCGGCAGTGACCACGGTGATCCCGGCCACCAGCCGCCCGGATCGCCAACTGGATCAGCTCAAGGCCGGCAGCGGGCCGCTGCTCGGGGCCCAGCAACAACAAGAACTGATCAAGCAGTTCGGCTAAGGTCATGAAACGCCTGAGCACCCGGCTGTTGAATGTCAGGCCCGGCGAATCGCCGGCGGTGGTCGCTGGCCTGGCCTTGTTCTTTCTGTTGTTCGCCGGCTACTTCATGCTGCGCCCGGTGCGCGAGACCATGGGCGTGGCCGGTGGCGTCGAGAACCTGCAATGGCTGTTCACCGGCACCTTCATCGTCACCCTGATTGCCTTGCCGTTGTTCGGCTGGCTGGCTTCCAAGGTACAGCGCCGGCGTATCCTGCCCTGGACCTATGCGTTCATGGCCAGCAACCTGCTGCTGTTCGCCGCCTTGTTTGCCGTGCAACCCGACAACCTGTGGGGCGCGCGGGCGTTCTACATCTGGTTGTCGATGTTCAACCTGCTGACCATCTCGCTGGCCTGGAGCGTGCTCGCCGATCTGTTCTCCAGCGAGCAGGCCAAGCGCCTGTTTGGTTTGCTGGCGGCGGGGGCAAGTTTCGGCGGCTTGCTCGGGCCGTTGCTCGGGACCTTGCTGGTGGGGCTGATCGGCCATGCAGGGCTGGTGGTGCTGGCCACGGTGTTCCTGCTCGGTAGCGTGGTCGCGGCCATGTACCTGCAGCACTGGCGCGACCTGTATCCGTTACCGGCGCAAACCGAGCACCCCCGTTCAAAACCGTTGGGCGGCAATCCTTTTGCGGGTGCCAGCGAGGTGTTGCGTTCGCCCTACCTGCTGGGCATCGCGGTGTTCGTGGTGTTGCTGGCCAGCGTTAGCACCTTCCTGTACTTCGAGCAGGCGCGGCTGGTGGCCGAGCACTTTACCAGCCGCACCGAACAGACCCAGGTGTTCGGCCTGATCGACAGCGCCGTGCAGGCCCTGGCGATTCTTACCCAGGTGTTCGTCACCGGGCATATTGCGCGCAAGCTCGGGGTCGGGGTGTTGCTGGTGGCGGTGCCATTGGTGATGGTGCTGGGGTTTATCTGGCTGGCCCTGACGCCGCTGTTTGCCGTGTTCGTGCTGGTCATGGTGGTGCGCCGGGTGGGTGAGTACGCGCTGGTGCGGCCGGGGCGCGAGATGCTCTACACCGTGGTGGAGCCGGAGCAGAAGTACAAGGCCAAGAATTTTACCGACACCGTGGTCTATCGCGGCGGCGATGCCGTGAGTGGCTGGCTCAAGCGTGGGCTGGATGTCATGGGCGATCATCCGCAACTGGCGATGTTGATCGGCGCGGGTATTGCCTTGGGCTGGGCGGGGACCGGATGGTGGCTGGGGCGTCAGCAGCGCCGGCGCGAGGATGGGCGCCATTGATGTGCTGGCTGAACCGGCCCCATCGCGGGTCAAGCCCGCTCCCACAAGTTGCCAGCTACACTGTTTCTACTGTCTGATTCCGGAGTCCATCATGAACAGGTTGCCATCCATTGGCCTGTGCCTGGCTTTGTCGGCTGTGTGTGCCCAGGGCTGGGCCGAAACCGTGGTGCCGATCAAGGGCCAGAGCGCCCAGCAGGTACAGACTGATATCAACGATTGCCATAACGTCGCCGCCAGTTCCACGACCAGCCAGCCCCATGTCGGTGGCCGGGTACGCGGCGCGGCCGTGGGCGCTGCCGCCGGAGCTGCAGGCGCTGAGGTGCGGGGTCGTCAGCACGATGAGGTGTACGACCGGGTCGACGACGATGTCAAACAGCAATACCGGCAGAACCGTGCCGGTGAAACCGCCGCTGCCGGTGCGGTAGTCGGCGGCGCCCGGCAGCGTCAGGAACGCCGCGAGGACCGGCGCACCAGCGAGGCAACCAGCGCCTCGGCCTACACCAGTTGCCTGCAGAACAGGGGGTACCAGGTCACGCCATAGGCGCCGTTGATCTGCTAGTCTGCTGGCTTTGATCCGTGTGCAGGCAGCCATGAACAACGATATTCCTGAACCCCAAGCGGTGTGCAGCCCGATCACCAGCAGCGCGATTTTCATGGTCGCCACCCTGGCGCCCGGCCGTGACGCGCTGCACACCGTGCGCGAATGGTGCGCCGATATCGCCGGCCTGACCCGCTCGGTCGGCAAGCGCGTGCCGGCGGGCAACCTGTCGTGCGTGTGCGGTTTTGCCGCCAGTGCCTGGGACCAGCTGTTCGGCGGGCCGCGGCCAGCGGCCTTGCACCCGTTCCGTGAGTTTGGCGTAGAAGGGCGCCGCGCACCGGCCACCCCCGGCGACATCCTCCTGCACATCCGCGCCGACCAGATGGACCTGTGCTTTGAACTGGCCACCCAGCTGATGACGGCCTTGGGCGATGCGGTCAAGGTGGTGGATGAAGTGCAGGGCTTTCGCTATTTCGACATGCGCAGCATCGTCGGCTTCGTCGATGGCACCGAGAACCCGGTCGGTCGCCAGGTACCCAAGTTCACCCTGATCGGTGATGAAGACCCGGCCTTCAGTGGCGGCAGCTATGTGCTGGTGCAAAAGTACCTGCACAACATGACCGCCTGGAACGCGCTGCCGGTGGAGGCGCAGGAGCGGGTCATCGGCCGCACCAAGCTGTCGGACATCGAGCTCGGTGACGAGGTCAAGCCCAGCAACTCCCACAGCGCCCTGACCACCATCACCGGCGCGGACGGCGAAGAGCTGAAGATCCTGCGGGACAACATGCCGTTCGGCCGCCCCGGCGCGGGTGAGTTCGGTACTTACTTCATCGGCTATGCACGTTCGCCGGCACCGATCGAACTGATGCTCGAGAACATGTTCGTCGGCCGTCCGGTCGGCAACTATGACCGCCTGCTGGATTTCAGCACGGCGGTCACCGGCGGGCTGTTCTTCGTGCCCTCGGCCGAGCTGCTCGAAGACCTGGCCGAGCGGACACCAGACTAGTGCCTACGCCGGTTTCAATTCGCTGTCGAGCAGTGATTTAACCTCGGCAAAGCACTTCTCCGCGATTGCCGAACGCGGCTCGGTACGCCGCAGCAGCAAGCCGATGGGGGCATGCACGCTGGCAGCACTGATCGGCACGATGCGCAGGTGCTCGCTCAAGCCTTCCAGGCCGTAATCCAGCGGCATGATCGCGCAGCACATGCCGGCGCAGGCGGCCTGGATCAACTGGTAGCTGGAATCGCTTTCCAGCACCGCATGGGGCTGCAGGCCGCGGCTGCGAAAGCTCAGGTCGACCGACTGGCGATAATGCATGCCCTTGCTCAACAGCCCCAGGGGCACTTCGCTGACCGCTTCCCAGGGGAGTTCAGCCTGCTCGAACTGGAAATGACGCACGTCGTACAACAGGCCCATGCGCGTGGTGCCCAGTTCGATCACGTCGAAATAGGCGCTGTTGATCTGGTCCAGGTAGCAGATACCCAGGTCCAGCTGGTTGCGGCTCAGGCCATCGGTGATCTGCTCCGAGCTCAAGGATGACAGCTGGAACTGCAGCTCCGGATAGCGCTGGGCCAGGGGCTGGAGAAACTGCATGGGGTTGAAGCTCGACAGCGGCACCATGCCCAGGCGCAGGCTGCCGACGATCTGCCCGCGGCAACTGGCGGCTTCGGCCTGCAAGCCGTCATAGGCGGCAAGCAAGGTGCGGGCCCAGGCCAGGATGCGCTCGCCGGCCTCAGTGAAGCCCTCAAAACGCTGGCCACGGGTTACCAGCACCAGGTTCAGTTCGTCTTCCAGGTTGCGCAGACGCATCGACAACGTCGGCTGGGTGATATGGCACAGCGCCGCGGCCTGGCCGAAGTGGCGGGTCTGGTCCAGGGCGAGGAGAAACTTGAGTTGTTTGATATCCATGGCACAGCCTGGCAAGTCAGTGGGGGCGGGTGGGAAAACGGTAAAGCAAAGGGCCAGGCCCGTCCAATGAGCATTAGTGACCGGGTGATAGAGGCGCTTGATCAGTAGACGATAGACCCACTCGATAAGCCGGTCGGATCTATCGATTGGACGCTGTCGGTGTTTAGTTCTAGCGTTGCCCGCAACTTCCTGACTGCTGCCAAGGGGCTTTGCATGAGTATCAAACTGGACGCGGCCTTTGTGCCGCTGAATATCGCCGTGCTGACCGTCAGTGACACCCGCAGCTTTGACAACGACACCTCTGGCGAACTGCTCGCCAGCCGCGCGGTGGAGATGGGTCACCGGTTGGTTGATCGGGTGTTGCTCAAAGATGACCTGTACAAGATTCGCGCCCAGGTGGCGGGCTGGATTGCCGAAGACGACGTGCAGGTGGTGCTGATCACCGGCGGTACCGGCTTTACCGGCCGCGACAGTACCCCGGAGGCGGTGGCCTGTTTGTTCGACAAGCACATCGACGGTTTTGGCGAGCTGTTCCGCGCCTTGTCGATCCTCGACATCGGCACCTCCACCGTACAGACCCGCGCCCTGGCGGGCCTGGCCAATGGCACCCTGGTGTGCTGCCTGCCGGGCTCCACCGGCGCCTGTCGCACCGCCTGGGAAGGCATCCTCGCCGAACAACTGGATGCCCGCCATCGGCCTTGCAACTTCGTTGCCCACCTCAAGCCTGGCAAGCTGTGCGAATCGCGCCAGTGAACTAATCGCGGGGCACCGCTCCCACAGGTCTTGCGCCGACCTTGTGGGAGCCGGTCTTGCCGGCGATCGAGCGCGAAGCGGTCGTAACTCAACCCACAGCTGATGTGCTGGTTTCAGTGGCCTCATCGCTGGCAAGCCAGCTCCCACAGGTATTGCGCCGACCTTGTGGGAGCCGGTCTTGCCGGCGATCGAGCGCGAAGCGGTCGTAACTCAACCCACAGCTGATGTGCTGGTTTCAGTGGCCTCATCGCTGGCAAGCCAGCTAGCACAGGTATTGCGCCGACCCCGCGATGGGGCGCTTCAGCTCAAGACAAAATCCACCGGCAACAGCGGCGGCGGCAGGTCCTTGCGCCCGGTCGCACCCAGCAGCTCGCGCTCCAGCGTACGCACCATGGCATCGGTTGGCAGATCGTTCTCGTCGCGGCCAAACGGGTCCTCGAGCTCGTCGCTGATCGCATCCAGGCCGAAGAAGGTGTAGCTGACGATCAAGGTGAAGATCGGTGCCAGCCAGCCCAGCGGCTCGGCCATGGCGAACGGCAGCAGGATGCAGAAGATGTAGATGGTGCGGTGCAGCAGCAGGGTGTAAGGGAAGGGCAGCGGTGTGGTCTTGATCCGCTCGCACACCGCCTGCGCCTCCGACAACCCACGCAATCGCTGCTCCAGGTTGAGGTAACGCCATTCGCTGATCTGCTGTTGCTCGGCCAGTTGCGAACAGCGCTTGCCGATGCTTTGCAGGATCCCGTCGCTGATGTTGTGCAGCGGCAAGTTCGAAGACTCTGCCACCCAGGGTTGCGCCGCTTGCAGCTCATCTTCGCCACGCAACCTGGCATTGAGCGCATGGGCATAGCCACACAGCGCCAGCAACAAGCTATCGCGGGTCTTGCGGTCGGCAATCACCACGCTCTCGCGAATGAACGAGCGTACCTCGATGATCATCTGCCCCCAGGCCTTGCGCCCCTCCCACCAGCGGTCGTAGCAGGCGTTGTTGCGAAAGCTCATGAAGATCGACAGGGAAATACCCAGCAGGGTGAAGGGTGTGGCGTTGACCTTGGCGAAGAACGCCGGATGCAGGTTCTCCACCAGCACGATCAGCGATGCCAGGGCGGTGACCATCACGCTGCGCCGGGCAATGCGTTTGGCGATCGAGCCTTTGAGGGAAACCAGGACGTTGAGCAGGTTGGGTTTGGGATGGACGATCATCGGGCTAGCCGCCAGTCATGTTCATGAAGCGCAGGATCTGCACCTCACCGTTGATATCGAAGGTGTGGCTGTAAGGCTTGAGGGTCATGGCCTGGCGGATGGCCTTGTCCAGGCGTTCAGTGTCACCCGGGTGGGCACGCAGCACCTGCTTGAGGTCGGCGGAATGTTCATTGCCCAGGCACAACAGCAGCCGCCCTTCGACGGTCAGCCGCACACGGTTGCAGGTGCCGCAGAAATTGTGGCTGTGGGGCGAAATGAAGCCGATACGGATGTCCGGTGCTTCGGCCAGGCGCCAGTAACGCGACGGGCCCTGGGTCGATTCGGCCGATTCGAGCAGGGTGAAGTGCTCGGCGATACGCGCACGCACCTCGTCGCTTGAGCAATAGGACTCGCTGCGCTGGTGCTCGCTGATCACGCCCAAGGGCATTTCTTCGATAAACGAGATGTCCAGTTGGCGGTCGATGGCAAAGCGCACCAGGTCGACCACTTCATCATCGTTGCGGCCCTTGAGCACCACGCAATTGAGCTTGGTGCGGCGAAAGCCTGCGGCATGGGCGGCATCGATGCCGGCAATCACCTGGGCCAGGTCGCCGGTACGGGTCAGGGCCTTGAAGCGCTGGGCATCGAGGCTGTCGAGGCTGATGTTCAGGCGCGACAGGCCGGCATCGAACAGCGGCTGGGCCAGGCGGGTGAGCTGCGAGCCATTGCTGGTCATGCACAGCTCGCGCAGGCCAGGCAGGGCGGCAACCCGGGCGCACAGCTCGACGATGCCCGCGCGCACCAGCGGCTCGCCGCCGGTCAGGCGGATCTTGCGGGTGCCCATGGCGACAAAGCGTTCAGCAAGCTGATACAGCTCTTCAAGGGTGAGGATGCGCTGGCGCGGCAGGAACTGCATGTCTTCGGCCATGCAATAGACGCAGCGAAAGTCGCAGCGATCGGTGACCGACATGCGCAGGTAATCGATTTTCCGACTGTAGCCGTCGACCAGTTGTTTGCCGTTTGCACTCATGATGGGCAGGGCCTCTTATATCGCGGCAGAGATGCTGTTTGGAGAATAAACCTTTGATAGTTGTTGAGGGTAAATAGCCCATGCAAGTCGGTCAAATCACTAATAATGACCACGTGATAAGGTTCATCTATCGGTGGCTTGAGAGGCCCGTATTCAGGGGCTTTCGGCGCGGTGATAGAGGGTTTTGATCGGTTCGTCATTTCTTTTGATTAGACGCAAAAGTCCACGCTCAATAGCCTGAAAGGGTAGAAAACGAAGTTCGCCATTAACTGCGATGTAACTATCAAGTTGTTAGATGGCGAAACGTTAAAGTTGTCCTGCGTGCCAAGCGAGGAAGCCCCGATGAGCCAAGATGAACATATAAAAAACTATGACGCCCCCGCCGCCGGTTGGGGCGCGCTGAAGAGCGTGACCAAGAGCTGGCTGGGCAGTGAAAACGCCTTCAAGAACCTGCGGGTGATGCTCAAGACCAACCAGAACGGCGGTTTCGACTGCCCGGGCTGTGCCTGGGGCGAGTCGCCGGAAAGCGGCATGGTCAAGTTCTGCGAGAACGGTGCCAAGGCGGTCAACTGGGAGTCCACCGGGCGCCTGGTCGATCCGGATTTCTTTGCCCGCTACAGCGTCACCGAGCTGGCCCGGCAGAGCGACTACTGGCTTGAGTACCAGGGCCGCCTGACCCACCCGATGCGCTACGACGCCGCCACCGATCACTACGTCGAAACCAGCTGGGAAGACGCCTTCGCGCTGATCGCCAAGCACCTCAACAGCCTCGAATCCCCCGACCAGGCCGAGTTCTACACCTCGGGCCGGGCCAGCAACGAGGCGGCCTTCCTCTACCAGTTGTTCGTGCGCGCCTATGGCACCAACAACTTTCCTGACTGTTCGAACATGTGCCATGAGGCCAGCGGCGTCGGCATGTCGGAAACCCTCGGGGTCGGCAAGGGCACCGTGGTGTTCGACGACCTGGAGCACGCCGACGCAATCTTCGTCATCGGCCAGAACCCCGGCACCAACCACCCGCGCATGCTCGAACCGCTGCGCGAGGCGGTCAAACGCGGTGCCCAGGTGATCTGCCTGAACCCGCTCAAGGAGCGTGGCCTGGAGCGTTTCCAGCACCCGCAACACCCGTTCGAGATGCTCAGCAACGGCTCGGAACCGACCAACACCGCGTACTTCCGCCCGGCCCTGGGCGGCGACATGGCGGTGATGCGCGGCATCGCCAAGTTCCTCCTGCAATGGGAACGCGAAGCCCAGGCCAAGGGCGAGCCCGCGGTGTTCGACCATGCCTTCATCGCCGAGCACACCTCGGGGCTGGAGGCCTACCTGGCCGAAGTCGATGCCACCCCTTGGGCGCACATCGTCGAGCAGTCGGGCCTGAACCTGGCCGAGCTGGAGCTGGCCGCGCGCATGTATCGCCGCGCCGAACGGGTGATCATGTGCTGGGCCATGGGCGTGACCCAGCACCGCCACTCGGTGCCGACCGTGCAGGAAATCATCAACCTGCAACTGCTGCGCGGCAACGTCGGCAAACCGGGTGCCGGGCTGTCGCCGGTGCGTGGCCACAGTAATGTGCAAGGTGACCGCACCATGGGCATCGACGAGCAGCCGCCGGCACGCCTGCTCGATGCCCTGGAAGCGCGCTTCGCCTTCAAGGCCCCGCGCCTGCACGGGCACAACGCGGTGCTGGCGATCCAGGCCATGGAAGAGCAGCGCGCCAAGGTGTTCATCGCCCTGGGCGGCAACTTCGCCCAGGCCACCCCGGATACCCCGCGCACCCACGATGCCCTGCGCAACTGCGAGCTGACCGTGCACATCGCCACCAAGCTCAACCGCTCGCACCTGGTGACTGGCCGGGATGCGCTGATTCTGCCGTGCCTGGGCCGTACCGAAATCGACGTGCAGGCCGAAGGGCCGCAAGGCATCACCGTCGAAGACACCTTCAGCATGGTGCATATCTCCCATGGCCAGCTCAAACCCTGCTCAGCGCTGCTGCGTTCGGAGCCGTCGATCGTCGCCGGCATCGCCAAGGCCACCCTCGGTGACCGGCCGATCGACTGGGAGTGGACCGTGGCCGACTACAGCCGCATCCGCGACCTGATTGCCGACGTCATCCCGGGCTTTGCCGACTTCAATGCGCGCCTGCAGCACCCCGGCGGCTTCCACCTGGGCAACACCGCCTCGCAGCGCGAATGGCTGACGCAAAGCGGCAAGGCGCAGTTCACCGCGAGCGTGCTGCCGGCGCAACTGGTCAACGAAGAGGTGCTGGCCCGTGGCGACACCCCGGACCTGATCCTGCAGACCCTGCGTTCGCACGATCAGTACAACACCACCCTGTACGGCCTCGATGACCGCTACCGTGGGGTGTTCGGCCTGCGCGACGTGGTCTTCGTCAACGAGCAGGACATCCGCCGCCTGGGCTTCGAGCCCAACGAAAAAGTCGACATGGTCTCGCTCTGGGAAGACGGCCGCGAGCGCCGGGTCAGCGGGTTTACCCTGGTGGCCTACGACATCCCGCCAGGACAGGCGGCGGCCTACTACCCGGAAACCAACCCGCTGGTGCCGCTGGAAAGCTATGGCGATCGCACCTTTACCCCGACCTCGAAGTTCATCGCGATCAAACTCGAGAAAGCCAGTGCAGACAACCTGATTCCATCAGCGCACATCTGACACTTCACTCGACTTCCACCTACTGACTGAAACCCTGGACCCTGCAGCCGCCATTTACTGGCGGCCGCAGGTGGGCCAGCGGTTTCTCGGGATACTGTCATGTTCAATCTGGATGCGTTGGATCTGGCGCGGATTCAGTTCGCCTTCACGGTCTCGTTTCACATCATCTTTCCGGCGATCACTATCGGCCTGGCCAGCTTTCTGGCCGTGCTCGAAGGTTGCTGGCTGAAAACCCACAATCAGGTCTACAAGGACCTCTATCACTTCTGGTCCAAGCTGTTCGCGGTCAACTTCGGCATGGGCGTGGTCTCCGGCCTGGTCATGGCCTATGAGTTCGGCACCAACTGGGCGAGGTTCTCCGACTTTGCCGGGAGCATCACCGGGCCCTTGCTCACTTACGAGGTACTCACCGCGTTCTTCCTCGAAGCCGGTTTCCTGGGGGTGATGCTGTTTGGCTGGGACCGGGTAGGGCGGCGCCTGCACTTTTTTGCCACGATCATGGTGGCGATCGGCACGCTGATCTCGATGTTCTGGATCCTCTCGTCCAACAGCTGGATGCAGACCCCGCAAGGCATCGAGATCGTCGACGGCCGCGTGGCGCCGGTGGACTGGTTCAAGATCGTCTTCAACCCGTCGTTCCCCTACCGATTGATGCACATGGCGCTGGCGGCGTTTCTCTCCACCGCGTTCTTCGTCGGTGCCTCGGCGGCCTGGCACTTGCTGCGGGGCAACGACACGCCGCAAATCCGCAAGATGCTATCGATGGCCATGTGGATGATCCTGGTGGCCACGCCCGTGCAGATCGCGGTCGGCGATGCCCATGGCCTGAACACCCTGGAGCACCAGCCGGCGAAAATCGCCGCCATCGAGGGCCACTGGGACAACAAACCCGGTGAGCCATCGCCGCTGGTGTTGTTCGGCCTGCCGGACATGCAGGCCGAAACCACCCGCTACAGCCTCGAAGTGCCGTACCTGGGCAGCCTGATCCTGACCCACAGCCTGGACAAGCAGATCCCGGCGCTCAAGAGCTTTGCCAAGGAAGACCGGCCCAACTCGACCATCATCTTCTGGAGTTTCCGGGTCATGGCCGGGCTGGGCATGTTGATGCTGCTGTGTGCCCTGGCCGCCCTGGTACTGCGCCGCAACGGCGCGCTGTACCGCAACAAGGCCTTTTTGTGGCTGGCCTTGCTGATGGGCCCCTCCGGGTTGATCGCCTTGCTGGCCGGCTGGTTCACCACCGAGATCGGCCGCCAGCCCTGGGTAGTCTACGGCTTGCTGCGCACCACCCAGGCCGCCTCGAACCATGGCGCCTTGCAGATGAGCGTGACCCTGGCGTTGTTCGTGGTCATTTACTTCTCGGTATTCACCGTCGGCATCGGCTACATGATGCGCCTGGTGCGCAAGGGCCCGAACGCCGCCGATGCACGGCACACCGATGACGCCACCGCGCGCAGACCGCTGTCTGCGGCTGATTGAGAGAGGATTTGAACATGGCAATTCAAGGCATCGACCTGTCGATCATCTGGGGCGTGATCATCGCCTTCGGCCTGATGATGTACGTGATCATGGATGGCTTCGACCTGGGCCTGGGCATCCTCTTTGCGCTGATCGAGGACTCCCGCGAGCGTGATGTGATGATGAACACCGTGGCGCCGGTGTGGGATGGCAACGAAACCTGGCTGATCCTCGGCGGCGCGGCGCTGTATGGCGCCTTTCCGCTGGCTTATGCGGTGATCCTCGAAGCGCTGTACCTGCCGCTGGTGCTGGTGCTGGCCGGGCTGATCTTTCGCGGCGTGGCGTTCGAGTTCCGCTTCAAGGCCGAGGCGCACCGGCGTCATGTGTGGGACAAGGCGTTCATTGGCGGTTCGATCGTCGCCACCTTCTTCCAGGGCGTGGCGATCGGTACCTATATCTCCGGTATTCCGGTGGTTGACCGCCAGTTCGCCGGCGGCGCCCTCGACTGGCTGGCGCCGTTCCCGCTGCTGTGCGGCGTCGGCTTGCTGCTGACCTATGCCTTGCTCGGCAGCACCTGGCTGCTGATCAAGACCGAGGGCATGCTTGAGTCGCGCATGCGCCATTACAGCCGACCGCTGACCTACCTGCTGGCCCTGGTGATTGTACTGATTTGCGCCTGGACCGCCTGGATTCACGCTGATATCGCCCAGCGCTGGCTGGCCGGTAGCCACTGGATGCGTTCGCTGCTGCTTGCTGTGCTGGCCGTCGGTGCGGTGGTGATGATCCAGAAGGCCCTGCGCAAACGCCATTCGCACCTGCCGTTCATCGGCGTGGCGGGGCTGGTGTTCCTCGGTTACCTGGGCCTGGCCATCAGCATCTGGCCGAACATCGTGCCGCCCGGCATCAGCCTCTGGCAGGCCGCTTCGCCGCCGTCCAGCCAGCTGTTTGCCCTGATCGGCGCGCTGTTCATCATCCCGGTGATCCTGGTCTACACCTTCTGGAGCTACCACGTGTTCCGCGGCAAAGTGAAAGTCGGCGACGCCTACCACTGAGGCAATATCGCCCGTCATCGCACTTTTTCGGATTTGTCGGCTCTATTCATGGCCAGGCGGCGCTGATCCCCAGCACCGCCAGAGATTTCCGACCCGGTGCCGATGGTTGATCCGTTCCTCGTCCGTTTACTGCGAAACGTGCGCCTGCCATTGATGGCGGGCGCCTTGCTTGCCAGCCTCAGCGCCTGCACCCAGCAACAGGGCCGCGACATCGCCAGCCAGTTCAGCGAAGGCCGCCCCCAGGAACTGTTCCAGACCAGCGTCGACCGCATGGCCACGCTGTCGATGCGCGACAACCTGCGCAGCCTGTACCTGCTGATGAACAAGTTGTACCTGCGCAACCCCAACCAGTGGCGCCTGTCCGGCTATGTCGACGCCACCACCGCCGAGCGGCAGATCCGCCAGGCCATCGAGCAACGCCAACCCTTGCCGCAACTGGGCGAGCGCCGCGACCTGGCAGCGCTCAGCTATGCCCTGAGCCCGGAGTTTCGCGGCGACCGGGTCGGCGCCTTCATTTATGCCATCGGCAGCATGCTGGTCACCGCCCATGGCGGGCGCAGCGAATTCTTCATGACCGATACCATCGACCCGCAGTTCGTCAGCAACGCCGCGCGCAACATCGAAAAGGCCACCTGGCTGCTCAGCCAGCGCCAGGACGCCAATGGCGTGCTGCTGTTGTTTTCCAACGAGATATCGGAGGAGGGCAGCAACCTGAGCTTTGCCGTGGAGTTCGGCAAGATCGTCGCGCGCCTGGACCTGCTGGCGCAGATGCTCGACGAGCGCTACCGGCGCATTGGCCTCAATTATGCGCAGAGCCTGTTGCTGATGAATTTCCTGCCGGTGCAGTAGGGCAGGGAACTCAGGGTGACTTGCGGCAATCCTAGTTGATGTAGGCACTCTTTATCCGGAGGCATCATCATGCGCCGTTTACTGCTCGTTTCCTCGCTTGTGTTCTGTCTGCCCTTCGGCTCGGCCCTGGCCAAAGTCGACGCCGGTGATGTCGCCACCTCGGCCGGGGTATCCGCGTCGCTGTACTCGACCTTCAAGGATGACAAACGGATCATTCCGGCGCGGGACGATGCCTCGTCGTTCATCGCCAGCGGCGGTGCAATCCGTGGGGTTTACCTGGAGTCGATGCTGCAGAGCATCCGCGCGCAGAATCCGGACCTCAACGCCAGCGATGAAGAGTTGGCCCGGGCGATTTTGCTCCAGGATGAGTTTGGCGCCGGGCAGTAACGGCGACTGCTGCGGTCGATCGCGATAGGCCTGACGGTCGCCGCACGTCTAAATCCCCCCGCATAATGGCCACCTGCTACTGCGCTTCTGCTATACCTCTACCCCTGCCAATACCACTTCAGGAAGGATTCCGATGGGGGCATCCAGCAGGGAGCAGGGCGCCGCAAGCAATGGCGTAATGGGGCCTTCGCGGGCCATGCAGGCATTGCACGCACTGATGGAGCGGGTAGCGGCAAGCGACCGTCCGGTGCTGATCTGCGGCCCCACCGGGGCCGGCAAGGAAGTCATCGCCCAGCAACTGCATCGTCTTGGTGCGCCTGGCAAGCCGTTCATCGACCTCAACTGCGGGGCAATTCCGGAGTACCTGCTCGAAGCCGAGCTGTTCGGTCATGCTCGAGGGGCCTTTACCGGGGCGGTGGGTGAGCGGGCCGGGCATTTGCAGATGGCCGGTGCAGGCACCCTGTTTCTTGACGAAGTGGGTGAGTTGCCACTGACCCTGCAACCGAAGTTGCTGAGGGTACTGGAAACCCGTCAGTACCGGCCGCTGGGCAGTAGCGAGAACCGCCACTTCGCCGGGCGGGTCATCGCTGCCACGCACCGTGACCTCAAGACGCTGGTGCATGAAGAACGCTTTCGCGAGGACCTTTACTACCGCCTTGCCGTGTTCGAACTTGAGCTGCCAGGCCTGGACGCCCGGCGCGAAGATATTCCCGGCCTGATCCAGTACTTCTGCAGCCTGCAGCCACGCCCGCTGACGTTCGACGCCCGGGCGACGGCGCTGCTGTGCCAACGGGACTGGCCTGGCAATGTCCGCGAGCTGCGTAACCTCATCGACCGTATCGGCGCCCTGGCCCAGAGCCCGCTGATCGACTGTGCCGCCCTGCAGGCTTTCCTCGAGCCGGCGCAGCACTCGCCGCAGAAATGGGCGAACCTCGCCGAAGCGCTGCTGCAACTGGATGGCGGTGACAAGTTGGCAGCAACCGAGAACCTGCTGGTGGAACATGCGCTGCAACGTTGCAAGGGCAACAAAAGTGCGGCCGCGCAGTTGCTTGGGGTCAACCGCAAGGTAATCGAGCGGCGCCAGAAGTTGCGGGCCGACAAGCGCCTGGCGGTAGAACGCTACCTTGCCCAGGGGCGCCTGCTGATCGAAGACGCCGACTTCCGTGGCGCCTTGCCGGTACTGCAGAAAGGCTTGCAGGTTGCAGGTGAAGTCTTCGAATGCAAGGACCTGTGGCGCCTGCAGTTCGAACTGCACCGCTTGCTGGGCGTGAGTTTTCGCAGCATCGAGGGTTGGCTCAGCGATACCAGCCAGGCCAGCTACCGTAGCGCCCTGGCCCTCGCTGCGGAACAGGGTACTTCAGACGAGCTGTCGTCGGTGCAGTTCGGTGTCTGGACCACCCAGTTGATGAGCCTGGATCTGGGCAAGGCGCGGGCCACCGCCCAGGACATGCTGCAGCGGGCGCAACTGGCCGGGCTCAGTGCCCTGCGCATCGAGGCGCATGTGGCGATGGCCAATACCTTGTTCTGGCTCGGCGATTTCGAGGAAAGCCTGGCCTGCCTGAACCGTGGTGAGCTGCTCAGCGAATACCAGCCGGACTGGCCCCAGACCCAGGGCCTGGACCTCATTGGCCTGGCGATTACCTTCGAGGGGCTGGCCGCCTTCGAGTTGGGCCGCTTCGCTCAAGCCCGCCACGCCCAGGCCCAGCTCACCGCCCGGGCCGGGCAGACCGATGCCAACGCCTTCAACCGCGCCGTGGCCCTGCAGGGCGCTGCCTGGCTGGCGGCGCTGCTGGGCCTGCAACCCGACCTGGGCGCCCTGGCGCGGGAGCTGGAGCAGCTATCGGCATGTCACGAGTTTTCGTTCTATCAGGGCGTCGGGCAGATCCTGCGCGGTTATCACCAGGGGCTGGAAGGCTTCTACGATGAGGGTGAGCGCGCCATAGCCGACGGCTACCACCACCATGTCCTGCGCAACGGCGGGCAGTTGTTCCACGGCTTCCAGGCCTGGAAGCGCGCAGAAGTGTTGCTGCTGGCCGGACGGGTACGTGAAGCACTGGCCCTGGTCAACAGCGCCCTGGACCTTGCCCAGGACCATCAGGAGCGCGCCTACCTGTGCGAGCTGATGCTGCTCAAGGGCCGCGGATTGCTGGCCGCCGGCGAGCAGGATGAAGCCGAAAGCGCCCTGCGCAACACATTGTCCACCGCCCTGACCCTCGGCAACGTCCCGGCGCGCCTGCGCACCGGCCTGGAGCTGACCCGCCTGTTGCAGCGCGACGGTCGCCCGGAACAGGCCGCCCAGGTGCTGGAGCGGGCCTTGCGCGGCATCGAGGCGGATTGCGGCTACCCCCCGGCGCAGGAAGCCAGTGACTGGCTGGCACGGCTGCGGCGCTGACACCTCTACGGCAATTCACCCACAGACAACACCAGGAGCAAGACCATGGCTTTCGAGCTGGAACATAAGGATATGCGTGCGTTGATCGATGGCGGCTGTTTTTTCGGCAGTGGTGGGGGCGGCACGCGCACCTCGGCCCTGCACTTGCTGGAGCATTTCCAGGTCGGTGATTTTTATCCCGCCACCCGGGTCAGCGTGGTCAGCGTGGAAGAGGTAGAGGAGGGCGACGCTGGCGTATTGGCCTACATGGGGGCGCCCGAAGCCATCGCCGGTTGCCGCTACCCCCTTGGACCGGTCCAGGCCTTGCAGAGTCTTGCCCGGCGCCTGGCCAGCGAAGGTCGCAGACTGGCTTATGTGGTGCCGCCAGAGAGCGGTGCCCTGGGTTTTCTGGTGGCGTGCCTGGCGGCTGCGCGGCTTGGCCTGGCGGTGGTCGATGCCGACGGTGCCGGACGGGCAGTGCCATCGTTGCCGATGCTGACCTTCGCCGCCGCTCAGGTGCCGCCACGGCCGGCCTTCGTGGTCAGCCACAACGGCCTTGAGGTGGAGCTGAACGTGACCCCACCCGTCGACGCTGCAGATTACAACAATGATGCCAGCGTAATCGCCGAGCAAATGCTGCGGCCGATCGTCGCTTCGCCGGCATTTGGCGAGTTCGGTGGCTTGGCGTTGTGGGTCATGAGCCCTGAGCAACTGCACCGGGCATTGCCGATTCGCGCCACGCTCAGCCGTGCACTGGCCCTGGGCCGGGCCTTGCACGCCGGTGAGCTGGGCAGCACCGAGGCACTGCTGGCATTCCTTGCCAACCGCTGCGGCATCCAGGCCCGGGTGCTGTGCGGGCCGGCGCGCATCGACCATGCCGGGGCCAACACCATGGGCGGCTTTGATATCGGCACCATCGACCTGCAAAGCGCCGATGCCAGCCTGCGCCTGTGCTACGAGAACGAGTCGCTGCTGTTGTGGGACAAACAGCAAGCGCAACCGCTGGCCATGGCCCCGGACAGCATCAGCTGGTTCATCCCGGGCTCCGGCCCTGGCCCGCAGGTGGCCTCCAACGGCGACCTGGTCGGCAATGACGGTGCCCTCGTCGGGCCCTACAGCGGGCGGCCTGTCTGCCTGCTCGGCTGGCAGGCCGAGGCGCCGCTGCGGGTACCTGGGGGGCTGATCCTCTGGAGCTTCCAGCAATTGCTCGCCGGCCTGGGCTACCCCGGCCCCTATCGCAGCGTCGGGCAATTGCAGGAGCTCCGCTCATGAGCCTGCGTATCGCCATGCTTGCGCCGGTCAACAGCAGTGCCTACAACACGGCCCTGATGGCCTCCATCGCCCCGGTAGTGCCGGCGGACGTAAGCGTCCAGGTGTTCAACCTCGACCAGGGCAGCCCCTGTATCGAAAACCGTTTGAACCTCAGTGAAAATACCCCGGCAGTGGTAGCGCTGGCCCGGCGCCTGGAGCAGGAGGGCTACGACGGTATCTGGCTCAGCGACTTTGACATGTGTGGGGTAGAGGCGGCCAGGGAAGTCATCGACATCCCTATCATCGGCGGCTTTCCCACCTCGGCGTTCACCGCGCTGGGGCTCTGCCAGCGGTTCTCCATCATCACCATCCTGCAGAGCACCCTGGCCCTGCAGCGTGGTCATGTGGCCAACTACGGCCAGAGCAGCAACTTTGCCTCGATTCGTGCCATCGACTGCCCGGTGGCGAGTTTGAGCGATGTCGATGTGGTCCTGGTCAAGGCACTGGAGGCTGGCCTGGCGGCAGTCCGCGAGGACGGCGCGCAGGCGCTGCTGCTGGGTTGCACCGGTTTCATGGGCGTCGCCGAACGGCTGTCGCGCCTGCTTGAGCAGGACCTGGGCTGCTATGTACCGGTACTGGACCCCAACCAGTGCGGCTTCAGTTTCCTGCTGTCGCTGGTGCGCATGGGCTTGCGCCCGAGCCGTTTGTGCTACAGCAAGGCGAGCCTGGGCTGAGGTGGCCGATTGCGTCCCCGGCCACGGGGACGCAATGGACGAAAACGGCCAACCATTTTTCGTTGTGTTTTGCCAAGTCATTGATTTTACGGTCATTAGCGACTTGGCACAGATGCTGCTCTTCTCTCCTTGCGTGGCAGACGAACTGCCCGTACCCAACACGACAATGGAGAGTGTCATGCCCAATTACTACGTGGACTTCAATAACAACACCAGCGAAACCTGGACCATGGGGGTGTATCAGGAACTGCCAGGCTCGATCGGCCTGGCGAGTGTTTCCTGGAAGCAGACCACCGTACCGCAGATGGGTGAAAGTGGCGTGGAATGGTCGGTTGACTACAACGTGACCATCGCCAACTACAAACAGATCGGCGGGATTGGTGTGTACAAGGCCAGCCAGACCCTGGAAGCCAGCCTGGGTTCGGTGTGGGATTGCGTGTTCGAAAACAACGTGCAGCAACTGCGTCTGGGCAGCGGATCCACCTCGCCGGACTCGATTCAGATCCGTAACGCCTCCAACCAGTTGGCCAACCTGGGCATTGGTATGAGCGGCCAGGGTTCGGTGTACAAGCCCGATGTCGTCGGCGGCGGCACCGCGCAGTTCCAGGTCACTCCGACCTATTACGTCGGCTTGTTCAATAAACTGGTGCTCGGTGAAGTGATCAGCAGCAACGTGGTGGTCGGCCCACTGAAACTGGTGTTCCCGTCCGGATTGAACTGCGCCACCGTCACCGCGCGGATGGACGGTGCCAACATCCGCTTGAGCATTACCTATTCGCAGGCGTCTTCGGTGTCTTACGAGGTGACCAAGCGCCTGCGTGGCATTCAGAAGGAACGTACCGGCGAGCTGCTCGAGTCCGCCTAAGCCTTGCCCTCGGTGTGCTGCGCCCGTGCGCGGCACATCCGGGGTGCGGTTTGCCCTTTTTGCAAGGAGCTGATCATGAATGAAGCTGTGAAGTCCCAAGCCCTGACCCAGGACGGCCCGCTGGCTTTCAGCAGCGGTGCGGACGTCAAGCCAACGGAGCTGCAGAAATTTGTCGCAACGGTCGACCAGCAGGCCGCCGAAGTGGCCCGCGGGCTGCTCGACAGCCTGAAGAAAGAAGGGGTGAAAGCCCGCGTGGAGCAGCGCCAGAACCAGTACCTGATAATTCAGGAAGCGCTCAACCCCAGTGTCGCCGAGCTGGCGGCGGTCGAGCCGAACAGCCGGCCATCACGGATCCGGCTGTTTATCCGCAGTAGCGATGCACCGCCGACGATCAACGCCCTGCGGCTGTTTTTCCGCGACTGGCGGGCGGTGGCCGGGCTGGTCGCTGTCGGCGCCACCTGGCAGGCCGGCCAATGGCTGATGACGGTGCGCCGGCGCGAAGGTCCTACCCAGCACTAAAGGCCTGTTGGTTACAGGTCACGCAGGGCTCAGGCAGGCGTGACCAAATCGCCGAACAACGGATGTCCTGCAAGTTGAAGCCTGGCCTGAGTAGTGGCAGCAAGCACCGCTTGCTCATTGATGGCCAGGCCTTCCAGGTAGACGAAGTGCACATTCTGCAGGCCGAGTGTACCGAGCACGTGACGCAGGTAGGCGCTCAGAAAATCCGGCTGGCGAGCCCGTGCCCCCCGATGAAAACCACCTGAACTGACGATCACGTAAACCGGCCGATCCACCAGCAGGCCGACCTTGCCGTCAGGGCCGGCAATGAAGGTACGGTTGATCCGCAACACATGATCGATCCAGAGCTTGAGCACTGCCGGTACGGTGAAATTGTGCATGGGGGTTGCGATCAGCAGTAAGTCGCAACGCTCCAGTTCGCCAACAAGTGCCTCGGAACTGGCGAATACCGGGTCGTGTGCCGGCGTCAGCCGGGTCAGCGCAGTCGCATAACCGGCGCTCAGGGGTGCCAATGGCTCTGCTGCCAGATCACGCAGGGTTACCGTGGCCTGCGCGTGGCGTTGCCTGATGCAGTCGAGCAGTTCACTGGCAAGGCGCAAGCCAATCGAGGCGCTGCCGCGCGTGCTGGCATTGATCAGCAGCACGTTATCCATGGCGCTGTGGCTCGGTGGCTGGCAATGCCTGAACGAAATGCATGCCTTTGCCCAGCAGTCCCTCGCGATAATAGAAGCGCTGGGCCAATGGCATGTGTAATCCGGTATCCAGCACCAGGTGCGCATGGCCGCAGCGCAGGCCTTCTGCGCGCGCCGCATCGAGCAACGCTGCGCCCACACGAAGGCCACGCAGTTCGGGGGCTACCACCAGATCGTCGACATAGGTAAAGCGCCCATAGAGCAGATTTTCGCTGTGGCGCACACCGGCCAGCCCAATGAGCTGCTCGCCGTAAAAAGCCCCAAGCAGCCTGTAGCCCTGCTGCGCTTGCCGCCTGACTTGCTGAGCAAACGCGTCGGCGTCAATCAGGTGCGGCCGAAGCTCGCGCATGAGCTCGAATGCGGCGTGCTGTTCGGCGCCGTCTTGCAGAAACCGGATGGTTGCCTGTTTGCCCACGGGTATCTCCCTGATCAAGTTGAGGCGTTACTTTACGGCTGTAACGGACTACCTTATAGATCCAAATAATGCACAAACGACTAGGACATGCCGAACACCTACCCGCCACTCGACCCACAGGCGGCGACGCCGATCTACCGTCAGCTCTACCTGCGCTTTCGCGATGCCATCAGTGCCGGACGCCTTCAGCCTGGCGAGCGTCTGCCGTCAGTCCGGGCCCTGGCAGCGGAACTCAACCTCGCGCGTGGGACGGTCGAGGCGGCTTACCAGATGCTTGGCGGTGAAGGCTATGTGCAAGCCCGAGGGCCGGCCGGTACGGTGGTAGCGCCCTTGCTCAGTACAACGCCGGTTGCTGTCGGTGTGCAGCGGCTCGAGCGGCCACCGACCGCCCCGAGTCCTTCAACACTTGTACCCATGCCTTTGCAGATTGGCTTGCCAGCGCTGGACGCATTCCCGCGCAAGCTGTGGACGCGCCTGGTCGGTCGCGCCTTGCGCCAGGGCGGCCTGGATGGTCTGGTGTACCCAGATCCTCAGGGGCACCTTGCACTGCGCAAGGCCCTGGCTATTTACCTGGGGGTGTCACGGGGGATTTCCTGCACAGCGGAACAAATTTTCATCTGCGCCGGGTACCGAGCCTGCCTCGACCTGATATGCCGCAGCCTGCTGCACGATGGCGATCGCTGCTGGTTCGAAGACCCGGGCTACTTCCAGGCCAGGCGCTTTCTTGAGCAAGCCCGGGCGCAGTTGGTCCCGGTTCCGGTGGATGGCGACGGCCTGGATGTCGAAGCCGGTATGGCGCTGGCCCCGGACGCGCGCTTCGCCCTGGTCACTCCCCATCACCAGAGCCCCCTCGGGGCCACGCTCTCGCTGCCCCGGCGCCAACGCCTGCTGGAATGGGCCAGCAGCCAGGGCAGCTGGGTCATAGAGGACGACTACGACAGCGAATACCGCTACCGCGGCCGCCCGGTACCGGCACTGAAGAGCCTCGACACCCAGGGGCGGGTACTGTACTGCGCCACCTTCAGCAAAGTGCTGGCGCCAGGCCTGCGTCTGGCCTATCTGGTGGTTCCCCAGGCCCAGGTGGCGCGCTTCGCCACCGTGGTGGGGGACATGCAGAACCACTGCCCGCACCTGTTGCAGGCGACGGTGAGCGCCTTTATCGAAGAAGGGCACTTTGCCCGGCATTTGAGAAAAATGCGCGGCCTCTATGCCGACAGGCGCCGGTACCTGGTCGACGCCTTGCAGGCCGAGTTGGGCGAGCACCTGCAACTGGACAACAAGGCGGCGGGCATGCACCTGGTGGCGCATCTGAGCGGCGGGGGCGACGATTGCACGATCGCCAGGCGGGCGCGGGACCTTGGCCTGGCGATCGAACCCCTTTCTGGCTGGTATCGCGGGCCGGGGCAACGGCACGCTCTGTTGCTCGGCTTTACCAATGTCGCCAGCCGCGAACAGGCCGTTGCGCTGGCCAGGCAGTTACGCCTGGCGATGGACCTTTAACCGTGGCGGATGTCAGTTGCGATCCACCCACACGGTCTGCGCATTGCAGAACTCGCGCACACCGAAGTGCGACAGCTCGCGGCCAAAGCCGCTTTTCTTCACGCCGCCGAAGGTCACGCGCGGGTCGCTGGCGCAGTAGCCGTTGATAAACACACCGCCGGTGTCCAGCTCATCGGCCAGTTGCTCGGCCAGCGCGGCGTTGCTGGTGTAGATGGTCGAGGCCAGGCCGAACTCGCTGTCGTTGGCCAGTTCCAGGGCATGGCGGGGATCGCGGGCGCTGATGATCGAGGCCACCGGGCCGAACAGTTCCTGCTTGAACGAGGTCATCTGGTCGGTGACGTTGGCCAGCACGGTAGGCTGGTAGTAGTTACCGTTGCCTTCGGCCTTGCCACCGCCGAGCAGCAGCGTTGCGCCTTCGGCCAGGGTCGCCTGGACTTGCTGGTCAAGCTCCTCGCGCAGGTCGAAGCGCGCCATCGGGCCGATGTAGGTGTCGGCGGCGTGCGGATCGCCCATGACCAGGGCCCGGGTGGCCTCGACGAACTTGCGGGTGAATGCTTCGACCACGCCTTGCTCGACGATCAGGCGCTTGGCGGCGGCGCAGACCTGGCCGGTGTTCTGGTAGCGGCCGATCACCGCGGCTTTTACCGCTTCATCGAGGTTGGCATCGTTGAGCACGATGAACGGGTCGGAGCCACCCAGTTCCAGCACGCATTTTTTCAGCGCGGCACCGGCCTGGGCGCCGATGGCGGTGCCGGCCCGTACGCTGCCGGTCAGGGTCACGGCGGCGATGCGCGGGTCGGCAATGGCCTTGGAGACGCCGTCCGGAGTGACGTTGATCACCTCGAACACTCCTTCAGGGAAGCCGGCGCGCTTGAATGCATCGAGCAGCAGGTAGGCGCTGCCCATCACGTTTGGCGCGTGCTTGAGCACATAGGTGTTGCCGGCCAGCAGCGCCGGTACTGCACCGCGCAGCACCTGCCAGATCGGGAAGTTCCACGGCATCACCGCCAGCAGCGGGCCCAGCGGGCGGTATTCGATGCGCGCCTGGCCAGCAGGTACCTGGGCAGGCTCGGCCTGGAGCATGGCCGGGCCATTGGCCGCATACCATTCGCACAACTGGGCGCATTTCTCGATTTCGCCCTGGGCCTGGGCGACCGGCTTGCCCATTTCATCGGTGATCATCCGCGCCATGGCCACGGCGTTGTCGCGCAGGGCGTCGGCCAGGGCCAGCAGCAGGTCGGTACGCGCCGCTACCGGCGTGCGGCGCCAGGCGGCAAAGCCGGTGGCGGCCCGGGCCAGGGCGGCATCCAGGACGGCAGCGCTTTCATAGGCGTAATGGCCGATCTGCTCGCCGCTGGCGGGGTTGATCGACAAAGCATGGGTCTGGAAGTTGATCGCGGTCATCACGGCGGTCCTGATGGGAGGAGAACGGCTTCAGACTACTGCGTTGTATCTTTGCCTGAAACTGAATAATACTGAGCAAAACATTCACGCAGAGAGAATGACGATGGACCTGGTGCAACTGGAGATGTTCAAGGCGGTGGCCGAGCAGGGCAGCATCAGTGCTGCGGCCCAGCACATCCACCGCGTGCCGTCGAACCTGACCACGCGGATCAAGCAACTGGAGCAGGAACTGGGTGCCGAGCTGTTCATCCGCGAGAAAAGCCGCTTGCGCCTGTCACCGGCGGGCTGGAATTTTCTCGACTATGCCCGGCGCATTCTCGACCTGGTGGCCGAGGCGCGGCTGACCGTGGCCGGTGACGAGCCGCAAGGCGCCTTCGCCCTCGGCTCGCTGGAAAGCACCGCCGCCGTGCGTATCCCGACGCTGCTGGCGGCTTACAACCAGGCCTACGCCAAGGTCGAGCTGGACCTGACCACCGGCCCGTCGGGGGCGATGATCGACGGTGTGCTGGCCGGGCGCCTGAGTGCCGCGTTCGTCGATGGCCCGGTGCTGCACCCGGCACTGGAGGGGGTACCGGTATTTGTCGAAGAGATGGTGCTGATCGCACCGCTGAACCATGCGCCGATTACCCGCGCCGCCGAGGTCAATGGCATGACCATTTACGCCTTTCGCGCCAATTGCTCGTACCGGCATCACTTCGAAAGCTGGTTTGCCCAGGACGAGGCGGTGCCGGGCAAGATCATTGAAATGGAGTCGTACCATGGCATGCTCGCCTGCGTCAGCGCCGGTGCCGGCCTGGCACTGATGCCGCGCAGCATGCTCGAAAGTATGCCCGGGTGCAGCACGGTGAGTGTCTGGCCGTTGTCGCAGCGCTTTCGTTACCTGCGCACCTGGCTGGTATGGCGGCGGGGTACGGTATCGCGCAGCTTGAGGACGTTTGTGCAGTTGCTGGAGGCACGCGGCGAGGTGCTCAAGGTCGAGGAGGCGCAGTGAAGTGTGCGGCGCCTGGATTTTCGAGCGCTGTGCGCTCGATCGCCGGCAAGGCCGACTCCCACAGGTTCGATGGCGCCAGGTTGTCCGCGCTGCGCACACCACGCAACTGATCCGCAAGCTGGGCATTGATCGCCACCAGCTTGGCAATGTTCTGCCGCGCCTTGAGCAATTCGGTGTTCAGGTACTCGGCTTCGTTGGTCATCAGCACCACCTGATGCTTCCACATTTCCACCAGGGTCGGTGAGTCCGGCGTGGCGAAGTCTTCATCGTAGTCGTTCATGATGGTTACTCGTTGTTGCTGTATGCATATACAGTAATCGATGTTTGCGACCTTTTGCCAGCCCAGCCGACAAACTGCAGGCGATGGACACCCGGGTGTGGCATTGTCAAATGCCGCACAGGTTCTACCGGGATGGACATGACCGAACAGCCAACAGCCCCGCGCGACAGTGGCCTGGACCTGCTCAAGTGGCTGGCAATCATCACCATGGTCGCCGATCACCTGCGCTTTGTCTGGCCGGCCGAGCACTGGCTGTTTGTCGTTGGCCGCCTGGCGTTTCCCTGGTTCTGCCTGGCGATAGCCGCCAACGTTGCACGCAGCATGCCCGGGCAAGTGTTTAGCGCCGGCAATGTCCGGTATGTGCGAGGGTTGGTGGTTTTCGCGCTGCTGTCGGAGTGGCCTTATCGCTGGCTCAATGGCCCTTCGCCGACGCTTAATGTCATGCCGACTTTGGCGTTGGGGTTGCTGATCGCCTGGGGGCTGCACCATCGCACCCGCGCGGCGGGCCTGTTGGCACTGGCAACGGCAGTGGCCGCGACGCTGGCGTCCGGTCGCTTGATGTACGGCGTGCCGGGTGTGTTGTTGCCTGGCGCTTTTCTTCTGGCCATGCGCTACCGGTCGCTGGCCTGGCTGCTGCCCGCCCTGTTGGCGCTGGCGGCGAACCTGACCGACCTGTGGCTTCGCGAGCATCCGCTGCACGCGATTGCGCTCATGGCCCTGGGCACCGCGTTTATATCTGCGCCGTTGGGGCTGATCGTGGTTCGGCTGAAATGGCAGGGGAACCTATGGCGGGTCGGCCGCTGGGGATACGGGTTCTATCCGTTGCATCTGGCGTTGATCAAACTGATTGCCGGCATTGACTATACTTGAGTTCAATGTACTGGCTCACCGGTCGATGTTGCGCGGATCCAGGTATATCGATCAGTGAGGGCTTGCTCAGGGCCCCAGGTATCGCAGCATGATGAACATTCACTGGGGCTACTTGTTGTTGGCAGCGATGCTGGTCGCTTCTGTCGGGGTACTGGCCTGGGGCGCTGCCGTGTCCCGGCGCCGTCGGCGCGAGGAGAGCATTGCTCGCCAGCATGACCGCGACAGCGATGAGTGACTAATGTGGGTACCTGGCCAGCACCGGCTGGGTCGTCAGGCCATGCACCACAATGCTCAATGCCACGATCGACAGGACCAGCCCCGTGCACTCCCGCGTAACGGATACCGGCAAGCCCAGGTTCAAGGTATAGAACAGGTAGTACAGGCTGCCGATGCCGCGAATCCCGAACCAGCCCGTCAGCAGCCGCTGCTGGCGATTGAGCAGCGTCCTCCAGGGTAGCAGGTACACAGCCAGCGGCCGGATTGCGGCAAACAGGATCAGCCCCACGGTCACCGCTCGCCAGTCCCAATGGCTCGCCAGGACGATGCCCAGCAGGGTCACCAGAAACACTTCCATCACCCGTTCCACCAGGTTACCGAAGGCCAGCATGTCGCCCATCATGATGCCGGCGGCCACTTCGCTGTCGTCCAGCGCCGCGGTATCGCCATGCACGGCCTGATCGGGTTCCAGGTGCTGGTGGCCGACTACGGGTTGCACCCGATGCTCGGCGGGCACCGAGGCGCTGCCGCTGGAGCTGACTTCGGCCTGACGCAGGCCGAGACCCGCGGCGAACACCGAGAGAAAGCCGTAACCCTCGATCATCTCCGCCCCCACGTACGCCAGGGCGATCAAGGCCAGGGTCAGGTAATCGTTGGGTGATACCGTGCTGTCTTCGTTGCGGATGCTCAAGGCCAGCGTCACCCGGCCAAGGCCACGGCCCATGGCGTAGCCGAGCATCAGGCCGGCGGGCACTGCCCAGAGCAGGTCGTACAGGGTCCAGTGCAGCAGCGTGGCGGCATTCAGTTCCCGCGGGCTGATCATCAGTAGCCCGAGCAGCACGAAAGGGAAGGCCACGCCATCATTGAGCCCGGCCTCACCGGAAAGGCCAAAGCGCACCGCGTCCACGTCCTGGGCATTGCTCACCTGCACCAGCGAAGCCAGCACCGGATCGGTAGGCGCCAGAATGGCCGCAATCAACAGTGCCACACCCCAGGGCAGGTCGAGCAACAGGTGCAACAGCAGGCACAGGCCGGCGATGGTCAACAGCATGACCGGGCCCGCCAGGCCAAAGGCAACGCGCCACAGGCGTCGGCTCAGGGCCAGGCGCAACTTGAGGCCGCTGACGAACAGTGAAAACAGCAGCGCGACTTCGGTCAGGTGCTCCATCCACGGCGCCGCTGCCACCAGGTCCAGTTGCAGCAGCCCAAGGCCCGAGGGGCCAATGGCGATGCCCAGCACCAGGCACACCGCCGAGGTGGTGACCGGCAACCAGCGCAGATAGGACGCGGCCAGGGCCAAGGCCAGCAGCACGACACCCAGTACGGCCATCCAGAGAATGAAACTCATCGCTGCGCCTCGAATGGCCGGACCCTTTCGTACAGCTTAGAGCGCTGCAGCCATACGAAATGTTCCTTTGGCCTGATGATTCCCGACCAGATGAGGGATATGGTGTGGGAGCCGGTAGCGGCCTTGCGACCAGTGACGTCTGAACGACAGGCAGGCTTCGGGGATCTTACTTATAGGAACCCGGCGAACAGTGCGGGGCAGAACCCCGTGGGGGTGCCAGATGAACCCAGCAGACAACTCTACCGAGCCGCAACCACGGCCCAGCCACCCGCGCTTTCTGTACTTTACCGACGACGGCACGACGCCGAACAGCCGTTTGCCGGTGCTGCTTTATCATTTGCCGATGAAGAAGGAGGCCGACAACGCAGGCTTCTTTGAAACCCTGTTCGCGCGCAACCGATGGACCCCACTGTGGCGGGCGGGCATCTTCGATTATCAGCATTACCACTCCAACGCCCATGAAGCCCTGGGTGTCGCCCAGGGCAATGCCCGGGTGATCCTCGGCGGGCCTAGCGGGCTCACCCTTGGCATTGGCCGTGGCGATGTTCTGGTGCTACCCGCTGGCACCGGCCACTGCTGCCTGGAGAGCAGCGAAGATTTCCTGGTGGTGGGGGCCTACCCGCAGGGCCAGGAGGCCTACGACATCCAGAGGCCCGCCAGCAGCAACCACGGGCCCAGCAAGGCGCGGATCGCCAGGGTGGCGATGCCGGATGGCGACCCGGTCACGGGCCGCGCCGGCATGCTCAACTCGGCATGGTCTGCCGCCAGCGCTCCTGAGGCTCGCTAGCCCATCCGGTCGATCTCCCGCACAAATGTATCTGTGCCCACCGAACCTGTGGGAGCGGGCTTGCCCCGCGATCGTAATCCAGGCAACACCTGAGCGGACAGGCAATTCAGGTTGCCGGGGCCGTCGGCTTGGCCAGCTCTATACCCGCCGCGCCCAACCGCTTGAGAATCTCGAACAGCAGGTCACTCTTGGTGGTGCCGACGATCCGCGGGCTGCTGACGTAGCCGGTCACCGTCAAGGTAATGCCGTCGGGCGTGAGTTTGCTGAAGCGCACGAACGGCGCAGGCTTGTCGAGGATGGTCTCGTGCTCGCAGTAGGTGTCGTAGAGCAGGGTCTGCACCTGCTCGGGGTCAATGTCCAGAGGGAACACCAGCTCCAGCGTCGCCACCCCCTGGGCGCTGCCGCCGAGGGTGACGTTGCGCAGGTTCTGCGAGATCAGCTGCGAGTTGGGCACGATGACGATGGAGCGGTCGCTCAGCTGGATTTCGGTGGCGCGCACGTTGATGCGGCGGATATCTCCCTCGACCCCGCTGATGCTGATCAGGTCGCCAACCTTGACCGGGCGCTCGGTGAGCAGGATCAGGCCGGAGACGAAGTTCTTGACGATTTCCTGCAGGCCGAAGCCGATCCCCACCGACAGGGCACTGACGATCCAGGCCAGGTTGGTCCATTTCACCCCCAGCGACGACAGGGTCAGGAGGATCACCAGGGCATAGCCGATGTTGGCGAACAGGGTGCTGAGCGAGGCGCACATGCCCGGGTCCATGTCGGTCTTGGGCAGGAACTCGTTGTCCAGCCAGCGGCGCAGGGTGCGGATCAGGTAAATGCCCAGTACCAGGGCCAATACGGCATTGAACAGGTGCCCGGGGATGATGTTGAACTGACGCAAACCGGCGCCGCCGAGAAACGCGACGATGTTGCTGATCAGTTGCCCCAGAGTGGTGCCGATGCCGCCGACGAACAGGGTGATGACCGCCAGCAGCAACAGCCCGGCGCGGCCGAAGCCGGAGATCAGCGTTTCGACCTGGTCCAGGCGCCGGTCACCGATGCCCAGCAGCTCTTTGAGCGCCTTGCCGCTGGCCTGGCGGGGCGAGAACACATACTCGCAGCCGTCCTTGAACACCTGCATCAGCAAGTAGAAACCGGCCAGCAGGATAAACACCCAGACCACCTCATAGGTGACGAAGCGCGCCAGCGACACATAGCCGGTGAGCAGGGCAATCACCGAGGTGACCATGGCGATGCTGGCAATGGTGTAGATCAGCCCGGCCATGGTCGACGCGGCTTCCGGCGCGTCCCCGGCGGCGGCCATCGCCCGGCGGGTAGTGCTGGTGCGCACCAGCAGGGCGATGATGAGGCCGGTGATCACCAGCGCGGCAATGCCTCGGCCAGCGATGACCAGCTGGTTGCTCATGCCGGCGGCATTGGAGATCTGCACCAGGGTCACCAGCACCAGCAAGGCACCGGCCAGCCAGCGGGCATAAGGCTGCAATGCCAGGGCCACCGGATCGGCGATATCCGGCAGGCGCCAGGAAGGATGCTGGGTCGACAGCAGCGCCCGGCTCAACCCGGTAATCAGCACACAGGTGTAGGCAAGTTTCTCGAACTCCTGGGAGAAGGTCGCCAGCATCGACGGCAACGGCAGGTGGCGGGTACAGGCGTAAAACAGCAGCTCCAGGGCAATGCCGGTGGCCAGCAGGGTCGCCAGCACCGAGGCCAGGGCCAGTGAACTGCGCCGCAGGCGGCCTTCGGGCACGCGGTTCATGCACGCCCAGGCCAGCCAGCGTTCCACCATCCGGCGGCCCAGGGTCCAGGTCAACAGGGCCAGCAACACCAGCACCACCGTGGAGAAACGCTGACCCGGCTGCCAGACGGCCCCGGCGGTCACGCCCAGCTCATTGAAGAACGCCTGCAAGCGTTGGCGGTCGTCAGGCGAAGGGTTGAGTACCGGCGACCAGAATGCAGGGTTGAGCAGGCTGTGGGTGCTCAGGGTCAGTTCGCTTTCGAGCATGCTGCGACGAATGCCGGAAATCTGCGTCAGCAGGTTGGTGGCGCTTTCCTTGAGCGTCTCCAGCGTTTTGAGGGTGGTATCAAGGGTGTTTTTTTGCTCGGTGAGTACCGTGCGTTGCGCGGCGATGTCCGACTTGCCCGGCACCAGGGCTTCAACCGGGGCCGGGCCGAGCACCTCCAGTTGCGCGCGCAGTTGTGCCTGCTCAGGCAGGAGCGCAGTGGACAGGCGGTCGATATCGACGATCAGCGCCTGCAGCCGGTCTTGTGGGCCTTCAAGCTGGTTGTAGTTGTTGGCCTGGGAAATCTGCTGCTTGAGGCTGTCCAGGCGCAGTTGCAAGGCTTGCAGGTCGTTCTGGGTCACCTTCACCGCAGGAACTGCAGCATTGGCCGTCGCAGGCGCTGGCGGTTCGGCTGCCTGCCCGAGGGCAAACGGCTGCAGCAGGGTAAGGGCAATGATGCCGATGATCTTCAAAGCATTGCGCATGGTAATGCCCTGTATGGTTGTTGATCTCCCAGCTTTTGAGGGTAGGCCATCAGCGGTTGATCGCGGGATCAATTTGCAGTCATCTGCACGTCAGGCAAAACCCTCATTGCCCTGGGAACCCGCGAGGTTTATGACGGGCAAGTGAAGTGGGTGGGGGCCTGGGGTGCCAGGACCAGGTGCAACGGTACAGGCTGTTGCCCATCAAGGGCAGGGGGCTCGAAACTCACCACCAACAGCGGCTGGCGCTCGGTCGTGCCGCCTGCCACTGCGTTGGTCATCCGGGCGTGGTTGGCTGCGATTTCATTGAGAGTAGACACGTTACATCTCCGGTGACCGAGCAAGGCTATTGCTGGCGTCCATAAGCGTTAGGTTGATTCGCCGTCGCGTCAGGATTACGTCGCTTCACGACGGCGAGCGCCAGCCTTTGCAATCCGTACGCCAGCCTTGTCAATAAACGGGCAGGCGCTGCCGGTTTGCGATGAACGGAGGTGAGGCAGGGCATCGCTCATCGTTAACCTGAGTGTAACGATGAGCCATGTGCCCTGGGTGCTTAATGCACAGGATTGATGAACGGGCCACCTGTCATCTGGACGAAGAGCTTGCGAAACTCTTCATTTTCAGGGGTAAGGATCAAGGCTTGACGCAGGAACTCAAGCCCTTCGCGAGCATTGTCCAGCTGGCAGCTGAGGGCGAAGGCCAGGTAGAGGTTATGGGGGTTGAAGAAGTCGAACGACAGCGCGACCTTGACCAGGTGCAGCGCACCTTCCAGGTCTTGCGCCTGAATCCGGGCATTGAGTTCATCGTTGAACTGACTGGACTCTTTGTATGTCAGGGCCGACAGGCCGACTTGCTTTCTCAATACAACAGTATGGCCATTGCCGACTTTCGTATCAGTCTCTTCGACGCCTTCGATCAACCAGTGCCCCAGCCCCACAGAGTTGATCAGGTTGATTGCCCGCAGCATGCTTTGCAACGAGAACACGTGGTAGTGGCCGCGCCAGTTGTATTCATCCATCTGGCTCATGTCGATGCGCTTTTCGTACGCATCGATCATGTGCTCAAGGGTGGTCAGCGCTCGAACCCGGTCATTGGGGTCGGCGTTTCTTTTCGGGAATATGCAAAAGAACACGCCGTCATTCTTTACCACCCGCGAGGCTTCGATGTAGGCCGCAAACAGGTTCGGCACATGTTCGATGACGTGCGAACTGATCAGGTAATCGAAGGTTTCGTCGGCGAACGGAATGTCGGTGAAGTCGCCCAGTGCGTCGATCCGGGCGGGCTCGGTCTGGTAGTTGGCCTGTTCGTTTGCGTAGAGCTTGAAGTCTTTCAGATCGAGCGGATACAGAAACGACTCGCCGTCACAAGGCCCCACATTGAGGCAGTCCGGCAAGTAGAAAGCATTATGGCTGCCGGCACCGATTTCCAGGCCGGAACCCTGACAATACTTGTTGGCCAACGCCATACCGTTCACGTTCATATCGACTCGTATTCCCTCTGAAAATAAATGCCAAGCCGAGCACCTGGCCCACGCACCAAGGCTATCAGCAGGGATGGAAAATAGTTGAGCCATCCCCGCCGCCCGGCCTACAGAAACTTGATCGGATAATTGACGATCAAGCGGTTCTCATCAATGTCGTAGGTACTGAAGTCCCGGCGCAGGGTCGAATTGCGCCAGCGCACCGACAGGTCCTTGAGCGGGCCGCTTTGGAAAACGTAAGCCAGCTCCGACTCACGCCCCCATTCCTTGCCATGGTCGGTGGCGCTGGTGTGCACATGGTCACCGGACAGGTAGCGGTTCATCAGGGTCAGGCCCGGCACGCCCAGTACGACGAAGTCAAAGTCGTGACGCAGTTGCCACGAACGCTCGTGGGCACTGTCGTAGCTGGAGTTGTAGGTATCGTTCGCCAAAGGGTAGCCGGCCGTGCCGTTGACCCGCATCCAGCCGGTCTCGCCATATACCCGCTGCAAGCCCAGGGAGAAAGTCTGCCCGCCGGTTTTGGCGGAAAGCATCAAGGATGCGGTTTTATTGTCCATCTGCCCGGCTTTCGCCGAACCGTGTTCATCGCCAAGAAACAGACCCAGGTTGGCACCCAGCCGCCAGGTGCCGACGGCCTGGCTATGGATCACGTTCAGGTATTGCTGCTGGTAGATATCCTCAAGCTGGGCATACCAAAGGCCCACCTGCGTGGCCTTGTCATTGAACTGGTACTCGCCGCCGGCGAAGTTGAAACGGTCCGAAGTGGCGTCGGGGCGTCCGCTCATGAACAGGCGCTCCATGCTGGCGTCGTTACGCGGGCTGTTGCCGCGAAACTGGCCGGTATAGAGGGTCAGGTTCTCGATTTCCCGCGAGGTGATCTGCGCCCCGCGAAAGGTCTGTGGCAATGAGCGGCCGTCATCGGAGCGCAGGATAGGCAGCAGGGATGCCCATTCACCGACTTTCAGTTCAGTGGCCGAGTACTTGGCTTTGACCGCGACACCCAGGCGGCCGAAATCGTCTGCTGGCCTGCCGCCATCGTGTACAGGCAGCAGTTGCGTACCCGCCGTGCCGCGGCCGCCGTCCAGCTTGACCGAGTACAACCCCAGCAGGTCGACGCCAAAGCCCAGGCTGCCCTGGGTGAAGCCTGAGCGCAGATCGAAAATGAAGCTTTGCGTCCATTCTTCGGCCTTGCCCTGGGGGTAGGCGCGGTCGACGAAATTGCGGTTGTGGTAGAAATTGCGCAGGTTCAGCGATGCGCTGGTGTCGTCGACCAGGCCGGCTGCCGCCACCCCAAGCGAGGCCGTCGAGCACAGCAACAGGGTCGCAAGTTCTGGTGTTTTGCCGCGTACAAGGATTTTCATTATTGTTATTTCCTTTCTATTGAGCGCAGGACGCCCTCGCAGCGCAAAGGCTGCGAAAAATGATGGTGTCCGCGGTTACGGGGGGAGGGGGGTTACGCGCCCAGCAAGGCAACCAGGGCCGGAACGGTTAGCACGGCGGTGTAGTAGCCCATGAACTGCACGCCAATGTTGAAGCCCAGAAAGCGTGAGAGAAATCCGCCCAACAGGCCGATGGTGACAATCACCAGCAAACCGAGCAGGCCCCCTTCCCAGATGCCGATCACCAGGATCAGGCCGACAAAGGTGGCGATCACCGCTTCATGGCTGATCTTGCGCGACACATAGGAGGCCGCCCGGTGCGCGTAATTCATGGTGAAGGGGTAGGCGATCAGAATGGCCACCACCACCGCCAACATGCCGTAGCCAAGAAACTCCCAAGTGCTGAGCATCGAGTGCAGGTTGTTCACCTGGCCGGTGGCGGTATCGACGCTGAAGCGCGGCGGCGCATTGAACAGTGGCGCTGCCGGGCCGGCGGCGACCGGGCTCAGGGGCAGGCCGAAGGCAATCAGCGGAATCAGGGCTTCGGCGAGGTAGGTGGATTCGGTGACGCCATTGCGCGCCGTGATGACCGTGGTCAGGCGATGGTAGACATGCTTGACCCGTGAGCCGACGGCCTCGCCCATGATCACCGTCATGGCCACCGGGCTGAACACGAAGGTAGCGCTGGAGACGATGGCGGTGACAGCCGTCCACAGGCTCTGTTTGCTGTCCAGTACGCGCAGCGGGTTGGGAAAGAACCCGCCCCAGCTTTTTACATCCGGCGACAAGGAGAACGTGCGCAGTTCCTGGCGGCGCATGGCGGCGCGCTCGGCCGGCGCGAGCAGGGAGAACAGCGCGGCAATCAACGGGCCGATGGCAATGCCGAGGAAGTAACTGACACTGAGCTTGACTCCGTACTGCGCGGTCAGGCTTTGCAGGCCGACAATCACCATGACGAAGGGTATCAAGGTCAGTACAGCGGCCAGGCGGCCTTTGGAGAACCAGGCGATGGCAACTGCCGCCAACAGGAACACCCAAGGCGCAGCGTGTTTGATCATGTCGCCGAACGGCGCAAGCATCACCGCGAACAACACCGCCATCGGCACCGCAATCAAGGCAGCAATCACCGCACCGGAAATCATCTTGCGCAGGGCAATATGCGGGACGCCCAGGTTGCGCAAGAAATTCGCCTCGCGCATGAGTGGCGTCGCCATGGTGTCGCCCGGAATACCCAGCAATGCCGTCGGTACGGCATGGGTCATGTGCTTGGCCACGGCGCCCGCCAGGAAGAACGTCAGCACACCGGCTGCCGGCACGCCCAGCAGTACCACCAGCAAGGTCAGCGGGGCGAGGGTAGTGGTTTCATCGCTGCCGGAGATCAGGCCGATCCCGGCAAATATCACCGCGCCGAGGATACCCATGCCCAGGGCGATCAGCAGTTGATCCAGCAACAGAGCGATCATGACCGGCCTCCATTGACACTTGCTGCGCGCACAACAACGGCAGGTGACACATCAGGGTTTGGCGGGGGCGCGTTCAGGCCTTTCTCGTAATCGGCGAACAGATCATAAAGATCCATCTCCCGCAGCTCCGCAATCGTCGCCGCGGGCAGGTCAGCCAGACTGCCAAGGGGGCCGAATTCGTTCTCCAGCTCCACGAGGATTTTCGCCCGCCAGGCGGGGTCTGCCAGGTGCTCGACGACATTGCGCTTGGGCTTGAACAGCGCGGCACTGATGGCGCCGCCGGCCAGGCAGCCGACAATGCCGACCAGCATCGCGTAGGCACGGGCCATCTGCAGCGACTCTACCCAACCCACCAGCAGCTGTTGCGCGGTGAAAAAGGCGCCGAGGCTGACGGTTGCGCCGATGGCGATGGAGTAGACCAGGTGGCGACCCTCCACGGTGTCGCCCCAGACTTCGAACAGTTCGGGTTTCATCTAGATTCTCCCACTGCCCTTGCGGGCTTTTATTGTTATGAACGTGAAGAGATAGCGCTTATCGCATTGTGCCCAGGCTACGTTTGGCGAGCAGGGCACGGGCTACCCTGGATGCCGTTGGCCGGCCGAGTTCGGCACTGATGAACTCACCGGTATCGATCAGTGCCTGAAGATCGACGCCATGGCTCAGGCCCAAGCCGTCGAGCAGGTACACCAGGTCTTCGCTGGCAACGTTGCCCGTGGCACCTGGCGAATACGGGCAACCGCCCAGGCCGGCGACCGAGCTGTCGAAGACCCGGACATCGGCCTCCAGCGCCGCATGGATATTGGCGATCGCCATGCCGTAAGTATCGTGGAAATGCCCGGCCAGCGCGCTCACCGGTACAACCTGGCGACAGGCCTGGATCAGCGCCCTGGTCGCCGCCGGTGTCCCGGTGCCAAGGGTGTCGCCCAGGCTGATTTCGTAGCAGCCCATCCCGAACAGTGAAGCACTCACGGCCGCCACGGCTTCAGGTTTGACCGGGCCTGTGAACGGGCACGCCATGACGCAGGACACGTAGCCGCGCACCCTGACGCCGGCATCGCGGGCGCGCACCATGACCTCCTGGTACTGGCGCAGGCTTTGCGCAATCGAACAGTTGATGTTCTTGTGCGAGAACGCCTCGGAGGCCGCCGCGAACACGGCAACCTCCCGGCAACCTGCCGCTATTGCCGCCTCCAGGCCTTTGAGGTTGGGCACCAGCGCCGTCCAGGTCACACCCGGGCGCACCGGCAATGCCTTGAACACTTCATCGGAACCGGCCATCTGCGGCACCCAGCGAGGCGAAACGAACGCCCCGGCCTCCAGGGTTTGCAACCCGGCGTCGGCCAACCTTTGCAGCAACCGCACCCGGGTCTGCGGCGACAGCGTCAGCGTTTCATTCTGCAGGCCATCCCTGGCGCCGACTTCGACCAGCCGTACAGCGTCCATTACTGCGCCCGCTTGTGCTTGAGCAGTTCAGCCGCTTTGTCGGCGCGCACGTCGCGGGCCTCGACCATCTGCTTGACCAGCCAGTTGACCTCTTCGCCCCGGGCGCCGGCCGATAGGGCAATGTTGCGCGCGTGCAAGGCCATGTGACCACGTTGTATGCCTTCGGTCGACAATGCCCGCAGCGCACCGAGGTTTTGCGCCAGGCCAACGGCTACGGCGATTTCGGCAAGTTCCTGGGCGGTTTTCACCCCGAGAATGCGCAGTGACAGTTGCGCCAGGGGGTGAGTCTTGGTGGCGCCGCCAACCAGCCCGACCGGCATGGGCATTTCCAGGGTGCCGACCAGATGCCCCTGGCGATCTTTTTCCCAGGTGGTCAGCGAGCCGTAATGGCCCTGGCGGCAGGCGTAGGCATGGGCGCCGGCTTCCACTGCGCGCCAGTCATTGCCGGTGGCGACGATCAACGGGTCGATGCCATTCATGATGCCCTTGTTGTGGGTGGCGGCGCGGTAGGGATCGACCACGGCGAAGTTGTAGGCATCGAGGATGCCTTCGATGACTTCCTCGCCCTTGTAGGCGGCGGTGGTCAGCAGTTCAGGGGCGATGCGCACCTGTGCCCGGGCCAGGCGCAGGTCGGCCAGGTTGGAGAGGATGCGCAGGCGTACCGTGCCGCCGGTGATTTCCTCCAGCAACGGCGCCACCGCTTCGGCCATGGTGTTGACGGTGTTGGCACCCATGGCGTCGCGCACATCGACAATCAGGTGGGCGACCAGCATCGGCCCGCGTGGGCTCTGGGCGAAGGTATGCACTTCGATGTCACGGCAGCCGCCGCCGAGCGTGTTGAGCAACTGGTCCTTGCGGTTGGCCAGCTCGATGATCTGGTCTTTGCGGCGCAGCAGGCTCAGGCGGGCATTGAAGGGGTCGTCGATATCGACGATCTGTACCTGGGCACGCATCAACGGCAGCGAGCTGGAGGTCTGGAAGCCCCCGGCGTCGCGCGCCAGCTTAGCCATGAACGAGGCCGCGGCGACCACCGAAGGCTCTTCCACCACCAGCGGCACGATGACGTCGCGGCCATTGATCTGGAAGTTGCTGGCCACCGCGTAGGGCAATTCGAATGTACCGAGCACGTTTTCGATCATGCCGTCGGCGATTTCCAGCGGCAACGCGCCGGCATCGCTCAGCAGGGCAACGTCCTCCTGAGGAAGGCCAAGCACCTCTTGCAAGTGGCTCAGGCGTTCAGTGGGCGACATGGCACGGAACATGGGCAGGCGGGAGTCGATGCTCATGGGGAGGGCTCTCTTGCAGTTATTGTTGTGAGTTGGCGCCACCCTAGTCCGATCTGTTCCGGCAAAGAAGGTACAGTTTGGACAGACAGTACCTAAGCTGTACCCTCTGTGAACCAACGCATTCAGGACTCCCGACCATGGCGCGGCTGACCCTCGCAGAGCAATTGGCAGCATCCTTGGTCGAGCAGATCGGCAACGGCACCTACCGCGTCGGCGAGCGCTTGCCGTCACTGCGCGAGTGCATGCGCTTGTTCGGCCATTCGAAAAACACCGTGATCAACGCCTATGAAGCGCTGGCTGCCCAAGGCCTGGTTGAAGCGCGACACGGGCAGGGCTTCTTCGTCAAACAAGGCGCGCCGAGCAGCAACGAGGCGGAAGAGCCACTGCCTTACGAGCGGGCGATGGACACCATCTGGCTGATGCGTCAGCAGTTCGTCCGCGAGCCCGGTCATTCACCGCTGGGGGAGGGCTTCCCCCCGGTCGAATGGTTGAAGGACATGCGCCTGGACAAGTTCACCCGGCAAATCATGCGCACCGGGGTGACCACGCTGTTCCGCTATGGCAACCGGTTGGGCAACGCCAGCCTGCGCCAGCACCTGGTGCAGAAGCTGGCCAGCTATGCGATCACCGCCAGCCCCCGGCAAATCGTCACCACCCACGGCGCCAACCACGCCCTGGACCTGATCATCCGCCGCTTCATTGCCCCGGGCGACAGCGTGCTGGTCGAAGACCCTGGTTACTACCCGCTGTTCGGCAAGCTGCAACTGCAAGGCGCGCGGATGCTCGCGGTACCCCGACTGGCGGACGGCCCGGACCTCGAGGTGCTGGAGCAACACCTGCGGGTGCATAAGCCCAAGCTGTTTTTCATTCAGTCCGTTGGCCACAACCCGACCGGCTCCGATATTTCCCCCGGCAAGGCGCATCGGCTGGTGCAGTTGGCCGAAGAGCACAACTTCATTCTGGTGGACGACGATGCCCTGGCCGATTTCAAGCCGGCCTCGGCGATCAAGGTATCGGCGCTGGATCAATTGCAGCGCTCGCTGTACGTCGGCAGTTTTTCCAAGTCTGTTTCAGCGGCCTTGCGGGTCGGCTTTATCGCCGGCAGCAAGGAGGTCATCGATGAACTGGGCGATCTGAAGATGCTCCTGCACACCAGCACCTCGGAGCTGTGCGAACGCACCGTCGACGTGATCCTCACCGAAGGCCACTTTCTGCGGCATGTGATCCGCCTTCAGGAACGCTTGAAAGCGGCCACCACGGCCGGCTTGCAGATGCTCGACGAGATCGGTGCCGAGGTGTTTGCGAGACCGGAGCAGAGCCTGTATCTGTGGGTCAGGTTTCCCAGGGTAGATGACGCCAGGGAGCTGACCCGGCAGTTGCTGCCCAAGGGCTTCATGATTGCGCCGGGGCATATTTTTTCGCCGGAGCAGGCCCGGGTGAATCCGTGGACGCGGTTGAACGTGGCGTACTTGAATGATGCCTTGCTCAAGGCGGTATTGAGCGAGTGAGCGGGGCGCCACTCGCGTTGGTGAAATAGTGGCAATTCGGTATCATTGGCGGCTTCGTTCAATAAGGAAGAACAATGCGTCCGTCGTTTTCACTGTCGTCCCTGAAACTGCCTGTTGTCTTGCTGATGACGGGCTTGATCAGCGCATGCTCCAACTATCACTACAAGCACTACCAGGCTGATTGGGCGCCGGAGTCCATGACCCCGTATGACGTGTCCAACAAGGCGGTCGATGCGCCTGAAGTGTATTTCGCAACCGTACGCTACCGGGCACTCGGCGTGCCTTATCATCGCCTGCTACTGGTGACGCATGTAGATGACCAGTTGCTCGAAGGCGCAGGGCGCCGCTCGATTCTCGACGTCTCCGGCCAGCAGGCGCTGCGGCTGACACCAGGCAAACACTCCCTGACCTGGTGCTGGGCATCGATGAACGCGCTGGGCACCGGCGGGGCCAAGTGCGGGCTTACTGCCCGCGATGTCGAGTTCCGCGCCGGCCAGCGCTACATCGTCGACTTTTCGACCCGCGAGAGCATCAACGGCTATCCGGGGCGTGAGACCATGACCATCAGCATCGACTCCGAGATTCGAAACCTGGATACCCGGGAAGTCGTCTACCCGCCGCAGGGTGTCGGCAAGGTCATCAAGAGCCTGGAACAAGGCTGAATTCGTCGCAGCCATGCAACGCAGGTAGCCAGGCATCCGCAATCAGGCGCCAGCCCCGGTGAACACGGGGGGGCGCCGCTCCAGGAAAGCCTCGACCCCTTCACGCAGGTCACTGCTCTCGCAGGCCTGGCGGCGCAGTTCGGCGATGCGCTCCATCGCCTCCACCGGCATCGGCTGCAGGTCTTCCAGTATCCGCAGTTGTTCCTTGACCGCCTGCACCGCAAGCGGCGCCTTGGCGGCGATCTGCACGGCCATTGCATGGGCCACGTCATCGAGTTGCTCAGGGCTGGTCAGGCGATTGATCACGCCAAACTGCAGGGCGCGGTCGGCATCGAGCGGGGACGCGCAGAAGAACATCTCCTTGAGCACATGAATCGGCAGGTTGTGCATGAAGCGCAGCAGCCCGCTGGTGGTGTAAGGCACGCCCAGATTCGACGGGGTCATGGTGAAACTGGCGCTACGGTCTGCCACCACCAGGTCACAACTCATCACCAGATCGACCGCTGCGCCCCAGACGCTGCCAGACACCTTGGCGATGACCACGCCCGGATAAGCACGCACCCGTCGCAGCAAGCGGTCCAGGGGTTTGCCATGAGCCACGGGATCGCGTTCCGCCAAAACCTCGGTGATGTCGTGTCCGGCGCTCCAGACGCCCTGCAGCGGATCGCAGCCGAGGATGACAACCGCGATGCGCTGTTCAGCGAAGCTGACTAACTGCTGATCCAGTGCCGTCAGCAATTCGCAACTGAGCGCATTGCGGCAGCCGGGATTCGACATCGCTATGGTGCCGATCCGCCCCTGGAGAACACTGACCGACAGTAACGGCGACACATCATTCTGACTCATTGCAGCTCCCTTCCTTTGCGCCCCTGATATCCGGCACTCAGGACTATAGTGAGTATTCTCATAGCCATGAAATATGTTATTCCTTGGCCCCGATCTGTTTTACTTATGAACCTCGCCGAGCCGCCCTATGGACCTTCGACAGTTACGCTACTTCGTCAGGGTTGTTGAACACGGCAATGTCACCCGCGCCAGCGAAGCCCTGCATATTGCCCAGCCGGCGGTGAGTCAGCAGATCCGCAGCCTCGAGCAGGACCTGGGCATGCAGCTGCTGACCCGCAGCGTGCATGGCGTCAAGCCGACTGCCGCCGGCCAGACCCTCTACCGCCATGCCCTGGACCTGTTGCGCCAGGCCGACAGCACCCGCGAGCTGCTGCGCCAGGACGCCGAAACCCCACAAGGCAAGGTGTCGGTGGCCATGCCGTCGAGCACGTCACGGCTGGTCGCCATTCCCCTGGCGCGAATGATCCGTGATCGCTACCCGGGGATCATGCTCGAACTGATCGAAGCCCCCAGCGCCGACCTGCCGGGGCTGCTGAGCAACAGACGGGTGGCCCTGGCGGTGGTCACCGATGCGGTCGAAACGCCCAGTCTGGCCTTGCAGCCGTTGCTTACCGAAGAGCTTTACCTGATGGTCTGGCCCGAGTTCGCCCTGAGCTCGAACAAAGTCTCGATTGCCGAGCTGGCGCAGATGCCACTGGTGATGCCCAGTGCGCCCAACTCGATCCGCAGCCGGGTCGAATGGGCGCTGCGCGAACACGGGCGCCCCTGCGAGATCCTCTTCGAAGCCAGCTCGACCTCGCTACTGTTTGCCGCGGTGATGGCCCGGCTTGGGGTTACCGTATTGCCGTGGTCTGCCGCGTACCTGGAACTGCATGAACACAAACTCAAAATGGCCAAGGTCGATCACCCGCAGTTCACCCGCGAGCTGTCATTGTCCTGGCATCGCGCCGATGTCATGAGCAATGCCGTGCAGAAGGTCAAAGCCGCGATCATCGAGCTGACTGGCGAACTGCGCCAGCGCCCCGAGTGGGCCCGGCAAGATGACCAGCCCCGGCCCCACTGATCACAGCACGCCGGGGACCACCAGGGTCAACCAGGCGACACAGGGCCCCAGCAAGGCAATCACAGCGCTGTAGACCAGCAAGCTGCGCAGCACTTTTTCCCGCTGCTCCTGGGGGGTGTTGGCCACCACCAATGCGCCATTGGTGGAGAACGGGCTGGTGTCGACGATGGTGGTTGAAATAGCGATGGCCGCGACCACGCCGATGGCGCTGATCTCGCCCTTGCTCAGGAACGGCACGGCCAGGGGAATGATCACCCCGAGCAGCGCCGTGGACGAGGCGAACGACGAGACGATCGCGGCGGTGACGCACAGCAGCAAGGCCACCAGCAGCGGCTGGCCCAGGCTGGAGATGCCATGGGCGACATAGTCGATGGTGCCGATGGCCTGCATCACCCCGATGTAGGTGATGATCCCGGTGATCAGCAGCACGGTCGACCAGCTCACCTTGTCGATGGCCGCCTTCTGCGCCTTGGGCGCGATCATGGCCAGGACCACCGCGACCGTCATCGCCACCAGCCCGACATTGAACTTGAAGACCAGCGCCGAGACCCCCAGGACCAGCAAGCCGACCAGCGTCGACAGCTTGGCCCAGTCCAGGTCATTGACCGCCTGCAGCGGCGCCCCGGCACCGGTCAGGCCGGTGCGGTGGTACGCCGGGGAAGCCGGTGTGCCGCCATGGCCGAGAATCGCCAGGGATGCGCCGGCGACATGCAGGTCGGGCCCCGGGCCGACCGCCACCAGCGCCAGGCGTGCGCTGCGCAGCCCGCCAAAAGCGACGAAGACCACCATGGCGATGCCCAGATTGAACAGCAGGCTGGTGATGAACAAGGTGATCGGCGCATAGGGCAGGCCAGAGGAGGCAACGATCTGATTGGTGATGCCACCGAATATACTCACCGGCGAGAAACTGCCGCCCTGCGCACCGTGAATCACCATCAGCCCCATGAGCACGGGATTGATGCGGTACTGCACGGCAAAGTTGAGGGCAATCGGCGCAAGGATGGCCGCCACTGCCGGGCTCAGGGCGCCGAAACCGGTGAGCAGCGCCGCCACCACGAACATGACCCAGGGTATCCAGGCCACATGGCCGCGAACCAACAGCACCGCGCGCTCGATCAGCCAGTCGATGGTGCCGTTGTTCTGGGCGATGCCGAACAGGTAAGTGACGCCGACCAGGGTTAGAAACAGGTCACTGGGAAAGCCGGCGAAGATGGTCGCCGGGGCCATCTCCAGGAGCAGCGAACCGACCACAAAGGCCGCGGCGAAGGCCAGCGCGCCCATGTTGATGGGCAGGATGCTGGCGATGCCGAAGATGATCACCAGGACGATGATCGAGAGCATTTCATTGTTCATTTCAACCTGACTCCCCGCGTTTGGACGGCCCCGCAGAGGCCGTCCTTGTTGTTATTCTTTCGGGTTTTTTGCTGGCCGGTTCAGGCCACGCCGGGTGCGCTGAAGCGATCGCGATAAGCGTCGCGCAGCAGGTTCTTTTGCACCTTGCCCATGGTGTTGCGCGGCAGCTCATCAACGAAGATGATCGCCTTGGGTTGCTTGTAGCGCGCCAGGCGCTCTTGCAATGCGTCCAGCAGCGCCTGCGCCTGCAGCCTGGTGCCCGGCTTGCAGACCACCACAGCGGTGACGGCCTCGCCAAAGTCACTGTGCGGCACGCCGATCACTGCGCTTTCGGCCACGCCCTGGAGCTGGTCGATCTCGGTTTCGATCTCCTTGGGGTAGATGTTGTAGCCGCCGGAGATGACCAGGTCCTTGCTGCGCCCGACAATGTGCAGGTAACCCTTGGCATCGATTTTCCCCAGGTCGCCGCTGACGAAGTAGCCATCGCCACGAAACTCGTCGGCAGTCTTCTGCGCCATGCGCCAGTAGCCCTTGAACACATTGGGGCCTTGGATTTCGATCATCCCGACCTGGTCGACAGCCAGCGGCTCACCCGTAGCCGGGTCGGTAATACGGATCGACACGCCCGGTAACGGCATACCCACCGTATTGGCGATGCGCTCGCCGACATAGGGGTTGGACGTGTTCATCAAGGTCTCGGTCATGCCGTAACGCTCAAGGATCGCGTGTCCGGTACGGCTGAAAAACGCGCCGTGGGTTTCCGCTAACAGCGGCGCCGAACCGGAGATGAACAGCCTCATTCGCGCGGTACTCTGCCGATCCAGGCCCGGATGCTGCAGAAGGCGGACGTAGAAGGTCGGAACCCCCATCATCACCGTCGAGCGTTGCATCAGCGCAATGATTTCGAGGGGATCGAAGCGTGAGACGAAGCACATCGAGGCACCGGCCAGCATTGCGGTGTGAGTGGCCACGAACAGGCCATGGGCATGGAAGATCGGGAGTGCGTGAATCAGCCGGTCATCGGCGCTGAAGCGCCAGGCATCACACAAGGTACGGGCATTGGAGAGCAGGTTGCCATGGCTGAGCATGGCGCCTTTGGCGCGGCCCGTAGTGCCGGAGGTGTAGAGAATGGCTGCCAGGTCGTCGCTGGCACGAGGCACCGCCTCGAACTCGGTCGCGGCCATGTTGACCCGTTCGCTCAAGCTGCCTTGCCCCTGTTCAGCGAGGGTCTGCAGCGTAGCGCCATGCTCCAAGGCGATTGCCGACAGTGCATGCAGCGCCTGGGGGCGGATGACAAAGACCCGTGGCGTCGCATCGCCGAGGAAATAATCGAGCTCGGCTGGCGTGTAGGCCGTGTTGAGCGGCAGGTAGACCGCGCCGCAGCGCAACGTGCCCAGGTACAGCATCAGCGCATCGACGCTTTTATCGACCTGCACTGCCACCCGGTCACCCGGCAGTACACCGAGGCTACGCAAGGCGTTGGCAAATTGAGCGGAGCGCGCGAATGCCTGGCCATAAGTGAGTGGTTCGCCGGTGGGGGATTCCAGCAGCAGCGCAGCCGCCGGCGCGGACCTGAACAGGGCGTGGAACAGATTGCCGTCCATTAGGTGCATCCTCTTTCTTGTCGTTTTATTGAGTGTTGCGAGGTCAGCCGGCTATGGGGGCAGTGTATGAGGGCGTTCGAGAACTGAACAATATGAAATTCATTGGTCGCCATAGGAAGGGCTTATGGCAGTGGCTTGCTGATGCGCGCAGATCACTGTCGATTTGTCGGTGGAGACGTCGTGGTCGTCGGCTTAAGATCTTCAGGCCTGCACGTGTCTATCCCTCAACCAGGTCAAGGCCAATAGTCTATGAGCGCTTACAATAACCCGCTTCCGCCAAGAGCCGAGATGGTCAGAGCGATGCTTGGCAGCGACAGCGCCTATGAAGGGGTGTTTTTTACCGCGGTGAAAACCACCGGGATCTTTTGCCGCCCGACCTGTGGCGCGCGCAAGCCAAAGCCTGAAAACGTCGAGTTTTTTGCCCAGGCGAACGAGGCCATGGCCGCCGGCTATCGGCCATGCTTGCGATGCAAGCCTTTGGACCTGGCCGCGTCGGCGCCAGAGTGGGTCAGGGGGCTACTCGCCGCTGTGTCGGCATCGCCTGATGTTCGCTGGAGCGATGCTGAACTCATGCAGCGTGGTATCGACCCCCTGCGCTTACGCAGGTGGTTCAAACAAAATTTTGGCATGACCTTTCACGCCTGGCTCCGTTCTCGCCGGCTGGGCATAGCGTTGGGCCGTATTGTCGTGGGAGAAACCTTGGATGACACCGCGTTTGATTCAGGGTACGAGTCACTCAGCGGCTTCAGGGATGCGTTCAAAAAAACCTTTCAAATTACCCCTGGCAAAGCGAGCGAGACGTCGCTCCTGCTTTACCGTCACCTGACCACGCCCTTGGGCCCGATGATTGCCATGGCGGAGGAACGAGGCCTGGTGTTACTTGAGTTTCTAGACCGCCCGGCGCTCACCGCTGAACTCGATGAATTACGCCTGCGCTATGGGTATTCGATTGCGCCGGGGGAACATCGCCATATTGAGCAGATAGACCTACAGCTCAAACAATACTTTGATGGAAAACTGAGAAATTTCTCGGTGCCCCTGCACATGCCAGGCAGTTCTTTCGAGCGGCTTATCTGGGGAGCGCTATTAACAATCGACTATGGGACGACCTCGACCTATGGTGCCATCGCTCGGCGCATCGGAAAGCCGGGTGCAAGCCAAGCGGTAGGCAACGCAAACGGGCATAACCGTTTATCCATCGTAGTTCCCTGCCATCGTGTGCTGGCGAGCAATGGTGCGCTCGCCGGATATGGCGGAGGCCAGCCACGCAAAGAATTTTTGCTGCGTCTGGAAAAAGCGGCCTTGCAGATGACGCAGCAGCAAGCCTTGCCATTGGCCTAGCGGCTGGTCACAGATGACGCTGCTGCGCTATGCCTTCACTCGACGTGCGCAGCGCCAGTGAAACGCATGGACGGCAAGCGCCTCTGCCAGCCCAGGGTCATCAGTGCCAGCAGCGCTGCGACGAGCCCGACCCAGGCGAGGCTGGCCAGTCCCCAACGGCTCAAGGCGACAGCCCCGAGCATCGAGCCTAAAACAACACCTGCGTTAAAGGCTGCGATGTTGAGGCCGGAGGCCACGTCCAGCGCCTGCGGTCGATGGCGGCGGGCCAGGCTCAGGATGCGCGCTTGCAAGGGCGGAATAGCGCCATAAGTGGTCAGGCCGAGCGCCATGACCAATACCAGCATGAGCAGAAAACTGTCTTGCGCCATCCCGATCAATGCCAGCACCAGGGCTATGCCACCCAGCACCCAGAACGAGGCACGGTCCATGCCGATACGATCGCTCATGCGCCCGCCGACCATATTGCCAACCGCCGCACCCAGGCCATACGCCAGCAAGACTGCACTGATACGACGAGTATCGGCATGCGTCACCTGTAACAGCAATGGCGTAATGTAGGTGTAGAGCGCGAAAGAGCCGGTGTAGGACAACAGCGGCAAGCTGGCGCCTGCCAGCAAACGGCGGTCGAGCAACACGGACAATTGGCGCCGGCCGGGGTTGTCGCCGGTGATATCGCCTGCACCGGCCGGCATCCAGCAGGCCACACCCAGCGCCCCCACCAGCCCGCAAAGCGCAATCAGGGCGAATACCCACTGCCAAGGCAAGACGCTGCCTAGCCACGTGCCTGCCGGTACCCCCAACGCCATCGCGACGGTCACACCGCCGAATACCAGCGACAACGCCGCCCCGGCACGTTCCGGGGCCACAAGCCGCGTCGCCACGCTGGACGCCACTGCGAAGAACACGCCGTGCGCCAACCCCGACAACAAGCGGGCCGTCAACAGTTGCGGCAGCTGCGTAGCCAGCGCCGCTATCACGTTGCCCACAGTGAAAATCAGCATCGCGGCTACCAGCAGGCGCTTACGAGGCCAGCCTGCAGCCATGGCCGTCAGGACCGGCGCACCGATCACCACACCCGCCGCATATAGCGTCACTGCCAGCCCGATCTGCGCCGTGCCAGCCTCCAGGCTGCTGGCCAGCGAAGCGGCAAGACCAATACTGATGAACTCGGTAAATCCGATAGCAAACGCGCAAAGGGTAAAAATGTAGATGGCGACAGGCATGTAGTGACTCCAGGGCAGGCTTCATCGCCGGTAAGGCACGAAGGTGATGACTCAGCCGCCATTCTGGGAAACCTGAACCTATCCAAAAAGGAGTAGATTGGTGAAACATTTGTGATGATCTGGAACAAATAGCAATGCGCAACATGGATGATTTGGCGGTATTCCTTAAAGTCGTGGATTGCGCTGGTTTCTCCGCAGCCGCGCGGATGATGGACCTTGCACCTGCCACGGTGAGCAAGCAGATTGCACGGCTGGAGCAGGAGCTGGGCGCTCGATTGTTCGAGCGAAGTACACGCCAGTTACGCATCACCGACGAAGGTCGAGCCGTCGCCGAACGCGTTCGTCCAGCCCTGGCGTTACTGGCTGAGGCTGCCGAAGTCGCCAGGCAAGGCGTGCAGACGCTCACCGGAACGATACGTCTGACGGCGCCTGTCCCCCTCGGTTCGCGCTATGTGGCACCAGCGATCGCCCTGTTCCGTGAGCAGCACCCGCAGGTAGGATTTGACCTGCGATTAAGCGATCACGTCGTCGACCTTTACGATAGCGACCTCGACCTGGCCGTGCGGGTTGGCGCACTGGCCAGCTCGCGCCTCATCAGCCGCCGGCTCGCTGAAAGCCGGCGCATCCTGGTGGCAGCACCCAGCTACCTCCGGCAGATGGGATTGCCTGCCGGCCCAGGCGAGCTACACCAGCATCGCTGCCTGTTGTTCTCCTACCCAGGCCTTCGGCAAAACCACTGGACGCTCCGGCACGAAGGTCCAGGCGGCGACACCGAGCTCGTTGAGGTTTCGGGCGAGTTGCGCAGCGACAACGGCGACGCACTCAGGGCTTGGAGCAGAGCCGGGCTGGGGATCTCGTTGCGCGAGACCTGGGACGTCGCCGACGAACTGCGCAGCGGTGAGTTGGTACGTGTGCTCCCAGAATGGGAGGAACCGGCGGTGCCGATTCAGGCAGTCCGTGTGCAACGTTCGTTAGTCCCGCGCAGGGTCAGCGCGTTCGTGGACTTTCTCGCCAGTCATTGGTGTTCACCACCTTGGGAGCACTAGGCCTGACCCGGATTGCCCGCTCATTGACAATGAAGCTTCCGTGAATCTATCTTTCATTCAATAGATTAATTGAATGAAAGATAAGACCGATGATGGGCTACCGATTCACCAAGCGCCATCAGGTCCGGGGAGCCGAATACCATGTGGGATGAATACTACGCCAGCGATGAATACATCTATGGGACAGCGCCGAATGCGTTCCTGGCGGAGCACGCGGGCCTGCTTGCGGGACCTGTGCTCAGCGTGGCCGAAGGGGAAGGGCGGAACGCTGCTTTCCTGGCCTCGATCGGGCTCGATGTGCTGGGCGTGGACAGCTCCGCCGTTGGCCTTGCCAAGGCGCACAAACTCGCCGCATTGAAAGGCGTAGCGATCCGCACCGAGATTGCCGATTTTGCCGCCTACATGCCGCCGGAAGGGGCGTTTGGCGCGGTCGTCTCGATCTTCGCCCACATGCCCAGCCGCGTGCGTAAAAGGTTGCACGGCTTGGCAGCACAGGCGCTGCGCCCGGGTGGAATCATCCTGCTTGAGGCCTACAGCAAAGCGCAACTAACACGGGATACGGGCGGCCCGGATGATCTGGACATGCTGATGGCTGGCTCGGAGATAGAGCAGGAATTCCCTCAGTGTGACGTGCTGTTGTCCCGGGAAATCGAGCGAGATGTGATCGAAGGAACCTTCCATACCGGGCTCGCCTGCGTGGTGCAATTCATTGCAAGAAGACGATAGGCCGAGCACGCTCAACGTTCGGGAAAATGCCGTCAGGCAATCTGCTGGAGGATGCCTAGCAACCGGTCGAGGGCAGGATCGATGTCCAGTGTGTCGATGCCGCCGAACCCCAGTAACAGGCCTGACCGTATTGGCGCCTGGTAGTAGAACGCGTCGATCGGGTAAACACCGACCTCGACTTTGCGGGCCAGCTCTGTGAGCAGGCGGGTATCGACGGGTACCTTGAACAGCGCCCCGATATGGAACCCGGCGGTGTTGGCGATCGGCTCCAGCCAGGCGGCCAGGTCGCCGTTCAGACGGTTGAGCAAGCGCGTTCGGCGACCGGCATAAATGGCGTGGCAACGACGGATATGCTTGTGCAGTTCGCCATCGGCGATGAACTTGGCCAGGGCCCATTGGGTGAGCGACGACGTATGCCAGTCGGTGACCTGCTTGGCCCTGATCACAGCGTCGATGAGCGAGCCTGGCAACACCGCATAGCCCAGGCGCATCTCCGGAAAGGTGGTCTTGGAAAACGTGCCAACGAAGGCCACCAGGCCATCCTGGTCCATGCTCTGCAAGCAATCGGTGGGCCGGCCCTCGAAGCGGAACTCGCTGTCGTAGTCGTCTTCGATGATAACCGCGCCCAGTGCCTTGGCACGTCGCAACAAAGCCTGTCGGCGCGCGGTGGTCATCGGCATGCCCAGGGGATACTGGTGCGCAGGGGTCACGTAGATCAACCGGGTGTTGTCGGGAATGAGGTCGACGCAGATGCCCTGGTGGTCAACAGGCACGCCGACCACGGTGGCACCCAGGGATGAAAACAGCTGGCGGGCAGGGGGGTAGCCGGGATCTTCGACAGCAACAATGCTACCCGGCTCGAGAACAACCCTGGAGATCAGGTCCAACGCCTGTTGCGTGCCGTTGCAGACCACCACATCGTGGTCCTGGCAAATCACCCCGCGAGAAAACGAAATGTGCTGGGCAATCGCGCTGCGCAGTGCCGGCAAGCCTTCGGCATGGCTGTAGAAACCGGGCGAGCGCTGCATCTGACGCAAGCCGTGCTGCACGCAGCGACGCCATTCGTCCTGGGGGAACTGCCCTTTGCTGGTGGCGCCGCCGATAAACTCGTAGCGCAGGGTGCCTTCCAGGGTCGGCGTGGGTATGGGCGCCGGCAGGTTGCGCCAGCGGTTGATCTGCGCCTCGCACGCCAACCCCATGGCACTGGCGTGACGTGGATGGGCGACGGGGCGAGCATTGACGAAGGTGCCTTTGCCGACCCGACCAATCAGAAAATTCTCGTATGTCAGCTGTGTGTAGATGTCGGAAATGGTCTTGCGAGAAATACCGAGTTGCTCGGCCAGCAGGCGGGTCGGCGGCAACTGCGTGCCTGCTGCCAGGCGACCGCTCTCGATCGCGCTGCGCAGTTGATTGTACAACTGCCCCGCGAGATCCTTTCGGCCCTTGATGACAACATGAAGTTCCATACTGCTCCCTGTAAGGGTATTTATTAACTTGGCGGCCATTGGTCTACGGAAAATAAATGCCAATGGTCTTCGACTTCACCCTGCGGGCGACCTAGCATGGTCTGCGGATCGGGGTTCCAAGGTGCAGGGAGCACATTGCCGTGGGGACTCGGTCTGCAATAGCTGTCGGTGTTGGCAATGATTTCAAGTGACTGAAAGTTTCTTGATATTTTGCCTCGACGACAGTCTCCCTTGAACCGTGAATATTATCCGGTGGGTTATTCCGGCACGCTATCGGGTTTTATTCGCGTGATTTGACTTTAGGACTCGGCCAATTTCGCGAGTCCTTTTTTTTTCTGAACATTCGAGGGTCAAAAAATACCCCCGCCTGCACCACGGGGGCCTGTCAGCACAGCGGCCTCAACCGCGCTCGGACGGGTCACCCTCCTCGGACTTCACGGTGTTGCGAACATCATTTCCGGCGCTCTCGCCCTCGGATTTGACGGTATTGCCAATATTGTTCTCAGCGTTCTGCTGATCGCCAGGCAGGGCCTGCGCGCGTACCGCCATCCGTTCTATCAGACGATCACTGCCCCCTTCGGCAAAGGCGATGTTATGGATAGCGAATACGAGCAGTGCGCCAAGCGTCAGAATGTTTTTCATAAAATTCCCCTGATGGAAAGTCCGTCGAAAGTGATGGCTTCAGGTTCAGGATAAAAAATCGAGCGGCGTGATTGAATAGCCAATATGCAGTAAAAGCACGGAGCCAATCGGTGAAAAGCAACGCGAGCGCGGACTATCGGTTTTATCAATAATTGGTGCTTTCGTGGTGGGTATTAAGTTCATAAGGTGATGGCGTGAGTGAATAAACTCTCGTGTTTTTCGACATGAGTTTACTTTTCAGCGAGAACCGATATGAATGCCAATCTGCGCATGAGCTATAAGAGCCGGGCAGTGCTTGCCATCAGCACGCTAACGGTAGTGGGCGTCGCCAGTTACTACCTCAATGGCTCCATGGCAACCCCAACCCCATCGCTGCCGCTGGCACCGACACCGGTGGGGGTGGCCAGCGTGATCGAGAAGCCAGTCATCGAGTGGAGCGAGTTCTCCGGACGTGTCGAGGCGATCGAGCATGTCGAAATCAGGCCGCGAGTCACCGGCACCATCGACACGGTGAGATTCCAGGAAGGGGAGATCATTGCCAAGGGTGCGCCGTTGTTCACCATCGACCCGCGTCCTTACCAGGCGGTGCTGGCCAAGGCCCAGGCGACCCGCGAAAGTGCCGCGGTACGGTTGAACCTGGCGCGTAGCGAGCTGGCCCGCTCGAACAAGCTGATCCAGGAACGGGCGACGTCGCAACGCGAGCACGACCAGCGCGCCAACGAGCAACTCGAGGCCCAGGCTGCCCTGGCAGCGGCGCAGGCCGACGTACAGGCCGCCCAATTGAACCTGCAGTACACCACCATTACAGCGCCTGTCAGCGGGCGTGTGTCACGTGCGGAACTGACCGTCGGCAACCTGGTCGGCACCGGCCCCGATGCTCCGGTACTGACGACCATCGTTTCGGTGTCGCCGGTGTACGTGAACTTCGAACTCGATGAAGCGAGCTATATCCGCTACGCGCGCAATGGCACCCGAGGCAGCACCGGCGTCGCCGAGTTGCCGGTGCTGATGGGCCTTGCCACCGAGACCGATTATCCCTACAGCGGGCGCATCAAGTCGTTGGACAACCAACTGGACCGCAACTCTGGAACCCTGCGCGTACGCGCCGTGTTCGACAACGCCAACGGTGTACTGACCCCCGGCATGTACGCCCGTGTACGTACGGGGGACGGTGCCCCGCGCGCGGCCGTTCTGATCGACGACCAGGCGGTCGGCACCGATCAGGCGAAGACGTACGTGTTGGTGGTCACCCAGGGCAACACGGTGGAGTACCGCGAAGTGCATCTTGGGCCGTTGTTTGAGGGCCTGCGGGTGGTGCGGTCCGGGCTGGCACGCGGTGAACAGATCGTGGTGCAGGGCCAGCAGAAGGTGCGCCCCAATGACCAGGTAGACCCGCAACCGGTGGCATCGTCCATCGCACTCCAGCAACAAGATCGGCCAGGCCGGTCCTGACCTGTAGTGAAGAGGTCTTGCACATGAACATTTCCCGCTTCTTCATTGATCGGCCGATTTTCGCTGGCGTGCTGTCCGCGATCATCTTCATTGCCGGCTTGATTTCGATCTTCAACCTGCCCGTTTCTGAATATCCGGAAGTCGCGCCACCCTCAGTGGTGGTCAAGGCTCAGTATCCTGGCGCACATCCGCAGACTATCGCTGAAACCGTCGCCACGCCCATCGAAGAGCAGATCAACGGCGTCGAAGGCATGCTGTACATGAATTCCCATGCCACGGCGGATGGCCAGTTGACCCTGACCGTGACCTTCCGCCTGGGCACCGACCCCGACCTGGCCCAGCAGCGGGTGCAGAACCGCGTCAACCAGGCGCTGCCGCGGCTGCCAGAGCCGGTGCAGCGGCTGGGCGTGACCACCGTCAAGAGCGCTCCCGACCTGACCATGGTGGTGCACCTGCGCTCGCCCAACGAGCGCTACGACATGCAGTACCTGCGCAACTATGCCCTGCTCAACGTCAAGGACAGGCTCGCCCGCATCAACGGTATCGGCCAGGTGCAGGTGGCAGGTTCCGGCGACTACGCCATGCGCATCTGGCTCGATCCGCGCAAGCTCGCGGCGCGTAACCTGGCACCTGGCGATGTGGTCCAGGCCTTGCGTGAGCAGAACGTCAATGCCGCCGCCGGGGTGATCGGCGCCGCGCCTGCGGCGCCCGGAGTGGACTACCAGATCTCGGTCAATGCCAGCGGGCGTCTCAATACCGAAGAAGCGTTTCGTGAGGTGATCGTGCGCACCTCCGCGGATGGCCGCATCACCCGCCTGCGCGACGTGGCACGGGTCGAACTGGCCGCCGGGGAGTATGCGCTGCGCACCTTGGTGGACAATAAACAGGCCACGGCGCTGCTGATCTACCAATTGCCCGGCGCCAACGCACTGCAGATTTCTGACGACGTGCGCAAGGCGATGGTCGAGCTCAAGCACGCCATGCCCGAAGGCGTCGATTACCAGGTGATCTACGACCCGACCCAGTTCGTTCGTGCGTCCATCGACGCCGTCATTCACACCCTGCTCGAAGCGATCCTGCTGGTGGTCGTGGTGGTGATCGTGTTCCTGCAGACCTGGCGCGCCTCGATCATTCCATTGCTCGCGGTACCGGTTTCGGTGGTCGGCACCTTCGCCGTCATGCTGGCCATGGGGTTCTCGATCAATGCCTTGAGCTTGTTCGGGCTGGTCCTGGCGATTGGCGTGGTGGTGGACGATGCGATCGTCGTGGTGGAGAACGTCGAGCGCAATATCGGCCTGGGGCTTTCGCCTCGCGAGGCGACCTATCAGGCCATGCGCGAAGTGTCCGGGCCGATAGTCGCCATCGCCCTCACGCTGTGCGCGGTGTTCGTGCCGCTGGCGTTCGTCAGCGGCTTGTCCGGGCAGTTCTTCAAGCAGTTCGCCCTGACGATCGCCATTTCCACGGTGATCTCGGCGTTCAATTCGCTGACCCTGTCGCCGGCGCTGGCAGCGATGTTGCTCAAAGGCCACGAGGCACCCAAAGACGGCTTCCAACGGGTGTTCGACAGGTTATTCGGCGGCTTCTTCGTGCGTTTCAACCGGCTCTTCGGTCGCGCCTCCGACCATTACGGCACCGGCGTGTCGCGGATTCTCAAGCGCAAGAGCGCAGCGTTGCTGGTGTATGCGCTGCTGGCCGTCGCCGCGGTGCTGATCTTCAATCGCGTCCCCACAGGCTTCGTGCCGCCGCAAGACAAACAGTACCTGGTGGGTTTCGTGCAACTGCCCGATGCCGCCTCGCTGGATCGTACCGAGTCGGTCTTGCGCGAGATGACCACCATGGCCCTGGCCCAGCCGGGCGTGGATGCGGTCACTGGCTATGCCGGCTGGTCGATCAACGGCTTCGTCAGCAGCCCCAACTCGGGCGTCGCCTTCTTCGTGCTCAAGGATTTTGCCGAGCGCAAGGGCCCCGGCATGACGGGCAACGAAATCGCTGCGCAACTCAACACCCGGTTCGTCGGTATCAAGGGGGCCTACACGGCGGTGTTTGCGCCGCCTCCCGTGTCCGGCCTGGGGAGCGTGGGCGGGTTCAAGCTGCAACTGCAAGACCGTGCCGCCCTGGGCAATGCCGCGCTGGACCAGGGGCTGCAGGCGTTCATGGCCGAAGCGCGCAAGGCCCCCGAGCTGGCCGGGTTGTTCTCGAGCTTCCAGATCAACGTGCCGCAGTTGTATGCCGACGTTGATCGTACCCGCGCCCAGCAGTTGGGCGTCTCCATCCCGGCGGTGTTCGAAGCGTTGCAGATCTACCTGGGGTCGATCTACGTCAACGACTTCAACAAGTTCGGGCGGACGTTCCAGGTCAAGGTGCAGGCCGATGCGCAGTTCCGCGGGCATGCCGAAGACATCGGTCTGCTCAAGACCCGCAATGACAAGGGCGAGATGGTGCCGCTGGCCTCACTCCTCACGCTACGACAGAGCTACGGCCCCGACCAGGCCATGCGCTACAACGGTTTCCCCTCCGCCGACGTCAGTGGCGCGCCAGCGCCGGGCTACAGCAGCGGCCAGGCCCTGCAGGCGGTGGAGCGTATCGCCGAACGGACCTTGCCGCGTGGCATCGGCTACGAATGGACCGAGATCACCTACCAGGACAAGATGGCCGGCAACACCCTGATCATCATCCTGCCGCTGGCGATGCTGCTGGTGTTTTTCGTGCTCGCCGCGCAGTACGAGAGCCTGACCCTGCCGCTTGCGGTATTGCTGATCGTGCCCATGGGCATTCTGTCGGCGATCACCGGCGTATGGCTGACCGGTGGCGACAACAACCTGTTCACCCAGATCAGCTTCGTGGTGCTGGTGGGGCTGGCCTGCAAAAACGCGATCCTGATCGTCGAATTCGCCCACGAACTGGAACACCAGGGGCGCTCGATCCGCCAAGCCGCGATCGAAGCCGCACGCCTGCGCCTGCGGCCGATCCTGATGACTTCAATCGCCTTCATCGCCGGAGTGGTGCCGTTGATCCTGTCCAGCGGGGCGGGCGCCGAAATGCGCCAGGCCATGGGCATCGCGGTGTTCACCGGGATGATCGGGGTGACCGTGTTCGGCCTGTTCCTGACGCCGGTGTTCTATGTGCTGTTACGTCATCTTTCGCTGCGCTTCACACGCCGTGAGCGCGTTGCCGCGCCGCCAACCGAGGGCTCGCGCGAACCGCTCGGCCAGCAGCAGACCCAGGAGGCTTGAGCCATGAAACCCATCACCTTCACATACAGCCTGCTGAGCCTGGCAGTGCTGCTCAGTGGCTGCTCCCTGGGTAAACCTGCAGAGAGCATCGAGGTCGATATACCGGCCAGCTACCGCGAGATCGCCGCGGAAAATGCCGACCGCTGGAAGTTGGCAGAACCCGCTGACGGCAAGGACCGTGGCCACTGGTGGCGGGTATTCGCCGACCCGCGACTGGAGCGTTTGATCCTCCAGGCCGAGCAGGCGAGCCCGACGTTGACTGTGGCCTTTGCGCGGGTCCAGGAGGCACGTGCGCAAGCGGGCATGGCCAGGGCCGATAGCGCCTTGCAGTTGGGAGTAGGGGCCGGGCCAACGCGCCAGGGTACAGCCCGGTCGACCCAGACCCGCCTGCGCGCCCAACTCAACGCCAGCTATGAAGTGGACCTGTTTGGCGCACTGCACGACAACTCGCGGGCTGCCGCCCTCGAGGCCATGGGCGAGGAGGCCGCTTATCGCTCGGTGTTGCTGGCCTTGCAAGCGGATGTGGCACGCAGCTATTTCAGCCTGGGTGCCTTGGATAGCGAGATCGCGGTGCTTACCCAGACCATCGGCCTGCGCCAGGAGGCGCTGCAGATGGTGCAGCGCCAGTTCGATGCCGGCGATCGAAGTGAGTTGGAAACGGCCCAGGCCCGCACCGAGCTGGCATCGGCGCAGGCCTCGCTGGAAGCGGTGATGCGTCAGCGGGCCAGCCAGGATCATGCCCTGGCAGTACTGGTCGGCAAGCCGCCCGCGGCGTTCAGCCTGACGGCCGGCGGGTTGCACTCAAGCACGGTGCAGGTGCCTGCCGGGCTGCCGTCCGAGCTGCTGGAGCGGCGCCCGGACATCGCCCAGGCGCAGCGGCGAATGGCGGCTGCCAGCGCGCGTATCGGCGTCGCCAAGGCGGCGTTCTTTCCACGCCTGGTGCTGACCGCCTCGGGTGGTTTCGAGTCCTCCGATCTCAACGACCTGTTCAAGTGGTCGAGCCGCAGTTGGGTGCTCGGGCCGCTGTTAGGCACGGTGCTGAACATGCCCTTGCTCGACGGTGGTCGCAATCAGGCGGGGCTGGACAAGGCCAATGCCCGGTACGACGGGGCGGTGGCGGCGTATCGGCGGCAGGTGCTGGTGGCCTTCAAGGACGTCGAGGACAGCCTCAGCGACATCCGCACCCTCGACCGCGAGCTGGCCTTCCAGGACGAAGCGGTCAACGCTGCCGGGCGGGCTGCAGCGCTGGCCGACACGCGCTATCGCAATGGCTCGACCAGCTATTTCGAGAGCATCGATGCGCAACGCAGCAGTCTCGATGCCCAGCGTGCGCAGGTGCAGGTGGCGGGCGAGCGTTCCAGGGCCTATGTCCGCTTGATCACCGCCCTGGGCGGCGGCTGGGTGGATACGCCTGGGTCCGCTCCGGCGCAACTGGCGAAGGTCACCGAGCACTAGTGGCCGGGCGCCAGGCCGGAAGCCGGTGGCTCATTGGTCTGGCGTTTTTCCCGGTTATTGGCTGTGGTTCGCGGGCGCACCGCGTCCTACAGTTGATCGACAACGACAGTGGAGCCAACGGATGGAATCTAGACTCGATTACTACTCGGCATCACCCAAGGCGATCAAGGCGATGATCACCCTGGAGGCCATGACCAATGACCTGAGCATCGAACAGCAACTGTTGCACCTGATCAAGATTCGTACCTCGCAGCTGAACGGCTGCGCCTTCTGTACCGACATGTACTCGATTGACTCCCGTCGCCTGGGCGAGACGGATCGCCGGCTGTATTCGGTGGCCGTCTGGCGTAGCAGCGACTTCTTCAGCGCGCGTGAAAAGGCCGCTCTGGCCTGGACCGAAGCGCTCACTTCGCTGACCCAGGGCGATGTCTCGGACGAGATTTACCGTCAGGTGAAAGCGCAGTTCAGCGATGCCGAGATAGTCGACCTGACCATGGTCATCAACGCCATCAGCAGTTGGAACCGCCTGGCGGTGAGCTTCAGGCAGAAACCCAGCATCTGAGCTGGACTTACGCTTGCCTCAGACGATAGGCCGTGGCGCTATTGCCATTGCGCTGGCGAGTCCAGCCGGCAGCCTCCAGCGGCCTGGCGATCAGCTGATTCATGATTCCGTGCTGACCTTGGGTGCGGGCTGGCTGTTGATTTCGCAACGTTCGTACTGCTCGATCCAGTGCTTCATATCGCGCGCTGAAATCTTGCCGGAGGTGGCCAGCTCAACGCTGACCATGACGCATCAGGATGTTTTCCAATCCTTGATTTGCGCTTGCGTGCGGAGGCGTTACTACAGGATTTCTGTCAGTTGGGAGAGCTGTTGAGCTTCTGCAGTTCAATTTGCTCGGCGGCACTGCGCTCAAGGTTGATGCGTTCCTCATCCAGATACCGATAAATACTCTGGAGGCTGTCGATTTTCTGTTTGATCGCTGCCATCTTTTTTTCAATCAGTTTCGCGCCGGCAGCACAATCGATCAGCTTGTTGCGCTGCGCATCGAGAATCTCGCCAATCTCCCCGAGGGAAAAGCCCATGCTCTGTGCGCGCTGGATAAAGTCCAGGTCCTGCAGGGTTTGCGAGGTGTAGACGCGGTAGTTGTTGGTCCGCCGCTGGGGTGAGATCAAGCCGATTTGTTCGTAGTAACGAAGGGTGTGTCGACTCGCTCCGCTGCGGGCTTCCAGTTCGCCGATTCTCATGAAAACATCGCTTGACTGTAGAGTTGGGTCGATAGTTTACGCTTGATTTCTCACCTTACCAAGGAGCAGAGAAATGAGCGTGGAGTGCTTTGTCACGGGGGGTACTGGCTTCATCGGTCAGCATCTGGTGGCCCATTTGAGTGCCCAGGGGCACAAGGTTCGGGTCTTGATGCGTCGCCCGGAGCGACTGGCTGAGTTGCGCGAGCAAGTTGCCAGGCTGGGGGGCAATGCCGCCCAGGTGTTTGCCGTAGCCGGCGATCTGGAGCGGAGCGAACTGGGTCTGAGTGTGGCCGACCGAGCACGGCTAAGACAGGCCAGCATCGTGTTTCATCTAGGTGCCCAGTTCGCGTGGGGGCTGTCGCTGCAACAGTCACGCGCAGTGAACGTCGAGGGGGCGAGGCAGGTAGCGCTGTTGGCCGCTGAACAAAAGAGCCGTTTGGTGATGATCGGCGGCTACATGCTGAAGAATCACGCGCATCTGCGCAACATCGGCATTGATCCCCAGCGTCCGCAACTGACCGACTGGCCCGCCGTCTACCGCCAGGTCGGTGGTTATGAGGCAAGCAAGCTGGAGGCCCATTTTGCGACCCTGCAGGTCATGTCGGCCCAGCGCGGGGAGATGACCGTTGTCCACCCCGCGACAGTGTGCGGCCACAGTCGCACCGGCCATATCCTTGAGGGACAGCCCCTGGCGGCGCTGATACGCAACCTGGTGCAGGGCAAGCTGGCGGCCGTGCCAGGTAGCCCCGAGCACTGGTTGCCACTGGTTACCGTGGATTACCTGGTTGAGCTGCTGGCAGCCTGCGCTTTTGATGACGCGATGATTGGCCAGGAACTGCTGGCCCTTGATGAGCGCACACCCCATTTGCGAGAACTGCTGGCCCAGGTGGCGCAACCGCTTGGCGTGAAACCGCCGAAGCATCACCTGTCGCTGCGACTGATGAAAATACTCCTGAGCGTGCCCGCCATCGCGCGGTTATTGAATACCAGCGTCGAGGCCTTGGACTTTATCCAGACCACCCGTTTTGATACAGCGGCGACCGGGCAATTTGCTGACCGGCATGGCATTGTCAAACCGGATATCCGCGAGGCGCTGCAACTCACCGCCATGTTCGTCAATGCACATTGCCTGGGCAAGGGGGGATCAACCCGGCAACAACCCCCAGTCCTTTGCAAGCTGTCTTGCCGAGTCCGCAGGCAGTAGGGTCGATCCGCTGCGGCGAACCCGCGCCGCATGATCAGCAAGCCCTTCGACGAGTGCGGCCCACTCCAATCGAGGTTCCTTGACATAGTCCCAGCCAAGTCCGAGCCATGGGCATCGCCCGCCGATCCTGGCAAGTGTGGCGGTTGTCGCCTGCGTGGCATAGTCGGGGAGTACCGGCGCATCTTGTCGCGATTGGCAAGCCTTCACCGCCGGCACATGCAATTGCAGCGCGCCATGCTTGTCTCGTGTCACCTGCATCGCCCCGAGAAGCGCGATGTCATACGGCACCGCCTGGTCTCGGGCAGCATAAAAATAGGCCATGCGGCGAATGTTGTCGTAGTCGGCCGTGGCACGGTAGAGATAGGCGCAGATGACGCCCAGCATCGGATCGACGTGCTTTTCGTGTCGCAGGTCTGCGGCGAGTCGATCAAGGCTGTCGACTCGAAGCCGGCCGGCGGCGAATTCATTGATGGCCCTCAGGGCCGCGCGATATCTTTCGGGGGAACCTTGCGCTCCGTAGACCTGGAAAACATCCCCGTCGGTGCTGGGTGCAACGACCGCATACAGACCCACATAAGGAACGACAGGGGTAAACTGCCCATCGGCCAGCTCCACCAGGACAGGTATCCCCTTGCAGTGGTCATCAACGTGGAATGCGTTGAAGGGGGGATCGGATCTGAGGGGCTTGAGCGCAGGTTCGGACAGGAGCTTCGCCTGATCGCCCCAGACGATCAGGTTCGCGCTGCCGGGACGGTTGACTTCCATGAGTCGGCGTTCAACCTCCAAGGCGACCGACTCAGCCGTGATCTTGAGGGCGTGAATGTCTGGCCCCTTCGGCAGGACAGGCTTGAGCCCGAAACCTTTGCCGAGGAGGCGATCCCGGAAGGCGCGGTTGGTCTTTGCGCGCTCCAGGATTTGCTCGGTGGATTCCGCTACGCCAACGGTCTTCCCTGCGCCGAGGACCGCCGAATTGCTTCCAGATGGCCAGGGTTGCAGGTCGGCAGGGCCTGGCTGCGGGGTCGTGGTGTCGCAAAGCACCACGGACTCGGGATCGACCTGGCATTGCGGATCGAGTTTCAGGTGGTACTGGCTTGCACGCTCGGTTGTTCGCGAACGAACGCATTTACCCAGCGTCGTGGTGGTTATCATCCCGTTTTCGATGGCGGTTGGTTCCAGGCCCCAGAGTATGTCTGCGATGACGCCAGAGAACACGCATTTGCCCGGTGCGGCCGCGGCAGGGTCATAGACCATATAGCCGAGCTGTCCGTCCTGGCAGGATGCAAGGCGGTCGAATCTCGGGCTGTCAACGCGAGTGCCCTGTACAACGATCCCGCGCACACCATCAAGCCGCATCAGCTCCAGGCTCTGCGGCGCTTCGCGGCAGGTGTCGGTAATAAGCGTTATGCGTTTGACGCCGTGCAGAAGTAATTCCTCATAGAACCCATCGACCACGATGCGGTACTTCATGTGCAGCGAGTCGCTGAACAGCCAAAAGATCGAGCCGAAGTTCGCCCCGGTCAGTCCATGCCCGCAAAATGACAGGATCAACTGGTCAACGACCTCGGCGCCCACCGGGAACAGTTCATCGACGGCCCGCTGTACCCGCTCTCGTGTGACCGGGTTCGCTTTGCCGTCGGTTGAGCCGTCGTCGACGACTCTTACGTTGTCGACGCCGAAACCCGAGCGCAGGGCCCATTCTCCCATTGCGCGAGCGGCGAAAACGGCGCCATCCAGATAGGCGAAGTCCAGGGCCAGTTTCGCGACAGGCGTCACCGTGCTGACGCCGATTGCCAGACAAACACGCCTAACCATGGGGACGCTCCGCATTGCGCTGGGTGAGGAGGGTGTATAGGTGAGCGGGTGAAAAAAACCGGGGCCAGCACCAGCGCGCAGGGCCAGGAGGCGTGAACCGTTCAGCCAGCATGATGACGCCAGTGAACAGCATCATCGGAATGTGCCAGGCGCCGCTGACAACGGGCACCAACATCCAGGCCCAGCACGAGCCAATACAATAGGCCCCATGCGTCATGCCGAAGACCAGGCAATCCCGGTCGGCGGCCCCACCGAACAGGCCTATTCGCCGCGGTTGATGGCTGCGATTGAGTGCCGCACGGTGCCACGGGCTTGCGCTCCAAAGCAACGCGATCAGCAGGGCTATTGCCAGGGCGTTGTCCACGACAGTGATCTGTAGCAACAGCGCCAGGGCCGACAGGACCAGGCCTGCGGCCATCCACGGCGCGCAGTAGCCGAGCAGGAAACCGGCGCTCGCACGTATTCGCCTGTTTGGCAGGCTGGAGCGCCACACATGCATGAGTGGCATCGCCAGAAGGGGCGGCATCATGGTCAACAGCATCAACAACCAACCCGCCAGGATACGGTGGATCGGGTTCACCGCGAGCTCCGCTTGCAGCACCGCGGGCCAGCTGGTGAAGATCGATAGCCCATTGGTGGCCACGCAAAACGCGGGACCTTCTGTACTTGCGTCGCTGTAAATGGAAAGGGCCAGGCCGAATCCCGCCGTGGCCAGAAGCACTGGCCAAGGGGCATAAGTGAAACTGCGTAAAACCAGGCCTGGCCGCATGAGGCCGCCCCCTCAACTGACGATGCCGCTTCGCTTGAGTACGCTTATGCGTTCAACGGTTATAGGTTCTTCATCGGTTATCTGCTCTCCAGGCACCAGGGTCACCCGCAGATGATTCGGATCAAAGTCCCCGGCGTCCGCCAGCCGCTGGGCCAGATCGGTGATGTCGATCGTATAGCCCAACCCGCTGCCTGCATGGGGGCCGTCCGTTTGCGAGGCAACGTTGAGACCGAAAAGCGTAAGGCTACCGGCGTACCGGTCAGGGCTAAGTGCCGGGTCGGCGCCTTCGGGCAAGTTGACGTACACATCCAGCAGAGGCGAGGGTGCGGAGCCGCGCACAGACTCCAGGGAAAGATAGAGCCGGGCCACTTCCTTGCCTGGCGATGTCGCGCCCATCGTGGCCATGCTGTTGGCGGCGGCTGTCGGTTCGAGGTCAATATGGGTACCTACCGGCGCCCCGCCGATCTTGACGACCGCGGCGTTGGCGCCGATTGGCTGAACGGTTTGTTTACTGGGCGAGCCCATATTGACGCGTGCCACAGCATGCACTCCCGGCGTTACACCCGTGCCGATGATCAAATCATCATAGGTCCGATAAAATTTGCCGCCTTTCAACGTGTCCTTACTGGTAAACGTTACTCCAGGTGCATTGTCTCCGGGTACTGGCATGATGAAACTGCGGTCTGCCGGGCCATTGAGCCAGAGCGGATCGCGAACCATTGTCTTGCCCGGCGTGTTCATCCACGCCTCCCAGAGCCGATCGATGTTGCAATGGTGAAGCCAGAAGATCGGATCAAGACCTGCGAGCAAGGCATTGCCCATGTATCCTCCGACGAGGCCATGGACCGTGTTATGCGGGTTGGTCTCCAGCTCGCCGGCTACCCCGTCGAACTGGACGAAATTGCCGGTAATCCCCCCACCAAATCCCAGGGTCCCGTTACCAACGATGAAGTCATTCTCATCCATCGCCTCAAGGCTGAACCCGCGCACCGGCTTGATCGCCTTGATTCCGGGGCGGCGAGGGTACTTGTTCAGAGGGTTTGGCTTTCCGTCGGGTAATGTCTTGGCGACAAAGGCATCGGGCAGGTACAGCGCTTGCGGGTTGCTGCTGTCGAGGTAGTTCCAGTAGGGAAGTGCCCAGTCGTCACCCGTCAGCTCCTTCACTTTAGCGGCGACGATTGCCTCGAACGCAAACAGATACGCACGGTGCCAGGACAGAAAATACCAACTGCCGTGCTGACACTGATTGCCGTAGGTATGGTTGGTCAAATCCGCTGGAATCGGGGCACCTGACTTGATCAGGCGCTCGTTGATCCATAATTGGGGATGAAATCCATGCATGGCCCCGAGGAATTTCCAGCTATTGCGGTCCGCTATTGGCTGTTCATCCAACGCTTGCATGGCCAGTGCGTAGTTCAGTAATACCTTGTTCCACCCTGGGCCGAGTTTTGCGACATCCTGACGAGAAGTACTCATGAGATTTCCCTCCGTTCCTGTTGGGTGCTGTCTGCCGGGGTGAGGCCGGACTTCATTTCGCGGCGACAGCGCTACTCTGTGTGCACCTGCCTGCAGGCCTCTCAGGAAGGGCCTGTGCGCTTGAGCACATTGGCGATGCTCTCGGCGAGAGCGCAATTGCAGGTGCTTCCGGCGCCTGGGGTGTAGACCGGCGGTTTGGCGACGGAAGGATCGCCACTGAAGAAGGGGGGGGCAGGGGTTGTACTGAACAGTTCGTAGGGGGCGCTGACGTCGAGCAGGTCGACACCGTCGTAGACCGGGATTGCAATCAAGTACTGTCCTGCGGCAGGCATGATTCCCTCCTGGGAAACACCGCGGCGAACGCGCTTGCGTCGTCAGGTGTATAGCTTTCTGCTAATCAGCGTTGCGATGCCCGGACGACAAAACCGGAGGTCGGCCCGCTCAAGGCTAATGGCCATTAGGGCTGGTTTTGGCAGCATAGTCGGCGTTGTTTTACCTGCAAGGTGTTTTTGCGGGCAGGTGCTGAGCGGTAGTGTTCGAAGCGTATCGGTCTGCAGTGCTAGCACTGTGATCAGTTCGCTGAGGGCGTCACCGGGCACTGGCTCAGAAACGCTTGCAGCCCTTGCTGATATTCCTCGGCCGGCATCAGGTCACTGTGTTTGGCAATGAGACAGGCCACGCCCTGGCGCACCATGTCCGCGCTCGCCACGAGGTAGAAGTCCGGTGTTTCCTGCAGGCGCGCGATCTGTTCCCAGACCAGGGTGCTCTTGCCGCTGCGGGCTTTGTCCAGGCTGACCAGGCCTGGATATGGGCGGGGGTGATGCTGTAGTGCAATTCCATGAGGGCTTGATCCGAGGTCCGTGTTCGGTGAGGGCGGCAGTTTAGCGAGTTTCGGGGGGGTGGGTAGCAGCGGTTTGTGCGCGTATGCGAACTCGCCGCTCAGGCTGGAAACTGCTCTATATGGCGCTCCACCCATTCGTACAGGCGTTCGTCGAGCCGAAGCCGCTGTTGGCTGAAACTGTCCCGGCAGGCGTTGAACAACGGATCCTGATTGACCTGCACGGCCAGCTCGATGGGGCTTTCGCGCTCGGCATGGGCTGCCCGTAGCTGTCGCTGGCGCTGATCGGCCTGTTCCAGGGTGTCCGCCAGGGCATCCAGTTGCAGGTGCCTGAACTGGGCGATGGCCTGCGGCAGATGAAAGTGCAGGGCACTGTCGAAGCCTTCCCAGTCCTCGAAGGCCAGCCATTCGTGGAGCACCATCAAGCAGCGCGGTGCCGGGGCCAGTTGCTCCAGCCGCTCGAAGGCCAGCCAGTACTGGCGTGGCAATTGTTCGGCGGTTTCGATGGCCTGGGCGATCAGGTCCAGGGCCCGGGCCTTGTCCTGGTGATGTTTGCGCAGGATGCGCCGGGTCAGGGTGAAGCGCGCTTGTTCCAGAGCACTCAAGGCGCGGTTCAGGTCATAGCCTGCGTTGTGCAGATATTCCTGGGCTTGATCGGGGGGCAGCCCGGACTTGTCCGCCAGCACCTGCAGCAGTTCGGTTTTGTAGAGTTCGGCAGCCTGCTCGGGGTTGCTTGCGCAGCGTTCCAGCAGGATCTGGGCGTGGCGCAGGCTGATGGGGATCAAGCTGCGTAGTCGTTGCAGAGCGTGGATGTGCGTCGGGTCCATCGACTGGGGTGCCTCGGGGTGGGCTGGTGGTTGGGGATGGCGGGCCGCACCTGTCACGGCTCGGTGTGCAGGGTGTGAGCTTTTCGCCATCTTGCCGGACAACCTGGTTATCGTCACGGAACTCGACGCTAGGTGTTGCACAGATATTCGACGTGGGAGCAATATTTGCAGCCGCAGGCTGCTTCCTTGGCTTGCGGCCGAGCAATGCAGCGACACACTGGTCGACCCAGGACGGGCGACCCGACAACAAAAACAAGAGAAGTCATCGACATGGATGTTAGATGTGATCAGCTCAAGACGCTGACGGGCACCCTGTGCCTGGCGTTCGCCACCGGGCTGCCGCTGTCGGCTGCGGCGGCCTATCAAGAGACCGGCCGCCCGGGCGACCCCGCCAGCTGGCGGTCGGCCGAATACCAGCAGGACTGGGGCCTGGAGCGCATGCAGGCGAGCCAGGCCTATGCCGCCGGGATCACCGGCGCCGGGGTCAGCATCGGCGCCCTGGACTCGGGGTTCGATGCCGCCCATCCCGAGGCCAGCCCCGGACGTTTTCACGCGGTTACCGCCACCGGCCAGTACCTGGACGGCACCCCGTTCAGTGTGTCAGGGGTGCTCAATGGCGCCAACGACAGCCATGGCACCCATGTCACCGGCACCATGGGCGCGGCCCGTGATGGCGTTGGCATGCAGGGCGTGGCCTTCAATGCCCAGGTTTACGTGGGCAACACCAACCACAACGACAGTTTCCAGTTCGGCCCCGGCCCCGATCCGCGGTATTTCAAGGCGGTCTACGGTGCCCTGGTGGATGCCGGTGCGCGGGCCATCAACAACAGCTGGGGCAGCCAGCCCAAGGGGGTCAGCTACCAGACCCTGGGCGACTTGCGCGCGGCCTACGCCCAGCATTTCCAGCAGGACACCTGGCTCGACGCTGCCGGCGACGTGGCGCGCCGTGGCGTGATCAACGTGTTCAGCGCCGGCAACAGCGGTTATGCCAATGCCAGCGTGCGCTCGGCGCTGCCGTACTTCCAGCCGGAGCTGGAAGGCCACTGGCTGGCGGTGTCGGGCCTGGACAAGAACAACCAGCAGAAATACAACCAGTGCGGCATCGCCAAGTACTGGTGCCTGGCGACCCCGGGTGCGGCGATCACCAGTACCGTGCCCGGTGGCGGCTACGCCACCTACAACGGCACCTCGATGGCCGCGCCCCATGCCACCGGGGCCTTGGCCCTGGTCATGGAGCGTTATCCCTACCTGAACAACCAGCAGGCCCTGCAAGTGCTGTTGACCACCTCGCGCCAGCTCGATGGCTCGCCGACCCAGGGGCCCAGCGACCGTGTGGGCTGGGGCGTCCCGGACCTGAGCCGGGCGTTGCACGGCCCCGGGCAGCTACTGGGTGAATTCGACGTCACCCTGGGCCGCGGGCAGGGCGATATCTGGAGCAACGGTATCTCCGACCAGGCCCTGCTACAGCGTCAGGCCGAGGACGCCGCGGAACGCCAAGCCTGGCAGCAGACCCTCAAGGATCGCGGCTGGGAGAATGGCCTGGCACCGGGAGCCAGCCAGCAGGATCGCAGCGACTATGCCCTGGGCATGGCCCGGGACGCGGCTGCCGCGCAGCGGGTCTACCAGGGCAGTCTGGTCAAGTCCGGGGCCGGCTGGCTGGTGCTCACGGGTGACAGCAGCTACCGCGGCCCGACCCGGGTCGATGGTGGATTGCTGGCGGTCAACGGCAACCTGCAATCGGCGGTGACGGTCAACGCAGGCGCTACCCTGGGCGGCAACGGCCGGATCGGTGCTCTGACTGCCAGCGCCGGGGGCGTGGTGGCCCCGGGTAACTCCATCGGTACCTTGAATGTCGCCGGCAACCTGGACTTGCAGCCGGGCTCGACCTATCAGGTGGAGCTTTCGCCCATGGCCAGCGACCGGCTCGTTGTGGGCGGTCAGGCCAGTGTCGGTGGCGCCAATCTCAGCCTGGTGCCCCAGGCGCAGCCGAACCTGTTGGCCGGTGGCCCGGTATCCAGCCTGGTGGGGCGCCAGTTCGACATCCTGCAGGCAGCGGGTGGGGTCAACGGGCGTTTCGCCCAGGTCCAGCCCGGCTACCTGTTTCTGGGGACCGTACTCGATTATTCGGCCAACGACGTGCAGCTGGACGTGACGCGCAGCGGCACGACGTTCGCCAGCGTCGGTGCCACGGCCAACCAGCGCGCCAGCGGCGGCGCCGTGGAGCGCCTGGGACCGGGCAATCCCGTGTATGAAAGCCTGCTGCTCTCGACCTCGGCGGACCAGGCCCGGGACGGCCTGCGGCAGCTGTCCGGGGAGATCTACCCGGCGCTGGACTCGATGCTGCTCAGCCAGGGCTCGGTCTTGCGCGATGCCTTGGGCGAGCGTGTGCAAGGTCCTGCACTGAATGCCAACGCGCCTGGAACGACTGCGAGCGAGCCAGGCTCGACCCAGCTCTGGCTCAAGGGCCTGGGCAGCTGGGGACGCATCGAGGGCGTGCAGGGCAGCGAGTCCTATACCAGTTCCCTGGGCGGCATGCTGCTGGGCGTGGACCATGACCTTGACGAGCAGACCGGCGCCGGCCTGGCCGCAGGCTACAGCGACAGCTCCCTGGGCATGGGCGGCAGCCACTCCCGGGCCACGGTCGACAGCTACCACCTGGGCGCCTATGCCCGCCACGACCTGGACCAGTTGCGCTTGAGCCTGGGCGGCAGCTACAGCTGGCACCGTGCCGAGGTCCGGCGCGACTTGGCCTATGCCGAGGTGTCCGGCCGCCAGCGCGCACGGGTCGATGCCCGCAGCCAGCAGTTATTCGCCGAGGCGGCCTATCGCCTGGCTTTGCCGGCGCTGCAGTTGGAGCCCTTCGTCAACCTGACCTACCAGCATCTGGACCGCGATGCCTTCCATGAGAAGGGCGATGCCGCGGCGCTGCATGCTCGCGACGAGCAGCGTGATGCCTGGCTCAGCACCTTGGGCCTGCGTGGGCGCCAGCAATGGCAACTGGGCCCGCAGCAAGACCTGCAGCTGGCGGCAAGCCTGGGCTGGCAGCACCGCCTGAGCGGGACCCAGGATCGCGAGCACCTGGCCTTTGCCGGTAGCGACCTGCCGTTCCGGGTGGAGACTGCGCCGGCCTTGCGCGATGCCGCGCTGGTGGGGCTCCAGGCACGGGTGGGGCTGACCCGCGACCTGGACCTGAGCCTGGACTACCAGGGGCGCCTGGCCAGTCGTGAGCAACAGCATGGCGCGGGACTCAACCTGCAATGGCGTTTCTGAAGCGCTGTGGCGCTGGTGGGGCCAAGGGCTCGCCGGCCAGGCGTTGCAATACGGAGTTTGACCAACGCGGTTTTTATCAATGCAACTAAGGAAGGTCGTAGTGAAGCAAGTCAGAAAGGATGACAGCGCGCTCGGGCAGGGCTGGTCCCTGGCCCCACTGGGTCGCGCATTGATGGGCTGGGCGGCGCTGATGGGCACGGCCCAGGCCGCACCCTACGTGGAGAGTGGGCGCCTCGGCGACGCCGGCAGCTGGCGCAGCAGCGAATTCAAGGCCGATTGGGGGCTTGGGGCGATCCACGCCGACAGCGCTTATGCCGCCGGCTACAGCGGCAAGGGGGTCAAGCTGGGGATCTTCGACCAGCCGGTATACGCCCAGCACCCCGAGTTCGCCGGCAAGGACAAGATGGTGACCCTGGTCACCAGCGGCATCCGCCAGTACACCGACCCCTACATCCCGGTGAAGGCCGGCGATGTTTTCCGCTATGACGGCAGCCCGTCGGTGGGCTCGGATGGCAAGCTCGGTTCCCACGGCACCCACGTCGGCGGGATCGCCGCCGGCAACCGTGACGGCGTGTCGATGCACGGCGTGGCCTTCGATGCGCAGATCATCAGCGCCGACAACGGCGACCCCGGCCCCGAGGATGGCATCGTCCTGGGCAACGATGGCGCGGTGTACAAGGCCGGCTGGGACAGCCTGGTGGCCAGCGGCGCGCGGATCATCAACAACAGCTGGGGCATCGGCATCACCGATCGTTTCGCCAAGGGTGGGCGCAATCCGGAGTTCCCGCATTTCACCGTGGACGATGCCCGGGCGCAGTTCGCGCAGATCCAGCCACTGCTGGGCACCATGCCCGGTGGCGCCTATGACGGGGCCATCGCCGCCGCCCGCAGCGGGGTCATGACGATCTTCGCCGCCGGCAACGACTACAACCTGAACAACCCCGATGCGATTGCCGGGCTGGGCTATTTCGTCCCGGAGATTGCCCCCAACTGGCTGACCGTGGCGGCGTTACAGCAGAACCCCGACACCAGCAGCGCCAACCCGTACCTGATCAGCACGTTCTCTTCCCGTTGCGGCTATACCGCGAGCCTCTGCGTATCGGCCCCCGGCACCCGGATCTACAGCGCGGTGATTGGCGGCACCAGCCTGGAAGACCTGACCCAGGGCTATGCCAACAAGAACGGTACGTCCATGGCCGCGCCCCATGCCGCCGGTGCGGCGGCGGTGCTGATGGAGCGCTTCCCCTACATGAGCGGCGCACAGATCGCCAGCGTGCTGCGCACCACCGCCACCGACATGGGCGCGCCCGGCATCGATGCCTTGTACGGCTGGGGCATGATCGACCTGGACAAGGGGCTCCGGGGCCCGGGCATGTTGGTCACCGAACAGGACATTCCCGAGGCGTTCCGCATCGCCGGTGGCTACGGCCCGAGCCAGTTCGTGGTCGATCTGCCGGGTATCGGCGCCCTGGTGGATGCCGGCAAGCCGACCCAGCGGCGCTGCAACGACCTGGGCTGCGGGCTGGACCTGTGGAGCAACGATATCGCTGGCCATGGCGGCCTGACCAAGCAGGGCATCGGAACCCTGGTGCTCACCGGTAACAGCACTTACTCCGGCCCGACCCTGGTCAACCAGGGACGGCTGGCGGTCAATGGTTCGCTGCAATCGGCGGTGACGGTCAATGCCGGCGGCGTGCTGGGCGGCAATGGCCGGGTCGGCGCGCTGCTGGCCAACGCCGGCGGCGTGGTGGCGCCAGGCAACTCCATCGGCACCTTGCACGTGAGTTCCGACGTGACCTTCCAGCCGGGCTCGACCTATGCCGTGGAGGTGGATGCCGCTGGCAGCGACCGCCTGGTCAGCGATGGCAAGGCTTCCCTGGACGGTGCGAACCTGGCCCTGGACCTGCAGAACCCCGGGGTTTCGCTGCAGTCCCAGCGGACAACCAGCCTGGTGGGGCGTCAGTTCGACATCCTGGAGGCCGCGGGCGGCGTGCAGGGCGGTTTCGCCAGTGTGCAGTCCAACTCACTGTTCCTCGGCGGTGGCCTGGCCTATACCGGCAGCGGGGTGCAGCTGGCGGTGCAGCGTAACGCCACTTCTTTCGCCAGTGTCGGCTTGACCGCCAACCAGCGTTCGGTGGCCGCGGCCGCCGATCAGCTCGGCGCGGGCAACCCGGTCTACGAGAGCCTGCTGTTGTCGGCCAATGCCGGCAGCGCCCAGCAGGCTTTCGATCAACTGTCCGGGGAAATCCACCCGGCGGTGGGCAACCTGCTGCTCAACGACAGCCGCCAGTTGCGCGACGCCGTGGGCGAGCGAACCCGTCAGCAGGGCGTCGCCGCCGCGCCGGCCGTGGAAGGCCAGGACAACGGCCTGTGGGTCAAGGCCCTGGGGGCCTGGGGCAAGGCCGAGGGTGATTCCGGTCGGGCGCGCTATAGCAGTTCCATTGGCGGCATGTTGCTGGGGATTGACGGGCAGATGAGCGAGGACACCCGCGTCGGGGTCTTCACCGGCTACAGTGACAGTTCGTTGAGCATGGGCGATGGTCGTCATTCCTCGGCCAGCGTCGATAGCTACCACCTGGGTGCCTATGCCGGCAAGGAACTGGAGCAGATGCGCCTGAGCCTGGGCGGCAGCCATAGCTGGCACCGGATCGAGACCAAGCGCGAGCTGCAGTACAACGAGGTCAGCGATCGCCAGAAGAGCAAGCGCGATGCCCAGAGCACTCAGGTGTTCGGCGAGGCCGCCTGGAAGGTCGCACTGCCGAGCATGGCGCTGGAGCCGTTCGCCAACCTGGCCTATGTGCATATAGCCAGCGACAGCTTCAAGGAACATGGCGGCGCTGCTGCGCTCAAGGGTGGGCAGGATAATCGGGATGCCTGGCTCTCGACCCTGGGCATGCGCGCCGGCAAGCAACTGCAATTGTCCGGCGGCCAGGCGGTGGAGCTTTCCGCCACCCTGGGCTGGCAGCACAACCTGAGTTCCACCGGGGCCGACCAGCACCTGGCCTTCGCTGGCCAGGGCGATACCTACACGGTCCAGGCGCTGTCCCTGGATCGTGATGCGGCGGTGGTCGGTGCACGGGCGGGGATCGCCCTGGGTCGCCAGGCCCGGGTCAACCTGGACTACAACGGACTGCTGGGTAGTCGCGACAAGAGCCACGGGGTCGGCCTGACCCTGGACTGGGCGTTCTGAGGCCCCGGCAACAGATATGCAAGGCCCTGAGTGCCCAGCCGATGCCGGGTGCTCAAGCAGTGCATGGTGCAGCTGGCGATTCTGCGGGTGGAGCTGGCCTTCTCCCGCGCATGCTTGGGCGCGATGCCCGCCACATGGCGCACCAGGTTACATCCAGGCGTTGCTCACGGCACCTGCAAGCTCGGCAGCGCTGCCCGACCCTGTGGCGACAGCAGCGGCTCCACCTGCTTCCAACTGAAGGTCACGTCTACGTCACAGCCATCGCCGCTGGGCTGGTTGGCCAGGCGCATGCCCTGGGCGTCGAAACTCAGGTCGTAGGAGTCGTAGCTCGCCACGCCGGGGCAGTCGCTGTCCGC
>RCUL01000110.1_pt1 | contig 81797 bp, 90 predicted proteins | sample 2167521 | NCBI WGS metagenome assembly RCUL01 (sample SAMN09932745, study PRJNA488358) | compost metagenome | feature: garden; material: soil; isolation source: compost soil in acetic acid-enriched culture | place: Germany: Experimental Botanical Garden Goettingen | collected 2016-01-27
TCACCGAGAGCGCCATAAGTTCCGCATGAACCATCATGATTTGGGAAACAACGCCATGATCTGGCCATCCGGGTCAACCCGGTGATCGTTGTAGCTCTGGTAGCGATACCCATCCCCAGGGTGGGCATCCTCGAACAACTGGCGGGCCTGTTCCTGCTGCGCAGGGGCCAGGCGCTCAAACCGGGCGGCGATACGCTCTGCCATGATTTTTCCTCTTATAAGTCAGTGACTGACCGGATCCGCACATCAGCCGGATTCCTGCACTGCAAAAGCATTAAGACGGCACTATCCAGGCTCTCGAACACTTGGGCTTGCGCCGCATCGGCCGTCCAGTATTTAGCTTTCCCTTCGCCAGCTGATGACTCGAAATACACCGCCTCTTTGTCCGTCACAACCGGATTGCCAGAGCCATCAAGTTCAAGATCTTGAACGTCATTGAAGCTGTATTTCCCATCCCAGGAACACAATACAAAGCGGCCAGTGACCGGGGTGGCTCGCGGCCAACTGAGGTTATTCATCGTCCGTTTTTTCCTTTAACCTACTTCACTGTTTGCAAGGCGCTGACAGTGCAGCGTTAATTTGCGCTGGTAATCGGCACCAGTACAGGTGCTTTCTAACAGCAGGACTTCCGCCAGAGTCGTACCTCGATCACATGTAGCATTAACTTCCTGAACCAGAGCCTCGCACATACGCACAACATACGTCGGAGCGCCATATTCAGAGTGAGTAATAAAATCGTTTTTAGTGTTGCTTCGCATTTCGAGAGCTTTCTGAATAATCTGTGCAATGGGATGCCTAATCATGATGTACTCCTTATCATTTTTTTGGCTTTCGGTAGGTCTCTATCAAAGAGAGCAAACTAGCCAGGATCATCCCCAAAGGCATTGCAAGAACAACGTAACGCTCGAATCCACCGTCCATACGACTAACTTCAGGCAACCCCACCAACAGCATAAGAACGCCGATTGAGATAAAGATGACCTCTACTGCATAACTCTTAGTCTTCATGCCTTTCCTCTACCTTTTGAGTCTTTTGAACCCGTCTCTAACCCAGCGCCGAATGGATAACTCACACCCTCGTGTGAGCGCTACACCGTTGCACATGCCAACGTGGGTCGCCTTTGTCTTGCACCCGCAGTCACATAGGCGGCGGTGGTGTTGGAACCGGTTAACCTCCATGTACCGCTGATGCAAATCAGCATCACCATACGCCCCCCAGGTCATCCGTTTTTTCCTCTAACTGATCTTCGTTACCGACTTGGCCCAAGATGTGCCGTCGAGCACCATGTTGGTGATGAAGTAGCGATTCTTCCGCTTGTTGATAATCACCTCCTCATGGCCATCAACATCGATCACCTCTTTGACCGTGATAGTCTGGCTGTCGCTCTCCGACTTGCCGACTATCTTGATCTTGTCCCCCTTGGCCAGCTGGCCCTCTGCTGTCAGCTGCATCGTTTTTTCCTTTAACTTGTTTACCAGCCGCCGCCGCCCGAGTTATCCAGACAGAAGCTATCAATTACCTTATCGTGCTGAGGGGAGCCACCACGGTCATGGCTATCGGCTTCCATCAAGTTCAAGTTGCCGCCGGATTCCAGATACCAGTTGATGTAGTGGTCGGGGTTACCCTGCTGGAGCTCTCGCCTGACATCATTGAGCGCCGAAATGGCTCTTTTTATTTTCCGCCTCTGGGCAATAGTCAGTTCAACATCAGCCATGCAATTTTTCCTCTATCCAGTTAAACCACTCGCCTGATCAAGTCACCCAGGCTCACCGGGTCGGTGTCACACAGGGTCTTGATTGCCTTGATGCTGGTAATGCCCAGAATCTCCCCGATATGCCGCTCATCAATGCCTTGGCGCTTCAACTTCACAGCCAGGGTGCGGCGGCCAGATTGAGATGTTGCCCCTTCAATCCCAGCCTGAGCAAACAGGCGGCTTATCAGGGCCGTCAACTGGTCAGCCCGATAGCTCACCCGCCCGCCTCGCTCCACTCTCGTCAGTTTCAATGGTTGACCGGTACGGCCAGACACAAACAGAGCACTATTCGGGTCAAGGCCGCGATAAGCCGTCAGCTTGCCGGTGATGCCGTGCCCACGATGGAGCCGGTCGGCAAGGTGATCATCCACCGCATTGATCAACTTCTGATTCACCCAGCACAGCGGGCGGGTTCGACCATTGAAAGCAATCTCGGCCCTCACCACCGTCGCGGCCAGCGGCTCGCCAGCAGATGAGAGGTAATCACTGACCAGCAACTGTGATAACTCGGCGGGCCTCATGCCTGTGCCAAAGAAGCAAAAGAGCAGGGCCGCGTCACGGAAACCGTTCTCCTTGCTCGATGCCCGAGCGACCGCCACGGCGTGGGCGAGCTGGGCATCCTCTACAACTATCGCCTTCGCCATCTATGTTTAATCTCTATTTAAATCACTAGACATAGAGAGTACGGCAGAAAAAGGGGGCCATCAAGGCCCCTGTCTCAATTATGTCCTGGTGTTCAAGGAAAGGTTAACGGCTCAGATCTGCGTGCCACGTGATTGGCAATTTCACCGTGAAATCTGGCAGTGCACCAATACCTTTCACGGTAGCAAAGTCATTAAATTGCTAGCGCCGGTCTTCAATACATTTTTCGTTCGAACGGCACGCCAATCGCATCAAAATAACTTTGCCAAGAAACCCCACTCTGCTCCCCGCGGTAACTCCCCTTGGTATACATGATTACCTTGCTGTCTTTCGGCAAAGCTGGGATCGACAGGCCTCTTGCGCTGATCTCATTGACAACCTGCTCCGGATACTCAAGCTGAGCCTCAACCTGCTTGAATTGCTCAGGGTCAACGGAGCCATCACTGAACCAATACAATGTGAATCCAACTGCATTGGTGGGGACATATTGCGACATCAGCGCCGTCAGCACCTGCAAGTGATCGTCACCTACCGGGCCGTCCTCTGCACCGAACGGGAACAACGTGGCCATCGCTGATCGAATCTTCTGAGGGTACTCGAATTTTGATTTCTTCAGGCAACGGAAGTAGGAGGATTTTGAAAACGCTGTTGGGAAATCTGTAGCATCAATCTCTGAGCTATCTAAAAAAGTGGGAACGATACCCAGCAGGCCTATATCAAGCTTAGCTTTTCGATAAGACGCCAAGAGCAACATCTCATTGCCCTTCAGCTTCTCCAGAAGTTCGTTCGCTGTCTTGCGAGCTTTGAAGTTGTAAGCTGAGTTCTGATCCACCAGCAGGACTGTCGAATACAAAGGCGGCATTTCAACACTTGAGCGCTTGTAGCAATTCGGCAGAACCTCCGCCCCTATTGCGGCGGAGGTTGCTGTCAGCAACGCAAGTGCCAGGCTGATAGACCTCATTAATTCAATGCCCGCTTTGATATCCGACCGCGCTCAACCAAAGAACAGAACGCGAAGCAGACTCCCTGGGCTGTAATCTGAGACAGCCATTCTCTCGATGTATCTGGAAGAAGCTCCATGCGGACATCATCGAATTCAGGCAGTTTCGCCCCCAGGATGATCAGCCGATTCAGCTCTTCAATATTGCCGAGCTGCAAATGCGTTTCAAGCGGAGTGTGGGACAACACATTACGCTGTTCCAGAAGTGCTGGGTATCGATTGATGAACAAGGTCAAGGTTTCATCATTCAGACTAAACTGGTGGATTTTGTGCAACAGGCCACATCCATTCGCATCAACCGAAGAAAAATCCCATTCCAGCTCTTGTAGGTACTTCAGTCCTATCACCCCAGTTTGCGACATGAGCCAACTTGAAAAATCATGTGGCGGCTCACCTTCGTGATGACACTTATGAGCGAATCGAGGATATCCCAGCACAACTGGCAACAGTTTTCTTTTGACTAAATGGTCCGGGCACGACTCGTAGATATAGATCATCGGATTGAAGGAGATATCTTCCGGATTGTGCTCATCAAAAAACTGGTGGAGCCCACTGACCAGTACATCACAAGGCTCGACTCCTTGTGCAATAATGTCCCAAATATCCATAACATGCCTCAACCTGATTATTTATTATCCATCCCTTTTTCAACGCCGCTGAGAATCTTGTCCAGAGAACGATCTACGTCATCCGCTGCAGCATTGAATGCTGCGCGTTCAACCCCACTAAGGTCTTTGGTCAGATATAGCCGCCGCGCCATACTTGCACTCATAGGGTGATAGATGCCATGAATCTTCGCATCGCTCAGAGCAACCCCTTCCTTGATCACTATTGACTCATTGATGCTGCCGCGAACGTATTCACTTCTGGCATAGTTGAGCTCACTTATGACAATCCGGAAAAGGTGGTCTGCTTTCTCACGGTCAATGGCATCAACACAATCGGGCTTTCCATTCCTGTTCCTGGCATGAGGCACCCAGACAAATGCACGCGGGCCATAACCAGGGTCATCAATGCAAAGATGGATTGAGCCCATGACATTCGCGGATCCAAACCAACGACCCAGCAAGTTAATTACATCATCCGAATCCACACAGCCTCCTTACAGCAGAAAAAGGCGGACTAATTGACATAGCCTCATTATCTTTTTCGGCGACATAATACACGTCAACCCTTGGCAATCAAATCATAACAGCCAATAAAATCCAATCTTTATTGAATACCTTATTCACATAAGAAATGCATTTTTCATTCAAAAAAGGTGGAATTGGTAGCACTTTGTGATTGAGATCTTTCGGCTAACACCACATCAAGCACAAACAGCCTCGTATGAGGCTGCCAGCGTTCAGGTATGCTTATCGACTCTTTTTTATCGGCACGTTCAAGCGAAGGATTAGCGTTAAATACAGTTTTTCTATAACGACACCCTTCTAGCACCGAACGACACCCATACATTCTATACTTAGCCCACAAAAATGCTAATATGGGGTCATATAAACATATGACTGGGGTGCGGATATGCTAGACGGGTTAAATGAGCGCCAGCGATTGGCCGCTCAACATATTGATGGCCCAGCACTGATTAATGCTGGGCCCGGCACCGGCAAAACAAAATTGGTAACCCATCGCATAGCGCACCTGGTCCGAAACAACGCAGACCCTCGTGGAATTCTTGCCCTGACGTTTACGAATGCTGCAGCCGAGGAAATGCGGTCTCGAATTCAAGATGTCGGGAAAGAGGCTTGCTACCCAGTCGTTGTCGGCACCTTCCACTCATTTGCCCTTCGGTACATCTTGAAACCTTATGCCAAACACGAATTCTTCACCGCTGCTGGGTATCCCAATGGGGTAATTACCCTTGATGAAGACAATGCAACGAAACTGCTCGAGGAGGCCATAAAGGCACAGGAGCAACCAGTCCGCAACCTGCTGGAAGCCATGGGTTATAAGCGCAAACAGATATCATCCAGGCTATCTATCAATCGAGCCCGCGGATTGACGGTCGACGACGTCACAAGAGACATCGTGGCACAGAACAGCAATGTGATTGAGAACTGGAATAGTGCGATGGCCATTGCCAGTAGCATTGATGATCCTAGCGAGCACTCCAGCGAGCGAGACCGCCTGAAAATGCTGAACCAGCAGTTCCCGTATCTGCTCTCTGGTGCCATCAACAAAGTATGGCGGACCTACAACACCCTGTGTAAAGAGGTCGATGGTGTTGACTTTGATGACATGCTGCTGATGGCTGAAAGACTCGTCAAAGCTGACCCCAAAGTGGCCCGCGCATTAGGCCATCGCTTCACTCACATCAGCTTGGACGAATTTCAAGACGTAAACCCTGTCCAGTATTCGATGATCGAAACCATCGCCTCCTACCAGCCGAAGCCATTCAATATCTTCGCTGTAGGTGATGCCCGCCAAAGCATCTACAAATTCAGGGCTGCTGATCTGACGATAATGACCAGCTTCCCAACGCGATTCCCCAAATGCTACGTGGTCGACCTGGTCGAGAACTACAGGAGCAGCCACAACATCATCGATCTCGCAAACTGCTTTGCGGTAACGATGGCAGGTCAAATCACTGATGGTGTGCTTGAGGCCAAAGGCCCCAATGCCCCACTCCCACTTCCCGTAAGTCTTCATCGCTTCCGTAATGACAAAACTGAAGCCGCTTGGATGGTCGGCCAGGCTCAGGAGCTCATTGCCCAAGGCCAGCAAGCGTCAAGCATCTACTTCCTCTACCGGAACAAGTCCCTTTACAAGGAATTGGAAACCGCCTTGGCAGCAAAAGGGGTCAACTCCCAAATTGTCGGCAACATCTCGTTCTGGGAGACACGCGAAGTCAAAGACATCATTGCCCTCCTCCGGGTATTCGCTCGCCGTCAGGATGCGATGGCCATGGCACGTGTCATAGACAACAGCGACTCGGGGATGACGGGCGCCAGCTTCAGGAAAGTTATGCATGAGAAAGGCCTCCCAGCATGGCCAGCCTTAGAGTCACGCATCTCGAACGGGAAATCCGAACGGGCAAGAGCGCTGAAGGGATTCGTTGATGCGCTGAAGGCTCATCGGGAGAAGGCCATCGTAGATTCTGACTGGGTCGCCTGGTATCACACCGCAGCCTGCCAGATTTTCATGGAAAACGGTGATACCCAGGAAGAGGCTAAGCTGTCTGCCGCGGAGATCCTCCGAATTTCCTCCCCTGAAGAGCAGGAAGAATACAAGTCCATGTTCAAGGACCCACAGATAGGCTACCGAAAAGTCTATGACGAGCTGCCGATCGTCAAAGAACTCAGGTCATTCTGGCACGCCTTCATGGCCCCGCCCCTCAAAGCACTGGACATGAAGTCCTGGGAGAAAAAAGGACTCACAGAGCAGGAACAAGATGAGGCATGGGCACGCCGACAGCAAAACATCAACACTGTTTTGGATCACATAACCAGGACGTTGGAAGCAGGTTCTGTGCTGGAAGATGTTGTCTCTGAGCTGACCCTCCGCACTGAGAACGCCCAAGAAAATGACCTCGACTCCGTCAAGCTCATGACAATGCATGCATCCAAGGGCCTGGAGGCTGATTATGTGTTTTTACTGGGGGTCGAGCAGGAAAACTTCATGAAATCCGAGGACTACAGCTCCGAAGATGAAGCTGAAGAAGGCCGCAATCTCTACGTGGCCATGACCAGACCCAGAAAAAAACTGTACATGACGACTGCGGCGACAAGGATGCTGAATGGCGAGTTCCGTCAGAACCGTGAACTTGGCTTCCTTGAGATATTCAAACACAAGCTAGAGGTGATAACCCACGACAGCTTAGCGACACAGCACACCCGAGAGAGTCAGAGCGAAACGAACGATAAGGCAGGTTTGGCAGACCAAGACTGGGATTCCTTGATCGACACATTTATTGGTACTCCCGGCAAGACGCCCCCCTCAGCGGAGGCTCAGGTAACAAACCCAGCCCCTTCGGAAAGCTCTCCAGATACCACAACTACCACTTGGGGCGAACGACCCGCTCGCCGAAAATTTATCATCTGAATAAAACAGCCAATTAAATATAAGGAAAAAAAGGAAAAATGAAAATAATGACTACCCACACCCGCGTAAGAGCAATAGTTATGTGCGCGGCCTTGCTCGTTGCCTGCATGCTCAGTACCGTAGCCCAAATTGCCCTCGGTGGCCTCATTCAAGATAAATATTCTGCAACCATCAAGCTCCTTTACACGAGTGTAAAGAACGGGGTCATTACCAAAGAAGAATTCCGGAATGGCATCGAAATGGCAGGACGTACTTCGATGGACTCGATACACATAACATGCACAATATTCATCATCACTCTGTTTTGCTTGCTCCTGTGCATGCAGTTGATAGTTAACTCCAACAACAAAAAGAACACCGTTCTCGCGCCCCCCGAACACCTCCCCTTCATTCGCTTTGCGGCTCTAATAAGTGGACTGTTTTTCATCGCAATTATCGCCTACATATCAGTAAATATGTACATGCTGAATGGGCACTTTTCTGAGTGGGAGGTTCTGGTTTTGGCCATATCCGCCACATTGCTATTGTTTTTTGGCACCACCTACGATGGCGCCTACTCTCGCCGCAATAACCCACTAGGTGCGTCAGCCTCTGGCGCAATGACTCTTCCTCCAGATGACTCTTCAAATTCGAACGCATATCTGCTGACCACCAACAAAGAAGAGTGAGACATAGCGATTGTTATTGAATAAACGGGGCTTAAAGCCCCGTTTTCATTTTGGACATACACACCACCTGCCTGTCGCAGCTACACCTTGCATACGTTTGGTTGAGAAGAACATGCATGTCATAATGCCCTCTTTGAGTCTTAGCAAGGGTGCGAAATGACACCAGAGAGAATGCGGCAATACGGCAAGGGGCTGGGATTGTGGCAAGACAAGGGCCTCGCGACCGGGGATCCTATCTCCTACATCGGCGCCGACCAACCCAGGGTTGCGTTGTTGACGCAGGCCCAAGGGTACTGGCTCGAGCCTACCGAAGAATGCAAGGCTGCAACCAACCCGCTGACCAATGGCGTGTTTATCTGGACCGAAACCGTGGGCGCAGGCCACGCATTCGTATCCATTCACCAGGACAACAACCCCTACGTTTTCACATACGGCCGCTTTGGCCGCACTGGCAACCCCTATGGGGCTGTAGGCGACGGCATCTTGAACTACTTCCAGTTCGGTGATGCGAGAGCCTACTACCAGATGGAGCTCTACGGCGTCGGGGCCAAGGTTTTCCGCATCGATGACGCCGATCCAGCCATCACAAGGGCCTACTTCGAGCGCCTCTGGAACGGTGGCGAACCGGTAGTGCCGACCCCGATCATGGGCGACATGACCAGGCGACGGGGCAGGATCATTGATGAATACGACGTGACCGGCAAGAACTGCACAACCCACGCCACAGACGCCATCAAAATTGCGGGCTCCCAGTTGTTCCACGGCGGATACAGCACCAACGCCGGGATAAGGATCGAACAGGTGGAGGACTTCGCCGTTCCCCTATCTCTACAGCGGTTCCTGCTGGGAAAGAGCGGCGAGTCATCCATGACGGTGGTGGATATGACCAGTGAGTTTCGGCGGCAATACCCGAACACCAACGGGGTGGAGCCAGCAAACGAGGACAACCCCGACACAAAGAAATACCGGGCCATGACTGAGGTCGCATCAGTGATTGGCACGGTATCACCGTATTCAGGGGGTACTGTTGGTGGACTACTGGGTGGAGAAAACAATGTCAGCGAGTAAGACAAAAACCGTGTTGCGATGGGCCGGGATCTGCCTTGTCTCGATAGGCTATTACCTTTGGCTGGGGGTGGCAGCTACTAGCTTCGGACACATTGCAGAAAAGGAGAGCGTCAACCTGACAGGCCCCGTCTCGCTGGAGTATCACCGCGCGATAATTGATGCACTAAGGCAGGCTACTGGCGTGGTATTTGACGCAGCCACGATAGGCTTCTTTGTTTGCGTATCCCTGATACTGTTCATCTTCCACAAGGTCCGATAATAAATAGCCCCACTGTGGAATAATAATTTAACAGTGGGGCTGCCCATGCCGGGGATGCCCAAGATCTGGCATGGTGAGCACTTGATTACCCCAATATGGTCTATTTCTATCACACTGGTTCTAACTATTCGGCCCAGTCACATATCGGCTCACCTTCGGCCCATAGGATTGCATGAGCGATCCCATCATCGTCGGCATTATTAGCCGCCGCGCAAATGTGATCTGATGCTCCAACAACAAATGAGCCGTCCTTATTTGTGACAGTTGCAAAGAAGCTGTTTTTGTCAATGGCCAAGAGTGTTGAACCTACAACAACCGCACCATGCTGCCTTAAATGTTCCAATATCAGCACGCGACTATCCGAAGTCAGGGGGATTGCAAAGCATGTTGCCTCACGATTAAGGCGAGAAAGTTCATTCACGCTTAGGCCCACGAACTTTCCCCTTAACTCTTGATGATCTGATCTGCGATGACGCGAGCACGCTTCATAACGGAAGCAGTCCTGAACTTTTGTTCGATGTTATCAACATCAGCAAACCACTCTTCAGCTTCTCTTATGAATTCGGCGTCAGCTGCGCTCTCGAGCTCGTTGGCCACCTGCCCACGCAGGAACCTGATTGCCGCCATTTCTCGGTCAGTGAGGTAGATAGTTCCAGCCATGATTGTACCCTCGATCAATTGTGCAGGACCTTGTCCCAGAACGGATGCCGCAGCTCTATCTATATCACTTCAACGTGACGCCAAGGCCAGCCAAATACGCACGTGCCAGTGACATATCACCCATCCCTACCTCTGGAATAAAGAAAAATGGTGTACCTGGGACTTTTACGTACTTTGCTACAATTTGGGAAAAAGGCTCTGTAGCAACACAGCCTGCCTTTTCCTTCCAATCAAATCGCTCAGCAAAGCCGCCAATCTCGCTCCTCAATGCAGTAGCCGGGTCTGAGGAGCAGAAGGATCGCTGGAAGATGTCATTCGCCCCAGGGTAAATCGGGTAATTCGCCAGCTTGATGTCTATACCTTGCGCCTGCAAACCCGAGACCTGCTCATAAAATTTCTTGCAGTATTTGCATTTGGCATCGAAAAGCACCAAGAGCTGACCATTAGCATTGCCTTTCGCAGGGTAATGCACAGTGTATGGAGTCAGCACTTCAACCACAGTCTTCACCGTTTCAATTTGCTCTTGAGTGGTCCCCTCCCCCTCGCTGGGTTGACTACTAACAGCCTGGCTAGCAACAAGTGTGTCCACAACAGCAGGCACACTACCTACCTGGTCAGCTTCCTTAGGTACTATCGGTTCCTTTGCAATGGGCGTTTCCTGCAGTTCTGGCGGCAGCAGGGAAGTGTCTATCTGCGCGGCAGGACGCTCTATGCCCCGCAACTCGGCTTTTTGCGTTGCCGGAGCCTGTGCAGCAGATGATGATGGGCTGATGTCTTGGACGCTGCGCTTCACCCCAAGCATGGCAAGGCCTTTCTCCATCGTAACCATCCCTTTGATCGGGACGATATAGGCACCACTGGCGTCAATCACGAACCGCATCTTCCCTATCATTACGGAATAGAGCCCTGTTTCACCAAATGGTTGAACAATGATGTCTTCAGTTGTCGGGAACGTGTATTGCTCCTCCAGCAGCCTTCTAAGCTGTTGAGAGTGGTCTGCCTCACCAATCGACCCCACCACCAGTGGGACCAGGTCAGCGGCCATCACAGATGTCTTAGTCTGCAGCGCTGTAGCGCCATGGGGTTGCTGTGAAGGATAAAGAGCGAACACTGCCACCGCTACGGCAGTGATGGACAAGCAAGCGCCCCATAACCTGCCATTTTGGGCCCAATCAGGAATGGCCTTTCTGAGGTGGAGCATCTTTTGGTGGCGCTCACAAGATTTCACAAAATCATCTTCTATCTCGGCGCCCCCACCAGTTCTCTTTACGAAGTCTACCGATGATTCAGCAATGGAAGTTTTGACCTGACGTCCAATCACAGGTTGCCTTTTATAATCCATACAGTTTGCAAATCGCTTTGTGGTGTATAAAAGAAATATACCGCCCAGCCAACTGAGTTTCAATTCAATTCTGTTTTGGTATAAAAAAGCAATTGCAATTCCACAAGATAGAAACGATCATGACCATCAAACCCAAACATATCGCATTGGCAGAAACCATCAGTGATCACCCAGTCAGAGCGTAGCAAATGCATTATTGCAACTTGTGTAAATGCCAATTACACGCCGCTGCAAGCATCAATCATTGCCAATCGAGTTACTGACGAACTGCGAGCAATTGCAATTGCACACGACGACCTCACTGCCATTCAGCCATACACCGGCCTTAAAGGTGCAGCAGCTTCTGGTGAAGTCATTGCCAGGGCGGTGAAGGAAAGAAAGCGAATTGGCGTATTGACTGGCAATTGCGCTGGTGGCGCTTCTTCCAGCGCAATGATGCAACACGCTCTGTGTGGAATGTTGCACTATCCGGCCGACCTACTCTTCGTTCTGATTGATAGTGGGATGCAAGCAGATTCCGGTGTTTCACAAACCGTGCTCGATCAAATCCTTGCGTTCCCGGAAGAAGAAAGGCCGGAGATGATCATTGCCTCAGGCTACGGGCATCGTGACGATTCGAGTATCATGCAACTCGCGGAAAATGGCATTTCCATCATCATCACCGGTTACCAGCCAGTTGCCTACAGCGGGATCCAGCATTCCGCAATTTCCATAGTCAACCCATGGCAACATGGCTGCCAATATGCCGACAAATCCATATCCGGCGCCACCGTCGCATGGCTTGTCATGTGGGCAGCCTATGACTACGCCTACTCACGTTCCTGGACGAACAGACACAACCTCACAGCCCTCTGGGATTATGTCGCCCTTGGCACCATTGCCGATGAGGTATCGCTAGCCAGCACGACCAACAGACTGATCGTCAAGCATGGGTTGCGGTTGATTAGATCTGGAGTGAAGCCGTGCTGGCTAGCGCTGCAAGCCGCGCAGCCCAAGCCCTGGTTGGACATTGATGAAAGCACGCTATCCCAGCTAAATGCCGGAGGCAGGTCCAGTGACCCGTATTTGACTGTCGACTTCTTGATGTCGCCAAACCTCCCCCGTGCAACGTCCTACTGCGCTGAGATCGCCAAAATTAATAAGATGCACCCGACCTTCAAGCAGGTCGACCCCGTCATCAAATCTGATGGCGACATCACAAAACTCGGCAAGTTGTCGTTAGACCTATACCGAGAGATCACACAGCTAAAACCATTTGGCCATGGGTTTGAGGCGCCGGTCTTCACCGCGGGCTTCAAAATTTTGCATGTGGCAACAATAGGGCATCGCCGCAAGACTCACCTCAGGATGTTTGTCCGAGACGTTAATGGGGCGCAGTACCAGGCCATCTGGTTCAACGCTTTGCAGGATGAAAACAGTGTGCACCCGGTCAAACCTGGGCAGTTTTGCCAACTCCATTTCGAGTTGCTGGAAGATGACTCTCAGGGTGAGCTGTCGTTGAGGCTGGGGATCATGGGGGTTCTCGACCAGGGCACTACAAGCGCCGCACCTTAGTCTTTATCTACGAGTGAAGAGTCCTTTCACCCACCTAAAGCATCTATAAATACTTCCCCACCTCCTCTTCAAGCCATGCAGTGAAGAGAGGCTTACCGAATACCTCACCTAAATTTGTTGAGAGCACTTCCTGAACAGCCTCGCAGGTGAGCTCCTTCCCCCTCAGCATGAGTGACTTCCCGTCTTCCGTGAAGCCGAACCACTCATCCCAGTAGATCATGCTCTTGAACTTCCCGAGCTGAAGCTTCAGTCTGCAGCGGCCAAAGATATCATTGACATGCAGTCGCAAGGTCAGGCGGTCGAAAATAACCTCCCAGCAGGCTGTACCGCTCGACAGAGTATTGACCCCAAACCGCAGCGCAGGAGTCGGTTTACTCTCCCACTCGATGAATCCAGGCATTGCTTCAATGTCTAGGATGGTGCCATAGATGAACTTGACGCTGATGGTTCGATCACAGAGCACTGCCGCGGCCAGACGATGATTGCCATCTGGGATAAACAAACCAACACCGATCTCACACTGCTGCTGCGGCAAAAGTATCCCATCACAGCTGAACTGGTCATACCAAAACTGGGCGAACCACGCGACCCTACGAGCATGATCATCCATCGAGCACTTTGCGTTATCTTCCTGCTGGTCGTCTGTGCATACATCGCTATAGCGGCCCGGAGGCAGGGTGTCCTGGCTTGCCAGCTTTTTGCGCACCAAGGACTCAAATCCAGCGGCCTCTCCGATCTGCCAGGGATAGGCTTCAAAAGCGGAATATGAACGTAACGAAGCGGCGTCAAAAAGCGCCGCTCCCTGTTCAAACATCGAGACATCAGTTCGCTGCAACATCGTTCTGCTTGCCACTCTTGGCATGTTTCTTTTCTTCCTCCTGCCGACTTTGTTCGGCATACAGCTCCTGAGCATTCGTTTCGGAAAGGACCGTATTGAGGGCTTGCATCAGATCGGGCATAAACTGTTTCATCATGCCTGTGAAGATGATGAAGTTAGCTGCAGATAGCAAAAGTGCTTTGCTTGGCCCATTGCCACCTTGTTCACCAGCCTGCTCTCCCGACGAACTATCCTGTTCTTTGGTATCCACATCGAATTTGAGACCGCTGATCTGGAGCGAATCACTCAGTTTGAAGGCAATCTTCTCCTCCCACAAGAGCGGCAGCGTCACTGCCTTTTTCTCTTGTTCCTCAATCACATTTTTCACAGCATCAGACCTGAGCGACTCATGTTTGAATTTTGCTTGAGGACAGAAACCGGTACGGCTTCTAAAGCAGCTCTCTGCCGACTCATCGAAGGCAAAGACCATGGGGAGCATGTCGGAACGGATCCAATCTGTCATGAGATTGGATACTTCACGCTCATCCGCAGTCAAAAAGCTCACTGACGAGGACGGCGCGGCCATGTTGTACATGACGATCACTTTCTTCACAACTTTTTCATTGACCGATCCAATCAGCATGAGCCCAGCATTGCGGTCGATCCAGACCAGAGTTCGGTTGCTCACCGGGAATGCCTGTCTCGCCGCCTCTGCATGCACACGATCTTTGATCGCTGATTTAGCCTCTTTGGTGACCTCGAGCCCCTTTTCTTTCAGGGCTGCGATTTCACGCTTCTCAGCAGCTTTGATATAGCTTGCGGGACATGATTTTTTTTCGCTTTGGAGACATAGAAGTAGGCAGCCTTCCTGGTAGTGCACCAACTCATCAGCTTCCTCGTGCAATGCCGGGGCCCAACCAAATACAGGGCCGAGTTGCGTTGGGAGACATGGGCTGAACTCCATTTTGCTCAGCGCTATGGCCAACTTATCGTGGGGCGGGATGTCGGTAACCCGGCAAAGGGTAACAGCAGACATCAAAGCACTCTTCATTCCCATTTTGGGGTTACTCCTTTATGGCAGCCATCATTGTAAGCGCAGCAATGAAAGGCACTTAAAGGCGTAAACCTCGTTGGGGGTAGGTAAAATTACCGTCTAAAGGCTGGCTGCTTTTCACACTGCCAACCAGAGCATTGACTTGCCTTTCCATTGCTCCTGACATAATACATTGATAAATGTTTATATGGGTACTTAAAAGTAAATCTCCAATTTCATAGAACTGGATACCTGGCATTGCGGGATCTTCCACCAGCTGCACGCCATTGCCTGGCGTCACTTTACCGTCCTTGCAGCTGACTAACGTGTCCAGGCCTATCATTCCTTTCTTCGCCGCTGTTTTGATGTACTCCTCATACCAACCAACAGCCCCATCCTTCAAAATTTTCTCAAGGCCAATGATGAATGCATCCCCGGTCACTGAAGAGTGGCTGGGAACGTGTTCATGAGGGAAGTGCTTTACCGCCCAGTTCACATTGCCGTTCAGGAGATTCAGGATGTGGAGAGAATAGCTATCAGGAAACCGCCGATCCCTTATCGCAAACGTCCGCGGTGACTCTGCCTGGCTCATTTCCACCAGCAGCTCAGTGAGAGGGGCATTCTCCCTCAGCATCGGCTCTGGCACTAACTGGAGAAGCTCGTATAGCGTCTGAACTGGGTCTCCGCTTATCAGGAATTCATCCCGTCTGGACTGGTAGCACAACGAGTTACAGCTCCACCCTTCAACTGCGATTGCCCGTGTCAGTAACTCAACAATCTCCGCTTGGATACTCAAGGCTGACTTGCGCAGCTCCTTGTTGACTACGAGCGACGTCGCTATTGACTCAGCCACGCTTTCTTGAGGGTGCAGGAAAGAACATGACGGCCCCTCGAGATGAGTCATTAATGCATCGATCACCCCAGGCTGTGCTAATCGAAGATCTCTACGGCGCAACAAGTTGAGCGACGGTGTGAGTTCTTTTTGAATCAAACAGCAATAATCAACGTAATGAGAGTCAGCGGTTTGATCGTGAATAGGCGCGTGTAACCCCAGCAGTGAATTGCTTATCACCCTGGATAATGTCATATTCGGAGGCACACCATTAATTGGCGCATTTTGCTGGATTCGCGAAATCAGCTCATTTCTTACCGACTCGCTGAACAAGTCTAATTGCGGGATGTCGCCTTCCATTCCATCAAGCTTTACCACATTATTACCTCATAAGTAGTGTCTTTGCATATTCAGCTACCCCTATAGGCAGGCTTTGCTCTTCCACCACCTCATCAATCGCTGTCATTAGGTCCAGTGCCAATGGCGAATCACCGCTGAATCTGGCCTTCAATTTGTCAATGAAGATTGAGCTCATATTCTGGGCTTCCACGGTCTGATAGCTCGCATCAACATCACGCAGCATATCTTCGTGGTCGTACCCGGCCTGAACATGACGAAAACTACCATCTGCGCCATCAAAGAGCACGAATGCAGGGGCATTGGCCGCACCGGGCGCTTGGCGTAAAGCGCTAGGCACCACCAGCATATTCTCCCCTGCACCTGGTGCACGTAACAGTTTCAGATCACATGCCGCCACCCCAAACCCGACAACCAACGGCAGGTCGCCATTCACAGCAAATGAACACTCCTTATCAAGGACGAAAGCAAGGCTATCGTCATAAATGATAGGCGCTTCCACCAGCAGCTTGATGGCAGAGAAATCAGACAATGTGGTCAAAACGGGATTGCTCTTTTCCGGGCATACAACAACAGGCCGCGGCTGCCTCGTCAACAGTATGGCCACCTGGATTGCATCGTTGACCTTCAACTTAGCAAAACTTGCCCCCATCATCACCGGCACGGCACCTAGCTCATCAGCCTTTTCAAGAAAGTCGGTCAATGCCTTTACCGATGTGGAAAAAAAGTTGTGGTCGACACGGTGGGCAGGAGTTTCACTACTCACAAGTAGATCGGACGCAACCAGTATTTTTCTCATCACCCGCCCCTACCTAGCCCAGCACCGTTACACACGGGGCAAACACCGCCGTTTTCATCCAGGATGTGGCTCTTATGCTCTGCAAGCGCATCGAGTTGACCGTGCTCAGCAAGAAGACCTTCTTGGTATTTGCCAATCTCCCCCTTCAGCTGCAGTAATTCGCTCGCTGCAGCAAGAGGGTCATCTTGAGGACCAGGCAGTGCAATTTCGCTCAGGATGCGTATCTGACTGTGCAGATCACGATAGACCTGGGCGTCTTCCAGTACGTTGGCCATCATCATGACATCGCGTACATTCTCCGCGATGGACCCCAGCCCACAAATCTGGCTGGCCAGCACTGCTGCTTTGTCCACCAGCACGTGCAAGACATCTTCTTGCACAAACGACTGCTCGAGGTCGTGGGCAAGAGCCAAGATGTCCTCACCATGGAGACTGTTTTTGAAATTCACTCCCATTTCGCCGCAAGACAGTTGTGCTTTGTGATTTGACAGCAAAACGGCCAGGTCACCATCATCAAATTCATCAAGCGTTGCCACCAGGCTTTCGAGGGCGGGGATGCTGTCATTTAGCTGCTTGACGCCAGCCAATTGGGCGTCAAGCTGAGCCAATTGCGACAACAGCAAACTACCTTCCAAACCATCCATGTAGCTTGCAATGACGCAGAGATCGCTCTGTGCGCTCAAACGCGTTTTCTCGAGCTCAACCATCTTTTGCGCTAATGCATTCGCAAGTTCAATGGGGCGGTAAAACTCGAGCCTGTCATTCAACTGGTCCAGCTCTTTGGCGATGTGAGTCCGCTGTTGTTTGCACTCACGCTGATCCTTGGCGTACTGAGAAGATAGCATTGAGAACTGGTAGTAACCGTCACCCAGGTCTATTAGCTCAGCACGCTTCTGAGCGCTGTACGCCGGGTTCAGCAGGAACAACGAATCGGTTTGGTTACCGATGTGCAGGTTCAAGTCGCCGGTCATAGGCATGGCCAAGAGGGAATTGACCCATCCAGGCACGTCATCATTGCGCTTTATTTCTTCATTCTTGAGGACTGTGCGCCCGTCACGGATAAGGCTGTATGTCGCCCCAGCGCCCTTGCGGCTGGTCAGCGCATAATTCAGTGTCAGGTTTTCCTCGAGCCCAAGAGTAATGTGCCCGATAGCCTCTCCATGAGTGATCAAATGAGTGCTGTTGCTCCCAGTGATCAACGCCTCCACAGCGTGAACAATGGCGGACTTGCCAAGGTCGTTTTCCCCGGCAAGGATCGTCAGCCCAGGGCCGAGTGGCAGGGAGAACCCCTTATAATTTGCGATATTATCGAGACTGATTGACGTGATATGGGAATCGATCAAATCACCATTCATCCGGTGATTCACCACGTCCTGATTTGCTGTCGTATGAGCAGGCAAGCACCGGAACGAAATCCTCTCGCGCCCCTGATACAGCTCGACCACGTCGCCATGGGCCCTGAAAATATCAGGGTCGTGATGAGATATATAAACGCACTGGATCCCCATCTCTGCTGAGAGCCGCCCCAACACCTGCGCAAACTTTGGTATCAGGTCTCCTCTCAGCCAGCAGTCGGCCTCATCGAGCATAACGAATCGTCGATTACCAGAAAGAGCCAATGCGATGATACGCAGACCGGCGCTCACCAGACTGTTGATAGACCCCCCACGGTTTCGGACGATGTCCTCTTTGAACCCTTTCTTGACGGAGCTGATCATCACTTCCGGGCGATTGCGCGAGGACATGCTGGCCTCGAGTTCGATATGCTGATCCTGGTCGTCCATCACATCCAGCACAATCGCTGTCAGCAACTCGGAATAGAGCCCTTTTGACTGCGAAACCACCTTTTCAGACAAATGCTCCATCAGCGTAGTCATGGGCCCATGCATAGACTGGCGCTCCTTCAGCTGGTCATCTTCGATGAGCAGCTGGGATTTTCTATCCACCAGCGCCTCCACATACCCCATGACTTTGGGGATCCTCGGGTCCACAGTCATACGTGGACCCTTGCGCGTCGGGGACCCGAAGTTACCGGAGTTGGAACCGGTTCTTTACTTCCCCCTTCTGGCACGTGTAGCCGCCTAGGCTCCCCATGCAGTTGTACTGGCACGATAGACGATTCACCACTTGACGGGGTCAAAGGCGTCACATCAACGGACTGTTCTGACTGCAAGATCGAGCTACGTACAGACTCGCTCACTTCACGCTCTTCATCGCTTAAATCTTCGGTCAGCTGGCGCCCTATCACCCCGGTATCGACATCATCGACTGAAGCTGGCGCTACGACGGCAACACTGTTTTCCGATGGTTTTGCTGCAGCATCTTCTGCGAGGAGCCCACGCAAGGCATCAAGTATGCCTGCAGGTATCTTCTTTCCTTCAACCAGAGCTCCCAAGACGCCATCAAGCACCGTGATGCTCTTGTCATACATCGTCATGATGTTGCGCAATTCCTGCTCTCGACGCTGAGCAATAACACGAAGCTCGCCAGGATCATTTGTCCCGAAAAGCCGCATGGACTTTTCGCTGGCTTCATTGAGTTTTTGCTGCCGGTCTTGAAGGAGCGCCTGGCTCCGGCTGACTCGGTCACGCCAGGCATTCTCTTTGCGGGTAAGTTCCAAGAGACTTTCGGATAAGCTCGAGGGCTCCGACATAGCAGCTTCCTTCAGTTTATGTTTATGAGTTATTGCAAATATAGTAGCATTAAAACATTCGCACAATGAGGGGTTATCTCATGAACTCACAACACATCCTTCAAACCAAATTTGGCTTGTCGCAATTCAGACCGCTGCAAAAAGAGATCATTGATGACGTCTTAGCTGGGGAAGATGTGTTGGCGGTTCTAGCTACTGGCGGTGGCAAGTCACTGTGCTTCCAATTGCCAGCACTGGCCCAACCACGAGGCTTAACCATAGTTGTCAGTCCGCTGATCGCGCTCATGGCAGACCAGGTCAACAAGCTACTGGCGATTGGAGTCAACGCTGCTGCTATCCATGGCGCCACAAACCTGTCAGCCCAGAACAACATCTGGTCCTTGGTCGCCAAAGGACAACTCCCACTGCTTTATGTGACCCCGGAAAGGCTATGCAAACCCGAATTCCTCGCCAAACTGGCGAATGCACACAAGACCACCCCGCTCATCCGGTTTGTCTTTGATGAGGCGCACTGCGTGTCGAGCTGGGGGCATGATTTCCGCCCTGCGTACCTACAGGCCATCCACTCTATCAATGGCCTGCTGAACTACCTCAGCAGCCGCAGCGGCCAGCAGGTCCAGGTGCCCATCTCAGCCTTCACCGCCACGGCAAGCCAGAAGGTGCGTGACGATCTTATGGCAATACTGTTCGCCAACCGCCAACCCGCCCTATACATCCAGTCAGCTAGGCGGGACAACCTGACTTACTCCGCACACACCGTTGATAAGGACAAGGATAAGCTGAATAAACTGATCGAGCTCCTCAATCAGCCACGCACGACCACAGGCTCCGTCATCGTCTACTGCGCAACGGTGCCGCAGGTCAAGGAGGTTTCCGAACGGTTGAAGATGTGCCAGATCCGTGTGTCTACCTACCATGGAGCCATGCAGCCAGGGGAGCGCAACAAGCAACAATCCGACTGGATGACCGGTGAGACTGACATAATGGTGGCTACAGGGGCTTTCGGCATGGGGATTGACAAGGCCGACGTGCGCCATGTCGTACATTACGCCCTCCCCTCATCCGTTGATGATTACCACCAGGAATCTGGTCGGGCGGGGCGTGATGGCCAGAAGGCAGATGCCACCCTGCTCTTCTCTTACGAGGACATGCGCATTCGCCGCATGATCATTGCCAGTAGCCATCCGACTGAGAACGAATTTGAACGCTTCATCCATATTTTTGCGCACTACTACCAGAGCAATGGCCACGTCCCAATCGCCGTTGACCTCGAGCAGATGGCCAAAATTCTGGGCAACAACGACCAGGGGGAGAAAAGCAACCGGAGGACTGTCCAAGCCATTTTGGACGGGTTAGTGGACTGTGGGTTCCTCGAGTTTAGCTATGACGCCAAACTCTATGCCATCGCCGATACATCTCGGCGCCCTAACTACCTGCAGATTGACCACCAGCGAGCCCACGCGAACAAGTTACTCGATACGGTCTATCAGTATGCTGTTACCCCTGAGTGCAAAACTACTTTTCTCGCCAAATATTACGGCGAACACCTCCTGGATGACTGCAAAACCTGTTCCAGCTGCGTGCGGAAACAGCACAACCTAACACTGGTGAAAGATGGCTTGCCCAGAAGTCAGCAGCTGGTGGACGTCGACACGGCGCTGCTGGAAGAGCTCAACCGCTTCCGAACAAAAATGCAGAAGACTCACAAGGTCCCCCCTTTCTCCATCCTCACTGAATTTGCACTGAAGCAAATAGTTGAGGACAAGCCACGCAACGAGGCTGACTTGCTGGGGATCCCCGGCATCACCCAGCGCAAAGTCGAGTTGTTTGGTGCCGAGCTGCTGGGCATCGTGTCTCGACTTGCCCCTGCGCCCCCTGTCGTCACCATGCCGGAGCTCGCCTCAATCGCCGACATGAACGCAGCCAGCGGGGTCACCGACAAAGAAGTGGAAGAACAATTCCGCAGCTTCATCCATCAAGAACTGCGTAGTATCCGGCGCATGGCCCCCTGAGGAAGCACCATGACCACACGTTATATCGACGAAAAAATGAGGCTTTACCACGGTACGAGGTCGACATTCGATACACCCGATGGCAGTCATGCTTGCGGGGTGCAGGGCGCATGTATCTGGTTCACAACCTCGCCTGCAATTGCCCAGCACTACATTGGACATCAGGCCCAAAGCAGAATCTTGGTATTCAACGCTGACTGCCCACACGCAATGCATGACCCCATAACCTTCCATCAAATAGGGGGCCAACCCTCAAACCCGGATTTGATGCAGATATGCGTGTCACATGGATATGTCTTCACGGTTCCGGAAAGCAGAAAGGCGGACTACAGCACACCGCTCATATGCACTCGCGAAGGGCGCCTAGCCACCGTGACCGATCACGATATCATCCAGATCCTTACGACTCATTATGGTTATGACTTCTCCCCCGATCGTGACCTTTATTGCTACTTCAGAGACGGGAACGTCATTCGTCTGGAGGAAGCCCGGCATGGCATGATCATCGAATCTCGGCCACTTGAGACGCTAAGGCTTTATGACGCTCGCCAAGGCGATTCCTTCGAGTATGACTACAACAATGCTCAGCTCTTTAGTCAGGCGAAAAATATGGGTTATGACGGTGTGGTCATCAACGACCGGGTGCACTCGGATGATCTTGGACATCTTGATCACGCTGGCTACGCCATCTTCCCGCATGCCCTGGCAAAGCTGTCCCATAGCAACTATTCGACCAAATGCCCTGAGTTTGAACGATACGACCAACTCATCGATTACGACAACGCGGTCACCCGCCAGCCAACAGTGCAGCACCTGAAGCAGTTGTTACCTCCAAGCGCCCCGAATATCGACGTGAATGCACTCGCCACGGCAGAGCTCGGGATGCTTGAGAACACTCCCAACTGTCGAGTGAACCCTGACCTCAGATCCGAAGCGGTTGCTCTGACGCACCTGGGGCGGATTGAGCTGGGACCGAAGTTCTTCAACCTCGAGCAAGTGGCCCGCCGTCATGTGCTTGTCCATGAGCTCTGTCATTTCATCAGTGACAGCCTCGGACACGAGTTGAGCTTTAACATGTCGGATGTGGGCTGCTTCGGACCGAAGTCGATCGACGGCACACTACAGGGCCCCAATGGGACGTTTAAGCCAGATGAGTGCCTGGTTGAGTCGATAGCCATCTATCTCCAAGAGCCCGCAGCACTGCAGCGCATGTTTCCGAAGGCATTTGAGTATGTCGATAGCCTTCTCCGTTTCGGCACCCTCTCTCGCCAGCAGAACCAGGAGATCGCAGCCTTTCGTGCAGCGTTTGAACATCAGCGCCAGCTCAAATCGGATGAGGTACTGGCGGCCATGAACGCACTAATGACCCACAACAAGGAGGGTTCAACAGCACAACCCCAAATTCATCAAGCACTGCAGCAAATTCTGTCTGACGGCCAGGTCGACAACACCACCCGGCAGTTGGTCCAATCCCTAAGCACGCCAGAAGGAGCTCAGCCTTCTAGCCAGTATCTACGTCGTGCAAGGCCGTGATACCATCTTTAAACAATACCATTTAAGCGTTGCATAAATATTGACACTCACACGTTCCACCAGGACATAAATCATGCGTAGCACTATGGACCCACAAACTGACGCAGAACCGCAGCACGGCTCTGATGTATCGACAAACACCCATGAGCATTGGCTCGATTTCTTTATGCGAGCGACCAAACCTGAAACGCTCGTCAGAATGGCCCGCTCCGCCGTCAACAAGAATGCGGGCAACTTACAAGCCATCATAGCCATCCGGATTGCAGAGGACATCCGCGAAAACCAGCTCATCGACTCAGGTTACACCAGTCTGGATTTTGACTATGCAGACCAATGCTGAAGGCCACTACTAACCATTCCCGCGAACAATTAAGGCAACCAGTGATGGTTGCCTTAATTGTTGCACTTTTCCTGATTCATGGACCATCTATCCGTTGCCGGTATAGGTACACACCGCGGCGCGGTCAGAAGTTAGCGAGGCAGCGCAATACATATGTCAATCGCATCAGCGCCAGCCTTCAGCATGTCGCCAGCCCAAGCCAATATTTTATCGTTCAGAGCGCCGCCAGGCTGAATGGCATACTGTTTGAACTCTGACAAAGCAATTGTCACCACCGCGCATGTCATAACATGGTCATCCACATCCATGTTTACGGAACAGCCGATACCATCCTCTAAGAGATACTGTCGGCGCTCCATTGATATCAGCCACTCCTTGGCCTCGTTTTCAGTAAGCCGAAGAGAGCGGGCATCAATAGGTTTCGAGAATCCCCATTCGGTTACATAGCCAAAGAACTCAATGTGTTTGGGCGAGAGGCTTTCGTAGAGGATCATTCCAGGTTGCTCTTTTTCCCATCCGTTTGGGGTGTGCACCCATAATTCCGTTGGCCCACCATTACGCACCTGTACTCGGGATCCAGCAGCAAAACCAGACAGAGCCTTCGCAATATCGTCAATGGGAGTATTTGTCTGAATAAATACGTCAATCATGGCGCTCACCTATTTCTTGCATCGAATTTCCCTAGAAGTAGTCGGCTTTGAAGCCCCAAAGACAATGACCATGATTCAGTGAGCCAAACGCAGCATTACAGTCTGCATATAACGTCAAGAACCTGGACTGAAATAGTAATTTATCATTTTGAAGATCAAACTCTTCACTCAGAAATGCACCAATATTCAAGTCAATGCGTTCGGCACATTCTGACCAGCGCTCTTGACGAGCCTCGATGTACTTCTCTGCCAAATGACTAGCTTGGTATACCAAACGCACGGAGAAAAACGCTTCATTATTCTCCAGCTCCGGCAGCGCGAACGGATTTCGCGGTGTAAAGGCCATAATTTCCCCTGATCTATTTTTTGAGAGTGGCACTAAGCCAGCCAGGTGACTTCTCTGTTAGCTCGGCCCCATTGAAAACACAGTGAGCAAAGTGACGCTGGCACTCCTCTTCTTCATGCTCTGTGTTCATCATCAGAACCATATCAAGACGCTCCCCATCCGGCCCAAACTGCAACCAGTCGGCCAAAAGCCCCCTACGATCCAATTCCTTTGCGATCTCTCTGGCATTTTCTTCCGCCATGACCTCAGAAGTAGAGGCAACGCCGAGCGCACACGTAGAATCGGCAGCGCTCCCCAGAAAGTTCGTCATTGGGCTATCTACGCCCCCGAGGATAAATTTATGACTCAAAGGAATTACTCCTAATTCGATCAGTTTGCCGGAATGTATTGAATGCGCTTATCTGGATCGCAATGGCAGGTTCGTCTAAACGCCTCATCAATACTCATTGCCTGTGATTCAGCCGGATTGGAGGTGTAACCCTGCCCAGTACCACGCCAGAAATAACCCCATTCAGCAGAGTAAATCCGCACGATGGGGAATCTGGATCTCAGTTGTGGCCAGCGCTTCAATCGCTCAAGTGTTTCTCTGTCGTTATGTTTTTTGAAAATCATCCCGTTTATTCCTCAGTCACTCGACATCCTGGGCAGCACGTTCCCAGCCAATTAGTCCATTAACCAATCAATAGCTGAAGCATGTGTTATAGCGTCAGTAGACGCTTCAATTCTGACATTGCTATACCCCCCAACTGTCGGGCTCACCGCAGCATAAGCAGCGCTCTCAGCTTCATCAAAACTTGGGAATACAGCAGAAGAACGATCGTTCAAAAACAGTTTGCAGTGCCCTTGATATTCGCTGGGTACGGTTGACTCAATATCCGGCGTAATTTCGTCCTGGTAACTCAATGATGTGGAGGGAGTATATACCTCTAGTTGATCCTCAAACCACTTAGGTGGATATGCTGGCCACGTGATCATGACATCCAGACAACCCCCATTACGCCCCCAAAAGTAGTAGCCCTGGGTCTCCACATAAAAAACAGGACCACCATCAATGGCTCCAATTTTCACCGCCAAATCCTTGTAGCGAGCGGTTAGAATCTCCGCTGGGTCCACATAGACCTCACATAGGCTGTCAGCCAACACCTCTGCTCTGGTGGCCCCCGGTTGAACCGGCTCATCCACCACCGGTATCCCACAGGATAGGCTTCGTAGCGACTCCCACTCTTGCGATGACAATATGTTGGTCATGTGATTTAGCACCAATGCACTAAACTCACCTTTGAATTCCTCATACTCCCAATCGCCAGCATTCGGATATCCCGTGTCCATGTCCCACCTTACGTCCAAAGACCAAATTACGTTCATCCTGCAAAAACAGTTTGAAAGACCTCAAAGCAAGCCCATTCTCTGAGCACCAGCACTGCTGGCAGCTCCTGCCAACAACAGCGTGTCTTCTTCTTTCTGCTTCTCATACAACGTGATGGCTTTCTCCAGCGTCGTCATATTCTCTGCCTGCTGCGTCATTGGGAAGCTCATCAAAAGAGACCCTTCGACCTCCGCCTCCACGAAGGTGGACATAAAAACGTCAGTTGCCTTATTGGAATCCCAGGGGTCTGAGTCATCGAAATAGACCATGAAATCAACATCATGAACATTCATCTCACCCCACGATTTGATATCTTCAAGTGTCTTCGGCTCAGCGTCGGCATCGTAAAACTGCCCATCAAATCTGACAGCTACGCGCCCAACCAAACACCCTTTACTCAACAGAGCCTGATTACAAGCCACCACATACTCGCCTTGACCTTCAAAAAGAAGACGATTAATCGCCAGTGCAGCACTTGCACTATGTCCACCCCAGCCCTTGAAGCCCAGCTCTTTGGCCAGCGATAAAACGCCACCGATATCGCTGTCTGTCAGGTTGTTCATGGCCTTCTCCTGGATGAAAACTGTTTTTCTATAGCAACCTGCTGTTCAAGTAGAGCTCCGGGATCTAGATCCGGGGCATACCCCTCCCCATCACTGGGCGCCAGCGCACCTGCAGCAACCTGGATCCGAAGCAGCAACTCTGCAGGCTTCAGCTTGAGTTCTGTATCGCCGACAGCATGATGGATAGCAATCAAAGTTTTGCGCATCAGCTCAGTTTGTCGTTCCAGTTTTTGCACATAGGCCAGGTTCGCATTCCGGTCACACAGTGTCCCGCAACACATCGCGATGTCATGTGACATATCATCACCTCATCATTCCAATGCTTTAATGATATCATATAAAATATTTAAGGCCGAGTTATCGCTCTGACCGGGCGACACAAACAGGCGTTAGGGAACTGCTTATTGGCCATGGGGATGATTAGCCTCTATCAGCGGATTCAGAGCGTGGAGATGACTCGCCAGCCACCAGCTCACCAAATCGATGCAACAAGCAACCACATCCAATTTGGCAAAACGTAGGATGTAGTGAGTAACACCACAGCCCATGACGAAGGAAACATAAATGCTTAAAGAAGAAATCGCTGCAAAAGAAATCATGGGGCGGCTTGCTTTCGCCAGCTCGGATGAACTTACCCCATATCTTACCCACATCAACAGTCAGCTGCGCCTGCAGCTGGCTAGAGACAAAAGGCTCACAGAGGAACAAATCCTTATCCTGGCTCAGGACGGCGACCTATTCGTGCAAAGCAGGATTGCTAGCCGAGCTGACTTGCCCCTCCTTGCGCAACAACATCTTGTGTCGAATGGGGGCCTAGCGGTACAGAACGCGCTGGCTACCAATCCAGTAACGGACACGGTAACTTTGTCGGCACTGTACACTCAATGCCGAGATATTCCCGGCAGCGAATCCACCCATGGCCATATCGCCGCCCACCGCAATTGCTCTCAGGCGCTGCAATTGCAAATAGCAGTCTCTGGCTCCGTTATGGGAGGTCGTAACCTAGCAAGGCGAGCCGATATCTCCGCTGAAACATGTCGCATTCTTATCGATCGCAATGCAATCTGGAGAGACTCTGCTGTTTTCATCGAACTGGCCAAGAATCCGACTGCCGATGACACCACACTGGAACGACTTGCCAGCAGCACAACAAATAGCGCAGTGCTCGAGGCGCTAGCCAGCAACCCTAGTTCCCCACTTTCCTTGCTTGTCGCCCTGTCACAAGGCGACAATTCCTCTGTCTGGGCCAACATCATGGGGAACCCAAATACCCCACAAGACCTCATCCGCACCATGATGGAAAAGCATGGCAATGAAAGCTACATTCGAGTGCAGGACAAACAACGGGTTTACCCACTCAGAGAAAGTCTGCTTGCAAACCCCAATGCCCCCCGAGACATCCTCGAGGAACTGCAAGCCAGTTACCTCAAAGGCAATACTCATTGTCGCACTGTCATTGCCGAAGCACATACTACTCCGATGCCGATCCTGATCCGTTTCGCGTATAGGGACAAATCAGAGACAGTCAGAGAATGCGCCGCCGGCACGTTACTGTCCCTAGACGACGCAATTATCAATGCTCAACTTGCCTCCGGCACCTTCAGCCTCAGTGATACCACAGGTAGAGGGGAGCACAAGTGCGCATTGGGGGACTGCCTACTGGACATGGAGATGTCAGATCTTTACCAACGCATCCAGGGCATGGAGTTAACCCTCAGCATAGAGAATGCCCTACAGACGTATCCGGCAGAACTGACAGCACCCACCAATCCAGTAAGACGCAAAATGTTGTGATCACCAATGTGTCATATGAACGATTTTCTCGGAGCAGCATATGCAGAAGCATGAACATCGAGACAAAACAGTAGCCCAAATCATATCGGAACTTAAAAACGCCACACCAGATCAGATTGAGCCCTACCTCTATCATGACGATGTATATCTGCGCATGATTCTGGCAGGGATGCCACAACTCACGGAAGATCAGGTGAAGCGCCTGGCACAAGACGAAACTGGTGGTATTCGCATAGCAATAAGCAGTCGTTCAGATCTACCGCTCGAGTTGCAACATCACCTAGCCAACGATGTGCTACGAGTAAAGGAGGCGCTGGCAAAAAACCACACAGTTTCACCACTGATTCTGGAGCGCCTCTATCAGGAATCCATTGACTCTGTTTTAGCATCCATTGCAACTAACCCAAATTGCAGCGTAGATCTGCAGTTGCGATTAGCATCATCCGGCAGATCGGATGTATTACTGGCTCTCGCTAAGCGAAGAGATATGGAACCGGGGCTAGGCAGGGTGCTCTTCGACATACTATCAGCCAACGCATCAGAGCATGACCCGGTTGAGATACATAAAACCCCAGTTGCATTCTTGGCACACAACCCCAAAACTCCACCTGACTTGCTGGCGAGTTTGGCTTCCAACGACCAATTCAAGCCACAGGTACGCACGTTTATTGAACAGGCTTTGCTCGACAATCCTGGGGCTCCTCAAGAGCTTCTGAGAACACTGCGATCCCAGTACCTGCGTGGCAATGCAAAGTATCGCTCCGCGCTAGCTAGCACACAGCACACACCTTTGCCGATGCTGATTCGCCTAGCATCCAAAGACAGCACCACCAAAGTGCGTCAGGATGCGAAATCAACACTCCAGAGGATGCCTGATCACATCATCGAGACTCAGCTCTCCTCAGGTGCATTCAGCCTCAATCACACCATTGGCAGAGGGACTAACAAACGCACATTGGGGGATTGCTTACTGGGGATGGAGATGTTGGCCCTTTATCAACGGATCCAGGGTATGGAGTTAAACCGCAGCATAGAGAGTGTTCTGCAGGCCATCCCGGCAGGATTGGCAACACCCACCAGCTCAGCAAGACACCGAATGCTGTGAACGTCCTGCCGCTTCCCTTAGATAGGAAAACGCCGCCATCAAGGCGGCATTTTGTTCCCTTTCAAGATGAATATATATCTTCATCATCTATCGGATCTTGAAACTGTTTTAACTAGCTCAACTTGCGCTTTTTAGCGCTTGTTTCAACCCGTTTTGTCATGTCGGCGTGCACGTAGATTGACGTTGTCGAAAGGCTGCTGTGTCCCAGGTTCGCCTGTGTGTGAGAAATGTTCCCACCATCTTCAATATCGTCTGTGGCGTACTTGTGACGGAACCAGTGTGGGCTGATAGCACCCAGGCCATCGGCCTCACGGATCAGATTCTCAGCCTTCTCATGATGCCCACTTGCCTCCATCTCTGCGGCCTCTTCTCTCATGAGCGCCGCGGCATTCTTCAGGACCATTTTTATCTCGTTACGCATAGAGTTGGCATCGAGCCCTTCCCGCTCCATGGCGTCTCGGTAAGAGTGCGGCACCAGAGGAAGCCTTTCTGCTTGACTCGGCAGTGCGGTTAGTTGGCGGCCCAACTCCACAGACAATGTGGAACGGAAGCGTTTGACCTCCTCAAGCAGAGCTGGGGCGACAGGGATATAGCGATCCTTGTCGCCTTTTCCTGCCCCCTCCTCAATGTGGAAGCACCAACCTTCCGGCAAACAGACAAAGCGGCTGGATAAGCACCGGATGACGCCAGAACTTGTCACCTTGTCACACAACTCAGAGACCCGGACCCCAAGGTAGTAGAGCAGGGATACCAGATACCTGGCTCTGGCCCCTCGGTAACCAGACAGCTGGCCAGAAGCCTCAAATATGGCCTCCAGCTGTTCATCTGACATTGTGCGCTCTTTGAATTTGGAGAGCTTGTTGACGGCACCCAGGTTGCGTTTTCGGGACATCAAAACGGGATTACTGCCAACCAGCTCCGCGTATATGGAGGCTTGATAGAATGAACTAAGGCCACCGAACATGGCGACCTTTGACGTCTTGGCCAACCCGCTACCTTTCCGACGAGCCATCACAAACGGCCGCCAGTCGGTGTTTGGTCCCTCGATGACAACCGGCCCACCAGCCTCTTTCAACAACTTCGTCTTGATCAACCTGCTGCGACTGATCCCCCCCTGCCAGGACACTGGAGGAGTATCGATGAACTGAATGAACTTGGTCATTTCATCATTGCGCATCGTCAAGCAACTTTGCCCGCAGACAAACCAGCGCCATAGGAAAAAACGATCTAAGTCACGAAGGTACGTTCTGAAGGTGTTGGTTTTGATGGCTAACCCGTCCAACATCTGACACGCGACGCGGTATTCGGGTTCCCAGTCGAAATCGAGCTGAGCGACTGCTTTCTGAAAGAACTCGACATGACTGAGGGATGCTGGCTCATTGGCATCCCCGTTGAATAGAGGTACTGGGATAAACTCAGGCTGCTTGTCTGACATGTTTGCCTTTTATCTCCCGGATTTCTTGGCACGATGTGCAGAGCGTAGTGGCAGGGTTGATAATGTATCGCTTATACGGAACATCATTGCCGCAATCCTCGCAAATGCCAATGTCGTTAGCTTTTTTGAGTGCTTCACCCAATGCAGATTTCCGATGTGACAGGCGGCTGATTTCCATCATCGCAGTCGCATTAGCCTCATTTTTACTTGCGATCATTGAGTCGTCAGAATATGACTCCCCACCACTTATAATCGAGCGGAGCTCAGGCACTCTCTGCTCAATCTCACCCAACTCTGCACGGATTCTTGCAATCACATCCAGACGCTCATTCTCGGTCATGACGCCATCAAGCATTAGAACAATCCTTTCTTCATAACTGCACCAGAAATTAACACTGCGCAATTCATAAAGACATTGCGCAGCAATTTTATTGTTAAATGTAAATGCACATCTATTGCAGGTCAAGCCTCAATATTCATTGCATTTTGAGACGATTACTCATTGAATCGTTACGGGAAATTACCTCGTCATAATTGCGCAACGAACCTTCCTGGTTGAGCAAAATATGTTTCAGCATGCTTCTGGGATCCGTCAATGCACCGCTAATAGGCAAATGCTTTGTAGGCTCCATGTTGCGAAAAGCCTTGTAGTCTTCCTTCAGAATGGCATAGAGCTTGTCCATTCGCTCCATTTTTGCTTTGTGGTAGTCCCCCGAGAACTTGTCCAGAAGACTGTCAGCAGTTCTGGCCACTCGCTGAGCGAGCAGCATGACCCCAGCACTCGCTGACGCCACGCCTAACGCCGTAGGAGCAGCAATCGCCAGGCTGTTAAACTCACCACTGATTACAGCTTTGACAACGTCGCCTAACGTCACCTGGTCTGAAGGCACCCCCTTGGCAGCCGAGTAGAGCTCGAGTACCTGCTTGATCTCTTCCTGAGGTGTACCAGCAACACCCACAGTCGCTGCGGCGATGTACCCTGTCATCATCGCGACTGCGGTGGTGGCCACTGCCGGAATCACGTATTTCTGAGCCTGCTGATCGAGCTTTGACGTGATACCGCTCAGCAAGGCAACATTCTTTTTGTAGAGCTCATCGAGAGCTTCTTCCAGATTGGATTCAGGCTTCATCGCTACTCCTTGACCAACGTTGCACGGAAATCGCCAATGGCCACCTTCACATTTTCGGAGGCCTCGTTGGCCGCAGCAATTATCTCGTCGGTAATTGCCTTCCCGGCCTCGTCCCTTAACTCCCCTTCCTTTTGCAGCAAAAGCAGAATTCGCCCGAACTGCAACTGCGTAGTAGCAGTCTTTTCAAGAAGGCTACGCTCCCTGTCAGGCAGTGCCAACAGACTGCACATTGCGAGTGCATTGTTCAGCTCATCAAGCGCATCGCCATTCTTGGCAATGGCGGCCGCCACATTCTCTTTAAAACTCATATGCCTCCCCACTATATCCGATAAGTTTTGCGACCTGATCTAACCACAGGAACTGCATCATCACTGGGTTCAGGCTCATCTCCAAAAGTCATGTCAAAATTCAAACTCATTTCTTGCCGAGACTCATTTATAGCAATGATCTCTGACAAGCTTCCCTCGCTAAATAACCTTCCAGGCCGTGACTCAAAGGTTTCATTTTCCAGGACCGCTTGAGCCTTTATCTTATGCTCATCCAGGCTGGCAATGTGCAGTTGAATATGGTCGAAATGGGCGGTGATTTGATCGTAAATCTGTGCACATCGATCATGGATCAGATAGTGCAGAGGACCAGAGCTCAGTGTAACAAGGTCCTCATAGAAACTGCCGATCACCTGTTCGCCCATCTGATAAATCGTGGAGTAGGCAATGTTCCTGGGAATTTCAAGATGGGTTTCCGCAAAAGCCAGCCAATGGTCAACCTTTGCATCTAACACACCCGACACCGGCATTGCTAATGAGCGACTGAGATCCTTGTGCAGGCCAAATACCGTCACCCGGTCATAAGCAGGCGCCATGACCAGGTTTTCACTGATAAACTGCCCTTTGTTATCGAGCTCTTGCGAATAAAGTAGGGACAGGTTCTTGAGATGGAGATCAGAATCGCCAATCATCCAGGAAAGCAGCAGCTGCCGGAATAACTCATGCTTTTCTGATTCCCAGTCACCATTGACCTTTTGCATCTCGGCCTTGATTGTTGCAGCGACTTCCTCATAACTGGAGCGGTATTTATTGTCTGCTGAGGCCAGCACATCCACCCCCATGACCTGGGCAATGTCAATTCCGATGACTTTGGAATTAACCCCCTGAGGGGGGATGTCGAAACGTTCACTGATGAACATCCCGTGCAGGCCCGCGGTCCAAGCATTCGCCAGGATCTCGGCTTCTGTCTCAAGCCGATTCGGCATATTCAGGGAATGCTCATCAAATGCCCCGGAGAGTTTGTCATGCGTTTCCTGGTTGACCCCATCGAGTTCAACTTTAGAGAGCAGCGCCAACGCAAACTTGGATGTCCTCAAACCTGCGGCCTTTGCAGCACGCATGCCCAGCCATTCAACAAACGGCATAAGGTCATCACCGCGCATGCTCAAGGTCATCCCCGGCTTGATTATGTGGCTAAATACCCCATTACCGGAGGCTGGCACAATCCGAGTGCTCCCGTCTCGGGCGGGCTGCAAAGAAGCTGCAAACTTAGTTTGCATGCCGGAGATGTTTGGCATGGTGATCGCATTCACCTCGACACCCGAGCCCAGCTCCTTTCGATGGTTGTTAACCTCTTCGGTAATATCAAGCATCCGTGTAAGCACCACATTCTTGAGGATGTCGTGCTCAAGCTCACCAAGCGGACATGGGATCTCAGTTTGCTGGTAATGGCGCAAGTACGACTCGGCGTCTTGCCGGTAAACAACGCGAAGATGGCCCAGGCTATCGGCGGTAACCATACCTGTTTTGACCATCCGTCGGATTTCGGACTCAATGTCGAGTTTGATGTTTGGACGCCGTTCTGGCAGCAGACCATCAAACAGCGGGTGAATAATCCCACTGCCATTTAAGCGATGAATCAGGTTGTTCAAGTAGTGACTGGGGCCCTCGGGGAAAAACCAGCGAGAGTCGAGACGTGTTGTGTATGCGACTGGCTCATCGAACCAGTACAACTTGATGTGATGCTGATCTTCAAGAATACCGCGGTAAACACCGTCTAACACTTCAGCCTGGTCATAGGAGCTTTTCAAGCGGCTCCACCCCAGATCCGGGGCGCTCTCTTCAATTTTGGCGAGCACGCCTGTCACTGTGTTCGCCCCTGACCACTCAAAGAGCTTGTTCTGCATCAGCCAGCCTACGACGCGCTCCTGATAGAGAGGATTGAGCAAGGATAGAGGGTCTCCCTCTTTGCCTGTCTGCTCTTTCTCTATTTGGGTTTGCGCTAGTGGGCTATCCGGCAACGCTGCCGCGGGGAAGGCCAGGATCTCGAGCAGGGCAAGACCGAAGGGGAGTTTCTTGCCCCCGGCCCACTCGACCAAGGAACTTTCCCATGTCCTGTAGCGATTGTTATACATCGCTCTCACCCTGACCGGCTTGACTCTCGCTGCTTCGGCCTCGGGAAGGTATCTGGCAAGGGTAGCCCCCATGTCAAAATCCTCCACTCCGGACCGCAGTTGTTTTAGTGCGATACCAAAACGCCGATCGTCGCTCACGCGGTGAGTCATTGACCACGGACCAATGGGGAAGCTATCAGGCCAGCACTTATTCAGCAGGAGAGGCCCATACTTGGCAATGTCATGATTGAAGGCATCAACCCAGCGAGACAAGTCAGCACCAACGATATCAGCTGGTAGGTAAACACCGAATTTAGCCAGGCGATCATTATCCTCTGTGATAGGTATGACCACGCCTCCCGCAATGCCGGAACGCCCCCCAATAAAGCTCTTTAGCTTATCAACTTCACCGAAGAATACCTTCATGACACATTCTTTATTTAATAGTGTATAAACGCATGATAGCTGCAACGACAGTCCTCAGCAAGGGGGGCCGCCTGAGCGCTGGAGACTGGGAATGGGACAAGAGAACAGCTTGAATCAACAACTAAGGGGGATAGGCCAACGGTACGACCGGCGAAAATCATTCCAGGCATCAAGAGAAGGGCTTACAGAAAGAACCAACATTATTTTGCTGCGGTGTCATCAGTTGCAAACGTGGGCGGCCTCCTATCCAGGCCACCGATTATCGGTAGACAAAAGGCATCCCTTGCTCACTCCGCATCGTCGTAGTCAGCATCAGTTGGCCAGCGGATGCCATCCAGCCCCGCCAAGGCTATTGCAATCTGCGACTGCGCCTTCTGAAGCATGGACCTCAATCGTTCCCCTTTATCGTGATATACCCCGTAACCGTTGATAGAGACATTGGCATGCAGGGCTTCATGCGCTGAACTCCAAGCCTCGTGAACCTTGCTGCACCCTTTTTCAGCCGCCCGGATCATCTCAAGAGCTTCAGTCTTCGCTTTGTCCGTCATGATTTGCTCCTTAAAACATGGGCATTGCGCACCTAAGGCTCACGCTTGATATAATGTTTGGCGACCATTTTTTCTCGCCACTCTTCCACCATCCGCAAGGCCTCCTTGTGACCATAGCGATTGGCGCTTCGCGTGAATGCGAGTTCTTTCGGCTTTCCACTTTCAGGGTCTTTGATCATTACGCTGGTACGGTACGTTCTGCGGACCGACGCAACCCCATTCGCGCCGAGCACCTTAAACTCAGAATAGAAAACCCCAGGCGCGAGCGTCTTATCCGATTTCACAGCATTGACTACCTGCTTGGCAAATGGCCGACGCTTTCGCCGCTTCGGAGAGGCGGTTAAATCAAGCCCCAGCGCGGCACACAGCTGATCCCTCAATGCGATGGCCTCTGCGGCCTGACTGTTGTGGAAAATTGCATGGGCGGCCCCAGGGACCCTTACAGTGATAGAACTCCCGCGATTAATGTATCTCGAGTTAATCCCGGTCCAGTTGAACGCGGAAGCGGTTTGCACTGGTGGTTCTGGGCGGCGCAATACCGTACAGGTTTCCTCCTGAAGTGAGATCCATTCTGTGGCCATAGCCACTGCGGCGTCTAGACCATTCTGATTAACGCTGATCGTCCTACTTATCCGCTTCTTCTTTCCATCCCGGATGATCTTCAGGAAAACTCGAATACTACGTTCAACATTTTTCACCCCATTTTTGCGAGTGACTGGCCTTTCGTAATATGTCACATGATCAGGTAGGCTGTTAATATCTGCCACCGACTTACCTCTACTAACACGCTTCACTTCATAATGAATTTGAGCGGGAAGTTATGCTTTATCAGCGCATTCCCGCTTTCTGCTGAGCTCATTTACAACTTTTTTATACCGCGGCGATTACACCTGGTTTTTTACTTGGCGGCCAACCCCTTCACTATCAGCTCAACAGCCCGGCGACGGTTGCGCCACCAGTCGTACAGAGTGCGGCGGGGCACCTCGGACAATTCCGACACCTTCGAGACATCCATGCCGCAGCGGGTTTTGCAGTATGCAGACAGGTCCTCAGTCTCAGGCGGTCGACCAGCGAACCCGTCACGGTAACCCGCACCCAATTCACTTCGGTGCTCCCCATTCAAATCCAAACCCGAGGCCATCCACTGTTGATGTTCGCTGTCAGTCCCGAAGCTACTGCCGTGATGATGGCGCCCCAACCCTCGTTGATAACCGACCGAGTAATCACCAGGCAACCCCTTCGCTACGGTCATGTACAGTTTGAATGTATGGTCGTCCAAATTTCACTCCATGTTGCTGTTGTCTACCACAGACGCCGCCGCATAGAGCGGGTGGTCATGACGAATTTACTTGATTGACTCATTATGTGCACATACCGCACAGAGCGCAAAATCTTTGAGCGTAACCCACACATTTAATAGTTTCCCACAAGGCGTTGTCCGCCCCCTTCTGGCTAACCCTGCCATCACATTCAAGGGAAGGCTCCACAAACCGGCTCAGCATAGCCAAACAGCTAACTCAGTTGTTCAGGGCGAAGGGCTGGCTCCCATGGCGTTCACGCAAAGCAAAAAAGGCAACCCGAAGGCCGCCTTTTTATTGTCATGCAATTCACCTGGCAGGTGGAGGACGTTCCGTCTCTACCCTGTTACGTTCTCTGCTGAAGTTTCAACACTGGAGCCAGCGTCACCGGCAGCAGGCTTGGAATCAGGCTGCACAGGATCAGTCCCCAGCTTCACATCATTATCAACACAACCGGCATCGGCGATCACACGATATTCGTAAGGAGTCTTTCCTGTAATGAACACTCGCCAGCGCCCATTTTCTTCTTGAATCGATGCGGTCTGCTTTATTGCGCCAGCCTTGTTCATCAGCGCGTAAAGCAACACAGGTTTGGAGCCAGCCTTGCATTGCGGCATCACCATCGACTCAGCATGCAGCAACAGCTTAGCTCCAACCGGGAACACCTCACCAAATGGAGTATTGTTTTCTGCGTGAAGCTCCCACACTCCGCGAAGAACATACCCGTAATCGGTCTGTACCACTTCCTGCGTGAAACCATGCATAGAAAGGGAAGCCATGGCCAGTGCCATTTCGCTGTCAAACGCGATCTGTTTCTCAGCTATCGAAAGCACACTCAGATCGTTCTTATTGAGCGCCTGCCGTTGGCCAGACGTCAGAAGATAAGCCGCGATATCAGAAAGCCTGCTTGACGCTCCTATTTTGCGAGCGATGTCACGGCCAGCTGCGCTATCCCAACTAGGGGAATGACGAGTTACGCTGATTGCCAAATTATCTCGGTACTCCGGCATAGCATTCAAAACACTTTGCTCCGCCTTCGCAATCTCGGCCGAGAGCTCCTTGTCCAAATAGAAGTGTGATGTCGCAACACTTCCAACAATCAGCCCAAAAGTGCATAGCCCCAGGACCAAGAATCCATTGGTTTGGCCACCGCTCATTTTTTGATTCCTTTCTTCAGCTTATCAACCTGCGTTGCATGCAGGGTCTTGATCTCGCCCTTGTTCCAGTGGCCTTTGGAAAACACGTTTTCTACGCCACGACTCTTGGCTTCTTCGATGACGTACTCGAGCCAGGCGCCGTAAGAGTCATCGACAACAGTTCGCACCATCAAGCTGGCGCATGCCTTCACAACCGGGGTCATGTTTACATCATGACCCCATCGAGTTGCCGAGCTTTGCTGCTTACCGAGAGCAATGCCGCTGTTGCGAGGAGTATCCGGCACGATTTTGCTGATCTCGTCAAAGGTCCAATCACGCTCTTTTGGCACATACAGGGGGTTCGCAGCCCACACACGGGTCATGATTGCAATGGTGGGATTCAGCAGGGAGGCGAGCGCCCCTTTGCCTGTCATCGACGCATAGGAATTAGGGGACATGCGGTAGTAAGAGCGAGCCTGATCAGCCGATAGCTGGTGGATAGTCCGCAGCTGCTTAGCATCACCTCCGCGCACAGGACGATTATCAGGAATACGCATTGTGAGAGACTCAACCAAGATAGAGTCAACTTCGTAAGAACTGACTTCCGGGATCAGTTCCGGCATAAGGTTGTAGAGATTGAACAGGTGCTGCAAATGCGGCATCTGGATGTCACTTTCAGCAGACTCAAGGTAAAGCAGCTCGGCCATCTCCTCAACTGACAGCTTAAACAGCTTCCGCAGTTGGTAACCGGAATATTTTGATTTTTTAACATATTCACGGAACGTGCTCACGAGCACCGGCTGAGCCAGCTGCGCGGCGATGTTAATGCGATCGGTCATGTCGATTATCCTGCAATTAAGAGCCAAGACCATTGGTCTCTTTAACCCTATACCTATTCTTGTAAACGCAGTATCATTTTAGCATTGCGTTTTGATTGTAAAACCATCTGTATTTGTTGCATTATAAGCCATCTACACAACAGCTGCCAATGGGGATTTTTATGCAAAAGCTACTCTTTTGCGCATTGTTTGCTTGCTCGTTCAACGCTGCAGCACAACGGCCAATAGAGATACCCAAAGGTTATCAAATCATCAGTGAGCGCTATCAAGTCCCTGTCAATATTCTCTTTGGTGTTGCACTTAACGAGTCGATGACACCCACGACGGGAAACCGTATTTTCCCGTGGCCCTGGTCAGCAAACGTCGAAGGGAAATCGTATCGATTTAACACCCGAGAAGAGCTCTATCAATTTGCTAAGGAGCTCATCGCAACTGGAACCACGTCGATTGATCTGTGCGCCAGTCAAATCAACTGGAAATGGAATGGGCATCGCTTCAAGAGCTTGGCGGATGCCATCGACCCAGCTACCTGCTTAGAAACAAGCGCCGTCATACTCAAAAGCCTGTATCAAAACACAAATGACTGGGTAGAGGCCGCTGGGTTATATCACAACCCATCCGACTCGAAAAAGGCTGCAGCCTACAAGGCAAGGCTGCGGCACAAACTGGATTTGATCTCCGGCAAGAAGCCCTTCACCTTCCCCAAAGCAAACCGAGCTTATAGCTCCAAACAGGTTACATTCGCCACAAGCGCTACGACCACGAGCGATAAGTTACAGCCTCAAATACACGACAACGAGGAACGTGAAAAAAAGAGAATTATCCTAATCCAATGAAAGTCACGCGTAGGCAATAAATAAGAGCGCCGCCTAATAGCGACGCTCTTAAATTATTTACCCGCAACTATATTTATACCAGTTGAAATAGGTTATTTTCGGGTCTGAATGATCCCCTGCCCCTGAACCAGTTACACATCTCCTCTCGTATGCATAATATATATCACCGATTCTGCAGCTTGATGGCAGATTTGGCTGGCAATAATATCCAGCCCGACCTCCTGCACCATCACATGTGGTGCTTTCTGGGCTATAATTATTGACACCATACGATGGACTGCACCTTGGGTTTGTACCACCTGACCTGCTTGAATGCCCCTCAACATAAACCTTAACCCCCCAACTACCAAGTGCTGGTGCGGGCGGCTTCATGTAAATATTGCAACCCGGATCCATGTTGTGCACATGGCAACGGGACTTGAAATACAGAAGGTTATTCACCCTCGACTCTGCCGAGCTGGTTTTCCCCTCCAGATTGGTGACCGCCGAGGTCGAATTGTTCACCGCCGTCATCAGTCCGCTCCCCCTAACCACGATGTTCTGGTTAAAGGTGTTGGCCCCGGTAAAGACGTTGTTCGCACCTACCTTGCCAAAGGCGCTCGAGTCAATACCGTCAAGCAGCTGCGTGTTTGCTGCCGTCGCGGTCTTACCCAGATATTTGTTGGCAAGGCCTGTGCCTCCTTCATAGAGTTGCGACCCGTCAGCTATCAGAGTTCCGCCCGCCTTCAGGCCACTCAGGACGTTGATCCCGGCGTTAAACTGGTTCCCTGCTGTCCAGGTATTCGCCGCATCTCGTCGACCAAACTGGGACGAATCAAGTCCATCCAGCAGCGCGGTATCTGCCGCCTTGCCATCGATCGCAAGATACTTGCTCGCCAGTGCAACACCGCCCTCATAAAGCGTCGCCCCCGATGCGCTGAGTACCAGGTTCCCACCTGCGTACAGACCGTTATTGATGTCGGTACGGCCATTGAACTGAGCAAGCTGCGTGAACGTGTTTGCCAGGTCCCTGCGTGCAAACTGCGTCGAGTCCAGACCATCCAGCTTGTCTGTGTCCGCGGCCTTGTCCGCTATCCCAAGATAGAGGGTGTCCAGGGCCAAACCTCTCTCATACAGGCCCCCGTCCTTGTCCGCCACCAGGATGTTCCCGGCACCAACGTAATATCCGTTGTTACTTCTGACCGCCTGGGTCGCGGTCAAACCGGCAATGTTGAGTCCCCCCGTGAATGTGCCGTTGACTGCCTGCACGCGGTTGACGGTCAAATCCCTGGTCCTGAAGTTCCCCTTAACTTCGGCATTCGCCTGCACCAACAGCGAACCAGCATCGACCCCATTCGTGACGTCTGCGCTGGCAAACGTCATATTGGTGCCTGTGATCTCCCCGAGCGCCTTGATCTGGCCATTGGCGATCACCCCCTGGCTGGTGACGGCCTGGTTCAAGCTAATCGCCCCTTCTACCGTCAGCGCGGACTTGAAATTGGCAGTATTAAAGGATGCTGCCTGATTGGCGGTGGTGGCCCCCTGGAAGGTTGCGCCGCCCACGCTGTGGAGGGTGTTGTTGGAGTAAGTTGCACCATTCAGCACGGTGTCCTTCGTGACCATCAAGCCACTGTTGGCCACCACCTTGTTGGCTGTCGCGTCCCCACCCAGAATGGCGGTGACGCCATTGAGCAAGCCCGCAATGCCGATGTTTCGGGCAACGTTGGCGTCCCGCACCACACTGACATCCGTACCGATGTTGACATTCGCGACGTCGATGACGTTGGCATCCATGTTCCCGTTTTTGACGCCTGTCCCCACAAACGTGATATCGGCGGCCATCGCTTTCGGCGCGGTCCGGGAGATGTAGTCGTCCTCGTTCAACAAGCCCACAGGTGGTGCAACAGCGAGAGTCAGGACATTGCCACTGAGCGCGGCGTTCATGCGACTGGCGGCTAGCTTCGCCTGCTCACCCCCGCCGCTTGGCAGGGTCAGCCGCAATCCATAAGAGCCCCCGGACATCAGACCGCTCACCACACCAAGCCTGACACTCAACCCCTGCTTGAGGTAGCCGCTGCTTTCCAGCACGGCCAAAGACGTCGGCCAACCCCGTTTGTCCACATAATATCGCTGCAGTGCGATCTTGATACTCTGCATCCCGTGCGCAATGGATGCTATTTGCTTCTCTGCGTCAACACGCACAGCCAGGTTGGTTTCTGCGATAGCAGCTGCGGTTGTCGTGTCAACGGCATAAGCGCCTTGAGCAAATAGGCCAGTAATAAATATCGCAAGCAAAGACTTATTGCTCATTCATACCTCAACGAATATGACACTAATTGAGTAGTGCAGAAATACAAAGCCCCACCCCAGCACTTGGAGGTAGAGCCTCCTTTTTAAATTAGAAAATCATTTTTTAATTCGTACTAAGCAGTTCTACCCACTCCGTCTATTTGATAACGCACTGATATTCAAAAACTGACACATAACATGTCCCTGATGCCGTAGGCGGGGTCCCATTAATCGTCGAGAGCTGATTGGAATATGCCCCCATGTGCTTACTATCACCAATAGCACATGCCTCACCAAGAAGTGCCGGGTCTGGATATCCATAACCTGTATATGCGTTAGCAACGTTATAATAAGGAATGCTTGGCCAGCTACTACTTGGGCGATATTGACACTGAAGGGTATACCCCAGAGTCATTGTGTATGTCCCTTGTTGATATACACGCTTAGAGTATATGAACTTGGTGTTATTTACTGGTGCGGGCGGCTTCATGTAAATATTGCAACCCGGATCCATGTTGTGCACATGGCAACGGGACTTGAAATACAGAAGGTTATTCACCCTCGACTCTGCCGAGCTGGTTTTCCCCTCCAGATTGGTGACCGCCGAGGTCGAATTGTTCACCGCCGTCATCAGTCCGCTCCCCCTAACCACGATGTTCTGGTTAAAGGTGTTGGCCCCGGTAAAGACGTTGTTCGCACCTACCTTGCCAAAGGCGCTCGAGTCAATACCGTCAAGCAGCTGCGTGTTTGCTGCCGTCGCGGTCTTACCCAGATATTTGTTGGCAAGGCCTGTGCCTCCTTCATAGAGTTGCGACCCGTCAGCTATCAGAGTTCCGCCCGCCTTCAGGCCACTCAGGACGTTGATCCCGGCGTTAAACTGGTTCCCTGCTGTCCAGGTATTCGCCGCATCTCGTCGACCAAACTGGGACGAATCAAGTCCATCCAGCAGCGCGGTATCTGCCGCCTTGCCATCGATCGCAAGATACTTGCTCGCCAGTGCAACACCGCCCTCATAAAGCGTCGCCCCCGATGTGCTGAGCACCAGGTTCCCACCTGCGTACAGACCGTTATTGATGTCGGCACGGCCATTGAACTGAGCGAGCTGCGTGAACGTGTTTGCCAGGTCCCTGCGTGCAAACTGCGTTGAGTCCAGACCATCCAGCTTGTCTGTGTCCGCGGCCTTGTCCGCTATCCCCAGATAGAGGGTGTCCAGAGCCATACCTCTCTCGTACAGACCCCCATCCTTGTCCGCCACCAGGATGTTCCCGGCACCGACGTAGTATCCGTTATTGCTTCTGACCGCCTGGGTCGCAGTCAAACCGGCAATGTTGAGTGCCCCCGTGAACGTGCCGTTGACTGCCTGCACGCGGTTGACGGTCAAATCCCTGGTCCTGAAGCTCCCCTTAACTTCGGCATTCCCCTGCACCAACAGCGAACCGGCATCGACCCCATTCGTGACGTCTGCGCTGGCAAACGTCATATTGGTGCCTGTGATCTCCCCGAGCGCCTTGATCTGGCCATTGGCGATCACCCCCTGGCTGGTGACGGCCTGGTTCAAGCTAATCGCCCCTTCTACCGTCAGCGCGGACTTGAAATTGGCAGTATTAAAGGATGCTGCCTGATTGGCGGTGGTGGCCCCCTGGAAGGTTGCGCCGCCCACGCTGTGGAGGGTGTTGTTGGAGTAAGTTGCACCATTCAGCACGGTGTCCTTCGTGACCATCAAGCCACTGTTGGCCACCACCTTGTTGGCTGTCGCGTCCCCACCCAGAATGGCGGTGACGCCATTGAGCAAGCCCGCAATGCCGATGTTTCGGGCAACGTTGGCGTCCCGCACCACACTGACATCCGTACCGATGTTGACATTCGCGACGTCGATGACGTTGGCATCCATGTTCCCGTTTTTGACGCCTGTCCCCACAAACGTGATATCGGCGGCCATCGCTTTCGGCGCGGTCCGGGAGATGTAGTCGTCCTCGTTCAACAAGCCCACAGGTGGTGCAACAGCGAGAGTCAGGACATTGCCACTGAGCGCGGCGTTCATGCGACTGGCGGCTAGCTTCGCCTGCTCACCCCCGCCGCTTGGCAGGGTCAGCCGCAATCCATAAGAGCCCCCGGACATCAGACCGCTCACCACACCAAGCCTGACACTCAACCCCTGCTTGAGGTAGCCGCTGCTTTCCAGCACGGCCAAAGACGTCGGCCAACCCCGTTTGTCCACATAATATCGCTGCAGTGCGATCTTGATACTCTGCATCCCGTGCGCAATGGATGCTATTTGCTTCTCTGCGTCAACACGCACAGCCAGGTTGGTTTCTGCGATAGCAGCTGCGGTTGTCGTGTCAACGGCATAAGCGCCTTGAGCAAATAGGCCAGTAATAAATATCGCGAGCAAAGACTTACTTTTCATTAATCCTCCAACTCATTCAACCAATTACCGACCACATCACTAGGCCATCAAAATATCAATGAGGAATCTTGCAACGGGAATCATCAGCCCCATAGGCCTGGCAATTAGCCTTCCAAGTTTCGAGAGTGGTGATATTGTTCTGAAGCGTATTCAAGCGATTGTTCACGCTAGTGACACGCGCATCCAACGTATTTATCCTGCTCATAACCGCTACCCCCTGAACGGTGATGTCGTTGTTAAAGGTATTGGCGCCAGTGAATATATTGTTGGCTGCAACCTTTGCAAATGCCGTTGAGTCCAAACCGTCAAGCAAGTTAGAGTTGGCTGCAGTGTCATTTTTCCCCAAATACTTGCTGGATAACGCCGTACCACCTTCATACAGGACTGCACCATCATTGCTAGCGATACGGGCGCCATTGACCAAGAGGCCGTTATAGACATTAATCCCCGCATTGAACGTGTTATAGCCTGTCAGGGTATTTGCTGCATCACGTCGAGCAAACTGTGTTGAGTCGATACCGTCCAGTTTATCGGCGTCAGCTGCCTTCGCACTGATACCAAGATACTTGCTTGCCAATGCTACGCCTCCCTCATACAAGGTGGCGCCGTTCGCACTCACGACCATCATGCCATCAGAATACAAGCCAGCATTCGCATCCACACGCCCGTTGAATGTGTTGGTTTGAGAAAACACGTTTGCAGCATCTTGACGTGCAAATTGGATTGAATCGATACCATCCAGTTTTTCGGCATCGACGGCTTTACTATTGATCCCCAGGTAGCGGCTGCTGAGAGCCTGCCCCTTCTCGTATAACACACCATCCTTATCGGCAATCAGATAATTGCTGGTGCCAACGTAGTAACCATTATTGCTTCGAATCGACCCACTCGTCGTCACGCCAGTAACAGTCAGGGTGCCGCTGAAATCGCCATTGACAGCCTTGAGGTTACCTGAGGCAATGACATCTTTGGCAACCTTCACATTGCCATTCAATTGCGCATCACCAGCAACAACAAGGGAGCCTACATCCAGCAAGCCGGAAATGGTTGCATTGTTGAAATCGGCGGTAGTGCCCTGGATCCCACCATTTGCGACAATCTTGCCGTTCGCTGTCCAAATACCCGCACTTGTCACAGCTTGGTTGAATGTTGTGGCTGCATCGACCACAACCGGTCCACGGAAGCGAGCTGCTGTGTTAAAGATAGACGCACCATTGAACGTCGTCGTTCCATCAAAAGTCGCAGCCCCTTTCGCATTCAATGTTGAATTCAGGGTGACTGGCCCGTTTAACGTGGAGGTGCCGGTGACTGAGAGCCCCTGGTTCACTTTCAGATTGCCGTTATGCGTCACGTCACCAGTGAAAGTCGATGGACCCACAACATTAAGCTGTCCACCAATGGCCACATTCCGGGCAATAGAGGCATCTCGATTTATCACAACATCCTGGCTGACGGTCATATTGGCCACATCAATCTGAGAGCCTTGGAAATTTGCGCTCTTGAGCCAATGGCCAGCCATATTGATGTCTGCCGCCATGGTATTCCCCGCAGGGTTGGCAGCATCAGCGGGCACGCGCATCAGAAAGTTTTTGGCGATGACAGCTGAGGTCGGAGTGGTGACAGGCAGTGAGAAGCCGGTGGTGGTTGTAAGCCCCCGGATACGAGATGCAACACTCTTTGCAATCGACTCACGCTGAGCGCCGCTGGGCATGTCCACTGAAAGATTGAAATAGTCCCCATTGGGACCGGTGGCAGGTGCCCCCTTCAACGTCCCAAATGCCGTGGTGAGATTGCCACTGAAATAAGCTGCACCATCAGCATCCACCTCCGAGGTCAACTTTGAAATATCCGTGGGCCAACCTCTGCGCTCGGTATAGTAGCGCATCAGGGCATTACGCACCTCCGTGACAGTACGTTGGGTGGACTCCAGTTTTCTGCGCTGATCAGCACGCGGTACGTCTGCCGATGCCTGAGCTTTGATGGCCGTATCAAGAGTAATGGTCGCAACATCGGCTGAATAAGCCGGAGCGGCTAAAACCAACAACGCCAAGGCCAGCGAGAGCGTTTTTATCTTTCTTTTTTCCATGAGCAGCCACCTTACACTCAGTAAATTTTGTTTTGAATGGGCGCACGCACAGCAGGCGCTATGCTTTTATAGTATCATCTTAACACCAAAACGATCACTATCCGACCAGTCAGAATATTCACATCTCTACCTATTTGCAAAGTTGATCGCTAAAAACATTGTTTTCTGCGTCATCCCAGGCGTTACCAGAACCTATCGTTGGTAGATAGAACCTGACTTGCGTTCCGCTTGCAGAGGCACTCCACTCCCGGTCTGCGCTCGCCATGCTCAAAAATCGCCCCACAACCAGCTTCGCCTCCACCGCGCTCTTGAAATTCGTGGTTACCACCATGATTGAGCGATCACCCAACTGATCTATCGCGACCACCAATGGTGAGGACTGGTGCAGGGGATTCACCCATTGCTCGTCCGGAAGATATTTCCCCTGAATCATGTTTGCGATAGTGATGACCGGAACAGTGCCGCCGCTGGCCCAGCATTCTGCCTGGTAGTAGTCATCGGCACCCACCAACAAGCGAGCCACTCGCATCGAGGTCAGATCAACCTTGAAGGAATAAGCTCTCTTGCTCGCAATCTTGGCTGCAGAAATCGCAAGGGCGGTGGCAAAGATGATCCCAATCATCACCACCAAGATTGAGAAACCTCTATTTCTTCGCATCAACTCACCCCTCATCAAGACAAAAGGGGCCAAAAGGCCCCTCGCGGACAGAACACGCATTTAACCATTACTGGTGAATTCCAACACTACGCTGGACTTCGTACTGCCGGTGCCACAAGTGGTCTTGGTCGCCCCCTGCGTAACATCGCTCGGATAGCGCTTAACCATCTGGGCGCAAGCAAAGCTCGGTGTAGTCGGGAAGGTGATAACGTAGGAGTAGGCGCTACCGACGACGGCAACAGCAGCCCCAAACGGGGATGTTTTTGCATCTGCGTCCAAACCGAAATTGAGCAGATCATCAATCTTGGTAATGGATGCATAACTACCATTGATGTCTGCCGCTTTCGACATGGCCGACTGAATCAACTGCACTTGGTCGACCATCCTTTTGACCCGATAAGAGTCATAGCCTTGCATGCCAAATTTAGCAGCAAATGCCATCACACCAACCCCGAGGATGATGGCGAGGATGGTTTCAATCAGGGTGAAGCCTGCCTGTTTGGCTGCCACGCCCTTGGTAGTAATGGTACGGCTGTAAGAACGTTTCATTCGTGTATCTCCAAAATTACATAATGTTTTTATACTACCTTTTTGAATTGACAGCAAGGAGTTAGGCAACGACTGAGGCTCAAATACCACCAGTGCCGGTAATGATCATCTGAATAGACATCATCGTGTAGAGCCCCCCCCCAAGCATGAACACACCAAGCAACAAGAAAAATGACCCAATGGCCACCCTCGGTTTCTCCATGCTAGCCTCGAAATCTTCAAAGGATTCGTGAGCAATAATATGAAAGATTTTTGCTTGGTCACTAACGCCCGACTTTGAGGCAATCCGAAGTCTGAGCTTTAATCTCGGCGGAAGTAACCCTGTCTCAAGTTGCAGCAAGCCGTACACACCAGAGCTGGTCATATCGAGCATCTGTTCTAAATGCCAACGTGTGTAATCACTAGCATTTGGCAACATTATTTCCAGGCAAGCCTTAACCTTGCTTCCACTTGACGCGAGCAAGGCCAACACACCGAACAGATTGAACGACAGCATTAATGTTGCGATCTGATAAGGAGGAAGATACTTATCTGCTAACTTCCTGTACTCACCGGTCCAAGTTCTAACCGTCAGTTTGTACGTGATGAAAAGCCCGACGACTACGACGACAATGATCGGCCAGTATTTTTCCATAAATACGCCGAAACCTCGCACAAAGAGCATAAACCAATCCAACTGGTCCTCTTTGATCATGGCTTGCACGATAGGCATGTAAAATAGTCCAACAAACACAAAAATGATCATACCCACAACGAAAATAAATATTGGGAAAAACAATGCCCGCCAAAAGCTACGCATTAACTTTTTGGCCTTATCAATACGCTCTATAAGCTCCTTAACTTTTTCAAAGTCCCCCGTGCTGTTATATACAGCAGTGAACACCTGCATAACGCTCTCTTCAAAATAAGGTTCCATTGCTTTAGCCAGGGAAGCGCCACCCGCAATTTGATCCAAAATCCTTTTGGTTACATATGCTATAGGTGAGTCAAAGCCATAGGTGCTCTCAAAGGATTCTTTCAAACCACCGATGACTTCACGATCCTTCATAGAGTGGCTTTGGCTTGATTTGAAACTAATGTAGCTGTTTACAAATAAGTCCTGCTGCGCCCGACTAAATTGCAACAGCAGCCACCTTTCACTAAGGGTCTCAGCTCCATCAAAAAATGTCATTTTAGAATCCCTCGTAAAGCTCTTTATAATTGTATTCAATTTCCGTATCCCGGAATATCCCACTGAAAATTGAGTCGGCATCTTCAGGGTCCATTTCACCCCGAGCAACTAAGTCTAACGCCAAGTCCTCGAGTGACTTCCAACCATGGGACTTCAAATAAACCTGGATCCCATCCATATCCTTATCGCGAATGAGCTTGCGAATTTGCTTATCAACTACAATGACTTCATTGATGGACTTGACCCCAGAAATACCATTTCTGCAATCATTACAGCCACTATTGTTAATGGTGCGAATTGAATCTAAATAAGGAGCAGTTTTAGTTGACTCAGCCAGCTTTCGATATAACACAGGAGTATCATGTTGAGATAGCGGCTTACTGCAGTGCGAACATAGCTGAGGTGCCAACCGTGTAGCAATCAGCACAGAAAGTATGTCCGGCATACTCAAATCATTGAAACTGAGCCCCATATCTGCCATGCGAGCAATAATACCGATGGAGTTATTCGTATGGAACGTGGTCATTACCAGATGCCCGGTCAGGGCGGTATTGAAAGCAAAGCCAACCACCTCAGGATCACGCATTTCCCCAATGACAATAATATCTGGGTCTTTCCGCATCATGGAGCGGAGCATGCCAACATAACCAACATTAGGATCGAGGTTATTCTGTGTTATGAGGCTATTATAACTGGCGATGATTTCAACCGGGTCTTCAACCGCCTCAACCACGACGTCGTCATCGATATGATGAAGCATGCCATGCAGCAAAGTTGTTTTTCCAGAGCCCGTTGGGCCAGAAACGACAATAATGCCTTTTGGCTTTCTGCACTCATCAACAAGGACCTTCCTCAGACCGGGATTCACACCAAGATCGTCCAGATTACGGTGCTTTTTGGTCGGTGTCACACGAATGACGCACTTGATCGCATCACGCCCCTGCGACGGGCCTTTCTCCATCCGCAGGCGAACTTGCTCCCTGACAATTCCATTGTTCTTCTTAACGTTGACATCAAGCGTCAACGTTGTTGAGGCAATATTGGTAAGGTCAAAATCGTGAGTTGAGTTCTGAGAACCTTCCCAGTTATAGGCACGAGAAAGCATTGTGATGATTTCTAGATAAGACATCTTAATCGGTCTGGCCTTGCTTACCTTTGTATTTACGCGAAAGTAAATATCTCCCGGCATCCCAGGTGAAGCATCGATGTGAATATCGGTGGCTTGCATTCCTAGGGCAACCTCGGCCAGGCGCAATAGGTTCTTCTTTGCTTCTTTTTTTTCAAATTGTTCCAGTTCTGCAGTTTCATTGTTTGCGCTTGCACGCAGCAGCAGCTCCTTGATCTTGTCAGTATGTAAGCAACCATAATCCAGGATCCCTGGCCTATCCAATGACTCCAAATGGTTATTGATGTCATCAATAATGCCAGGGTGTTCTACTGTCCAGTTGGAATGCACAGCAGCCGTCATATCGCTAAATATCAAGCAATCCTTACCCTGGTCTCCCATCAACTTACAAAACGCAATACTGGGCAAATAGAGCTCTTTACTCTCTAACTCTTCATCCATCATAGTTGCAGCTGTCATGACATCAACCCGCATAACAAATAGTTGGCATCGTTTTTTTAGAAATAGCATCGCGAATTTCTACGCAGCGCAACTCCGAATTGATGCTTTCAATCTTGTATTTACCAAAGACCGTTTGGCCGACCCTAGCGTTGGGCACGAATTCAAGCCCATTCTGTAATGTCAGACGACCAGTTCGAGAGAACCCCGCAACTCTCAGTGAATAGTCCTTGAATTCACTGTCACGAGATGATGCATCCGATAATTGCCCACCATTGCCTCCGATATTGCCAGGCATAACCGGGGCGCCAGCGATCGCAGCCGAACCAGCAAGGCGCTCTCCAGGGGCAGGCTCCAACCCCAATCCACTTGAGGATCCTTTATTATCGAGAGCCAGCAGTTGTAGTTCGGACTTCTGCTTCTTTAGCCTGTTTTCTGCATCGGTTGCCGCTAATCTGGAGGCTTCTTCTGCTAGGCGTAAATTCCTGACTGTGGTACGCATCAGAACAAAGTCTTTGGCTTCAGCCTGATCTTGAGCTTGCTTAATGATTTGAGCGGCAGCATACATATCATGATAAACAGGCGGACTTACCATGAGCATCAAAGCCTTCTGCTGGGCAGGCGTCGCCACTCTCACACTACCTGGCGCAGGGACAGTGCTGTCACGTTCTGAAGTGGAATCCTGGGCTGCGTCATCTGACGACGTTATAGCAACCTCTGCATTTTCAACTTCATCACTAGACATTAGGTCTGGAATATATGCGAAACCAACCATCACACATACACACAGAGTAGCAATAAGGAGCTTTCGATTTACCGGTTTCTGTTCCTTATTTTTTCCGTTTTCTGCATCAATCATCTTGGTCTCCCGTATGCGATAAACTGTAGTTTTCCATTAAAGCCATCTGTGTTCTGGGTGAGATCCAGACTCTCAATCCCGATAGTCTGTCCATTAAGCAAACTACCAAGCGTATCGAAATCAAAACTGGTCCAATTCGTGACATCGATGTTTATTTTCCGCTCAACCCACTTATCTGAAACAGATACCTCGCTATTCACTGTTGCAGTGTCCCACCATGATTTAACCGCATCCATTATGTAAATCGTCAAACCATCAATGGGAGGTAACACCGGTTCCGAAATAATTGCCATGCGTACATAAGACTTGGTCATCTGCATCTTATTATTTGCAAATGACAAGGCGTACCCATTCAACTTTGCCCATTTCTCCAACTCGGCAGAGCGTCCATTTTTTTGGGCCAGCTCAAAATTGATGTTACTTCCGGCGCTGGTAACCCTCGTGACTTCATAACCAGGAATTGATTTCATTGACTCCATATCAGAGGATAGCTGCGCCATAAATATTTTGACGTTTACCTTGGATATAGTGAGAAGCTCACGCACAGTTTTATATGGGTCTTTAACTTCTTGCTGGCGTGCAGCTTCCTCCTCAAGCTTGGTTTGATACCAATCGTAATACCCGTAGCCGATCACAGAACCCAGCAGCAAAAAAGCAACTGCAAACTTAATTTTTCTGGAGTGCTGATTCAGTATCAGCTCACCACGAATAAGATCACTATCAGATGACGGCTTGATGTTGACGTCAGCAGGCAATGCAATATGGGGCTGAGACCGCAGCGAATATTCATCAACAACCTCTTGGTACACACCATAGCCGATGACAACAAAGTCAATCAGCTGAATAAACGCCTTTAATTGTTTCTTTGATGCGACATCATCTTTCACCAGGCCAGACTTAATTATGACTTTGTCACGCACTGTGACAAAGAACACATCACTGTCGTGTCTGATGAAAATGGCATAACTCTGGTGTGCACCGACATATTGCTGAAGCTGCTTGATGCAGCATTCAGCCAATAAGCACCCCGGAGTTTTGGACGAATAGAGATCATTGCCTACCCAGTGATGGTAGGTATAACCTCTACGTCGTTCCTGCATTATGTAGGCCTTGATCTCAGTCTTCGACCTACCCTCTGCAAACCCTTCTTTCTTTGTCTCAATTACCCAGGCCATAGAACCAATCCTTATTGCGTTCTAACGCCACGGAGAATTGTCGGCGTGATCAAGATGAGTGTTTCGACACGCTTGCCATCTGCAGTCTTGGAGGTCCCCAGGATGTCAGCGCCATTATTGCTGTCTTGTGACGAGGTTGTGTTAGTGGACAAACCCGCCAACACCAGCGAGTCCCCACTCCCGATCACGACAGAGTTGTCAAAGTCTTTGTCGTTGACAATAGGCGCCTCAACATAGACTTCCTGATTGCTTTCTGAGCCGCCAGACGAACCACTCGAACTACTCCCCGTAGAGCTGTCTTTGCGCTCCAGTTTCACTAAAGTCGAGAGGTTGGTGGTCAGCCGCAGAATCACTTCCCCGTTGGCAATTCGTGGGATTGCATACAGGCTGAATCCAGTTTCAACAGTTCCCTGCTTGATACTGCCCTCCGACCCCACATTGGCTGTCGTCGTGATAGATCGCTCTAGGATGAAGTTGGTACGTCGGATATCTCTCAGCTTCACAGCGCGGTTGTTCAGAGTGGTCGCACGTGGCAACGTTTGGTTGGATACACTACCCTGTGACTGCAATGCCTTCATCAGCATGCTGGTGCCGGACCATTTGCCAGTGGTGCGGGTTAGAGTGTAGATAGGTGCATTACTACCTGCGAGGTCCGTCATGAACGATCCACCGCCTGTACTCAGGTCGAGACCTGTCCCTGCCAACTCTTTTGCCACCAACTGCCAATCGAGCCCAAACGCATATGAGTCATTCAGCTCGACGTTGACGATGGTCATATCGATGGCAACCAAACGAGTCAACTGCTCATTGAGCGAATCCATATAGATCTGCATTTTCTTGATGTTTGCAGGCAAGTCATGCGCGATCACCGACATGGTGGCAGAGTTGATAATCACTTCACCACTTGCCGACTTGAGCATGTTTAGTGACTTTTCAATATCGCCAACAATATCGATACGGCCGCTCAGATGAATGTACTCGTCGCCAGAACTGATAACGTTATTGCTAACCGTCTCGATATCACTAAAGCTTTCCTGGCCTGCAGCACTGGATCCACCGGATTTACCTATCCCGTATTCCTCACCGCCAGCAAACATCGAAATATCGAACGACTTGTACTGCATTCCCGACCATGCAACTACTTGACCGTCGATTGTGTAGCTATAGCCGGAAACATTGGCGATCGCGTCAAGAGCCTCGCCCAGGGTCCCCTCTGACCTGACGGTAACCAGGCGCTTTAGATCCAGTCCATCATTGAACCGGAACTGCACAGCCTCATCGTAGAATGCATTTGACAGCACTGTTTCAAACGGAGCGCGAGACAAGTTGATCGACTTGTCTTTGAAAAACCATTTTGGTTTATCAGCATCAGCAGCCTTCATCTGCTCCACATAGATACTCTGCACGACTGCGCCATTGAGGTATCTCTGCGGTGTGTTCCGGATGTCTTGTGCATCCTTCATCGCAGTTTTGGCGTCCTCGTACCGCTTGGCAGGCTCTGTAATCGCTGCGCAGCCATACAAGAAAACGACTGAGGCCATCAAGATTGTTTTTAAGGCCTTCGATTTCATTTTCATCTCAACCATTTTTGCCGCCATAGGTAATCACAACCAGGTCATTTTGATACGCATTCCACCGAATATTCTGAGGTGTGGTGAATGGCGCTACGATTTGATCCAAAATTTCCAGCACACCTTTGCCGTGCAGCCAGAAGGTGTTCGGCATCATGTGATTCGGAGAGACCTTGCTGATCAAGGTTGTGCTTTGAGTGTGTGAAAACAGCTCACGAACGTTTGCCTCGAGAGAGCCCTGCTTCACAAGGTAATAGAGCTCACCGTTCTCAACCCTCAATCGCTCATTCCCCGTAGAGACCAACGCCAGATAGGAGTAGGGCGGCGTCTCCAGACTTGTCTGAAGATATTGACGAGGTGGCGTAACTGTAGGTGCACGACTCGGGACAGGTGGAGAAGCAGCTAGCATGGTGGGGTTTTGGACTGGCTTGCTAGTACCCGTGGTGGTGATCGCCCCCGCGGTTACAGGCTTGGGCAACGGAGCTGATTCATACGCTGGTGTATTGACAGCTGACGTCCTATTGGATGCCAGTAACGGGCTTGCCGGTGTCGGACTGGCAGCTACAAGTGTTGGCATGGTTACGGGGCCAACAGCATCGGCAGCCTTCAACTTCACGTCCCATCCCGCATCCTTTGCTGTAACGCTCGCGCTATTGATAACAAAGGATGCGGCAGTTCTGCCAGCATCGGCGCGAGACACGATGCCTACCTGAGTACGCCCATCCAGCAAAATATACAGGTTATGAGCACGAGCAATCCGATCCCATTGCTCGCTCCAGGGCCCCACGTTCCACTCCACCATGGTGCTTGCCAGTAGGCGATCGGTGTACTTGATAGACCAACCTGCAGGGGTGATGTCGCCCGTTACATTCACCAACGCCCCCTGGCCTGGCGTAGTAATCCGGCCATCGCTGCTGACCGCCGCAGCCGCAGACAGCGATGTCAACAATAGAGGTAATGCTAATCGACTGTAACGCATAAGACTCCCTTAGCAGCGCAATGCTTTTAGAGGGTATATTAACTAACAACGCGACATGCTGCCAATTAGTTTCTTCCAAGCGTCGTAGATATGGCCGACGTATATTGCATGGGTTTTGGGCTTCAGCCGGTGCTGGGCATGATAGTTGCCAACCCCTAGCCAGAAATCCCCGTCAGCTTTCTTGATTTCCTTATGCAGCAAATAACCAACGGCCCAGATATTTCGGCATGGCACGGTCCTGATATCGTCTCTTGTCAAGCCAAACGGTGCGAGCTCTGGCATCCTCACCTCGTTGATCTGGCCTGGTCCACAGTCCGTTGTTTTGTTGGGATTGGTAGAGCATTTCCCATCTACACGGCCTCGCTCATGATAGAGGACGGAGTACATTAGCTCTTCAGGCAATTTGAATTGCCATGCTGTCCATTCAACACAATGCACATATGGCTTGTACTTCTCCATGATGGCATTGTCATATGCACGTTCACGCCAATGAACATTTGGGCAAGATTTCGTATCCCTGGTGTTGGCGATACTTGTGGAAGCAATTACAACCGCCGAACAAAACCCCAAAAAAAGAAAAATAAATCTCATCATAGAACACCCACAAAAATGGCCAGCATTGCTGGCCATTTCACTTTAGTTATCCCTAGCAGATTATTTTGCTCTTGATTTTCGCATCGTAGCCAGACACGCAGGTTCCGCTTGTCCAGTCGACCGTGACAACCCCACTGGTTTCACCATACTTGAAGCTGACTCCATAGCGGGTTGCAAGGTCTCCCAGGAGCTCATCTGATGTCACGTTATCTGCACGGAAATCGACTTTGATATCCCTCAATTCCGGCTTGTTGTAGCGAACAATCCACGTGGCCGGAATGCTCAACATCATGACGTCTTTGAGTGGAGTCTCATGGCCATAACCGTTCAGTCGATTGCCCTGGATTCTAGGGAGGCTTGCCGGACCTTGCGCAACTGGAGTGATCGAAGCAGGCTTTGTCAGCGAACTCTGATTTGGATCGATCAACTCGAAGGCGGCCTCAGCATCATGCGGCATTGAGAACGCACTCACCAGAGAGAACATCGTAATTGCCAAAACACTTTTACGGCCAGTTGCACTTGCCATTCTGCATCCCCTAACAAATAGCTTCATCTTTACTAACGCCCACAATCTCCTGGTTCTGATTTTCTTATAATGACAAAAAATCAGAACTATGCTCATCGGCGCCAATACCATCCAGATTTTGGTAATGAAAATCTGAAAAAACCAAGGTGCCAGAGCGGCCGATGGAATGCTGATTCTATCCACGCCGATCTTGCTATAATGATTCAAATTTCGCCACATGCTCATCGACTAGACCCCAGAAATAATATGTTCGAAAACATCTTTACTGATGTTTCCTGCTTCTAAGTGATACTTGGCAGAGTGAGTCATCGATTGCGCAAGCGGCGAATCATATTCTCCTTGCCCGTCGATAATTTCTCGAATTACACGCTCTGCATCTTTAAGATCTACCCGTTTTAGTTGATCTCGAATCTCTGGAGTGAAACTGAGGTACTCTCGCACCGGCACTCGCTGCCCATCCGTACTAGGAGCAAGATATTGGGCGATTAAAAGCCGGGAGTTACTAATCAGCTCGTAATACCTGGCTTGCTTCTCATTGTTGGGGAACTCATTGATCATCCGCATTATGGTGTCCGACACACTGTTCGCATGTGTAGTTGTGTAGACAAAATGACCGCTTGATGCTGCACGTATAGATGCTTCGATTGTTTCCAGATCACGACACTCACCGATCAGGAATCCATTAGGATTACGACGCAACGACGCCCGAATGCCGGTGGCAAAAGAGTCTATCCATCCCAGAGGATTTACCTCTGTCTGGTAAACCTTGTTGCTGGGGTCGCTCTTGTATGAAAGCTCAGAGTGTAAATATTCGATGGGAGCTTCATAAGCATTGATGATGCAGTTACCACCCTTCTCTTCCATTCGATCCCGTAGAATGGAAGCAAGAAAGGTTGTTTTACCAGACCCAGTCTCTCCGGCAATAATCACCAAACCTTGGCGGGGTTTGTAATTTTTCAAAATCCCACATTCAAGCTTCATGCTTGCTATCTGCGGCGGAACGAAGTTAATCGTCCGCATCGTTACTTGCATTCCTTTCAACCCTTTAGGGTTAAGGGCAATTATTGCATTTACACGATAACGATTAAGCCTACTTCTGTTATCGCCATCTATGGAGCTGTGCGTATAGGCGCCATCGAAAGGAATGCCTTGTAGCACAGTAGCCGTGCCAGCCGGATCGTCAGTGATTCGTTCAAAAAAACGAGTTAGTTCATCCATCCTCAAGCATCGCCCGCCCAAGACCGAGTACACCCGCCCGTGGGATTTGAGAATGATGTCGTCACCATCGCTGAAGTAAATGTCTGAGAAACTACCTTTCTCGTGGCAATGGCGCAGAATTCGATCTAAATCACTGCCGGTAAAAATATCCTGCACTTCAGTGACGTAAAACTTTGTTGATTCAACATCCTCAAGGGATCTGTCCTGCTCAAGCTCACTCATGGTGTCACTCATTGCTTTTGTTGGAGGTGACCGGCATAACCCATCATCTCTTTCATCGATATGGCCTGATCTTCAATACCAAGGGGGAATAAACCACCAGTTTCCGGAAGTCTGGAAATGGCAATCCAGCCTTTATTGTCAAGATTCAGTTGAGGTAGTGCCTTAATGGTTAGCACTCGATCGCTCACATTCATAGCCTTGCCAGATCCAGTTACATCCTTGTAGCTCTCGCTGACTTCAGGCAACGACACCATGTTGTAGTGCCGCAATAAGTGATACCGAGTCATCCCCACATAGTCACGAATCAGACGCGCAAAGCGTGTCTTCATGGTGTATTCAACACTCTTAACACCGACTTCCCAACCACGCTTGATAGCAGCATCCCAGATTTTGTTTTCGCGGTCATTCTTGGGGCGCATTTGACGGTTTGGGATAGTAGGTTCTTCGGGCGATATATAGAGATATTCACGCCAGGACTTGGCACCATAAACGAACCTGGAATCTACATTAATTTCGAATGTTTTATCCAGGAGCCGCAACACACGGCCTGACTGCGATATTACCTTACGGCCATTGTCCTCACTGATAACCGGTGGCTGCATTAGATAATTGTTCGATTTAATCAAAAGCGGGTCAAAATTAATGCCTGCATCGAAAATCCGTTGCATCGAATTGATGTAATCCAGTGCGTTTTTTGCCTGCCAGTTAGCCCCAGACTGCACACCTAGCGTAAAGGCTGTACTGTCAATAGCCTTCTCCCACTCAGTATTCGGCACCAGTCCAAGAGTCTCGTTTTCCTTTTTCGTTAAACTTTCCGCCATCAGTGATTCTAATGCAGCAACACCATCAACCGCCTTAGGCTCATAGCGACCGCTAGGGTCCGCGAAGGCAGACAATGACGCAGCCGCCAATACCAAGCAAACAAGAGGTCTCATTATATCCCCCTGTGTCACAGGTAAGTCAGCTGGATAATACCAGCCATGTTGGCGTTCCGGTTCACTGCAACCGAGACCAAAGCTCGAGATCCGGCTTGCGCCCCAATATCACGAAGCACATCGTAGGCAGACCGTCCATGGCCACTGAACGTGACGATGATGGATGTCACCGGGCGCTTCCCCTTGGGAGGTTGCAGACGGTAGCCTGTTTTTTCTGAAATCATCTGCAGGGCATTTTCGATCGGCATCTCCAATCTTCCAGCCTCGATCGGGGTGTCAAGCCACTTAGGCATTGACATAGCCTCGTTGTATTTATCGATTTGTTGCTTGGTGGTGGTGTTTTTGCTGTACGACGCCCGCTGCGTTTCCGCTAAGACTCTCAATGAAGTCTGGATAGCAACAAGCGCCTCTTGAGTCTGCTCGTTGTAGGGTGAGGCCTCAAACGAAGTGGTGCTGGTGCTATCAACAGACGGTTTCACCTGGCAGCCCGTCAAGATAACCCCAACTACGACAGCCAAATATGGACGGATCATCCGATGTATCTCCCACTGCCATGGCCAATTATGTGTTAATATACACTATATAAAAATTGCACCTAGGCAGCAAGACATGACCATTGATTTAGAAAAGCTCAAATCGATAACGCCTCTCTCCATTGACATTCCAAAACAAAGCGATGACCTGCACTTCCTAGCGATAGAGCCCAATCGCCCTGCTTATCTGGAGCGCACAAAGCGCCTTCTTGCCGAGTGCAACACATATCACGCCATGTCTCTTGACATCCACTCCATGACGATTGACAACGCAACACTATTTGCTCAATACCTAAATGACATCAAGCGCCCTTCCGTTGCCCCAAGAACCTGGAGGGCATATCGCTACTGCGTTTCTAACACCCTTGGTGACATTATGAACTCCCTACTCATATCACGTAGTGGAGTGTCCTTGGCAAACCTACCAAAGCGAAACGCGAGAAAACGAAGCAATAACTGCAATGCAGTCCGACTCTCGAAATTAACCGATCAGATGAGACAATCAGCGTCACGCTACAGAGACATATCCATTCTATGGCTGAAGGCAGGAGTGTTGACTGGTCTGAGGCCTCAAGAGTGGCTTACCTCAACCATCTACTATGAAGACGGTGAGCCTTACCTAAAAGTAAGGACTATCGTAAAAGGGATCATCAAGAACAGTGACAGTGTTGGCATCCGCTACATCCCACTGCAACACCTGAACGCAGAAGATTTTGCTTGTGTTCGAATGTTGTGCGATGCGTTCTCCAACCTATCCGAGGACCAATACACCTCGATGTATTCAGGCTGTAGAAACTTCATAAATAGAGCGTCGCTTGCTTGTTTTGGTAGTGATGACTCCGTGAGCCTTTACAGCACAAGGCAACAGTTCGCCGCCAACCTCAAGCGCAGTAAAGTGGCAAAATTGGCAATACAGTACGCCATGGGGCACACCAACGAGGACACGCAGAGACACCACTATGCCGGTGTAAAAAATGGTGATTTAGTTGCATTTCCCGCAGATGAGTGCATTGCAATCAACAAAGCCAAAATCCATAACGAACAATAAAAAAAGGCAGTGCCATGCACTGCCTTAAATCTATGACTCACTTGATGACGTTGTAGAACCGCAACTCACGCTCCAACTCATCCAGGTAATGTGTCATTGTGTCATCTTCAAGCTTCCGCCCCACCCGTAACTCCTCCGAGTAATGTGTGGCAGGATATGCACATTCGACAGAAGTCTCAGGCATGCCGTGGTCATTGAGCATCAGGTACATGAAGCGATCGGTGTAAAGCAGCCAGGTGAATAAGCCTGTATTAACAACACCGAATGACTGCCCCTCCTTGAGTAACCGGCGAAGCACACCAGAAACATATTTATGCGACTGTACGACCGCAATAATCTCAGGCTTCCCCGCATGTTTACTTAATATCTCCTGAGTTCTCTTATTGAGCTTTTTCCTGCTGTACTCTTTTACTTCACAGCAGGAGACATCGCCAAAATAATTTACGGTTGCATCCATCCCTTCGCAAATGAAGCAAATCAATCCTGCGGCGATATACTGAAGATGTTGAGGCAAATCGGTAAACCCGGTGAAAACCACATCGATCTGTTTGCTAAACACAATTTCCGCAGCCTCGCGGTCAAACCGCATCCCTTTGCTAAGCTCATACTCGTCAACGGGCTTAATTAGTCCATTCTCACGGCAGTAAATCGCTGGCCGCTGCCTGATTCTATAGGGCCCGACACGAATGTCCAAACTATGACGCAGCGGGTTTATCTTTGCAAGATGCCGATTGAAACGCCAAACCCTTCTTGTCTGCAACTCGATCAGTTCCTCAAGATCTAGCGGCCTGTCAAAAGTAGGTCTAAAAAACAGTTTTGCAGCGCAGACGATACCAACAATGCTATACACACTTGCCATGAACGTGCGAGTTTCCGCCTCTACGCGCCTTATAGAGTCAAATGATATAGATCCTGCATCAATCACTTCTAGACGAGAAAGAATATACCGCAGCGAATTTTCATAGTCTTCATTCAATACCCAGTTAAACAGAAGAATGAATTTTATTTCAAGCTGCTTAATGAACACCCAAGGCCCTGTGTACACCCCAGGAATAAAGTATTCCAGGTTTACAAGCACCATCAACAAGAGAATCACAATGATAATATTCCACTCTTGGGCATCCATTCCAAGAGCGAGTGGTTGACCGCCTCCATTTCTTGACATCTATTTACCCCCCGATTTCCTAATATGCGCAATCTTCAAGACCCAGCCAAAAAATGATGGCAATTCTTTATTAACAATACACCATGATTGATATCTTAATTTAGCGCCTCGAATTATAAGTCCGACAGAGGTGATTGATATCGCCATGACAACCATCCACAATGGAGCAACTGTCACGCCAAAATAATATAGACCACGCCCAACGCCAATAGCATAACCAATGGAAACAATACCAATAATAAACCACACAACACTCATTACGTTCCGGATTTTCACCCCAGATTCGAGTTTCTCTTGGCTCAGTTCCAGCGCATCCACCCATAACTGATAAACTTCAGCGTCAGAGAACCCTGCTGTGTGCGTATGGATGTATTCCAGTTCTTTCTGCCTGGCTTTCCTGTTTTCTTTCTCACTCTCGATCTGACCGCGCATGTCCCTAGTTAAATCGCTTACACACTGCGTCGGGTTGGAGTATTTTGACAGGCCAGGGAACCCTGGCCGGACAAGCGAATATAACCGGGACCTTACTTTCATGCTGCCTCGCTCTTGTACGCGAGGAGCAAGTCTCTCGCCAGAATAGTTGCAACTTGTGCCCTTCGTGTATCTTCATCGAAGAGTTCATCATCATCAACCCGGCTAAACATACGGCGCTCAATCTCTTTCATGGCTGTACCATTCGGGAACTTTTTCGCCAAGTAACGTAATGCATCCTTACGACCGATTGCATCGTAAAGGTGTTGGCGAATAATTCTGTCTTGGTTTGTTGTGGAATATCCCCACAACTCTATAGGCCCAACTGAAAAGCGAAGGAATTGTGAAAACTTGCCATCCTTGGTATCAAATTTGTAGAGCAAACTGGCCCCTTCTTTTTTGGGACCGTGTAGGAAATTGCCTCGAAGAAGATCTTCCTCGGATTTGCTAAGACCAATGTGAGTGGTGATTTCATCAATGTTTTTCTCAGATACCGCACCAAGTACAAATTTATTTGTACTATTCGAAATAATAGAATCACTAAGGTCACTAAGTGAATGCGTAATGAGGCACAGCTGCATATTTGCTTTACCCACAATCCGCTGGTCACGTTCTATCTGATAGACAACCTGCCACACTCTAGAGTAAAAGTGGAATTCATCGTAAGTAATCCGTTTTTCAATGTCGGCGATCTCACGCAGGCGACGTTCTTGATATCCTCTGTACATCCCAGTAAAGGTTTTGACGTCCTCATCAACCTTGAGGAAAAGGTGCCTGGTCGCATGATACCGAGCAGAAAGAACTGTTAACGCCGTCCGCTTTACCCCTGCATGAGAGTCATCCCCCGCCCCTGCCTGCAAGTCGAGCGCGATCACTCGTGCATTAGCAAAGTCGACTTTAGTCGTGCCCTGGAATATCGGGTAATCACGAATCACCGAGTTAAGCTTGATTGAAAAATAATTAACCAAGTTGCCGGAGATGTAGCTATCGCCATAGCTTCGATCCAGCAAGGCGCTGGAGGTGGCCACTGTAGACAGGTCTAATAGAATTGGCACTGCCTGCAATTGGGCGTTATTTGCCTCTTCATACAACCCCCTTTTAAACAATTCGTCGCGCACTTCATACCAAGTAGGGTTTTTATCTTGAACCCATTCTTGCAGAGATTTGTCTGACGCAATGACCCTATCTATACGGTCATCAACACGCGAGTTGTACTCCTTGGCAGTCCTATGATCGGCATAAAAACGATATGTCTCGTCAATAAGGGCAGAAACAAAATCACTTAGCCCCTCTCTCGGTTTAGTTTCTCCCGGCTCAGAAACAAACAACATCAAAAAATTAATGATATCTTGTCGCTCTTTGGGGTGTGGCTTATCTAAACCCAACTGAATATCAAGAGGGTTCATGCTGTGCGACTTATCCCATATCAGGGTATGACTCAGAGCCAAATGCTTTTGAGTTTCAGGTAGGCTGTCCCGCAAGAGATCGACAAAGCCAAAGCTTGCTTTACCGATATCAAATGTAATGCAGTACGGAAGCGTCGCGTTACCCGCTTTAAGACAAAATGCCTTTTGAATACAGTTCGACAGAACTGACTTACCCTGTCTGGGCTGTGCAATAATGAGGTCAATCTGCGATTCTTGCTGGCCGGAGCCAGGCTGCCAATACCACGCCTTGCCAGCCTTATTTCTGAATGCTATCCCCCCCTGGGGCCAGAATGATGCACTACGCATAAGTGGCAACATATATGCCGCATCATAGTGAGTAGGATAGCCACACACCGCGGCATTTTTTGAACAAGTACCAATCGCTGATGTTAGATGCAGTTCGCTAGGGTCTATCAATTCCCCAACTAAGTCACCTTCACCTGACAATTGATAGAATTTAATGACCGAGCTTATATCCTTCCTTAGGCGTGACTCATCCTCATTCTTAATAACCATGATTATTTGCAAGGAGACTTCAGTTTTATTACCACTCTCGTCTCGTGTGTGATCTGCGGCCAAAGCCTCTTTGAAATATTTGTTGTCAGAATGAGCGAAGCCAAGAAATGTATTCAACAAGGAATTCAATGTAACATCCCAGCCGAGCCCGTTATTTAACGTAAAGCTGACCCTGAGTCTAATACCAGCTGTCTGCACCCTAGAAATAAAGGTCTGGAAATCTGTAATCTTGCTTGGGAAAATATCAACAGACAGACCGGTATAGTATGTCTCACCTATGCGAAAAACATCGCTGCGCAACATATCATGTGGCAGCTTAGAAAGCTGCTTATCAAGACGCGGCAGCATTACATTGCCCACTGAAATTTCTGTTTTTTGTGCATGACTAGACCGAGGAAGGATTTTATCCCCCCAGAGGATAGGATGCCAATTGTGACTGCACGCATCAGGCTCAATTTGGCGCCTTATTTCATGGGCAGCATCATGGACTTCCAATACATCCAGTCGATAATAAGCTTCCTGCATTGCACTTACAAAGGATGCAACAAATGCCTCGTGGACATTCAGTAATGTCTCCATGTAAAACGGGCTTGGGGTATCTGCAAGCACTTTTGCATGCTGAGCATGCTGAGCCTGTATAAATGCATCCTCCTGACTCGCGACCTTCTCGTCAATTGCAGAACGATGCGTCCATAAAGCCAAATGCAATGACTCATATGTGCACCATTCCTTTATTATCTTGACCTGCTCCTCATATATATCTTCCATGTCAACGCCCAGGCGACGACACGTACTTATAACAGGTTCAAAGTTGTTCCTTGCGTGTTCCTCAGTGAATTTTTTATCATAATCAAAAACCCATTGCACTGTATTACCAGGCCTTTTGAAGGTGGCCTTCAAGAGCGCAGATACAGCCTGCACAGCGCCCTCAAACTCCTCTATCCCAGTAATTTTGTAAAAACCATCAATTCTGATAATCGTAACAAAGCTATTTTTCTTTGTCTTAAAGGTCGTATCAGTTACAGGAGACTCAAGATCAATGAAGTCAAATGTATTTTTGCCAAAGCAACTACGGAGAGAGTTATACAGCTTATTCATGTAATTCATTTTTTCGTCTCCGCGAACAGCGAGGATATTCTCGAACGTCGCATTTCAACAGGTAATTCGATAACCCGATCAAACTGGACAACCATCTCAAGCCCACTCAATCTAACTTGGGATTCTAATGAGCAACGATTTGAGGCGTCCTTGCTAAAAAAGCAAGAATGACCATTAATGAAATCAATCATCGGCAAGTGTTTATCTGTATCTAAGTCTTTCACTCGGGCCCCCAGATCCACCTTCACCATCTAATGTGGCCAGATGCTGCTCATATGCTGATATCACCCATAATGGGCTACTCAGGCCCATACCGGCACAGAACTCCATGAGCGTACCCAGGCGGGCTGGCAATACAGAAACATCTACCCCCCCAACGCCATATCCCCTAACCAGATAGCCCGCTGACTTCAGAGCCTTGGCAGCCTTCCAGCACATCAAACGGTCCCAGGATCTCAACCAAACAGCTCTGGCTGGCTTTATTTTTCGTTCGACGCCATGAATAATGGCTTTTCTCTCAGAGGCGAGAGAAACCCAATGATTCTCGGCCAGTATGCCCATCGAGATTGACAACTCACCGATGACGCCCTCAGAAGGCAGTGCCAGATCTAAACGCTCGGTTAAAAGCTGATATGACTCTGCTGCAAATATCTCCTTGATGTAGATATCTCCATAGAAAGCAAGCAAAATTGCCTCTTGACCAGTCACCCAGTTACGACGAGAACTCCCATTGGCGACATCTAGTAGCTCAGCAAACTCTTTATCAATGTTTTTCACAGCGATATTGCATAAAAGAGGATACTGCTTACTCATCTCTTGAAGATAATTAAATGCCTTACTACCACCAACGCTATTCCTGGCATGCCAACCAGCTGGCGCATCTTTTATTGATGTCCATCCTCCAAATGGAACTGGCATACTCATAATCTCGTTAGCATAAAACACTTTTGAGAATTTAAGGTTTACCGTCACATGATCTGATGGATAATGGCCATAGCAGACTTGATACGTATTGAATGCCTCGCTCAGACAATCATCGACTAAGAGGTTTCCACTCCCCCCCGCATCAGCCTCCACCAACGGAGTCATCAATGCCTGGCTAACGGTGTCCTTGAAATTCCCGCCGATTAAATCTATTTGGTAGTGCTTATTGGAAATCCGCATAACCCTGTCCACCAACTCGGACAGCACTCTTACATGCATGCTCCCCGAGGAGCTGACAGAAAGCCCAAGCTCTTTAGCAATTCGGTACAAATTTTCACGAAAAAATGAGCAACGTTTTAGCTTAGGATTGCGCCAAAGGTTATAGCGACTCATTTGCTCATATTCGAGATTGGTTACCCAAATCACATCTGACTTCAAGTCGCCTATTGATACAATCCTAAACACAGCCCCCCCGGCCTCTGATGCAAAGCCTTGTTCAGGGGACTCCGGGTTGTCAAAAAATACAACACCAAAATTTGGGAAGTCATCCATATACCAACCCCTTAACCCTTCTTCTTCGCCAATGCGTTCAATGCCGGGTATACGACATTTTTCCAGGTGCTGGCGATCTCGCCAAGACGCTCGGTATCTGGCCAAAACAAAACATCCTTCAATGCCTTGTGCCTTTGAACATATTCCCAATCGCTCAGACCGCTCAGGGCAACAGCCATTGTGTCTAGGCTATCTGCGCCAGGCCCAATCGCAAGCAATCCGCTGCTGCTTTGCTTGAGCTTCCCCTTGAGTGAGCCCAGCACCACACTGACCTTTAGCTCAGCGCTAGTCTCCTCGATGCTAACCCCCTCAAGCGCATGATAGATATAATTCAACTTTGGTTGCGTTACGCCAGGGAGATAGATGAGCTTGCCAACTTTATGTGAGGCTGCAATTTCGATTCTCTGTGAGTAATAACATAGAGGACACACTATGACAGGCTTCAAATCTCCGACGCCGCAATTCAAGTCAATAGCTTTTTGATGCAAAGGAGAATTAAACCCACAGAATGCGCACCGAGTTTTCTTGGCGGCTTCGCGCGATTTGAGAAATTCAATCAACCGCACATTAGCTTTTTCACTTTGTGCGGTTGATTGCGAGAATCTCCCATCTGCGCTATTGCGGTAGATGGATATGATCATCAGAGGCCATAATCCCCTTTATCAACTTTGGCGTTGTCACTACCATCTGAGCCAGTCACCGTGGTGGAGCTGTCAGAAGTGAAACGATCATAGTTAAGCAAGGCAATTGCCACCAGAAGGCTAGTGACCGCAATTGCCGCCTTACCCGGCTCCTGATTCGGCTTGGCCAAGGATTTACAGGTGATCAGGAAAACTATCCCGAGGAAGATACCCCCCAGATAGGCACCATTCATCAACAGCTCTGCAATCTTCTTGAAGAAGTTGATGATGTTATCAATCCACCCCCCCAATCCACCCGTAGCAGCCATCGCAGGTGATGACATCACCATAAGAACGGCAACCGTCAACCTTGCTTTATATCCCATTATTGCTTTCATTTTTCGTTCTCTCCGCTTTTAAAAACGTCACAAACGGTTTTGCGACATCCAATCACCAAATGCCCCCACCAACGGGAACAATAAACCGACCCCACCTGCAGTAGCGGTTGGCATAATAAGCATGACACCAGCTACGAATCGCACGGCCAGCCCCCCCGCGGTCACCTTGCCGCGTTGCTGTGGATCTCCCATTACTGCCAATGCTGTCCCAAAATTGAAAAGAGTCACCAGCCCATATACCTGGAAGAAGCGATATAGCATGGTTGCAACCAAGACTTCACTGTCATCAGTCTGCCCAATTTTGTCCCAAGAGAGTGGGTTGACTGGTTCGAGTGCAGTACCGGTCACTGTCATCACAGAATCCTGAATAAAATCCGGAAACTGGATCATAACGACCATCGCAATCCCAAGCCAAAACAACTCTATTGCTGATACCACCTGCCCCCTTGCCTGAGAAGATCCCGCAAAGCGTAACTTCCTCAGGAAATTGAGCCCGTACCCCATTCCGATGACGATAGCCATCGACAGTATTAATGCCGGGATCATGGACAGAAAATTGATGAACTCAAAAATATTCATCTTGCGCCTTGCTACTCACATCGCCCAATGCGCTGTGCACTGCTGAACATCACACAGCCATTTGGGGTAATAGAAACAATGCTACCTTTACCCTCAACGACACTCCCCACTCCTTTCACATCCGTCTTACCGGTGGCCTGGTCCGTAATGACAACACGCCCATTCATCACCGAACTGACCGTGATCTGCCCTGAACCAAAAGACGACCCAGTTGAAGGGGTTAGACTACCCACATTGTTCGGCGTGACAGCCACTGCCTGTACAAAGGACGTCTGCCCAGGCCTTGGGTTACTAACAGGCTTCCTGGCTGGAGTGGCTGGATGTTTCTTGGCCGCGACTACCTGTACCTTCGGTGCAGCAGGTTTTGCACTTTGCTTTGCACTCTGAGGAATAGGGGCAGGCTTGGCTTCATCAGGCTTAGTTGCCGGACGATCCTTTTTCACATTCTGCTGCGCAGAAGCTAACTCCTGCTGAGCCGCAGCAGCTTTAAGCGCGTCCACCTCCTTTTGCAACTTGGCAACAATAGTCATAGACACGTTGAGCTGAGAAAGCGCATTCGCCTCTCTGGTTTTTGACTGTTCGAGCGCAACCTTCAGACGACCATCATCAGCAGTTGCGCCATCGTTATTGCTTTGTGGCGCAGGCAACACGGGTTCGAGTTCCCTTTCGGTGAGCTCTGCCTTCTGCTTCGACACGGCAATTGGCTGAGGAGGAATGGGATTCGCAACACTGTTTTCGTCCTCTCCCTCACCATCCATTTCCTGCGTAACAGAAGAAGCGGCAGCAGTGAGATCATCTTCCCGGCCGTTATCCACGAGTGAGTTCAAGCCGAAAAGCACCCCAGATAACAAGATCACCCCTCCGAGCGAGTACGACAAATAACGGACAAATGCGCCTTTATTCTGAGGAGGCTTGTTTCTGTGGCGTTCACTACTCTGATTGTTGCCCGCAGCCTGTACGTCTACATCAGCTTGGTGTGCAGCGACTGATTCCGTAGGTAGAACAACATCCTCAACCTCCCCCCTGGAGTGGAGGCTAGGAGGCTCCTGGGGCGCAAAATGAGCAGCAAAATCAGGCTCTTCCTCCTCCAAAAACCCAGGCTCGAACGACGCTACATCATTCACTGGCAACTGTCTTGCCCCTTCGATCTCATCTTCTTCGGTTAAAGGTCTATCCTGCATTGCCAACGCCCCAAGTAATCTATTGCTTTTATACTATCAAAAAGAGTTGGAAATTCAATCCGGAATAGCTGCTCAGCGGTTGATTACGTAAGGCGCTGGCAACCAGGGTATTTGAACCGGCTCGATTACAACCAGAGCCATTTCCTGACCTTTCTTGACTCGAACTGTAGGGGGGGTATCGAAAACCCGCTCCGCCACTGTTGCCACACGCTGGCCTATTTTTCCTACGCCCGCAATTACGTAGTCCTTCGTTTCTGCGTCGGACTGAGTTGTGACTGTCTCACCATTGACAGTCACATTGTTAATGGCAGACTGTGCCAACTCCCCTGCCCCTTCGGCGAATGAGCTCACAAAAAGCATTCCATATCGGAGCACAATGTGGCGATCTGTTGAGGTGGAAAAACCATTGGATGCCACTACGCCAGGATCCAACGCGATTGCCTTGAACGGCGCAGAGTTTCTTTTCCAGGACAAGTTGAGGGTCTCAAAAACCACATAGCCATCCACTCTGGTTACCTTTAATGGCACCTTTGCACCAGCCAAGGGCCCTGCGCCAATCTCCGACATGATTACCGTCGTGGTATCTGAATTGACCTCACTCTCAGTGAATGCAATGAACGTGTCACCCGGAACAAAACCACCAGTCGGACCTGTATTCGCGACTTGAGTGGTTTGTCTTTCACCACTAGCTCCTGCAGTTGTGGAACCATCTTTTGGTTTGACCCACGTCCCAGAGACAGATGTCGATTCACCTCTATCTGAGGCCACACGGAACGACACATATGCTTGTTCCATAGCTGCAATTTTATTCTGACGGTACTTGCTCATTTGTTCGTCGGTCAGACTCAGATATTGCTGCCTTGGCTTTACCTCTGGCGGCGGCGGCGGAGGGTCTGCAGGCTTAACTGCTTTCGTTTGATCCGCTGGGGGTGATTTGACTTCATGATCAGTAAGGAGTGCGGACTGGCGATCGGCCTCCCAGTTCTTTAAACCCGCATCGACGACGTAGGTCCCTGCACCATTCTTTGTTGAATCTTGCTTACGATCTGACTCACTCTGCTCGAGTGCAGGACGTAGCTGCGGGTTATTAATATTATTTTGCTCACCGCCTTTTGGCGCTCCCACTATCTGCGCACGCAGATTCGCTGCGTCACCAACTTGCACAGCATTCGGATCTTTTACGACTGCAGTTTCGACCGGTGCAAATATTGAGTACAGCATATATCCGACAAGGAAAACCATCCCCACAACGGAAACCACTGCTATCTTTTTGCTTTTACCTGGCAATTGAACGAAGTCCTGCACGGCAGCTGATTTCTTGATCGAATCAATCATTTAATGTCTCCATTACTGAGATCAGCAATTGAATCCTCAGGTATATATGCGTAGTGCTGCTCACCTTCATCCAGCAATACCAAAACTGGCATTGGGTTTTCAATTTCATAAATTCGCCAACCAGACACACCGTAAACAGGCAAGCCTACAGGTGTAATCAATTCCTTCTTGGTCCTGACCACCAACTTGCCACGGTATGTCCAAACCTTCACATCGCTTGGCCCATTAACCTGCACTTCAATGGCTTCCCTGGGAGGCAGGTCATCAAGGAAAGGATTAAGGTCAAGGCGCATATCGGGAATGGGTTCCCCTTTAAGCTGCATAGGTTTCTTTTCGGACATAGGTGAAATACCTGGCACACGGTAAATTTTGGTAACATCCACCTCACCTGTAAGTTTCTGAGCATGAGACAGCCTGAACGTCATCGGCAAAGTCTTGTCGACCAAAAGAACAGTTAAGTTAGCTGTTACGAAGGTGCGTTTTACCGTGAGCTTTACAATATGCTCTCCGGTCAATGTAACTGAGTACGCCCCATTGGAAACGTCAGCCTTGTGAATAGGCCAGGGCTCCCCCATTGCATCAACAAACACCACGTTGGTATCCAACCCTTTAGCCAAGGTCAGCTCTTTCGTCGGAGCCCCAGGCCTTTCATCCAAAGGTTCTGATGTATTTCGCTGCTTGTACTGACCGGCGCTCAATGAATCCATGGTTTTTGCTGTTTCGGCTGATCTCTCATAGATATCGCGATACTCATCGCTATCCAGTTGTTCTATGGATCCAACACCTTCACCGTACATCTTATTGTTAATTTCTGGCGGCAACCTTGGCACATTTGTCAGCTCGCGTTGCTCACCGGTCTCAGATTCATCACCTGCCGCTTTTGGCTGCTCCGTACCATTGGCCAGTGCTGTGCCACCAAAGAAGATTTGAGACAAAATAAGCAAGGCGAGAGCATTTTTGTTAATCATTCTATCACCAACCTTGATATGGCAATGCCATCATTGAAATCGACGTTGTTCTGTCGAACAACCATCGCTTTTATGCTGAAAGTCGTTTCTAAGACATCATCTATATAATTGACGCTAGCTTTCATATTCACTCTTTGCACCCTGATTTTCGCCGACCAGGTTTGATAAAAAACAGCGTCTTTATATAAGCCTTCTTTTATTTTTGAAACTTCACTCACGGCCTTCACGTTCCAAAGCTCACCCTTCTTTATTGAAGGGAAAATGCCTGACACCCCGTTAAGTTCCTCCATGAATGAGTTAAAGCCAACTCTTGTAAAACACGTTTTTTGCAGATTTACAAAACTTTTTCGAAAAGACAGGTTGTCATGTGTTAATGATTTCTTTGCGCAGCCGACAAAAAAAGATTTGTAAACATCATCATCGTGTATCCTTTCACTAAATGGATAAAGGTCTATTACCTTCAACCCCTCAGTGTAAACATTGCGATCAGGCATCCTGTCCGTCAATATAATCATGTTTTGGATTGAGTTCCATCCAAAAATAGCGAATACAAAATTCATCGCAATCACAGGGAGATAAAACTTGTTCATCATATGGTAATGGCGAGCCATATAAATAGAGCCATATAAAGCACCGCGCATTGCCATTAAATTTTCTCCCAACCAACGTTATCGATCAAGAAATTACTCCCGCTCACCTGAACAACCTCGAGCGACACACGACGGGACTCATAAGTAATAGACTTTGACTTAGGCAGCCTCTTGGTGAGCACACCGACTTGCATCAGCCACTTCCTGGAATCTCCACCCTGGAATTGGGCCTCATTGGCAATCACAGGGGTCTCATTGACCGCGGTGTCCCACACCTCTTGGTTCGCCTCAAGGTAATTTTGCACTCTGGCTTGTTCTAATGCTGCTTTGTACTGGCGGAACCCTCGGCTCGTAAAACGATTTTTGAGTGACTCGATCTTCTCGTCACTATTCAGGAAGTTGAAAGTCAAAACTTCGGATGCATTTTCAGACGTGAAGTTCATAAGTCGAGCGGTAGAGTTGCCGGTTCCAGAGAACGCAATCAACTTTACTCGACCACCATCTCGATCCATCGCATAGACATCACCGGGTATAGGTTCTCGGCCTGACAAAACCCAAACGCCGACCCCCACAACCAAGTTTACAGCCACGGAGGCCAGCAGGACCCCCCGGAGAAATGAGTTTGATTTCTGAACAACTCTCAGCTCCAGAACCTCAGCTGATTCCTCGGTCAAGACTTCTGCTTGCCTGTCTTGCGCTTCAGCGGCACGCTTATTCCGTTTAAACATTCACTCACCCTCATTCTGCCGAAGATGGCAGCCAATGCACAAAACCAGTTTTCTTTTTGGTATCATAGAAACATAGCGAAGCTTATCATTCATTTCGTTACGTGTGAATGCCGGACGCCAAATGCACACATGCACAACAGGCTCAATGCTTTCAGGCCCTCTTTAAGCATATAGGATCCAAAGTGTGATCTGTGCATACGGGAATGCTGAGCATGGCTACCATGATGGCTAAGCCTCAGCTCTCTTCACGTGGTCATTAATAACTCGAGGGGAACGATGGAAACGGAAGGTCTCAGTTCAATTGAGGTGTCGATCAAAAACATCCGCTATTTCAACCCCTCAAACCGATTCGTCATTTTTGATGGCCTATTCGAAGCGGAATCTTTACGTCTTGTGGGTTATCTACCAGGAGAGAGCCATCAACCTTTTGACCAAGCACCTTTTCTGAACGCTCAGTTCATCGTCCATGGTACTTGGGAAGCGCATCAGAAGTATGGTAGGCAGTACCACTTTTCCGCTCTTGTTCAATCAGGCCGCATTGACCGGGTTCAACTGCAAAGATACTGCTTCTCATCACTGCCAGGCGCTACTGCAGAACAGCTCTACCGGCGCTTTGGCTTTTATCTCACGGAAGCAATCACAAGGGACGAGCGAGAGCTCCACGAGTTACTCACGCCTGAGCAACTTTCGGACCTGCGAAACGTTACTAGATCCAGCAGCCCCCCCCCTCTCCCACACACAGTGGATACAACGCCGAACACCTCAACTCAAGAAACTGGCAAAATGCAAATATCACATCAATTAGAGCGTCTCCCCGATGCTTGGCAGGAAGACATTCTGAAGCACCCGGATCCCGAATCCATGTTTGCAGATTTGCACACGTGGTACTTGCAGCACACCCAGGCATGGCTTAATGCACCCCTGGTCAAAGAGGTGGAGCACTACGCTAAACATTTCACCAATTACTCCCCTGCCAGGAGCCTCTCCTACCTCTATGGTGTGCTGCGCCATCACGAACGCAGTGGCAATACCATGATGCGACTTGACGATGCGATTAAGCGCTGTAAAAAATACGTAGGCGACATCTCTATAACCGATATCGACCCACAGCTCTTTGCAGTTTTCACGCTTAATGATGAACAATGGATACAGCGAACATTCATTCACTCAATTATATCTACACTGTCGCGCAGCATTGCTGGCATCGCAAAGACGAAGCCCAAAGAAACTTACCCATCGTTCACTGATGATGGACTCGACTCAAGCCAGCTTACCGCCGTCAATATGGCAATGAGCCAACAGATCTCCATCATCACTGGCGGGCCAGGTACAGGCAAAACCTACGTCGTAAAAAAGGTTGTCTCCGCGATGAATTTAGGAGATAGCGACGTGTTGCTATTAGCCCTTGCAGGCAAATCAGCACAACGCCTGAGCGATTCAACAGGTATACCCGCATCCACTATCCACAGCGCCTTGCAACTCTCCAACAACAATCGACTGGAGCAGGCTAAGCACATGCTTTCCAACGTCAAGCTGGTTGTGATTGATGAGGTATCAACTATCGGAATTCTCGTTTTCTATCGGCTGATAATGTCACTTTCTCTGCTTGATCCGCTCCCCAAAATTGTTTTACTAGGGGATAGCAATCAGCTCGAGAGCATTGAAATGGGGTCTGTACTCCAGTCTCTTATTGACGGAGGGGTGGGTTACGCGAGATTGGAAGTGGACCACCGGACATCGAATGGCTTCCGAGATCTGGTTGAAGGTTGTCTGGATGGAGTGTTGAATCTCAAAGATCCGGCTATTCAGACCATAACCGCAGCCAACCCGCAAGCACTCCTCGACCTGGTCAGTGTTTATGCGGGGCGGATACCGGCCCTGTACAACATAGACCTCATCCACCGGTATCAATTGCTCGCCCCAACATATTCAGGCCAGTTGGGCATCGATAGCTTAAACCTGGTTTGCCAGCAGGCGCTCAACGCGAACCCATTCTTTGAATCACCATCACAATTCAAACCTGGCGACAAAGTCCAGCTAACACAAAACACGAGCCTCTATAAAAATGGGGAGATTGGGCAAATCACATCTTGCCAAAACGGATTCCTTAAAATTCAACTACCCAACCGAATTGTCATAGCACGCCCTGAAGATGTCGAGCTAGCCTACGTTCTTTCGGTTCACAAATTCATCGGTTCGGAAGCTGATGTTATTGTCTACATCTCGGAATTTCTGACCCCCTTTGAAAGAGACGTAAGCCAAACATACACGATGGCGACAAGAGCAAAACTTGCTCTCTACATTATGACTACAACTGATGAAACAACTGTTAAACTGATCAGAAGTAATGAGCGCCAGTGCAACTTTTCTATTATTTTAAGGAGCGCTATTTGTGAGTAAACCAATCCTCGCACTTATGCTTGTGGCAGCGACCCTGCACAGTGCCGTCATGGCTACAGCGGCTGAAACGCTGATCATCATTAGAGGCAAAGTCACCGAAGTAAAATCACCAAGTGAAATTGTCATCGTCACAGCAAGCAATAAGACATTCAACGTCCGGTTAGCCTGGGCCGAGCCGCCGCGAAGCATTGATAAACTTCAGCGCCAGGCAACGAAAACCACCAAGTCGACGCCAAACCAGATGTATGCAGACAAATACTCCAATCGTTACCAGAACCAATACAGCAACCAGTTCACCACGGACTCACCTCCCATCGAGGACCCCAACATGGTGTTTCAACCAGGGTACGAGAAAGCGCTGGCCATCACCAAGGAGAGCCTTGAGCGCACTGTTGACTGTGAGGTGACCAACGAGCGGGGGAAGGGTGCAATACTCTGCGATGTCTACTCCACAGAAGGCACATGGTACAACGCTGAATTGGTGAGTCGCGGATATGCCACCATTACTGACACTGCAGCCCCTGGCGAGCTAGTGGCGATGTTGAAGGCCGCAAAAAAGAGAAGGCTGGGTTTATGGAAAACTGAGTTTACGATCCCCGCTGAATGGGAGGCCAAGACACGCCGTGAAATGAGATTGACGCCCCGGTAATCACTTCCGCTTGAATGTTATTGAAGGCTGGCCATCAGACGTCACACGAATGGTGTCTCCAGTCAGCCTTTCAAAGATAAGTACCCCGCCTTTGAAAATCTCATTCGCGCCATCGACCTTACGCAAGTCGATCACCCTGCCATACTGGACCACGTCCCCAGAGAATGACTTGAGCGGATGAACCTTGCCTGCCTGTTGCCTAAACACCTTCAAATCGAATTCTTCACCCGCGATCCTGAATACCACAACAGCACCACTCCGTGGGTTCGCATACACCCAGGTGCCCTCTAGAACGGCGTCATCATCGTTAATTGCATTGGCCACGTCTATCCGATATGCAGGGGTCGAGTCTCGGTCTAAAGTCCCCATCAGAGCAGTAGGCTCACCACCTCGTGTCGAGTTGTAACTCCACAACCCCACTACCGCTACAAGTGCCACTGCAGCAACTGTTAACAGTCTAGTCTTCAATGGCAAGCGCCTCGGTATAGCTCGCGATACTTTGCTGCGCGATCTCAAGCAGCTCATTCGACATTGAAATACCTCCCCCTTCCGTCACTGGCAGTTCACCTGCTTTTTGGACAAGGAGCTTCACTGCCCTCATGTGTGCCAGCAGAATTAACAACTCTGACTCTGCATCAAGATACACATCCTTGAGTCCAGATGTGGCCGCTTGATGGCGGCGTAACCCGATAGTCGTGACAAGCCTATCCAACCCATGCATAGCGGCGTCATAGTCGCTTACATGATCGCGTTGAGCATCCATATGGGTTACCTATTGAAGTAATATGCCCAGCAGGACAACTGATATGAAAAATGAGACTCGGTAACACCAGACTCGAGTATTGCTACTTAGTCGGACGTAAGACCCCATCACCAGGCCGTGCATCAAGCCCATCAAACACAACCCCATCTTCATCTTCGGCTGTAAATCTACTTCTAGAGTCCAACGAACCAGAAGGTTTACAACTTCCACAGAGACGATTGGGTATATCAGCAAGTAACCAGCAAATCTAAGGTGAACATAGCAACGCTCACTTAACTGTTTTTTCAGATAACTCATGAAGGCACCGCAAGGTAAAAACCTTGACCATAATCAATACCGATTGACTTACAGATATCAAGCTGAGCCTGATTTTCAATCCTTTCTGCAACAATTTTTATGTTCATGTCCGCAGCCATCATTCGCAACCCGCTGACCAGAGCATGCTTTTTTCTGTCGCATTCTATTCCGGTTATGAAGGATCCGTCCACCTTAATGACGTCAACGGGTAACTCAATGACGTTCCTGAAGGAAGAGAAACCAGCCCCAAAGTCATCAATCGCAATGCGCACACCAGCGGCTTTTAAAAAATTTACGCATTGCTTGATGACGTCGTAGTTGACCATCATTGCGGTTTCCGTCACCTCAACAATGATCCGCCCGGCACACCCTGATGATTGGACCAAATCGCATATGGATTTTACAACAGCCTCACTCCCCAAGGTGATGGCTGACATATTAATAGACACATCACCCTCTATAGCATTATTCACCATAGCATCGATGACGCGACCAAAGACCCAGTAGTCTATTCCATGGATGTCCTTTGATGCCTCCGCCGCTTGCAAAATTGTGTTTGGCAGTATCAATTGCCCATCGTCAGAGATAATACGCAACAACGCCTCGCAGCAGCTTTTTTCACCCGTGTGTATATTAATAATGGGTTGATATACCATTGCCAACCTATCATCGGCAACCAACCTGGCAACATCTCTCGAGAAAAATAAGTCACTTGTTGTCAGCCATGCAACTCTCTCTGCAATTACAAATAGCGGTATAAGGTCCAACCCGACAACCTTCTCCTTGTAAAGGGAGTAACCAAATTGCAATTCTATACTAGGCTGCTGCACGGCAGCCTCACTTGCAACAAGTTGCATTCTTGCAATTACAGATTGCAGATCGGCTGCGTCAAATGCGCAAATTGATGCATGGCCAAACTGCCTGTCATCATAAAATTGTCTGCCACCACTTTGATTGACAAGATCGTGAACAATTTCAATCACTCTATTGCCAACATCATAACCAACCGTCTGGTTAATTATTCTTAGGTTGCTGATTTTGACGCAAACCAATACTCCCCCAACCCTACTCAATGACACGTCAATGTCGTCAATCTGATCTTGGGGCATAATAGCTCTTGGCATGATGTCGCTCATTTACACCTCGGTGTGGTCATCAGCGGTGGACAATCGACCAAAAACGCCTCAACCATCTCCTCAGGATATCTTGCGGCAATAGCATGCGCGACAGCGTTTGCTGCGTATGGATTGTTGGCGCTTTGAATGACGTCAAAAAGCTCAACAAAATGCCGTATGGAGTCATCTAAATCATCCGACTTAGATTTGGCAACGAATTCGACTACGCTGATAGCGTTCAATCCGACATGGGTACGTAACGCATTAGCCCCAAACTCTCTAACAAAATCGTCCGGATCGTATCCGTCATCGAGCAGACATATGAGCACTTGCCTTTCCGGCGCGATAACACTCAGGGCAGTTATTGCTGCTTTATGCGCGGCCTTTAAACCTGCCGCATCACCGTCGAACAGCAGCACAACCGGCATCCCTCTATCTAGGGATGACTTGATCTGATTCTGGCTAAGAGCCGTCCCCATACCCGCATCTGCAGAAAAACCATGTTGCGCCAACTTAATGACATCCATGTACCCCTCAACAACTAAGGTCCACTCTACATCCTTCGCGTTTCCATCAGCCCGAAACAGTGTATTCCCTTTGTCAAACAACTCTGACTCTTGGGAATTGATGTACTTGGATTGTGGGGAGTCACTATCGAGAACCCTCCCCCCAAAGCCAATTATCCCTTGGTCTGAAACTATCGGGATCATTAACCGATTACGGAAGAAATCGTAAAGTCGCCCACCCTCTGATCTTTTCAATAGCCCGAGATCGATGGCAGCTTTGAGTAGATCAGGATCCCCCATTTTCGTTATTGCCTTGAGCAAGGCATTATCCTTTGGGGCATATCCGAGGTTGATTTGATTACCGTTCCGGTGATAGCTGGGGGCTATCCCACGCCCATCCAGGTACTCGTTCACAGCCGATGCATGAGACTCATAAATTGAGTAGGCCAGTTTATTCACCCTTAAAAGATCATCAATCACGGTCTGCGTCCATTTCTTGTCATTTGGCAATGAGGCATTTCATCCTTCACCTCTGTTGGCGTATCAGCTGAAGAAACGAAGCCAGGGCAGTTAATTCCCAAATCCGTAAAGGCATTCGCTACCATCTCCGCACTCCCGAGACGCTGAGCTGCCCGATGGCCAATGGACTCAAGTTCTTGCTCATTGAATGCGGACAAAGCTCTGGAACAAATGATTTTGCATTTTACCATCAGAGACATTGTTCCTCCTGCTTAGCGATGGCTGTTGCTTCATCAACGACTAGGTGAAGCTGTTTGGCTTCTAACAGGACATCGCGATAGCGAAGGAACTCGCACCCCGTTAGCTTTCTTCTCGACGCAGTCATCTGTACCTGCCTCAAAGCTTCGATCATGATCGCAAGCAGAGTCTTCATATCAGGATCATTGCAGGTCCTTAACTTATCCTCACCCACGTTTATGAGTTGCTGTGTTTGTTCGATGATCACGTCAGCTCCACAGTACAATTCTTTTTATGCACCATATAAGAATTGTAACTGTCTTGGGGAGTAATGCAATTACTCGACCACACCACAGGGTTGACTTTTTCCGGCCTTCCAAGGTCAACGCAAAATGCGTTTGAACAACTCCGACTGCACAAAAAACGGGCTTGTCAGAACCACTCAACACACAGAGAACACAACCCAGCCACCAGGAGGCACAGAACGCTCTGTATGCGATCCAGCCCACCACCCCTACCCGATGCATTACCAACCATAAAGAATGCTCCCATATCGCCGCACACGAGGCCTCGAGTCACCACAACTGAGACCCACAAGGAACCTTTTTGAGTTTGCGGCCATAAAATTGCGTTAAAAGTTTCATTTTATGTTCTTGCGTGTATATTACATATATACGTGAAATGGAGAGTCCACATGACCGCAATGATTAGCAAGCTTCTCACCTTGTCTTCCCACGCCCGCCACATCCTGACTGACAACCACGAGTGGATCCGTAACAATAAGCAGGAAACCAAAGCTGATACCTATCACCGTGTTTGGCGTACCGGTGGATTGGCCAAGCTCCATAGAAGCCTGACACGCCACTTTGTCACCGATGCAGTCAACAGCCTCACAGAGAAGGGCTATGACTTTGAGCAACATACTGCCGGGGCCGTCACATCAACCCTGTATCGCCTCGATCAGATTCATGATATTTGCGAACACATAGGGATCCCGTCGCTCCAGGATCTCAACCCTGGAAAGAAGGCTACTGTCGCCTACATCCTGAATTTGAAAGGTGGGGTTGGTAAAAGTGTGGTGCTAAGTACGCTCGCACATGGACTTGTCTTGCATGACCCTTTGATTACCCTGCGCTTGCGTGTCCTGGTTGTGGATCTCGACCCCCAGTCTTCGGCATCTCTCTTTCTGCACCATGAATCGTCTATTGGCGATGACGTTAACACAGCCGCGTTGGCCATAGCCGAGGAACGCACTCAGGAAGTGCTGCTTGATGATTTTGTTCAAAAAACCTCAATTCCCAACGTCGACATCATCCCTGCGTCGATCGCCGATGGCTTCATGGCTAACGTGCTTGAACGAATCGCTCGAGAGCAGGGGGTTTCTCCGACGACGCTCCTTCTGAATCGAGTCATCAAGCCGCTTGAAGATCTTTATGACATTATTTTGATTGATACCGGCCCACACCTGGACACGTTCATGCTGAATGCCTTCCGAGCCGCAACCAATCTTTTGATTCCGCTAGCACCAACTTCAGTGGATATGGATTCTTCCTTGCGTTTCTTGATGCGCCTGCCAGAAATCACGGCCCTTGCTTATGATCTCAAGAGCCCTGAAGAGCTTCCGAACCTGACTGATATGCGTCTTCGGAACTACGCAGGGTTCATGTCCAAGTACGTGAAAAACTCCGAGAGCGCCAAGAACTATCAGAGGCTGGCAAGGCAACTTTTCGGTCCCGACTTCTTGAAGTATGACCTCCCGGATCTGGTTCCTTTCCGCAAGTGCGGTGACTCCTATGACACTGTATTCTCTGTCTCCCCTACTACTTATGAAGGTGACTCTTCTGGGTCATTGAAAGGGGCCATCGCTGCAGCTCAGGACTTCACTTCTTGTGTCTTTGATGAAATCGCAGTGGCTCAACAATGGAAACTGGAGCGTCATCGTGGGTGAGAAAAAAAAGACAGTATCAATTCATCACCGTCCAGCGACGGTGTTCCCTGCGCCTGACGAATCGCTCACCGCTCAGAGCGAAGGCCAATTGTCTGATCAGCTTACCCAGCAGGTTAAAGGTCGCGAAGAGACTCGGAAGCTCAAGCACGAACTGACCGAGTTAAGAGCGCAAAATGAAGCTCTTCTCCGGGGGTCATCCAACGTTGTCACCCTTGCTCTTCGGGAAGGACGCAAAGTCGCCTTCGAGCGCATTCGCCTGGCCCCGGAAGATATTCAGTCCAAGACGTTCGTTAACCACCTGAATGGACGTGACCAGCGCTTTCTAACCGAGGAATCAGTTTCAGACATAACCCAGGACCTTCTGGTTGGTGGCCAGTTGTATCCGGCCATTGGAGTGAGGATGGAAGATGGTCGGGTTCTGATCCTCGCAGGTTCTCGCAGACGCCTAGCTTGCATCCTGGCAAATCATACTTATGACGTTTTGGTCTGCTCAGAAATGCTCAGCCCAGCTGACGTCGAATTCATCTCGTCAGCATCTAACTCACACAAACCGCTATCCATCGTTGATCTGTCTTTGAAATGGACTGCGGAGCTCGAAGTTGAGTGCCATGGAGATCGGTCTATTCTTGCCGAACGTTATGGTGTCACAACCATGACTGTCAGCCGTGTATTGAAGGCTGCCAGTATCCCTACCGTGTGGATAGAGATGTTCCCCGATGTCAACATCCTGACCCACCCCATTATTTCTAAACTGGCAAATGCATCCAAAGGACTTAGTACAGAGCAAATTGATCTGGTTGTTGCTCAGGTGAAGTTGGCGCTTGATGGTGATGAATATCAATCATCTGCCCTGGATACAAAAACAGACATCATTGTCAGCCAGATAGTATCTGCATCTGAGAGCCTTCCATCCAAATCACAAGACGAAACCAAATCTAAAGGTGGGCGTACACCACCAGTGGAACTGCTTCATGAGGGCTCAAAGGTGATATCTCTACAATCAATGACATCGAAGTCCGGCACTCACACAATAAGGCTCAACGGTACTGATCTTTCCGATGCCGAGCGAGCATTACTAATCGAAGGTATTGATACCCTCGTTGCCAAAATTCGTGACATAACCAAAGCTTAATTTTCGTTTCGTTTAGGCTCTCAAAGAAGGCGAATAGCCTTCTTTTTTTTGTCTTTCCCAACCACAACCATACGCAACAGGCTGTTATGGCCATCCAGGGCTGAACGACCCGGCAACACGCGGCCTCCTCCGGCACTCGGCAAGCTGCCCGCCGCACAGGCTC